>Ga0209723_1002446_pt1 | contig 24853 bp, 19 predicted proteins | sample BiotimSIPDNA_2_FD_185750 | JGI IMG/M metagenome (GOLD analysis project Ga0209723, IMG submission 185750) | Anaerobic biogas reactor microbial communites from Washington, USA - Biogas_R2 time_0 SIP DNA (SPAdes) (version 2) | ecosystem: Engineered > Bioreactor > Anaerobic > Unclassified | place...
CTGTCAGATTTCAACGCTACCAGATTCTATTGTCAAATTGACAAATGTTCTGAATCTGGATCTTAACCGCAACTTGCTTTGCAATCTTTCAGGTCCTGTCCTGAACTGGGTAAATGAACACTGCAGCGATCCGGATTGGAGTAACAAGCAGCTCTGCATAAACGCTTCGGACATGGTTTATCTCCAGGAAATTCTGGTGGCAAACAGTATTGACTTAGACCGGATCGATGCTGTGGTCACATCAACCAATAACGGCAGAATTACCTCTCTAAATCTTTCCAACCGTAATATCAGGGTAATCCCCCAATCCATCCAGTTTCTGGATAAAATTCACTACCTGAATTTATGCGGCAACACAAATATCTCTCTTCCGTCAACCAGTAAAATTTATGCTCTTCCAGAAATCGACTCGTTAGATTTATCAAACTGTAACCTTTCATCGATAACAGATTATTCCGATAGTTACCAAAAACTGAAATATCTGAACCTCTCCAATAATAAATTGACAAGATTTCCGCAAAGTAACTATCCCGAATTGCTCGAAATTAATGCGGCATACAACCCTACACTTCAAACCCTTCCCGAAGGGATCGGACTTTGCCCAAAACTTGAGATTTTAAATTTGTATAACTGCGGGTTAAAAAAACTTCCCGCTTCAATAACACAACTGGAAACTCTTACAAGTCTTTCAGTCGATGGAAATCAGCTCTGCAATCCGCCGGACTCCATTGGCGAATGGCTCGACTCAAATTGTACCGATTCTTATCCGTGGAAAACAACCCAGTTTTGCCTTGATGACTATGCCGACACGCTGATAGTGAGGGCTATTCTGGATACAAACCGCTGGTTTGACGTAAAGACAAAAAGTGTCATGCAAATCAAAGATGGTAAAATAGTAACTCTTTCTTTCGTCAAATCCGACAGGAACTTTTTTTCATGTCTGCCTTCAAGTATATCAAATCTGACTTCACTGACCAGATTGACCATAAACAATTTCGAACACTTGTCGCCTTACCCTATTTTTGGCGCTTTAACTGAATTACCACCCGAAATCGCCGATCTTCCAAACCTCGACACATTGACTATTATTAACTGCCCCTTAAAGGGCCTTCCTGAGCAAATGTGCAACATGACTGGTCTTAAATATCTGTATCTTGCCAGTGATGCCCTCAGTTCTCTTCCCGACTCCATAACCAGACTGGATTCATTATCTTACCTTAATCTGAATTCCAATTCATTATGCAACATGAGTGAAGCACAGAAAGCCTGGGCAGGCGCACTGTCCCCTGAATGGGAAAATTCTCAATTGTGCAAAAAGCCCACCAACCCGGTCTCCATATCAGGCACATCTCTGGAAAACAATGCTGTCAAACTGGACTGGGATCTTTCCGCATTATTGAGTTATCAAGCTTTAGAAGCAGCCAACGCGACGCGAACCACGAACGTGGAAATATGGTTGTCAGAAAGCACTTACCCCACCAGTCCTTATGAGGCTGGCGCAATATTTGCCGGTACCTTTCCGGCTGAATTTTATGAAGACCCCACAACCACCCTCAATGACCTTTCAACAAACACGACCTACTACGCAACTGTTTTTACCCAAAACAGAAACGGATTGTGGTCCAGTTCAGGCCCCGGGAACAGATGCAGTTTCAAAACTTTCAGCACCCCCGTGCTCAGAGACTCTCTCAACGGCACCTCCAGCCTGAGCACAATCGCCTTAAACCGCGATCAGCGTACTTTTAACGTTTACTTCCGTCTCTACGACAACGGAGAGACAAACGATACGGTCACCATGTTTTATAAACTGGGGTCCTCCGCAAGCCTTCTCCCCTGCCACAACGTAAGCGGCGACATTGGTATCGTCCCCGGCACCAACGCCTCGGCACTGCGCTCCGCAACCTGGGATGCCGGCGCTCAGCTAGGTGAGGGATTTTACTCCGACAGCATATTGATCGTTTTACGCACAAAAGATGCCTCGTCAAGGACAGCCAGCCTTACCTCAAAGTATTACTACAAAATCGATCAGAATAAACCCGAAGGCGTTACCGATCTTCGCGTTGACGGCCACACACCGTCGAGCATAACTCTGAAATGGACAGAATCTCAGAGCTCCGACGCAGAGAGCCTTCTTGTGGCTCTCAGGGTGGGAACAGACAGCGTCATGACGCCCGATTCGGTTGTAAAGCGGCTGCATGCATCCGATACTGCCGTTACAATCACCGGCCTCACCTCACACACTCTTTACAGTCTCGGTGTGTTTGTGAAAGATGCCTGGAACAACCTCAGTGATCCAGCCTGTGTCTTTGACTCTATCTCCTTTGCACCCTCATGCGACCTGACACCCCCTTCCGATAATGACCTCTTCGATACCATACGGATTGCCTTCACCATATCGGATCCCGACAGCGATACAGTCACGCTGAAGTGCGAATACTCTATCGACGAAGGAGAAACATGGGAAAGCGCATCGGTAAGCTATACTCCTAAAAAATTGGATATCGCCTCGTACCAGGGGACGATTCTGTGGCTCGGCCGTAAAGATATAGACGACGCGGACATCTCCGGTGTACGTTTCCGCGCAATAGCGAACGATGTTCTTGCTGGTACCGGCGATACGATTACTCTTCAGATCGATCATCTGAAACCCGAAGGCGTTACCGGTTTAACAGCGCAAGTTCTAAGTTCAACTTCAGTAAAACTGAAGTGGACAAAATCAGTGAGTCCTGATGCCGAAATAGTGTATATAGCGTTTGATCAGGATACTGTGTGCAACGGAATAATCGATTCAGTTTTCAAAAGAATCAATGCGTCTGATACAACATTGACCATTGACGGTCTCACTTCACATACACTTTACAGGTTCACAGTAGCAGTCAAGGATTCCTCCGGGAACGTCAGTGATCCAGCCTGTGTCTTTGACTCGATCTCCTTTGCGCCCTCATGCGACCTGACAAAACCATCTCTTGATGAACTGAACGATACGATTGAGATACCGTTTACAGTCTCCGACCAGGATGGTGACGACATCACGCTTCAATGCAGATATTCCCTTGACGGTCAACTGTGGCGTAACGCATCCGTAAGCTGGACACCTGAGTTGAAAAAGGGTTCCTATGAGGGGACAATTCAGTGGTTCAGCCATGAAGAAATAGATGGAATAGATATATCCAACGTTCGGTTCTGCGCCGTTGCTAATGACGTGCTCAAAGGCACAGGCGATACGATCAGTCTGCACGTGGATAACTACCAGGAACAAACGATTAAGATTGAAACACCTGAGGATATCGGGCGCGATGTAATCTCTTTCCCGTACAGCATTACTGACAGCACGGATGATAATCTTGTGTTGCAGTGTTCTTTCAGCGTAGACAGCGGCAAAACATGGGTCCCGACTGAAAACGTGGATGTTTTCTCCGTATCATCTTCCTCTTACAATGATACTCTTCGCTGGCAGACGCTCAACGATCTTGGCAGCTCAAAGCACAACGCAGTGGCGTTCAGGTGTGTTTTAAGCGACGGGCATCCAGGAACCAGCAAGGCAACTTCGGAATATTTCAAAGTAAACAACGAGGGACTGGCATTGTCGGTATCGGCTCTGAGGATATTGAAAAGCACAACATCGAGCGTTACGGTTGGGGTCAGAATCAGTTCGCCGCAATTCGATACGGTAAAGATTGACAGCGCATGGTATTCACTGAATAAGGGTGAAAGCTGGAACGCAGCGTCAGTCAGAGCCGGCGCAATAACAAGAGATGAGTTCGACAGCGCTCAAATAGTCTGGGAATTCAGCCAGGACGTGACCGGAAAACATGATGACGTGATGCTGAGGGCTTTTTTCAGCGCGGACACAAATATCAGCGAGCTTGACGTGCCGTCCTTTAGTCTGAGGGACAACCTGGCGCCCGGCGCATCGATCGATTCTATCGATATCAATGACCAGGGAGACGTGACCCTTTACTGCAGAGTCACCGATGAGGAAAACGATGATGCCGGAATAAGGGTGATGTATAAGTACAGCGGAAAATGGAATGAGATGACACTGCGCAACCCGGATGCATGCGATCGTTTACCGGTAAGTGTAAAACGCAACCCGGTCTGGCTGGCGCCTCTGGATCTCGGGGTGAAGATGCCGGACTCGGTTCTTGTCAGGGTGATTCCGTTTGATGTTGACCGCGGCAAGGCGGATTCGGTAAAAATAGCGCTTTCAGACTTGAAAGTACCGCTCATACTTAGCGGGACACCTTCCGGTTCTACCTTGAGTGATACGGTAAAAATCAGTTTCTCGGTTACAAACTGCGATACAGGCTCTCTGGAAATGAAGCTTTATTACTATGCCGACAAGAAATGGAACGTCGCCGGCGGGGTGACCTTCAGTCTTGGCGACAGCACCAGGGGCACGCTTTTATGGCCCTCATCAAGGGTATATCCCGACATGTCTGTAGAAACGGTCCTGCTTATGCTCAAGGCAACCGATTCATCGGGAAGCTATGTGTTCCATATCGATCCTGTAGAACTGGAAAACCGGGGCGTGTTTCCCGATTACACCGGGGATTTTAACAGAGATGGCTACGTTGACATCCTTGATTTCAGCCACGTTGCATCTTCATGGAAAAACAGCGCCAACGGCAATAATATGCCCGATGAGATCCGTGAACTTGCACCGGCAAACGGAAAAGCACCGTTTTACGAAGTAGAGGCTGATTCGCTTTTCAATTACGAGGACCTTGGAGTCTTTACCTCCATGACCTACTGGTCACGCAAGAATCTGGGAGTACGTCCTTTTGATGCGCCTCTTGCGAAGGGCTCAGGCACACAATCGGCACTCTGCGTTACGATGGAGAAAAACAAGGATATGAGCGGAGCAGTGATGGTTCTGAAACTGAAAGACAAATGTGACGGTCTGGTTGCGTGCAGAATCGGTATCTTATCGTCTGGTCTTACCGATAATTCAATAAAGCTTGTCGATCTGCCGCTTTTTGCCTCATCCGGCAACCCGACCTCCTCGGTTTACAGGAACGGAAAGATTGTAACCGTCGAGGCAGGGGTGATACCGCAGAAGTCTGTCATGATGCAGGAGAATGCGCCGTTAATGCGGCTTGCCGGCGGGGATCTCCGGGAGACCGACATGACCGTTTATTATGAACTGGTCGACATCAATCATAATGTAAAGAGCGGAAGGGTTGCCGTTTCAGCAGATGGGAACAACGAAATGACGTCTCTTAAAACAGGGATGTTTGTCGGCCCCAACCCCTCGAAAGTATCATCAGACATGCAGTCGTTTGTTATAACCGAAGGGGTTGCTTCGGTAAAGAGAACCGGTGGCTGCATGATCCAGTTACGCCTGCCTGGAAAAATCGACTCTTATAAAGTGACAGCGGTGATTTATGACGGAGTAGGAAACATTGTCCGCTCCAACTCACGAAGGATATCCGGAAACACCGCTCATATTTACTGGGACGGTTATAACAGCAATGGATTTCCGGTCGCCGGCGGCACCTATCTGGCGGTTATCAAATACGCTTCGGCGACAAATTCAGGCGTTTTTAAATCCAAAATAGGAATCAGGACGCGTTGACGTCTTTTGCAGGGAGAAATATGCATACTTTTCATTCTATCACAAGACGGCTCATGATTATGAGCGGATGTTTCATGATAGTCACTTGCTTTTTAAGCTGTGCTCCTGTCCGCGATAATCCTCTGGACCCCCAAAGCGAGGAGTATGTCACTCCAAAGGTTGACTTTTTACTTGAGAGTGACAATGCTGTTTACAATGAAGATCTGGACACCATCGCCAGTGATTCGGTGACACTTAGCTGGGGAGCGGAAAATCCCAATATTCAATACCGTTACAGTATTGACAATAGTGAATGGTCACAGTGGAGCACGCTCCCGGGTATCTCTGTTTTTCTGCCGGAGGGAGAACACAAGCTGGTAGTTGAGTCTCAATTATCAAATAATACAGCAGGTGTAACCGACTCTATTATTTTCGTTGTTAAATCACTTCCCAAAAACAGTATCTACCTTGCGCCCCGCTTTCAGACCGCAGGAAAGAACAAAGCGGTTGTGACCGTAAAGACTCACGCAATCGCAACAGCTTCAATGATGCATTTTACCTTTAGCGGCGCTCAGATAGACAGCGCCTGGCTGCCCGACAGCCTTTCAGGTAAAAACCTGCAGCTTCTTTACTCACAGGAAACCTTGGATATAGCGGCGCTTCCGGGGGATTTGAAGCTCAAGGGGGATATGGACCTGGTTTTCCTGCGTTTTAAAAGGCTGGCTGACGATATGGCATCGGTCAATTTTACCCAGTACGTTGTGCGCGACAGCCTCAATAAGCAAATAGCCATTGATACCGCGAGGGGTTGCCTTATTCTGAGGTGATCAGGACTTGTAACACAAACCAACGGGAAAACTGCGCCCCGCTGGCCAGAATGTCGGATATAAACGGCGTCATTGCCGTGCAGGAAACAAGCCCATTGAGAAGCACCGTGGCACCCGGATGGAGAACTGGTCAGAGAAATGCCCCTGTTTCCCTTTTTACGTACTACCTGGTAGTAAAGAACCGTACCCTTTTCCATTTGGGGTATGCGAATCTTTGCGGGCAAATACCCATGACCCCGAAAGCGCGACGATTATCAGCTTTAACAAAAAGCAGATTCTGTGCTTTCACATGAAAGTATAAAAAATGGCACCGGATCAATCGATCCGGTGCCATTTTTATAAATCCTGATTATATTAGGTTATTTTCTGCGGCGGACTGCAAAACCCAGTAAGCCGAATATGGAAAGTCCCAGTAAAGATATCATTGATGGTTCCGGGACGGATTCAAGTTTGATGCTTGTCTGAAACACCAGATTTGATTCTGTAGTGTGACGTTCTGCGAAAAAAAGATTGAAACTGTAGTCATTACCTTTTGTAATTCCAAGCTTTGAAGCCGCAGCATCAAGATTGATTGATCCGTTTGCAGCTGCATGTACACCACCAAGGTCCATTGCCAGTTTTCCATTTATGAAAACCCACACATCATCATCACCTGTAAAAGTGAACGTTTCACCACCCTGATAGGTAAAGGTGTTTTCCATGTGCATTGTAAAGAGGTAATTATGGGTATTGTTAAGCTGATGTGGATATTGGTCCAGGGGAAAGAATGAGTTATCCCGGAAAGTGATAATTCCATTAGTCTGATCTGCAACGATTGAACCTTCGTAGACAGTAGAAGCAGTTGTGTTATGGAACCAGTCATTAAAAGTTGAAGCACTGGTTATGGTGCCCTTTCCATCAACAAGTACCGGTGTGCCATCTTCACCCAGATCTGTTGAAACCATCCCTGTCTGCAAACCCAAAATCTGCTTTTCAAAATCCGAATGAGATGCTTCAAAATCGCGGTAGGTTACACTCAGCTCGATTGGTGATGCAAATGCACCGATTGAAAACAATCCAACCAGCAATGTGATTTTAGACCTGATACTCATACTACTACCCCCAAAAGGTTAAAGAGTGGTAAAACTGTTGAGAGGATATTTATGCAAATACTATGCCAAAAAGAAAACCCATTAATTTGCTTTAAAACGCCATTTTCAGTTCTACGGCTTGTAAAAAAATCCGACAGATGTAAATAAGGGCATAATGCCTTATGGAATCTCCGTCAAAAATGAGGGCTCAGTTACCCTCTTATTTCAGAAACCAAAATTTTCCGTTAGTAAGTTATCCGGGTCAAGCCACCGGCCAATTCCGAACCCTGACTCCATAAACAAAACCTTTGCGCCAAATTATGGGACAGTTAATAAGCACGGTGGCTGTTGACACTCATAACGTTTGGTACTATAATTACTTAGGTATAATTACACAGATTCCTGCGTTTGGACGAAAGCTTTACAGATAATGCGCCATATAGTTTCCGCCTTTTCATCTTCCAGAATCATGCAGATTATCATGCTTGCAGGAGTTGTAATCCTGGGGCATTTTATCGCGGGAAGAATGTTCAATGTCCCTTCACAGCGCAACATTGTAATTCTCTTTACAGCAGTTTTCTTCTACCCTATATTGCGGCAGCCTCTTTTGGGCGTTTACCTTTTCTTCTTAATAATGCCCTTTATTCCCTTTTTCCGCCGTCTCTATTACCTCCAATTTGCACGTCCTCAGGCTGACCCGCTGATAATAGTCGGGGATATTTTAATCGCACTGATCTTAATCGGCCTCTTTTTTGAATTCAGGGCCCGTAAAGATAGTCTTTCAGATACTAAAAATTTCAATATCGTCATTGGCGGATATTTTCTGTACCTCCTGCTGAGGACTTTCTTTTTCAATATCTACCCTGCCCAGGAAGCGGTCATGCGGTTCCGTTTGTACGGTCCCTCAGTGCTGCTTTTTTTTATCGGCGCTTTCTACTCATCTAACTCAGGCACCCTCAAAAAAATATGGATACTGACATTCTGGACAGGCATTTTCGCCGCTCTTTACGGATTAAAACAGTTGTTGTTTGGATACTCTGAATCTGAGCGTATCTGGTTTTCATCTATTTCATTCACCACACTTTTCATCAAAGGCGTTGCCCGCCCATTCTCTTTTTTTCAATCTCCTGCGGCATTTGCTGACTACATGCAGATGAGCTTGATAAGCATCATTGTTTTAAGCAGCTGGAGCCGTGAGAATATTTCCCGCATTTTTTACATGCTGCTGCTTCCCGTTTTTTTCTACGGAGCACTTATCACCTCAGTTCGATCCAACTGGATAGGTATTTTTGTATCATTGCTTCTTTGGATATTTGTGATCCAGTTCAAATCGACCAGATCACGTATAATTATGTTCTCCATGCTGATAACGCTGTTCGGGGTTTCTCAGATTTTTGAGATCCAGAATCAGTCCGGACTCGGCATCGGTTCTGTTTTCACTGTTCTTGGCGGAGGACTTACACCCCAGTATGCTGATTTGCTTGTTAATGACAGAGCCTCGGCCATATCAAATCCTTTCGAAGAGCATTCTCTTCTGTCTCGAGTTGCATTGTGGAAATACCTTTTTAACCTCTCTACTGAACCGGTCATGGCGATTTTGGGCCGGGGTGTGGGAACTCTTAATGCAGACTCTCTATATGTCACTTACCTTGCAGAATTGGGGTATCCGGGCCTGGCATTCATAATTTTTCTTGTGATATTTTTAATAGTAAAAGCATTTTCTCTACTTGATAAAGCAGAGTCGCAGGAAACAAGATCACTGGCAAGGGGAATTTTGGTGATGAACATAGCCTTTGCCATAATAAATATCACAGGGACACATATTCATTCCTTCCCCGGAGACGCCTATTTCTGGTTCTGGAATGGAGTCCTCATTAAACTTGAGGCTCAGCAGAGATTATCTTTCAGGAAGAAGAAAAATGAAGATCCTGATTACGATTGATTTCCCTCCTGAAAATGGCGGAATTCAACGCTACTTATTAAATATTGTAAAGCATACATATTCTCCATGCGATATTGTTGTTGCAGGCTGCAGCAATGTTCCACGCGACCACCGCAGCATCCTTGACTGTAAGGTACAATATCTTTCTACTTTTCTTTCAAAGTTTAATAAAAAGTTCTCTCTTATACCGATATTTTTATGGCTTTTAAAATCAGCTGCAAAAAAAAACAACGACATATGTTTTGAAGCCGGCAACCTCTATTCGGCAATCCCGGTGTTTCTGCTCTCATATATTTTTTCTGTCAGGTATTCTGTCTACTGCTATGGAAAAGAACTGTTTGTACTCAGTAAAAGAGGATTCAGGGCAAATCTGTTTGGCAATATTCTAAAACGGGCAGATAAAATCTATTACTTGAGCAGTTACACTTTGTCTCTTCTGAAAAATGCCGGGATTACCGGCAAACTGATTCAGGAACCCCCCAGAATCGAACTACCCGTAAATATTAATAAGAATAGAAATCCACTGTCTGCATCTCTGGTTAACCTTTTGACAGTCGGAAGGCTCGTCTCTCATAAAGGGCACTCCGTACTGATAAAAGCAGCACAAATGCTTTCCCCTGAGATAAACTGGCATCTTACTATCGCAGGATCGGGCCCGGAATTAAAACCCCTTTTGGCATCGGTAAAAGAAAGCAATCTTCTAAACCGGATATCAATCCAGACAGACCTTTCTGATCTTCAAATCTCAAACCTCTACTCCTCTTGCGATATATTTTTGTTTCCTTCTCTTGAAACCGCCGATGGAGCAGAAGGTTTCGGAATTGTACTGCTTGAAGCTATGGCCTATCATCTTCCGATAATCGCTTCCCGGACCGGTGCCATTCCGGAGGTACTCTCAAATGGAGAATGCGGCATCCTTGTTGAACCCGATAATCCCCGGGAAATTTGTTCTGCAGTCATGAAATTGATAACTGATGAATCATTGCAGAAAACTCTCATTACTAACGCCTCTGCACGCCTGAGAAAATATTATGCCTGGAAATAATAAAAAGAAAGTTGTATTCCTGAATCACTGGGCAAAAATGCTTGGCGGAGCAGAACTTTCACTGATCGATATTTTGAAGGAGACTGCGCTCAGAGCCGATGTTGTCCTTATCTGTTCTGAAGACGGACTTCTGATCAAAAGATGCACTGAGCTTGGCATCTCATCGATGATTATTCCATGTAAAGGCAACCTCGGTGAAATCAGAAGAAGCGGCCTTTTGGGGACTGCGTTTAAGAAATGGAAAGACGTTCTGGGGTTTTTCTTTTATGTGCTCAGTCTTCGCAGTGTAATTTTTAAAATTGATCCAGATGCAGTACACGCTAACGTACCAAAATCTCATATGGCACTTTTTATCATTGCTGCACTGGGTTATAAAAAAGCAGCCATTTTCCATATCAGGGAAATTTTTGATCCCGGTTCCTTCCCTTTTTACCTTTACCGGTTTCTTTTCCCCGTCCGTAAATCTGCCGCAATTGCCATTTCCAATGCGGTAAAGAATTCTTTACCAAAGCGGGTTTCAGAAAAAACGGTATTAATTCACAATGGTATTGAGATCCCCCCTTCAAGAATTTCACGTGATGGACCGCCCCGATTCCTCTATCTGGGCAGGGTAGTCCCGTGGAAAGGGTGCCACCTACTGATTAAAGCATTTTCTGTACTTTTCAAAAAATACGGTCCCGATGCCGGAACACTGGACATTATCGGAAGTACTCTTTATTGGAGTGAAAGCTACAGAGACAAGCTCAATAATCAGATTGCCTCAGACTGCCTTTCCGGAAAAGTCTCTTTATTGCCCCACACCGATTCGCCACAAAGTGCATTAGTAAACCATGACGTGCTCTGCATGGCCTCAGACAGAGAACCTTTCGGGAGAGTAGCTGCCGAAGCACAAGGAGCATCCATGCCGGTTGTAGGGTTTAACAGCGGAGGGCTGCCCGAAATTGTCGAAAACGGTATTACAGGAATACTCGTTCAAAACGGCAACACTGATAAGCTTGCAGAGGCAATGGAACAGTTTGTAGTTAATCCTTCAAATATAGAACAAATGGGAAAAGCGGGGCACGAAAGGGTATTGAAGCTATTCAACAGACATACTCAAATTCCGCTGATTGCCGATTTCATTCTAAAAAACCACATATAACACAGCCGCCGTCACAGCAGAGATGACGGTTATCACAGTACCCCAGAGAAACACCTTATTGCGCCTGGCTCTGGAGGACTCCCAATCCTCGACACTTTCATTTCCAGAACCATCCGATACTGTCGGTATAGGCGACAGAGGTTTTCTTTCCTCTTTTACAGCCTGAATCATACTGCTGTCAAAAGAGATTGTCTCTGACATAATCTCTGAATCGTTGGGCCTGAAGAGTGAATTGTGTCCTTTTATTTGGACTTCAGCTGCAGATTTTTCTACATTCTGTTTTCCAATTTCCTCAATAGTAATCAGTGCCGTTTCCGGAGGGTACTCGATACCCGCATCAGAATAAATTGTTTCGGGAGGGTAATCCGGTTCAGGTTCTGCCGGCTCCGTAAGGGCGTAGACGGTTTCAGGAGGAAAATTATTTGCAGCCTGAAAAGCTATAGCGTCGGGACTTTGTTCTTCGCTCTGATTTGAAGCCTCGGATAATGCTGGTAGATCTGCCGATTGAGGTGTTTCTGTTTCGCTTTTTTGCTTTTTTACTTCTGCTATCGGAAGCCATTTGCCATGAAACAGAATCTCACCGGATTCAATATGTTTCAGAAACTCTTTTTCTTTCCGAACCTTTTCCGAAAGCGGGATCCACTTCTTATGCTCATCCAGCACAAAACCCCGGCAAACTTTATCCTCAATAGCTTTTAAAGCCTGCATCATCTTCCCTGTTAGAAGTAAGAGATACTGTCAGGATCAACCAGAAACAATCCCTTTATCTGTTTCTTCTGCTGTACAGCGGGCTGTTTTTTAACTGCTGCAGCTTTGGGTCTGGAAACTGGAGCCTCCGGTTTTTTGGGCTTCACGGTATCTGCAATTGGGACATTGCTCTGGAGAACACTTTCAATTATTTCAGGTCTGCTTCTTTCCTTCAAAGCATTTGCTTCATCCTGCTTCATTCTTTGCAGAACACCCTCTGAAGGCTGCAGATCGGGGTTGAGCTTATAGAAAATCTCATATTCAGATCGGGCTTGATCATACTTTTTGAGCTTCCGGTAAATGTCTGCAGACAGCTCAAATGGTGCTAAATCATTTTTAGCCAGTATTTTCAGTTCCGTTAGAATTTTAAGAGCCTCTTCTTCTTCACCACTGAACATCTTTCCCAGTGCATTTACAGTAAGCCTTGTTCGAACAGATTCGATTTTGTACTGTTTATAGATATAAAATCCCATAGCTGCTGTAAGAGCGAGTGCACAGAGACTGATAGCCAGTGCAATCACAGGCATCGGACCACTCTTCAAACTTTTCTTGAGTTCCCCGGCAACGTCGCTGGACTTTATTTTCTGAAGCTGTATAACCGCATAACCGCATTCATCAGAATCGGGAAACTCATTTACCAGTGTCTCATAATACTTTATAGCCTCCGCTACACGATTTTCAGTGTAGTGAAGCCTGTATGCAGTTTCATACAGTTCTAAAGGCGTTTTCTCCATTACCACTCCTTACCGGATGCACAATACAGGATTTCACAGCGACCGTTATTCCTCAGTACCCCTTTTTTACATTCTTCAGGAGAGATTTGATCTGCTTATCAGACATGTTTTTTGCCTGAGCCTGAGCAGGAGAATAGCGATCGCAGATAAAATTTTCATCTCCTCCAAATGAAACTACTCCAGAAGCCCCGCCGCTGCGTTTGGCCCGGAATTCACTGCAGTTCTGTTTCTGCTTGCAGTTAAAACAGGATTCTCTTTGAGTACTTTTAAGAGGGGAATAACCCTTCTTCTCCAGCTCTACATCCCTCTTTTGACGTTCCTCTGCAGATGCAAGACTTCGATTCTTTGCTGCGAACCTGTCATGATCATAATTAAAACTCATCTTGAACCTTTCGGGTTTATCTTACTCAATACATATACATAAAAATAATCTAATCCATTGAGGAAAACTAAAGTATCGGCTCCCTGCCTTCGTTGAGCTCTCCCAGATAATTGATCAGATTTGCTGAGATCTCTTCTGCTGAGCCCAACCTTGAGACCGGCACTATTGTAAGTGAGTCCCGATATTTTTTGACCCATCGGGTGGCTATCTCCAGTTCCGGGAAATCCTGGCTGTCAGCAATCAACTTTCCCTTGAGGAAAAATTCATCTATTTCTCTGGTTAAGAGATCATCTGAATTCAAGTTTAAATTCAGTGGCTTTATCTGAATTTTCTGATCCTTGCGGAACCAGAACGACATCGCTTTCTCCTGATCAGTATGGGGTAAAAGTACGATACAGTCATCAACTGGAGTATAGGATCCGCTTCTTTCTGATATCTCTATTTTGTTATTAAGTGAGGGTTTATGTTTTCTGATCAACCGGTACTCGTAAAGAAGGCATTCCAGTTCTGACCCGCACTGGTAAGTTACTATCTCCATACTTTCTTTCCGGATACTCTGAATTTTCTCGGGAGACTCTTCCGTTTCCCTGAAGTAACACATCATTCTTCTTTTAAGATTTTTTGCCTTCCCGATATAGAGATACTTCCCTTGAGAATCTTTAAATCCATATACTCCCGGAACTGACGGCAATGAGTTTATGTCGTCAAACGAGTACTTTTTTCCCTCAAAGTACCTGCTTCTTTCCTCCCGGTTTTTATTCTCGAGATCCTCCCTGGTTTCAATGCCCTTTTGACGCAAAATTGTAAAAAGCTCACAGAGGCACTCCAAAAACTGCTGCCCACGTGCAAGCATTCTCACCGTGGTTCTCTGCTGTCCTGTTACAGCTTCAGAAAGAGAATCGAGGGATAAAGGCCTGGAGAACGGGATTGAGGCCGCTTTCAGAAGTTCACCTGCCAGTAAAGAATCATCTGTAAAGTTTTCACCATACCTTGCGCAAACAGACCTTACCAGGTTTTCATCATTAAAAGATAAAAACACCGGAAGCTGAGACTGGAGCTCTTCTGCCATTTGTGAACAAACCATCCCGCTGTCCAGGCAGTTTTCCGGTTCAGAATCGATATTAAACACTTGCCTGTCATCATATGAAAGGTATTGCGCGTCCCTGGTCCATGCTTCCCACTTAAGAGATGGTTCCGGCAGTATGTTCCATAGAGACAAATAATACAAACGATCCTTTGTTCCTATAATGTAAACACCGGTCAGGGGCAGCAGTGCAAGCGAATTAGACGCTTGAGCGGTATTTTTTGCATGCCACAACCCGTTTGAGTCCTCAAAAACCCGACAATCCTTTGAAAGGATGCTTTTTACTGCGGCACCCGCAAGATTGCCCGGATTCGCAATTTTAAGGAATTTTACCGCGATTTCAGTGTTTGTTACACCTTCGGGGCACTCCCTCAGATAAGCTACAATTTCCTCATGCATTTTCTAAGTATCTCCGGAAAACAGGAAAATTAGTTGACGCGCAACGTCCTGTTCAATCCGGCACAAGAGCAAATTTGAACAAGGTAATCATTCCTGATATTACATTATTACGTTCGAGATTACAATTTGTTAAGATTCTACTTGCAAATGACACAAAAGAATAGTATATTAAATATCAACACACTATAAATCCTCATCTTTGACACTACACAAACACCCTCTTCAGCTATAGGCTTAAGGCAATTAAAGCCAATATGGCATTTTGTTTCATTTTCTACGAGAGGAGTAGTGCATAATGGCAAGAATCACCAAAGTTCAGCTCTTGAAACTCCAGAAGAAGTTCAAAACTGATGCAGCAATAGGTGAGCAGTTCGGGATCACAAGACAGGCAGTTCATCAGCTCCGCAAAAAACACGGTATCGACTCTTCTCTGGTAAACAATCCCCAGAGAAATGCTGATATAGTTGATCTTTACCAGAACGGTACTTCCGGAACCGCTATCGCAAAAAAGTTCAAGCTTTCAATCTCTCAGACTTACCGCATCATTAATGAATCTAAGAGGAAGCCAAAGAGCAAGAAAAAGAAAAAATAGTTTCTTTTATTTTGTAATTGATGAGGTTTACGGTTTAATCCGTAAGCCTCTTTTTATTTACTGCCGTTTAATCCTCCAGGCATAACTTTCTCTTGCGGTTAACCCTCTTAACCATTTCGGTCGCAAGCAGTAGTTTTAGTTATGTTCTTATGGTTACCTCTGAATACTCAGTTTTCAAACCAGGCCGGGCGAGAATTCGCTGCGCCAGGCACACGAAAGAGGGCGAATCCGCTGTGATCCATCGATTGAGTGAAACGGGAGCGCAGTAGAATTCGCGGCCGGACACAAGGTACCCTTATGATGTTTAGAATCTTACATTTGAATCCAACCGTAAGAGAAATGTCTGAAAGTGCTCACAGCAGTGGACATTTTGATCGATGTTAACCAATCTGCTATGGAATGACCATCTTTTCCGTCATTTCGGTTGTCTGGCCCGAATAGACATTTACACGAATTTTTCCACTCATCGATACTATCCGGGGTTTTTCGCCATCGGCTGATGTTTTTAAAAGAGCAGCCTCAACAGTGTACAATGAGGGCGGCAGGGAGTTGAATAGAAACTCACCCTCACCTTTAAGGAGAGTGTAATAACCATTGCCGCTGATATATACAAGAATCGGGCCCTGAGCCGAGGATTCAACTTCTCCCCTTAACTTTCCGGATGCCTTCAGTTCCGATCTATGCTCTTTACTTCCGGTTCCAATCGTCATAATGGCCCCGAGCTTGTTCTCATTGTCAAAGATTCCTATGTTGAAAGCCTTTAAAGGCATTTTGCTTAGTGAGAAATATCCGTTTTCATCGGAGGAAACGGCTATTCCAATGCCGGTATCTATATAGGGTATATAGCAGGTATCAAAGAGGTAAACGGTTGCAAAGGGAGGAGTTGTACCTTCAATACCGGCCTCGCTTACAACAACGATTGCACCATTGGTTGTTTCCACCCCGGCAGTCTGGACACCACACGATACCATCATTGATAAAAGAATTGCAATAACGATTGCGATACAGGTTTCAATCGGTCTCATTATTTAGCCTCTAAAGGTTTTGTAGATAGTGGAAATACCTGAAAATTTATCTGGTATACCTTTTCGGGTGAGACTTCGCTGTTTTCGATCTCCCTGATTTTTTCGCGTGCTTCACGGATAATTTTCGTGACTTCTCTGAAATTTTCTTCACTAAGACTCACCGAAAGAGTCGAAATATCCCTTTTATCTTTGGAAAACCTCGCCAGCGCTTCAGCTCCCAGGTTCGCCATACTTTTCTGAAATGACTCAATGGCGGCACTCTCCCAGCGGTCACCGGTCGAGAGAAAATTTCCCGCCGCAGTAAACCCGTTATCTGTCTTTTGTATAAATCCGGCATTTAAAAGAACATCTATAGCACACTGAACCTTTGATGCACTCACCACAGGCTCAAGCATAGCGCCAAGTTCAGCCGGGTCGGATATATCAGGGACAATTTTAACAAGTTCATACAGCGCCACATAATACCACTGCTCAAAAAAATGAAACTTCTCCTCCGGGATGCAGTGGCGCATCTGATTTCGAAACAGGGAAAGCTCACAATAAATTTTTTCCTTTTGAAAACTGTCCCCGCACTGTGCAAAACGCAGCAGCAATCGAAAGTACGACTCCTCCCTGCTCCGTAAGCCCAACCAGGTGATTATTTTAGGCAGAGCGGATGGCCCGATGCCGCGGGTTCCGTTGAGAATTCTTGTGAAACTACCGGAGGGAATTCCGCATTTTTCAGCCGCGCAACGTGATGAATATCCCGGATTTTTCTTTTTCTTCTCAAAAAGAAAATCCCTGAGATATTCCCGGTAATCGGTATATGCGTATATAGAATCCATCTCTACCTTTTCACTACCCTCAGATAAATATCGCGATGACCGTTCGGGGTATGCAGCATATCAGCGCGGGATTTCCCAATCACTGCTCCGTTTAACAGAAAGTATGTTTCGGTTTTACTTTCCCTTTTCGCCTTTACAACCGGATGTTTCGGCTTAATGCCCACCGGAATAATTTCAACATCCGTCTTCTTTCCCTGTGGATCAGTAAACGATGCGCCCGAAACCGTAAAAAAGGGTTCCTTCTCTGATCCCGACAGTTTCAAATCAATCACTACCAGTTCGCAATTTTCAATAGATAAATTTGCCGTCGTGTTCAGAGCCAGTCTCACCCGGTAATTTATCCTGTCAATAGAAGCGCCGACAATAAGTGATGCGAGCGGTGAGTACACCAGGGCTTCATCGATATCCAGCAGCGGTGTATACTGGCAAACAATCTCACCACTTTTGATTGTCCCTATTGATTTTCCGTAAATTTTCACTCTGCAGATGGAACCATTGCGAGTAAGGGTAAATTCGACATTTGGTGCTGAGTTGGCTATTGTTATAATCAACATTATAAAAGCAAAAAAGCCCCGCCGTATCCGGCGGGGGAAAATCACAAGCCCGGTTTTCATTACTGACCTCACTCTGTTATTGATGGGTCAAGGACACGTCCCATAAAAAGAATGGTGTTGGTCTGAGTATCGCGGATCAGATATACAAATGGACGATCCGCGACAAAGATTTTCGGCGCTGAGACGGAAGTCGCCTCCATCAATACTGCTGTCGCAGCCGCGGCTTCAGTACCGTTTTCATCAATCTTGATAAATGCCTTATGTACGATATCACCTATATAAAGATAGGTGTCGCTCATACCGGAAAAATCGGCCTCCATACTGCTGAAGGGTACTTCCATGCCAAGAGCCAGAAAGGCGTCTTTTAGTGAAATTGACCCTGAAGTAAACTCAAACCTGGGAATCCGGACCGGAGGCAGAGAAACCGAATCAAGGCTCTTTACAAGCTCTTCAACTGCCTGTTTTGTCAATTTACTCTCGAAATAGTCAAATGCTCCCGGGTCCGGAAGAAGGAAATCCATTACCAGACGATCTCCACAGTATGGAAGTTCAAGTATTCTGACGCTGTCGACTCTTCCATACAGAAGCTTGAGCGCATTGCCGGGCTCGCTGTTTATATCTTCAAGCGTCATCATGGGAACCGTAACCCCGGATCCATCTTTACGCGTAAAAGTCTTTTGCTCAGTTTTTGACGCATCAAATTTTACCTTCCAGTCGGCAAGAAAATAGATCGCGTTTGTAAGAACCACCCGGGTAAGAGATGTGATTCCCCCGGCCGGAATGAGATCGTTGATCCGGTCCTTAGTCTGCTCACTCACCCAGTCGTTGATTATAATTCTCGACGGTTCAGGCTCGGTGATAAAATCCAGAAGATTGACACCTGCGTCGTAATGCGTTGCAAGCCTGTCAAGGTAACCTATCTTAAGCTTGAACCCCTCGCCTTTCTGGGCCCAGATACTGTTGACATTGTTTATCTGGAGATTCTCTACAGATGAAGCATGGGATTCGATACTTTGATCTATACCGTTAAGAGCCGCATGAAAATCATCCCCGGGTAAACTGACCTCTAAAGCCGCCCTGATCTGCTCATCGGTGAGCCCTTTTGCCCCCGCTCCAGCCATCCCCAGAGCACTTACAATACTGAACGGAGAAAAGAAAATGTTATTATCCTTTTCATCACCGGACACAAGCTGCGCATACATTTTAACGGCAAATTCATTATTTGAAGCGGCTTGCGTGGCGATTCGTGAATCCGTGGGAGAAACAGCCACCCTGGAGGCAAATTCCGATTTAGCTACCGCAAATTTGGGTTTATCAGTGCTATTATCGTTTTGCGATACCGGATTGTTCGAACAACCGGCAATGAATCCGGCAATGATCACCAGCAATAATCTCTGACACCTCATACTGCCCCCTTCATTAATTATGATTTTTTGTGCGTAATGACCCTCTGTAAAACAATATAACATCAAAACAGAGAAAAGAGAATAGAAGATACATTAATTTGCTTCCAGTAAATGGAAGCGGTGAATTATTATTTAACTACATGAAATTAGGGGAAATAGGTGATTTTACCTATCTATTTAAATTGTTAGATCATCCCGATTTAGGAAGCACTAAGAGCGTTGATCTTTATATGAGGGGAATTTTTATCTCAAGCTCCCCGGGCTCTATCCCCCTCTTCACTTTTTAAGCCGCAAGCAGTAGTTTTAACAGTATGTCTACAGCATCACTGCAGAATTCAACTGCAGCCGGCGAAAAAAAATCTCAGGCCCGATCTCTTACCATTGCCACGGCAATCATGATGGGCTCGGTACTTCTGAGCCGCGTCGCCGGACTGATTCGTGAACAGGTTCTGGCCGGATTTGGCGGAACAAGCTACCAGATGGATGCCTATGTCACGGCATTCCTTATCCCGGAGCTTCTGAACCATTTTCTTGCCGGCGGCTTTCTCTCGGTTACTTTTATTCCCATTTTCCAGCAATACCTGATCAGGGGTCAGAGAGATCAGGCATGGAGATCTTTTTCAAACCTCCTCTCTGTGGGCAGCGCTCTGTTTGCTGTATTTATTCCTCTGGCTATTATCTTTACGCCCTCTATTTTAGGACTGATGGGAAAGCATATTTCAGATCCTGCCCACCTCAGTCTTACGGTACGGCTGACGCGCATAATACTCCCCGCACAGCTTTTCTTTTACTGGGGCGCCTTTTTCAGTGCGGTACAGATGGCGGAGCACAGGTTCTTTCTTCCTGCAATGGCCCCTCTCTGCTACAATCTGGGAATTATCCTGGGCGGCCTGTTTCTAGGCCCCATCATGGGTATTGAGGGTTTTGCGTGGGGGGTACTGATCGGGGCATTTGCCGGCAATGTCGCCATACAGATTCCCGGGGCGATGAAATCCGGCATGAAATTTCACTTCAGGTTCAATTTCTCAGATCCCGACCTGATCAAATATGTCAAGCTCACCCTGCCTCTTGTTCTGGGTCTGGGCATGACCTTTTCAAATGAGATTTTCTTCCGCTTTTTCGGGTCATTTCTTTCTGAAGGCGCCACATCGAGCATCAACTACGCACTGCGTACCACAATGATAGTAGTAGCGGTGTTCGGACAGGCATCCGGGATGGCCTTTTATCCATTTATCACAAAGATGGCCGCAGAACAGCAGTTTGGAAAAATGACAGAAATGCTCAATTCTGTTTTGACAAAGATAGCCATTTACCTGATTCCCATCTCAATTTTTATGCTGCTTCTTTCTGAACAGATAATTTCTATTCTCTTTGAAAGAGGCAAATTTGACCATCAGTCAACTCTGGAAACCGCGTCCGTCTTCTCGATTTACCTTATCGGAGCCTTTGCCTTCTCTGCATCGATGATTGTTTCCCGTTCTTTTTACGCAACCCAGAACACCATAGTTCCTCTTATTATCACAACAACAACATCGATTCTGAGCATTCCCCTTTATATCGCGTTCAGTAAAGAGATGGGCCCGCAGGGCATAGCGGCAGCAGCGATTCTGGGCATGACCGCACAGTTTCTTGTGCTTTACGGGTTGTGGTGCAGAAAGTACGGTCAGGCCGGCCCGGCAGTGAAACTGGCTTTATCTATCGTCAAGATTACCCTGATTTGCTGCGCAGTGGCCATACCCGTTTACCTGCTCAAAAACAGGATCCCGGTACTGTTTGCAGGAAACATCCTGTTTCAGAACCTCTTTACATGTACCGCGGTGACACTGCCTTCAATGTTTCTGGTCTTTGTTCTTTATGAGGCAACCGGGATACAGCGCTTTGCCGATTCTCTGAAAGGTTTTCTGCGTAAAAGAAAGCGGAGCTGATCAGGTCTTTCTTTACAGCCTCAGTAGCTTTCCTGATCTTCTAAGGATCATCCGGATAATAGTGTGTCTTAAAGCGGAAAGGTCATCTGAAAGGATAGACTCCCCGCTATGTCCGAGCGCTACGCGGAGGCGAGCAGTACGAACGTTGTTGTTTTTCGAAGAAATAAGAAAAACAGGATAACCCTATTCGGAATCTGATTGCGATCCCGATGCCGGCCCAACCCCCCCTCCAGGTTTTGTGCTAACCATAATACACCCCCGTCATTTATATTGACAGATTGAAGTCAGTTCCACTTCCATGAACAATGACAAAAAGAAAGGGGCAGGAAATGTCCTCAACAAAACTCCTGGTAACTGTTCTGCTTTTCACTGCAGTTATTACAAGCCCGCTCTATTCCCAGACCGCTGTGGCGCCTTCGGCTGGTGACGGTTCCGCAGGAAACCCGTATCAGATATCGACACTGGAGAATCTCTACTGGATCGCGGTGGACGGGATACGATGGGGGTATAGCTACGTGCAGACTGCAGATATCGATGCAGGTGAGACAAAAGACTGGTTCGACGGTGCAGGGTGGAGCCCTATTGGAAATAGTACCACCACGTTTACAGGCAATTACAATGGAAGAGGATATAGCATAGACAGTCTTTTTATTAACAGGCCCACTCAAGAATACATTGGATTATTCGGCCGTACTTTTGATACACATATTGACAGCGTTGGATTGACCGAATGCAATATCACTGGTGGGCCCAATTTTGTCAGCGGCCTGGTTGGCAATGCCGTAAATTGTACCATAAATGCCAGTTACAGTACCGGGTCGGTCAGCGGTAATGGGGATAGAGTCGGCAGCCTGGTTGGTCTTGCCCATAGTGGTACCATAAGTAACAGTTACAGTACCGGGTCGGTCAGCGGGGATGATTATATCGGCGGCCTGGTTGGCTATGCTATTAATGATACCATAAGCAACTGTTACAGTACCGGGTCGGTCAGCGGGGATGATTATATCGGTGGCCTGGTTGGCTACAATAATGGCGGTACTGTAAATAAATCTTTCTGGGATGTTGATAGTTCAGGGCAAGCAACCTCCGCAGGCGGAACCGGTAAAACAACCGCCGAAATGAAAACTATGTCCACCTACACTGATTCCACCTGGGATTTCATGGGTGAGTCGGATAATGGTACAGATGATATCTGGGGGATAAACAGCAGAGACAACAACGGGTATCCGTTCCTGAAATGGCAGGGATACAAACTTGAACAGGCAGTCTCTTTCACTGTTCCGGATACTGTTCCCGACACGTTAACTTATGGCGATGCTCCATTTACAATTAATGCATCTTCATCCGCTAATTTGTCTGTGATATTTACGAGCTCAGACCCTCTGGTTGCAGAAATATCCGGGAACACTGTTGTTATAAAAGGCGCTGGATCAGCAACCATCACCGCCCGGCAGGATGGAGACGGGACCTATTATCCAGCGAGCAGTTCAAAGAAACTGACTGTCAGGAAGAAGCCTGCTTCTATTACGGGCGTTACTGCCGCAGATAAGGTATACAACGGCACAACAGCAGCCACCCTCTCAGGCGGTAATTTAAGCGGGCTTGTTACCGGCGATATCGTAACACTGACCAAAGGAACGGGTGCTTTTGCCAGCAAGAATGTCGGTACCGGCAAGGCCGTAACGGGCTGTTAAACAGCCGAAGTGCCTGTGTTGCGCCTGCGGCAGGCATTTTGGCTTTTAACTGTTGTTTGTCTGTATGTAAAGCACATAGTACAACAATAATTCTTAGGCGGCGGTTTTTTTGTATTTCTTCCCTTGCATTCCAGCCCCCATTTTGCCTTTTTTATGCAGTGTTGTTTTTTTACTTGGTCGAGGAATTAAATATTACAAGGCTATTCCAATCAATACGACCACTATCGTCACAAAAAGTATTTGCAAATTCTTTTGTGAATTTATTAATCATTTGTGAATATGACTCAAGGAAGGCTTCATTTTTTTCTTTTGCTTTATAACCAAGCGGTTCAATGATCTCAGTGTATAATGTGGAATTACCAGAAATAAATTCCCAAAATTTCTGACCACAATATTTAAAGTACTCACCTTTGTCTGGCTTATTATCACGACCATAACAACAACCATTTACTGCAAAAATATTTAATTGTGAATTACTAGTCCTAAGAGCCTTTTTTGCGGTCTTAAAGTCACTTATCATTTTAGCTATTTGGGAACTGTTCCCCCAATTTGGTCCAGACTTAATTGTTACAATATTCCTTACTGAGTCATTATCGAATTCAAGGTCAATACCAGTAATGCCAGATTTGCGCCCTCCAAACACTTTTCCATTAATAAAAATCGAAAGGCCTTCAAGCCAATCCCCAAAAATGCCTTCTTCACTGGATGATATGTGTGCATCAACCAAACTTTTAATAATTTGCTCAGCAGTAAGAACATATTTGGCTTTAAACAAGTATGGATTTTTTCGTTTTAGAACCTGTTTTAATTTTAAACCGTCAAGGCTTTGAATCCTTTTTTTATGAAAAGTTCCGATATTTTCTTCAACGTACAGCGTAACGTCTTTTAGGTTTAGGTTTTTCATATTTTCCTTTTGGCTCGAGAAGGTAGAGTTCCACTGGTGGTAATTGACTTTTAACAATGTCATAGTAATCTTTGACAATGTCTATACCTATTGAGTTACGGCGCATCCTATTTGCTACAACCAAAGTTGTTCCTGAACCCATAAATGGGTCTAAAACGAGGTCGTTTTCTTTGGTAAACAACTTAATAAACCATTCAGGAAGTTCTGCAGGGAATGCTGCACTATGGTTTTTATTGCTACATTCAGTAGCTAAATGAAGAACATTTGTTGGGTATGCTTTATCTCTTGTCAGCCAATTTGATATATTTTTACCAAACCCACTCCCAACTTTGGAGTTATCGCGTGTTTTATCTGTTTCGCTCAGATTTTTTAAACGAGTTTTTGCCCAATCTCCCATGGGTACCATGACATTTTCTTGGTACATATTAAAACTTTTTGATTTATTGAACTGAAGGAGACGTTCCCAGGCATCACGGAATCTATTTGGCCATTTCCCTGGGTAGCAGTTTTTTTTATGCCAGATGAATTCTTCTGTCCAAAGCCACCCTTGTTTTCGCATTTCTAAAATTAATTCCATCACATAAGTACTACGCTCACCATTCACTACCTTTTCTTTTATGTTTAAAATGAATGTACCACTTGGCTTTAAAACACGAAGCAACTGCTGTGTTATTGGAAGAAACCATGAGACATAGTTATCTGGATGAATTCCTCCATAGGTACCTTTTCTTTGGTCTGCATAAGGTGGTGAAGTAACTATTAGGTCTACAGAATCAGTAGGGATTTTAAGAAGCTCTACCTTGCTGTCTCCCAAAAAAATATCTGTCTTAATTTCCATTTTAGCCTTCTATTACTTAAGCCGTTAAACGAACAAATTTATTCTAAAAATAGACGTCGTCCCGAAGTTGGTGGCAAATAGATTGCCTTTAAAATAAAAAAACCGGATATTCTATCTTTCACCTTGCAAGTAGAAAGAGGGAACTCCGGTATGAAGCTCGAAA
>Ga0209723_1002454_pt1 | contig 24793 bp, 19 predicted proteins | sample BiotimSIPDNA_2_FD_185750 | JGI IMG/M metagenome (GOLD analysis project Ga0209723, IMG submission 185750) | Anaerobic biogas reactor microbial communites from Washington, USA - Biogas_R2 time_0 SIP DNA (SPAdes) (version 2) | ecosystem: Engineered > Bioreactor > Anaerobic > Unclassified | place...
CACAATTGGCTTTTTCTGGTAATATTCTCTTGGGGTTCTCATAGCTCCATCTCCGTTTGGGATAATGAAGATAGGATGCTATGAAACCCCCTTTTGCCAAGTCGCGTAGTGAATTATGCGGTACTGCGTATTTAGGGTTAGCAGGTCAATACGACCGGTAGACAGGGGAGAAATCCGTCTACCGTATGCTGTCTACTGTCTACCGATTACCAATCAATCATACAGGAGAAGATGAATGACCACTTACGAAGATACGCTTAACCACGTCAACACAAACTCGCGCCCGTCGGACTTGCGCATCACTGATATGCGGGTTGCCACGATTGTCGGCGCGCCGATGCGCTGCCCGCTCATCAAAATCAGCACGAACCAAGGCATCGAGGGCTATGGCGAGGTGCGCGACGGGGCCAGCGCGCGTTACGCGCTGCTGCTCAAGAGCCGCATCCTGGGCGAGAATCCGTGCAATATCGACAAGATCTTCCGCCGCATCAAGCAGTTCGGCGGGCACGCGCGGCAGGGCGGCGGCGTCTGCGGCGTCGAGGTGGCGCTGTGGGACCTGGCGGGCAAGGCTTACGGCGTGCCCGTCCACGCGATGCTCGGCGGCAAGTTCCGCGACAAGGTGCGCGTCTACTGTGATACTGACGTCCACGGGCGCAACACCGGCGCGGCGATGGGCGAGGCGCTCAAGGAGCGGATGGCGAAGGGCTTCACGTTCCTCAAGATGGACGTGGGCATCGGGATGCTGCGCGACGTGCCGGGGGCGCTTTCTGGGATGACGGACTTCATCCACAAGCTAATGCCGCCGCACGAGGTTTGGGAGCAGATGCGCAGCGCGGACGCCGATACGCAGTGGGAAATGCGCCGCCAATTCGCGGAGACGCAGAACGTGATGCACCCCTTCACCGGCATCCACGTCACCGAGACGGGGCTGGACTACCTGGAGCAGTACGTCGCCGACGTGCGCGCCGTCATCGGTTACGAAGTCCCGCTGGCGACCGATCACTTCGGCCACATCGGTTTGCAGGATTGCGTTAAGATTGCGCGCCGGCTGGATAAGTTCAACCTGGCCTGGTACGAGGACATGCTCCCCTGGCAGATGACGGACCAGTACGTGCGGCTGGCGAATGCGTGTACGACGCCGATCTGCACCGGTGAGGACATCTATCTGAAGGAGAACTTCAAACCGTTGTTCGAGTCGGGTGGCGTGTCGGTAATCCACCCTGACCTGCTGACTTCGGGCGGCATCTACGAGAACAAGAAGATCGGCGACCTGGCGCAGGAGTACGGCGTCTCGATGGCCGTTCATATGGCCGAATCGCCGATTGGGTGTATGGCTGCCGTCCACAGTGTGGCGGCGACCGAGAATTTCCTCGCATTGGAGAATCACTCAATCGATACGCCCTGGTGGGACGACATCGCCAACGGTCTGCCCAAGCCGATCATCCAGAACGGCTTCATCGACGTGCCCGACGCGCCCGGCTTGGGCATCGAATCGCTGAACGATGAGGTCATCGCGGCGCACCTCGACCCGAACGAGCCGGGGCTGTGGGAGCCGACGAATGATTGGGATCGGGAGTTCACGAACGACCGTTTGTGGAGTTAACCATTTCCGGGTGGGACGCACTTGCTGCATCCCACCCGGAAAACCAGGTGTGGATTTTCTCTTTATCCGTGAAATCCGTCTTATCCGTGTACCATTATCTACGCGCTCAGGTGATACGTCTTATACCGGTTCGGCACCGGGTCACCGCCTTCCCACACGATGCGGCGGAAGTGGTCGGGGTCGGTGTTGCCTTCGGTGTTGAGCAGGAGGATGTGGGAGTCTGGCCCCAGTTCCAGGCGCTCGCGCAAGCCGGCGTACTCCGGCAGTTGCATGGCGAACAATAAAGCGCCAAGCGTCACCGCGCCGGATTCGCCGGAGACGATGAAAGGGTCGCCCTCCAGCGGCACTGCGTAGACGCGCATCCCCGTGCCCGCGACGTAGTCGGGGCATTGCACGAACACGTCGGCGTAATCCTTGAGGATGCTCCACGCGAGCGGGCTGGGATCGCCGCAGGCCAATCCGGCCATGATGGTGTTCAAATCGCCGGGGAAACTGTGCGGTGCGCCGTCGCCCGCCTCAATCGACTGGTACAAACACGCCGCGCGATCCGGCTCCACCACCGCCGTCTTGGGCCGTTCCGCGCCGAAACGTTTCGCGTAAAAGCCAATGGTCGCCGCAGCCAACGCGCCGACGCCGGCCTGCGCGAAGACGTGCGTCGGCTTGACGTAGCCCTGCGCCGCCAACTGCTCCTGCACTTCGGAGAGCATCGTCGTGTAACCCTGCATCACCCACTTGGGGATGTCCTGGTAGCCCTCCCATGAGGTATCGGAGATCACGTGCCAGCCGTGCTGCTTGGCATCCAGCGTGATCTGGCGCACCGCGTCATCGTAAGTCCCGTCGATCACCTCGACCCTGGCGCCCAGGCTGGCGATGGCCTGGATGCGCGCCTGGGACGTGAATTTGTGGACGTAGATCACGCTCTTGAATCCCAACTGCGCCGCCGCCCAGGCTACGCCGCGCCCGTGGTTGCCGTCGGTGGCTGCTGCGAAGGTCAGATCGCCCAATTTCGCCCTGACTTCCGGCGAGCTGAGTTCGGCGAGCGGGACTTCGAGGTGATCCAGCCCCAACTGCGCCTTGATGAAGCGATAGATGGCGAACGAGCCGCCCAACACTTTGAACGAGCGCAGACTCATGCGCTGCGATTCGTCCTTGACCCAAATGCCGCCGACGCCAAGCATTTCGGCCAAGTGGGCGAGGCTTTTGAGTGGACTCATCTTGAAGCCGGGGATTTGCCGGTGAAAACTGCGCGCCAGCCGTGAAATGTCGGGCGGCAGAATGTCGGCTAACGCGGCGCTTGGCGCGCCGGCGGCAGCGTGCGGATTGACGATCCATTCGATGGGTTTCAACGGTTCCATAACAGCGCACTCCTGTCAGTACAGAGCTAGACTATAAAAGTCTCACAAGGCGCGTGATTGAGCATATACTACGCTGAACACACGATCTGCACGCTCTTATACGCACTGAGACTTTTGTAGTCTTCCTGTTAATCCTAACATGGTTGTCTGACATCTGCAACGGTGTTTCATCCTGTGCTTTGGAGAAAAACCTAACGCCGCGTTGCGTATCGCTTTACTTGTGCTATGCCCCGCGTCTTCATGGAACCCATGCTATAATTTCCGGAAATGACTGACACTGTCGATACTTTGACCGCGCTGATCCTCGCACACATCGAGACCGACTCGGTTTCGGTGTGCCTCACGCCGATCACTACCGGCAAGCATAACCGTTCGTATTGGGTGGCGTGTGATGCCGGGCGCTTTGTGTTGCGCGTCGCGCCGCCCGATGACGCGGGTTTTCTTTTCTATGAGCGTTTGATGATGCGCCAGGAGCCGGATTTGCACGCCCTCATCCGCGCCGAGACTGCGCTCCCGGTTGCGGACGTGATCGCCTACGACTTCAGCCGCGCGCGCATCGACCGCGATTATCTGCTGATGACGGCGCTTCCCGGCACGCCCCTCAGCGATGCGTACGCACTTGGCGCGGCGCAGAGACAGCGGGCGCTCCGTCAAGTTGGGACGCATCTGCGCGCGCTGCATGCGCTCACCGCCGACGCGCATTTGGGCCAGCGGATGTACGGCTATCTGGGCGCGCATCGTCCGATGCTGCCGCAACCCACCTGGGCGGAAGCTTTCTGCGTGATGTGGAATATGCTTCTGGATGACGTCGTGGCCTGCGAAACGTACACCGCAGCGGAGGCGCTGGTCTTCCGCGATCTGTTGGACGCTTTCCGCGAAGTCTTTGCGCGCGAGGTCACGCCGTGTTTGCTGCATATGGACGTGTGGGAGCAGAACATCCTGGTCGATGCCGAGGGCAACGTCACCGGGCTGGTGGACTTCGACCGGGCGCTGTGGGGCGACGTGGAGATCGAGTTTGCCGTACTCGACTATTGCGGCATCAGCGAGCCGGCCTTCTGGGAGGGCTACGGCCTGCCGCGCGATACCTCACCCGCGGCCCAGATTCGCCGCCAGTTCTATTTGCTCTACGAAGTGCAGAAATACATGCCCATCCGGGTGTGGCGACGCAACGATCCGGCGGACGCGCTGCGCTACAAGGCGTACAGCTTCTCGCTGGCGGAAGCTTTGCGCGATGCACTCGCGTGAGGTGCATCTCTATTTCAACGCCTTTCCCTGCCGAGCGCGATCATAGCGCCGGAGAGAGTTTGTATCGTTTTGTTTCCTGGCTGTTCACTGTTCCGGACGTCACCATCGTGGAATCAATACCGGAGTCCTCTTCTTGTACGCCTCATAATCTTCCTGCCCACCCCATTTCGCATCTGCCTTTTTCTCCAGGAGCGGTATTCCACTGACACGCGTCAGCAGCAGGGTGACGAAAAGGGGAGAAATCAGGGCGATCCACTGCCAGCCCCGCAGAACAGGCAGGGCAATTAGTGCTACCCCGACCCAGAGCACAATTTCGCCAAAGTAATTGGGATGGCGCGAGCGAGACCATAACCCCGTCTGTATGAACTTGCCTTTGTTGTCTGGATTGGCTCTGAAGCGGCTTTTTTGAAGATCGGCGATGACTTCGAAGGCAAAGCCAAACCCCCATATCAGAAGACCGGCAATGGCAAATATGTCCAATGGTTTGCGGGTGGTCGTAGTGATCGCGACCAACGCCGCCGCCATCGTGAACGTCACCCACAGGGCTTGCACCGTCCAAACGTTGAGGAAACGGATAAAGGAAGGTTTTATCTCATCGAAACGATCATCCTTCCCCGCTTTTTTGACGCGCGTGAACAAGAAACTGCCCAGACGCATCGCCCAGATGACGACCAGCGCCGTGAGAAGGATCGCTCTCGCATCCGCGCCGGGGCTAAGAAAAACGGCCAGGGTGACCACCGAAATGTACGTCAGGCTGCCCGTCAGATCGAAGAACTTTTCAGTTTTCTGCACGTAGGCAGGGATGAAGACCAGCCATTGGATCAGAAAGATCAACCCCACCAACAGGGCAAACAAGGGGACGCCAAAGACCGCCGTCCCACCCTGACTGCCGGCCCAGGCAACGAGCACTCCCACTACGATCAAAATAAGAAACGTGATATACGCATTGCGATTGTTCATTTTCATGGTATTCTGTCCTTTACTCCTTCGAGATGCAGGCGAATCCGAGCGCCCCGATGCCAAGATGTGCGCCGAGGACGGGCGTGATTTGCGTGATGAGCACTTCGTTTTGTGGAAAACAGACGTTTGTTTCCCGGCTCAAGACCTCAGCTTCCTCCTGAACGCCGGCGTGCACGATGGCGAGTTTTTCGTAAGGCGCGTACTTTGCCAACCATTCCAGCAGGCGGGCTGTGGCGCGTTTTTGCGTGCGGGTGCGGTGCGCATCGGCTTTACCCATATTCATGTGCAGCAAAGGCTTGAGTTGCAACAGTTCGCCAAACTTCGCCAGCGCAAAACTCATCCGTCCACTGCGGCGCAGGTATTCTAACGTCTTCAGCGCGGCGAACACGTAAGTGCGCTTCATCAGATGACCCAAGGCCATCATAATCTCCAGCGCATCTTTTCCCGACTCTGCCAACTGCGCGGCGCGCTCGACAATGAAGCCCAGTCCGAGGCTGAGTTGACCGGAATCCAGCACGGTGACGGGGATGCGCTTGAACTGTTCCGCCGCAATGCGCGCTGCGTTGACGGTGGCGCTCAACGTCTCCGAAATGTGAATGGACAGGATGGCTTGTGCGCCTTCGTCTGATAGCCGCTCGAAGGCCTGTTTGAAAGCGTCTGGGCCGGGCGCCGCGGTTGTGGGATGCGGATTGAACGTGGGCAATCGCGCATAGAATTCACTACGCGTCAGATCAACGCCATCCAGGAAAGATTGATCGCCCACATTGATTGTCAATGGAATGACGGTGATGGCATAGCGGTGTACAATCTCTTCCGGCAGATCGCATGTGCTATCTGTGACAATACGAATGCTCATCGGTTTCTTTATCTCCTCGACTGGGCAACGTTCAATTCTTGACTTTTGCAGATTATTGTATATTATCATCAGAAATTTAGCAACTATTATCAAAAACTCTTTTACAGGAGAGCTATGACACAGAACAAACGACTCGATTTCGACGCTGTCGCGCCAGATTTGGCAGTCCTCGACACTGCCGGACAGCCGGTGCAGCTTTCCAGCCTATGGGCGGCAAGGCCGTTGCTCCTGGCCTTCACCCGCCATTTCGGTTGCACCCAGTGCAAAGTGATGCTGGACGAGCTGACAGCCACCAGAGAACGCCTTGAGGAAGCCGGTCTGGCACTGGCCGTGATCACGCAGGGAACGCCGGAAATGACGGCTGAATTTGCTCGGATGCATGCGCCCGGCTTGCTGCTGTTGGCGGATCCAGAGCGCAAGGCATATCAGGCTTACGGCTTGGAACGGGGCACTGTGTTCCAGACGGTGCTGAATCGCCGGGTTTGGCAAGCCGTCGCGCAGGCAAAGCAGAAAGGCTACCAGCTGGAGACGCCGCCGGCTGGGCAAGACGCCATGCAAATGTCAGGTGCCTTCATCATCGGCCAGAATGGGCGCATCCAGTTGCCCTACTACTATGACGATATTGCCGACCATCCCTCGCTAGAGCTACTGCTGAATGGCGTGTTGGCGACCCCCTGGGATGCCCTCTTCGACGGGCCAATCGGCCCCGGCGTGGCAACATCAGACCATGAATCCGGGAGGGCGCAATGAAACAGACCTTTGTGGTATCGACTTACCTGGCGCTGAAAGAGATTTGGCGCAGTCGCGGGCGCTTCTTGCTGGTCAGCCTGGTGATTGCCTTGATTACCCTGCTGGTGCTCTTCATTGCCGCTCTGGGCGAGGGGTTAGGCAACGGCAACCGGGAATACATCGCCAAGTTGGACGGCGAATTGCTCGTCTACCAGGCCAAAGCGGATTTCCTGATCGCGGCCAGCCGGCTGGACACCGCCCGCGTGGATGAAGTGCGTCAGGTCGCGGGCGTGGCGGACGCCGGTATGATCGGGACGGCCAGCGCCACCCTGATCCTGGATGGCGACGAGGACCCCCTCAAGGTAGCCCTGCTGGGCATCGAGCCAGGCCACGTCGGCGAGCCGCCCGTGGTGACAGGCCGCCAGCTCGCCGCAGAGGATGCGGACGAGGTCATCATAGACCGGAACACGGCCATCCGCACCGGCCTCGCCGAGGGCGACACTTTGACCCTGCGCGTCACGCAGGGCACCGAGGATGCGTTCTTCACGCTCACCATCGTGGGGGTCTCGGATGGGCGACAGTACAGCCTGCAGCCCGCAATTTTCGCCCCGTTTCTGACCTGGGACCGGGTCCGACCCCAATCGGCGGCGGAGCTCAATTTCGCGGGGGCGACAGCCAACGTGATCGCCGTGCGGCCGGTAGACCCCAACACGGTCGAGACGCTGCGGCAGGACATCGAGGCGCAGGTGGATAAAGTGGACGTCGCCACCTTGAAAGAGGCCATCCAGGCGCTGCCCGGCTATTCCGCCCAACAAAGCACGTTGAACACGCAGGGCGGCTTTACCCTCTTCATCGGCATCCTGGTCATCGGCGGTTTCTTCCAGATTCAAATTCTGCAAAAGGTCTCCCAGATCGGCGTGCTCAAGGCCATTGGCACCTCCAACCCGATTGTGGCTTGGGCCTCCGTGATCCAGATCGTGGTTATCACGGTTGTCGGGGTAGCCATCGGTGGCCTGCTGACGTTCCTGTTTTCGCTTTTCTTCCCGCCTACGGTGCCCATCGTTTTCAATGGGACGACCTCGGCGATTGCACTGGTCGCGCTCCTGTTGATCGGGCCGGCCGGCGGATTGGTGTCCATTCGTTACGCGGTCCGTATCGAACCGCTCAAAGCATTGGGGTTGAACTGATGAACCATACAACACACACTACGTATGCCCTTGAGACCCGCGCCGTGATCAAGAAATATCAGGCGGATGCCGGTACAGTCTTTGCCGTGAATGACGTATCGCTGCACGTGGCGGCGGGCGAATTCGTGGCCCTCGTCGGCCCGAGCGGCTCCGGCAAGACGACGATGCTCTCGATGCTGGCGGCGTTGTTGAAGCCCAGTTCCGGGCAAATCCTGCTCGATGGGACAGACTTGGCTGGAATGAGCGATGCCGAGCGGGTGGTCATGCGCCGGGAGAAAATCGGGTTTACCTTCCAGGCGAATAACCTGGTGCCTTACTTGAGCGCGGTCGAGAACGTCGAATTGATGCTGCGCCTGAACCAGCGGCTGGACAAGGCCGGCAAGCTGCGCGCGCGGGAATTGCTGGCCCGGCTGGGATTGGGCGAACGGCTGAACAACCTGCCCGGGCAGATGTCGGGCGGGCAGCAACAGCGTGTGGCCATCGCCCGCGCGCTCATCCACAACCCTAGCCTAGTGCTGGCGGACGAGCCGACCGCCAGTCTGGACACGGAACGCGCCTATCAGGTGGTGGAAACCTTTGCGGGACTGATCCACGAGCAGCAGCGCGCCGGCATTATGGTTACGCATGATCTGCGCATGTGTGAGTACGTGGATCGGGTGATTCAGATGCGGGACGGCAAACTGGTCAAAATATACACGGAACGGGATGAGATCATGCGGCTGGCTAAAGGCAGCAGGGATTGATAAATCAGGCTCTGAGTCATTAGCCGGCAGGGGCAGATGGGGGCAGGAATCGCGCCCTTACTCGATCACCACCACGACGCCGACCTCTGCCCAATTGTAGAGCGTCTCCGCTTCGGGAATCCCCAGGATGATGCAGCCAAACGACGCCGGACGCCCCAACGAGCCGGCCCACAGCTGCTGCCCGTTGGCGAGGATCGGGAGTTCGTGGAAGCCGTTCTCCACGCCGCCGCCTGCGGGGTAGACGGAGATAAAGAAAGGCATCCACAAATCCCACTGTGAGGCGAATGCCTTCTCGTGTTTGCTGAGTACCTGGAAAACGCCCTGATGTGTGGGTGAGGTGGTAATCCCCGTGGATGTGGGCCAGTCGTAGAGCAGCGCGCCGTTTTCGTAGACACGCACGCGCTGTTCGGCGAGGCTGACCACAATCCGCTTGCCCGGCACCGGCATATACGGCGTGAGCACATCCTGCGGTGGGATGATAATCTGTTGTCCCACGCTCAAGCGATTGTAGTCGATGTCGGGATTGGCCTCTGCCACCAGTCCCGACGGCATCCCGAACTTCGCCGAGAGGCTGGTCAATGTGTCGCCTGATTGCACGCTATAGACGCGCTGCGGGTGGGTGAGATAGAGCGTGACCGTGCCCCCGCCCGCGTCGAACACTTGGAAGACTTGCTGTGCGGCCTCGTCGTAACGGAAGCCGCGTCCGTCCCCCAACGCCTCCGCCAGCGCGACCAGGCTGTCGCGGATGGCGTACAGGTTCGCGTCCACGACCGGCTTGCCGTCGGGGCCGGGCATCAGCCGCAGCCAAGACGCCAGCATCTCCCGGTTGAGCGCCCAGGTGAGGGTTTGATCGGTGAGCACATCGTAGGCCGTCAGTGTGATGCTGCGGGTCAGCAGCGCCTCGGCCTGCGCGGTGATGTCGGCGGTATTCGGTTGCACCGGTTGCACGATCTCGAAAGTCAGCGGCACTTCGACGCGATGCAAGCCGGCCTTGGCCGTGGTCAGCGCGAGCAGCGTTTGCGACACGTTCATCACGCGCCCCGGCTTCCCCGGCACGATCACGACCTGGCCGTTTTCCAGGCGGATCGTCGCATCTTCCGGCGGTGTGGAAGCTTCAGCCGCCACCTGTTCCAGTACGGCCCGCCCGGCCTCGGCGTCGTAGGTGAAGCGCAACGGTGTGTCGGCGTTACGCAGCCAGACGCTCACCTTTCCCTCGATGCCGCCGTCGCGCCCGAAGCGATAGGCTTCCCCCGCCATAGCCTTCGCATCGACGCGCAGGCCGGCCTGCGACCAGGCGAAAGACCAGCGTTGGTCGCCGTCGGTGAGGATGAGTATCCCGGTGTCGAGTTGCGCCGCGACGCCTTCCAGCGCCCTGGTCGCCTCCGTTGTCGTCATCCCGCCGACAGGGATGCCGAGCGCGTAGACGTGGGGATAGATGTGGTGGGCGTAGAGGCGTTCCATGCGTTGGAGGAAGACCCACACGCAGAAGAAGGAAGCCGCGACCAGGCCCAGCAGCAGAACCAGAATCAGCCCGCCGGCGAAAGCGCCGTTCCCTTGACGGGCGCTGTCGTTCCGCTGAACGGCGCTCTGCCGTGCGGGTGGATGTCTTTGCTGTACGGTCATCGATTTTCTCCCACGATTGGCCTGGCGATGTTTGCGTAAATCCTCTATAGTTTATGCCTCTGCCGGAGAGAGTCAAATGCTCAGGACTGCCTCTTTTTTACCGCGGAGGTCGCTGAGAACGCTGAGTAACTACAAATGCTCTGCGCTCTCAGCGTGCTCTGCGGTGAATTTCCACTCGTTTGCGTAAGCCCTAATGGACTTATCTTTGGGCGTCCAGCGCATCGTTCAAAAGCTGGCGTACCACGTTGGGCGCGGCGCGGCCACGGGTTGCACGCATCACCTGTCCCATGAGCCATTGGAAAATGGTGTCTTTGCCGGCGAGATACGCGGCGACTTGCTCCTCGTTATCGGACACAACTTGCGTGACAACGGCGGTTAACCGGTCGTCGTCGGAAATTTGCGCCAGCCCTTTGGCTGCGACGATGGCTTCGGGTTGGTCGCCCGTGGCGAACATCTCGCCGAGCACGGTTTTGGCGCTGTTCTGGTTGAGCGTGCCCGCGTCCACGAGGCCGATGAGCTGCGCCAATGCCTCCGGTTGGACGCACACCGCCTCGATAGCGACGTCTTCGCGGTTCATCAAGTAGAACAATTCCCCGCTCAACCATTTGGCGATGGATGACGGTGCGCCGCTGTAGGCTTTGATCGCGCTCTCGAAGTAATCCGCTACCGTGCGGTCGGTTGCCAGAATACGGGCATCGTAGGGCGTGAGGCCGTAGTCGGCTACAAAACGCGCGTGCTTGGCATCGGGCAGTTCGGGCATGGCGGCGGCGATTTCGTCCACCCACGGACGGTCGATGTGCAGCGGCGGTAGATCCGGCTCCGGGAAGTAGCGATAGTCGTGGGCGTGTTCCTTGCCGCGTTGCGAGAACGTCACGTTGCGCAGCGCGTCCCAGCCGAGCGTCTCCTGGACGATCTCGCCACCGGCCTCGATGATGGCGATCTGCCGTTCGATCTCGTAAGCCGTCGCCAGCGTTAGCGCGCGGAAGCTGTTGAGGTTCTTGATCTCGGTGCGCGTGCCGAGTCTCTCACTTCCCACGGGGCGCACGGAGACGTTGGCCTCGAACCGCAGGACGCCTTTCTCCATATCGCCGCTGTTCACCCCCAGGTAGCGCAGGAGTTCGCGGATTTTGGTCGCGTAGGCGTGCGCGGCTTCGACCGAGTGCATATCCGGCTCGGTGACAATCTCCAGCAGCGGGACGCCGCAGCGGTTGAAGTCGATGAGCGTGTAATCGGCCTCGCGCGGTTCGTAGACGTGGAACAGCTTGGCGGTGTCCTCCTCCATGTGCGCGCGTCGCACGCGGATGTGGTGCGCTGCGCCGTTCTCGTCCGCCACATCCACCCAACCCTCAGTGGCGATGGGGAAATCGTATTGCGAAATCTGGTAGCCCTTGGGCAGATCGGGATAGAAGTAGTTTTTGCGGGCGAAACTGGTGAATTCGTTGATGCGGCAGTTGAGCGCCAGCCCGACCATGATCGCCTGCTCGACGGCCTCGCGGTTGACCACCGGCATCGCGCCGGGCAACCCCGTGCAGACCGGGCAGATCGTCGTGTTCGGCTCGGCGACGGTGGTATCCGTCACCGCGCAACTGCAGAACATCTTCGAGCGCGTGTGCAGCTCGGCGTGGATTTCCATACCGATGACGGATTCGTAATCGTTCAGGTCGTTCATTTTCATCCTCCGGAAATAGTCTGGTACGGTAGTTGCGCGGTTCGTTTCTCTGGACAGGATTTACAGGATTAACAGGATAAAAAACATCTACAAAGCCTTTTCTAATCCTGAAAACCCTGTCGAAAAATGGTAAACCGCGTAGCTCCTGTCTGGTAGTCGTTAGTCGGGCAGCCTAGGACGCTAGGGTGGGCCGCGCCAGGTGCCAACTCGTCGCCTGTTGGTAGGCGTGGCCGATGCGGAAGAGCGTGGCTTCGTCCAGGGGCCGTCCGATGAGTTGCATTCCCACGGGCAGCGGGGGCGCGTCGCCGGTGAAGCCGCACGGCAACGCCAGCGAGGGGACGCCGGCCGGGTTGATGGCGACCACGTGGACGTCCGACAGGTACATCGTCAGCGGCTCGGCGACCTTCTCGCCGAGCTTGAAGGCCGGGGTGGGGCAGACCGGCGCGACGAGTGCGTCCACTTCGGCGAAGGCGCGGTCGAAGTCCTGGCGGAGCAGCGCGCGCACTTTTTGCGCCCGCAAGTAGTAGGCGTCGTAGTACCCGGCGGAGAGCGCGAACGTGCCAAGCATGATGCGCCGCTTCACCTCGTCGCCGAATCCTGCCGCGCGGGTGTGCAGGTAGCGCTCCAACACGTCCGCGCCGTCTGATGAGAGGCCAAAGCGCACCCCGTCGAAGCGCGCCAGGTTGGAGCTGGCCTCTGCGAAGAGGATCAAGTAGTAGACGGGAATCGCGTAGGGTGTGTGCGGCAGCGAGATCTCGCGCACTTCCACGCCCAGATCGCGCAACACGGTCACCGCCTCGCGCACCGGCGCTTCGACGGCGGGATCGATGCCCTCGGCGAAATACTCCACGGGGACGCCGACGGTCACACCTTTCAGATCGCGGGTGAAGGTTTGGGCGTAGTCCGGCACGGGCGCGCGCAGTGAGGTGCTGTCGTGTGGATCGTGGCCCGCAATCGTCTGCATCACCAACGCCGCATCGGCGACGTCGCGCGTGAGCGGTCCAATCGAGTCGAACGACGAGACCAGCGCGATCAGCCCGTAGCGTGACACGCGCCCGTAGGTGGGCTTGAGGCCCGTCACGCCGCAGAACCCGGCGGGCATGCGAATGGAGCCGCCGGTATCCTCGCCCAGCGCGAACGGCGTCATCTCCGCCGCCACCGCCGCCGCCGACCCGCCGCTCGACCCGCCCGGCACGCGCGTCACGTCCCAGGGGTTGTGCGTGTTGAAAAAGGCGGAGTTCTCGCACGACGACCCCATGCCGAACTCGTCCATGTTGTGCTTACCCACGAGGATTGCACCGGCATCTTCCAACCGCTGGATGACGGTCGCATCGTAGCGCGGGACGTAGTTTTCGAGGATTTTCGAGGCGCACGTGGTCCGCACGCCTTTGGTCGAAAGGCAATCCTTGACCGCGTAAGGGATGCCGGTGAGTGCGGTCACCTGTTCGCCGTTGCGCCGTCGGGCGTCCGCGGCCTCCGCTTGCTGTAGCGCCAGGTCCTCGCTGACGGTGATGTACGCGCGCACAACAGGCTCCACCGCGCGGATGTGCTCCAAAATCGCGCTCGTCAGCGCGACCGACGTGATTGCTCCGGTATTCAGTAGCTCCGACGCTTGCCGGACGCTGAGTGTGTGTAGGTCCATATCTCCTCCTTAAAATGGCAAATGGCGAATGGCAAATCTGCTTAATCTGCGTGCAACCTATGGTTGCCTATCTGCTGACGAACTATCTCCACCGACAGCCAGGTTTTCCAACACCACGGAGACGCGAACGGAGTTGCCTTTGCGCTGCGGGACGTTCACCAGGAAATCCTCGCGGTCCATGGAAGGGCGCGCCACGTCGTCGCGCAGTTCGGCCCGCGTGATCTGCGGCTGGGTGAACGGCGCGACGGCAGCAACATCGACCTCGCCGAGCATGTCGAAGTAGTCGATGATGGCGCTGAACTGCTCGCTGAACAGCGTCGTCTCTTCCTCGGTCAACGTCAGCCGCGTGAGCAAAGCGATGTGCTGCACCAGGTCTCTATCGATATGTTGTGACATAAAACACCTCCTTGATAGTCTGATCGTCGTTAGTCCAGTAGTCGAAGCGGTAATTACCGTGTCATTTTCATCCAAATGATCTCAACGGATTGAACGGATTCAACGGAAAAATGTCCGTTAAAATCCGTTGAGGAATCCTTTTTTTTCCGTGTGCGCGATGCGGATGTGCGCGGTTTCCAGTTGGTCCGGGTCGACGGGCGCGGGGGCGCTCATCATCACGTCCACGGCCTGGCGGTTTTTGGGGAAGGCGATGACGTCGCGGATGGAGTCCGTCCCCGCCAGAATCGCCACGAGCCGGTCGACGCCGATAGCGATGCCCCCATGCGGCGGCGCGCCGTAGTCGAAGGCTTCTAGCAGATGGCCGAAGCTGGCCTGGGCGCGTTCCGGGGTGTAGCCCAACAGGTCGAAGATGCGCGCTTGTACATCTCGTGTCTGGATGCGGATCGAGCCTGACCCCAATTCCCACCCGTTGCAGACCAGGTCGTAACAGTCGGCACGGACAATGCCGGGCGTGCTTTCTAACAGGGGTAGGTCTTCCGCTTTGGGGGCGGTGAAGGGGTGGTGCTCGGCGTCCCATCGCGCGTTCTCTGCATCCCACTTGAAGAGCGGGAAGTCCACCACCCAGGCGAGGGCCAGCACGTCGGGATCGTCCCTGTCCGCCTCCGCGCGCAGATCGGGCTTGTCCGTCCCGTAGCGCGCGAGCGCCTCGGCGTGCGTGAGGCGTGGGAACGGCGCGGGGATGCGTTTGTGCGGGGCGACTTCGGCAACGATGCGGGTGATCATCGCTTCCATGAGCGCCAGCACGTCTTCCTGATCCACGAAGCTCATCTCCAGGTCGAGTTGGGTGAACTCCGGTTGGCGGTCGGCGCGCAAGTCCTCGTCGCGGAAGCAGCGCGCGATCTGGAAGTAGCGGTCCACGCCGGCGATCATCAGCAATTGCTTCATCTGCTGCGGCGACTGGGGCAGCGCGTAGAATTCCCCGCTGTGGACGCGGCTCGGCACCAGGTAGTCGCGCGCGCCCTCCGGCGTGCTGCGCGTGAGGATCGGCGTCTCGATTTCGAGAAAGCCTGCCGCGTCGAGGAAGTCGCGCATCCCCTTGACCACGCGATGGCGCAGTCGCAGGTTTTGCTGCATCGCCGACCGTCGCAGATCCAGATAGCGATACCGCAGCGCTAGCGTCTCATCCACCGGGTGGTGATTGTCCAAGGCGAAGGGCAGCGGGCGCGCGTCGTTGAGTACCTCGATCTGCCGCGCTGTCACCTCGATGTGGCCCGTCGCCAGCGCGGGGTGCTCTGTGCCCGGCGGTCGCGCCTGCACGATGCCGCGTACCGCTACCACCGCTTCGGCGCGCAGCCCGTGGGCGATGGCGCTCGCGCCGTTCGACGCCGCCGGGTGAACCACAACCTGCGTTGTCCCCTCACGATCCCACAGATCGAGGAACACGAGCCTGCCGTGATCGCGCCGGTTGCGCACCCAGCCCATCAGCGTCGCCTCCTGGCCCACATCCTCCAATCGTAATGCCCCACACGTATGCGTTCGCTGTTCCATTTCTTCCCTCCCCACCAATCAGAAATCCGTTTCATCCGTTCAATCCGTTGACAAAAACAAAAAAACCACGGGCTGTGGGTGTGCCCGTGGTCTGGAAACAAAAAACCACGGGCGCACCGCGCGCCCGTGGTTTGGTAGGTCTTGGTATCAGGTTAGGATTAGCTTCGACCCTCCCACAGGCGCGCGCCGTGATTGTTATTCTGGTTCACGAACTGCATTCTGAACTTCATGGCGCTTGTCTCCTGTGAGAAATCGGGTTTTCCTTTACACTGACTTATTCAAGATTATAGACAGATGGGGAAAAATGTCAATGCCTGCCCTATGCGCCCACCGCCAGCCGCGCAAAGCGAGCCACGGTCACTGGCACGCCTAATTCCTGGCTCTTTTGCTGCAGAAAATCGGCGACCGTGATGTCATCCTCACGGATGAAAACCTGTTCCAGCAGACAGACTTCCTGGTAGAACTTAGCGAGCTGCCCTTCAAGAATTTTGGCGATGATGGCTTCGGGTTTATGTGCCGCGATCGCCTGCACCAACAATTCTGCATGTTTTTCCGCCAGTATCTCTTCAGGGATGTCAGTCCGCACCACATAGGTCGGGTGAAGTGCGGCAATTTGCAGGGCAAGATCGTGCGCCAACTCATGAAGGTTAGGGACAGCACAAGCCGCAGCGTCGTCCGTGCGCAACTCGACCAACACGGCTACGCGACCTTCCATTGGGCCATATCCTTCAACTTCGCCGACATGAATATACCCTTCAACCAGGTTGGCGTCGCCTGGACAATAGCGCGCGACCTGCGCCACGACGATGTTCTCGTCCATTTTATGGATCAGTTCCTGGATGACTTCGTTGACCGTTTTGCCGGGCGTGACTATGAAATCGGCCGATAGCACCTTTGCAACGTCGGTCAGGTTGGCGTCGGTCAGCACTTGATCGGCCAAGTGGTGTGCGAAAGTCTTGAAGGTGGAGGTGCGCGCCACGAAATCGGTCTCACAAGCTACGGCAACCGCACAGATGGCGTCGCGTGCAGTTTTGAGAATAACCAACCCCTCCTTGGTCGCTCGCTTGGATTTTTGGGTGGCGACCGCCAGGCTTTGCCGTCGCAAATGGGTGACGGCTTTTTTAAAATCACCGTCGTTGGCCTGCAAAACCTGTTTGCATTCCAAAATGCCTGCCCCGGTCAGATCTCTGAGTTCCTTAATCATAGCGGTTGTGATGGTCATACGAATTTCTCCTTTCGAGTGTGATTTTATGAACTTCACGATACTCAGACAAACAAAAAGGCGCGGCTTTGCGCCGCGCCTTGATAGGATGTGGGATTCTAGCTTTTGTTCAAACGTGAACCACCCTCCTACGCGAACGCGGCGTGGTGGGGCGATCCATACTAGATTCGAACCAAGAAAAGCCGATGAACAAAGTGAACTTCATACGTTACATCATAGCACAGGTGGCATGGTTGTCAAACAAAATTGATTTGTTGTTTTTAACCGCCTAAAGGTTGGGGTAAGCTGCGCTTATCTGAGCTTCATCTGATTAGAGCGTCAATTTCCTCAACCTGTGCCTGGGTCAGCGGGCCAAATTGCATCGCTTTGGCGTTTTCCTCAACCTGCTTGACGGTTCTGAAGCCGGGAATGGGGATGTTTGTCTCGCTGCGCGCCCAGAGCCAGGCCAGCGCCCCCTGGGCCAGCGTGCGCCCGTTGCTTGTGAGGATTTCGCGGACGGCAGCGATCTTTTCCAGGAATTCCGGGTTGGCCTGGCCATCTTTGAAATACTTCATCCATTCCGGGCTTTTTTGGCCGCGCACGTCGTCGATAGAAACGCCGGTCCCGGCGGCATATTTGCCGGTGAGCAAGCCCATAGCCAGCGGTCCGCGATTGATGGCTGCCAGGTTGTGCTTTTCGCAGATGTCGAGAATCGCGGGGTTGTCATCCAACACATTCAGCTCCACCTCGGTGGCGGCGCAGTGCTCCCCCTGGGCGAAAAATTCGGCGCTCTTGGGGAAGTCGGTGCTCCAGCCGTAGGTGCGGATTTTGCCCTCCTTGACCAAAGCCTCCAGCGTGTCGCGCACGGGCTGCGCCTTTTCCGGGGGAAAGCCGTTGTCGTGGAACAGGTACACGTCGATATAGTCGGTTTCCAGGCGGCGCAGCGACCCCTCGCACGCTTGCCGGATGCCCGCCGGAGAGGTGTCGGAACCCGTAACCTGGCGCGTCTCTTCGTCGAACAGCGCGTTGAACTTGGTGGCGATCACCACCTGGTTGCGCCGGCCGGCCAGCGCCCGCGCCAGCACCCGTTCGCTGTGACCCGCGCCGTAGACGTTGGCCGTGTCGAAAAATGTCACGCCCAAATCCAGCCCGCGATGGATGGCGCGGATGGACTCGGCGTCGTCCACCTCACCCCACCCCAGGGGCGTCTCCCCCGCCCAGAACGGGCCGCCGATGGCCCAACAGCCCAACCCCAGGGCGCTGACTTCCAGTCCTGATTTATCGAATTTTCTTTTCATCGTTCTCTCCTTTAAGATGTCAACGGATTCAACGGATGAAACGGATTAAAAAGGAGAAATCCGTTAAAATCCGTTCAATCCGTTGATGGATTTTTTGTCTTCGTTGCTGTGGCGTCCCACATAGGAATTCCTTATGCTCCGGCGTTTTTCAAGGCTGCCGCTACTTCTTCAGTCCAGGGGACGTCCAATGCCCCCATGCTGTCGTCGAATTGTTCCAGGGTGCTCGCGCCGAAGATCGGAATGACGCCCGGTTCGGTGTGCATCACGTAGGCCAGCACGAGTTGGTTGGCGCTGACGCCCAGTTCCTGCGCCAGTTGTTTGAGGCGTTCGAGCCGCGCCCGGTTGTCAACCGTGTCGAACCGCTCTACCTGGTTGTCCCACGGCTGAAATTCGCCCCGCGCATACGCCCCCTTGAGCAGAGGACTGTAGGCCAACAGATTGAAATCGTTGTAAGTTCTGGCCATATCCGTAAACTCAGGGCCGATCCAGGTGCCGACCTGATCGGACCGTTCGCGCAGGTAGGTGTAGAAATTCTGCACCGCCGTAAAGGACGTCAGCCCCTTCAACCTGGAAATTGTCTTTGCCTCGGCAAAACGCCATGCGGTGACGTTGCTGATGCCGATGTAGCGCACTTTACCCTGTTTTACCACTTGATCCAGGGCTTCCAGACTGTCCTCGAGCGGCGTGTCGCGGTCGTCCACGTGGATGTAGAGCAGATCGACGTGATCGACGCCCAGGCGCTGCAACGAGCCGTCAATCGCCCGGTAGATCGACTTCGGACTCGCCCATTCCCACCCCCGTGTGCCGTCGTTCCGGTTGACCGAACGTGCGCCGAGTTTGGTGGCGAGGAATGTGTCATGGCGATTGCCGCGATCCGCAAGATACTCGCCCAACAAGGTCTCGCTCGCATCCTCGGTGAACCCTTCGATCCAGAACACGTAGCAGTCGGCCGTGTCGAGGAAATTGCCTCCTTGATCGAAATAGGCGTCCAGGATGCGATAGGACGTTGGCTTATCGACCCGCGAACCGAAGTACATTGTGCCCAAGCACATGGCGCTGACTTGATCGTCACCGCCTTTCCATTGAATCTTCTGCATTGTACTTGCCTCCTCATATTCTACCAAATGTATAGTGCCTATTATACGGATAACTGGATTTATTGGTATAGCCACTTGATAGCAATATTCATAAGTCCAATCGGTTTATTTTTGGTTCTGGTATTGTGAAAGGTACGATTTCTGATAGAATGTTCATACGAAGATTTTAACCGCGAATGTCTGCATTCGCAGAATCCACGCGAATCCTCGCTAATTTTAAGAGATTCGCACAGATTGGCGAGATTAGCGGTTTATTTTCCGAGGAGGTGAACTATGCGCATCCCGCTCGATCAGCAGAGCGCCGTGCCCTTGTACCAACAGATTGAACGTTATCTGCGCCAGAACATTCTCTCCGGCGATCTGGCACCAGAGACGCGCTTGCCCTCTACCCGTGAGTTGGCGGAGAGTCTGGGCGTTAGCCGGATCACCGTCACCAACGCCTATGCTGAATTGGAGAGTGACGGGCTGATTTATAGCCGGGAAGGCAGCGGTACGTATGTGATGCCCCCTGTCACGTCGTCGTCATCCCAGAGAAATGACACGCATACAACCTGGCCTTTGTGGCAGCAGGAGGTATCTTTGGGCGAACTGCTCCCTCAATCGAGATACCCACTCCAACCGGCCTCACGTGCATTGCATCCGCATCCAATCTCCTTTACCGGCGTGGGCGACCCGCGCCAGTTTCCGGTCAAGGACTTCTATAAAGCGATTCAAACGGTCATCCGGCGCGATGGCATCGCGGCGCTGGATTACGGCCCATTCGATGAGGGCTACCGGCCTCTGCGCGAGACGCTCTCTCACATTTTAGCCAGTCAGGGGATTCGGGCCAATCCCGATAATACCCTCATCACTTCCGGTTCCCAGCAGGCGCTGGCGTTGGTGTGCCAGTTGCTCCTCAAGCCGGGAGATGCGATTCTGGTGGAAAAACCCAGCTACAATTTCGCGCTGGCGTTATTCCAGGCGCTCAACCTGAAAATCATCGGCGTTCCGATGGACGAGTGGGGATTGCAGGTTGAGTTGGTGGAGCCTTTGCTCCAGCAATACCACCCCAAACTCATCTATACGATCCCCAATTTCCAGAATCCGACCGGCTTGTGCTTGAGCGGTGCGCGCCGCCGCGAGTTGGTGATCCTGGCCAACCGCTACAACGTTCCCATTTTGGAAGACGACTTTGCCGGCGATTTGCGCTACGAGGGCCGCGCCCAACCCGCGATCAAGGCCCTTGATCCGCACGGGAGCGTGATCTACGTTGGCACGTTTTCCAAGATGTTGATGCCGGGTTTGCGTGTCGGGTTCCTGGTCGCCGATGGCCCTATCTTTGCCCAGTTGGTCGGTTACAAACGGGTCACCGATTTGACGACCTCTACCCTGATCCAGCGTGGCCTGGACGAATACGTCACGGTGGGCCGTTACCAGGCGCACCTGCGACGCTCCTGCCGGGTCTATCGCCAACGCCGGGACGCGATGCTCGCGGCCATTCACCACTATTTGCCGCCGGATGTTCACGTTATCCCACCGCAAGGCGGGTTGTTCATCTGGGTGCGCTTGCCGCAGAATGTCTCCTCGCTCGCCTTGCTGCCCAAAGCCGCCGAACAGGGCGTAGAATTCGCGCCGGGCAGTCTGTTCTTCGTGGATCGTTCAGAGGGCGAAGCCTACGTGCGCCTCAATTTTGCGACACAGACGCCAGACGATATCGAGCAAGGGATTCAGCGATTGGACGTCGCGCTCCGACGGTTGGTGGGATGATCGACCATATCACTTCGCCCGCTCATACTGCTTCGGCCATGCCACATCGTGGCCGAGCGACCGTGCAGCATTCAACGGCCAATGCGGATGCCGCAGCAGTTCCCGCCCTAGCGCGACGAGGTCGGCTTGCCCGTTGCGAATAATGCTGTCGGCCAACTCCGGCGCGGTGATAAGGCCGACGGCGGTGGTAGGGATGTTCGCTTCCCGGCGGACGCGTTCGGCGAAGGGGATCATATAGCCCGGCCCGGTAGCCGGTGGGCGTGCGCCCGACATCCCGCCGCCGGAGCAATGGACGAGGTCCACGCCATACTCGCGCAGCACTCGCGCGATGACCACCGTGTCGTCGAGCGTGAGGCCGCCTTCCACCCAATCGTGGGCGGAGACGCGCACGAAGAGGGGTTTTTCGGCAGGCCACACGGCGCGGACGACATCCACGACGCGCAGCAGGAAGCGCATCCGGTTGGGCAGATCGCCGCCGTATTCATCATCGCGGTAGTTGGCGAGGGGCGAGAGGAATTCGTGGATGAGGTAGCCGTGCGCAGCGTGAATCTCGACTACGTCCAGCCCTGCCGCTTCGGCGCGTTGGGCCGCCGCCTGCCATCGCTGTACCAGCGCGTCGATCTCATCGAGGGAGAGGGCGTGGGGCGTGTTCGAGTCGTCGTTGTACGCGATGGCGCTTGGTGCGACGGGCGTCTCCGGGCCGAAGCCGCGTTCCGCGCTCCACGCCTTGCGCCCGGCGTGAGCCAGTTGCACACCGAACGCCGCGCCTTCCGCGTGGACCAACTTCGCAATACGGGCGAATGGCGCAACCTGCGCGTCGTCCCACAGTCCGAGGTCATTGATGCTGATGCGACCGCGCGGTTCCACGGCGGTAGCTTCCGTCAGAATCAGCCCCACGCCGCCCTGCGCGCGGGCGTGGTAGTGCGAGAGATGCCAGTCCGTGGCGATCCCGTCTGTGTCCGCGCAGTACATACACATCGGCGGCATCAGAATCCGGTTGCGGAGCGTCAGCCCGCGCAACGTCAGCGGTGTAAAAAGATCGGCCATGCGTTTCGTCTCCCCTCAGAAGTTCGTAATTTATGATTCGTAAGCGGTCGTCTATGTTTCTTCAGCGCGTAACGATAGAATACCAACACGGTCGTCCCGTGCGCTAAGCTTGCTGCGTTAATCCCCATTCTGAGTTACCAACGGCTGAAGTATCCGGTCCTGCAAATTGAAGATATAGATATTTCTCACGTTATGCTCCCAGAAATCCACATCCATTATTGCCATCGCCGCGAACTTCTCGCTATCCGGCGCCCATGTCCGCGGAAGTAGAGCAACGCCTTGATCAAGTAAACTTTTATCGGTTAGTTTGGACACTTCACCTGTTTGAATATTCAGCATTTGGATCTTGTTGGCTTGCCTATAATAGTAGAGCAAATATTGCTCGTTCGGGGCTACCAATGGCATGTGTATGTTTTCTATTATGGGTGAAAGCTCTTTAGTCAGTGTCCCACCGGCTACGTCAAGACGAAACAGGCTTTGATGAGCATACCAGATATAACCACTGTTTGCAACGGTTATATCCCGGTAAGGATCGTAGTAATGTTCCCGCGCATAGACAAGCCAGTCGCCGGTACCATCTGCTTTCAGCGTTCTGATCTCCAACACAGGAGGTATATCTGTACCATACCAGGACGATATGTCGTCGACCGACAGATAAACAACCTGCGTTCCCCCGAAAGTCCACTCAGGAGAAAAATCATCAGTTCGACGGCTTGAGGTCAAGTTCCTGAGCACACCACTTTCGATTTCCAGACTATACACATCGAAGTCACCGTAGTCGGGACAGGCCGAGAATAACAGGCGATCACCCGTAGGTGACCACACAAGCTCTTGTTCTAGAAATGAGAATGGTGGACGAATCTCCGAGACTCTTTCTGACTTCTTCCCTGTGGGCGTCGTGAGATATATGCCGTCTTGACGCAGATAAGCGATGTGCGTGCCGTCCGGTGACCAACTTGGCCGCCAATCTCCTCCGGCATTGGTAACCACGCGTGATTCCACGCCACTGCCAACCTCACTAATACAGAGATCTGCAGCTTCAGGTTTGTAGAATGTCAAATCTCCATTGGGTTCGGCCAATCGGTCTATAAATCCTCTGGCGTCAACGGGACCTTTGCGGTAGCACTCATACACCAACCATTGGCTATCCGGTGACCAACTGGGCCAGGCTTCCTCATCGGGTGGGGGTTTTGTGCAGCAACAGAGCAACCAGGTAATTGACATTCCTACGAATGCTAAAAACCATCGTTTTTGTAATCTCTTCCTATTCATCTTCTACTACTTGAGTGCGATCCGTACTACCACGCTCAGATATTGTAGCCTCACGCTGACATCTAAATCCGATTGCAAAGCGTCAATCCACACCGATCAATTTCCCGATTGTACAGCAACTTGTCGGAAGACGAAAGAGACGGCGAGTACTGACTTGTGTATTGGCGTGTTTCGCAATAGACTATGGACAGATTTGACCACAAAGCGCCCTTTTTGCGGTTGAACGCGTGGGGCGATGAATCTCGAACGATAAAGGGGTGAATTATGGACATCATCGTCATTGGTTCCGGCATAGCCGGACTGACCGCAGCCGCGACGCTGGTGCAGACCGGGCACAAGGTCACGGTGTTGGAGCAGTTCGAGACGCCCGGCGGCGTTACGGCATCCTATGCGCAGGACGGTTATCGCTGGGACCTGGGGCAGTTGCTTATGGAGGGGCTGGGGCCGGGCGAGCCGACGGGCCGCATCCTCGCCGACTTGGGCGTGGTGGATCAAATCGAGGTCATCAAGGATGACCGGGGGTACGTCTTTCCCGACTTCGAGGTGCGGAGACCAGTCACGTGCGAGGGGCTGAAATGGCGTTTCGACCGCCTAAAAGCCCAATTTCCTGCCGACGCGCAGGGATTGGAGCGTTACTGGCGGGACTACGTGCGCTTCACGCGGCTGATGACGTGGGCGCGCCGTGCGGACCTGGCGACGGGCGCGCGCGGCCTGTGGTGCAAAGCGCGGCTCTTCCTGGCGCTCGCGCCGTTCCTCACCCGCAAGGACTGGGGTGCGCAGCGGTTGATGGACGACTACTTCACCACACGCGAACTGCAATGCGTCTTCATCTCGATTCTGGCCGATTTCTTCACCCCGCCGAGCCAATTCCTCGGATTGGGTGTGTTCGTCCTCAACGCCGAACCGACGTTCGACTGCCGTCTGCCGCGCGACTTGGGACCAAACGCTGAACAACTCTATCACTACAGCATCCGCGGCGGCATCGGGACGCTGGCGATGGCGCTGGTCGACCGGATCAAGGCGCTTGAGGGGCAAGTGCAGACGCAGTCCCCGGTCACGCGCATCGTGGTGGACGGCAACCGGGTGACCGGCGTAGAGTGCAACGGCGCGACGCTCCCGGCGGATGCCGTTATCACCTCCGGCGGCGCGCGCGAAACCTTCTTCGATCTGGTGGGACAGGATCAGCTTCCGCCGGCGTTTGCGCAGTCGGTGGTGGATTTGCCGTTGATGGAGTCGGTGTTTATGGTGCATCTGGGCCTGGACTACGATCCGCGCCCGCACGTCCACGGTGCGGTGACGTACTACTACGGCACGTACGACATCGAAGGCGGCGTAGAGGAGGCGCGCGCGGGGCGCTATCACGAAGGGCGGGATGGCTTTGTCGTTCACGTTCCCTCGATCCACGCGCCGGAAATGGCGCCCATAGGCTGCCACGCGATGACGATTTACGCAGTACCGCATAATTCACTACGCGACTTGGCAAAAGGGGGTTTCATAGCATCCTATCTTCATTATCCCAAACGGAGATGGAGCTATGAGAACCCCAAGAGAATATTACCAGAAAAAGCCAATTGTG
>Ga0209723_1002455_pt1 | contig 24785 bp, 20 predicted proteins | sample BiotimSIPDNA_2_FD_185750 | JGI IMG/M metagenome (GOLD analysis project Ga0209723, IMG submission 185750) | Anaerobic biogas reactor microbial communites from Washington, USA - Biogas_R2 time_0 SIP DNA (SPAdes) (version 2) | ecosystem: Engineered > Bioreactor > Anaerobic > Unclassified | place...
ACTCGTGAGTATATTTGGCAAAATTGCTTCAACTAATATCGATTAATTTTGAGAGGATGAAAACGATGCGTACAATCAATGAAATGCTAAAACCAAGAGACAATGTATTTTCTGATACTGCCAGGGAGGATGTGCTAAACCTCACCGATCTTGCAGAAAACAGAATAGATGCGAATAAATTCTTCGGAGAAAACTTCCAAACTCAAGGGATGACAGTATTATTTGATACTGCGTTTGCTCGCTTTAAAGGCGAATCTGACACCGGCGTTATTAAGCTGACACAGGCTATGGGCGGAGGTAAAACTCATAGCATGTAAAGGTGGTATTGATACTATAGAAAAGTATCTACGAGACAGAAATTACTCTGATACGGATGCCATCATAAATGATCCAATTTATTCCGGACAGATTAGAGTCATCCCTCATGACCAATTAGTAGATGCGACTGCATGGTTGGAACGAATGATAAAAACCGAAGGTGCAAGGCGCCCGGAACAAGTTAAACGTTATCAGGAGACCCTGGATTTGCTAAGAGATAGAATTTTAGATAACAAAGGAAATGAGTCCATTATTCTGAACAAGGCGGATGCTGAGAAACTTGCTGTAATTGCCAAAGAGGGAAAATTTAAAGCTGATGATTTTGGAATCACTGCACCGGAAATTCTATCAGTTGAGCTGCTAATGAAGGAATCACTTAAGGCAGGACTCAGCGCGGCAGTTATCTCGATTGTTCTAAGAGTTGGACCTGAAATATATAGAACAATCGATTATCTAATAAAAAGCGGTGAGATTGAAGAAGGCCAGTTTAGCAAGATTGGATTTGCTGCAGTTTCAGGTGGCACCGAAGGTTTTATTCGTGGCAGTATGGCAGCAGCGATTACGGCGTGTTGTAAAAGTGGACTTCTTGGTGAAATTCTAAAAGATGTCACTCCTGGAGTTGTAGGTGCCGTTACTGTTATTGCTATGAACACTTTAAAACACGCAGACCGCACAGATGGTGCAGCCTGACCGGCGAAATGGTGCATCGTTTCCGCGGCCGAGGTGCGGCCTGTATAATGAGTTTTACAGCGAAAGCTGAACTCATTTACAGGAGGTCATTTCATGACAAACCACAAGGAAATCCTGAGACTGAAAATGTGATCTCATTTTGAAAAATTGCGGAACTGACAATTTTATACTATATTATCTCAAATTTTACAAAACCCTTTGTACAGGTTCTGATTTTATGACAGCACCGATAACCGTTATAAAATACATAGCTCTGTTGAACGATGTCATAAAGAGGATGCATAAGATAAATGTAATATAGCAAACGAAACTTGACGGGGTTGGTAATATATAACATAATATATTGACGAAAGGGGATAAAAAAATCAGAACAAGAAGAAAAACAGCTCGTTACTAAGGAGGAAAAAATGAAATTTACTACAACGTTACTCGCTGTTCGAGATATGGACAGATCACTTGAGTTCTATAGAGATCTGTTCGGTCAAAAGGTGGTATGTGACCTCGGATGGAACAAAACCTTAACCTGTGGTCTTACTCTGCAGCTGAATTTTGACAAGCTTTGTGAGTTCCCGGAGGAAAAGATGCAGTTCAGATCTCACAATATGGAGCTCTACTTTGAGACTGAGGATATTGATGCTTTTGTAAAGCTGCTCTCGGAGCATCCGGAGGTGGAGTGCCTGCACAATTTGAAGCAATATCCTTGGCGGCAGCGTGTCATCCGTATATTTGACCCGGACGGGCACATCATTGAAGTCGGAGAGAGCATGGAAAGCGTAGCGTTTCGCGAATTCGCGGCCGGTCATTCCGTGCAGGAAACCGCTGAGATCATCCAGCATCCTCCGGCTCTCGTGCAGCAGTGGCATGATAACTACCGGCAGGAGCAGAAGTGACATTTGTGCGGAGTATATACGGAATATATATGAATACATCCTCCTCGTATTATCGCTGCATATAGGCGCATATATCAGATCTTATGCAAAATATCACAGCGCTGCGGCCCCATGCAACCCGCTTCGCGGACCAGCCGCCCTGCGCGGCGTAAAATCATTAGGCGTGACGATTGCTTTTTCACGCGGATGGATATAGACTGTTCACATATCGTACATAATCGACATATCGGCGTCATCTGAAATAACGGAGATGGTCTTTTGGAAGTACGTATAAAAAATACGCGGCTTGCCGGGCAGACCGCGGTCATTACGGGGGCGTCTTCAGGCATAGGCCGCGAGCTTACGAAGCTTCTCATTTCACGTTATGGCTGCAGCGTTATCGGGCTGGCCAGAAATGAGGAAAAGCTCAAGGGGCTCTCGGAGGAGCTGGGGAACCTGAGCGGTCGTTTTTCCTGGCGTGTATTCGATGTTTCCGAAAGGGCAAACTGGCGGAAATTTGCCGCCGAGCTTGCCGGGAGCGGAACGCAGGTCAATATGCTTTTTAACAACGCGGGAATAATGCCTCCCGTAGCAAGATTCGAAACGGCTGAAAAGGATCCCGATAACTGCGCTTTTCGTGTGATGAACACCGATTTTTATGCTTCGCTTTACGCTGTGTGGGAACTGCTGCCGCTGCTTCGCCGGTCGGGCGAGGCGTGTATCGTCAACATATCCAGTGCGGCGGCCTTTGTATCGCTGCCCGGTACGGCGATGTACTGCGCGGCGAAGGCCGCACTCAGGGCGTTTTCCGAATGCCTGGCCCAGGAACTCGGCGGCGGCGTTTTTGTCGCTACCGTCTGTCCCGGATTCGTTCGGACCGACCTTTTTCGAAATCAGAGTGAGGAGTGCATGACGCGTCTGGTTCTGAGCTTCTGCATGCAGCCTGCTAAAGCAGCCTTGAAAATAATACGCGGAGTCATAAAGCGCCGCCACATGATCGTGCCGGGGGCGGACGCGAAGATAATGCGGTTCCTGCACGGCCTTTTCGGTACAGCGGCGCTTGACCTTTTCGCTTTCCTGCTCAGAGCCTCGCATATAAAGCTCTACTCAGAGGTTTTTACCGAACTGCCCTGCGGTGCGGACGACCAAAGCGATCAGCAGACCGCTGCCGCAAACTGAATAAGCTTCGCGCAAAGATAACCGCAGGCCCGTTTTATAATCGGAGGTGCATTGCCGATGAAAATAATGATAGTCGGCGGAACAGGGCTTCTCGGATACCACACCGCGCTCGCGGCTCTCGCCGACGGGCACGAGGTCGCTTCCTTCGGCATAGACGATCTTGATCTTGCCGGCTGGTATCCGCCGCGGATAAAGGTATCGTTCGGGGACATTTTTAAAATGTCCGAGGATGAGCTTATCCCCGTTTTCAAAGGATATGAAGCGTTTGTTTACTCCGTAGGGCCGGACGACAGAGTCACCCCGCCTGCGCCCGCGTATGAGTTTTTCCGCTTGAGGCTGGTAGAGCACTGCGCCAAGGTGTTTCGCGCCGCCCGCCGCGCGGGGGTAAGGCGTGCTGTGGTATTTAACTCCTATTTCGCGTATTTTGACAGGATGTATCCGGAAAAGAAGCTTTCCGAACATCATCCGTACATCCGCTGCCGCGTGGAACAGGCTTCCGAGCTGCTTTCACAGGCCGGAGAAATGGAAGTGATGATACTTGAACTGCCCTATATATTCGGCTCAATGCCCGGCCGCGCTCCGCTCTGGGGGGACGTTTTAATAGAGCGTTTTTTCCGTTTTCCCGCCGTTGTTTTCCCAAAGGGAGGCACAACGATGATTACGGCGAAGCATGTTGGAGAAGCGGCGGTCGGCGCGCTCAAATACGGCGAGCCGGGCGCCCGATACCCGATAGGCGACGAAAACCATAATTATCGAATCATGCTCGAAGCGATGCTCGAGGGGCTTGGGATGAAAAAGCCGATATTTCAGATCAGCGCCGGGATTTGCGCAGCCGGGGCCGCGCTCATGGAAAAGCATAGCGCGGCAAAAGGCCTTCAGTCAGGTCTGAATTTGAAGCGGCTGATGCTTGATATCATGTCTGAGGAACTGTATATACCCGACGAGATAAACGAGGCCAACTCAGAGCTCCTTCGCTTCGGACGAGGGGGAGTGCGCGAGGGCATACTGGAAGCCGTGCGCGCGGCTTATCCGGACGGCTTTCGCAGGAAGGGATAAACAGTATTAATACAAAACTCCTTAATATGGGATAAGCGGCCATGTGGGCGTTTTGCACTCACGTCCTTCTAAAAAAGCACGCGCGGGGTCAAGGCCTCGCGCGTGTAATGTGTGTAATGTCTGATTATCAGGTGATGAATTTATGGATTTAATACTGATATCCGATAATGAGATAGAACTCAGACAGAAGTATGGCATCATGAAACGCTGTGCTTTATCCGACTTTGCTTCGGCATAACCGAATTATTTAAATTTAGCGCTTGACAAATTAGAACATTTGTACTATCATCTGTTATGTCGACGTTTGTATCTTCATGAAGATAATACATAATCGTATAAAAAGCGAAAAAGAAGCTCCTATGCGGAGTTTCCCGCGGCGCGTACCCAAAAACGCGGGGAAGGAGACTGAATCATGACAAACAAAAGCTTCCCACAATTCGTTTCTCCCGTCCCCGCAGAGGTGAGCATTGCCCGCCATTCGTTTCCCACCGCGCTCGACTATGCGGACACTGTCCGCCTGCCGTCTTTAAGCCTCGCCCTCGCGCGTGCACATCATGCGGGTGTGTCATGCGGGTGCATTGCGCGGATGCATTGCGCGGATGCGTGTGTGTGCATTATGCGCCCACGTCCGCGTCCGCAGGAAAAAAATTTTTTTCCGGGGAAACGGCGCCCGCATCAAAAACTTTTACAGGGAGACAGCACGCTCCGCGGAAACCCCAAAAAGCATCACCGGCAGTCAATGGATTTTATCTATCGATTAATCGCATATCGGTATAAGTCTTATCCGGCCATGAAAGCGTCGTAGGCTTCCTGATATACGGCCTTTATTTCCGGCAGTCCTATGCTGTTCAGGCCGTTTATATAATTGTCCCAATCGGTTTCAATGTTCTTGGAGCCGTCGACGAACTGAGCGTAGTTTTCATTCATGTAGGTGGATACGTCGCTTAAATAGGAGTTTATTTCCGCGCTCTGTTCAACCGTAAGGCGCGCGCCCACGGGGTAAAGATAAGCGCCGTCGTGGTTCTCTTTTAACCAGTTGGTCCAGTCTAAGGCATAGCCGAAGGTTATGTCGCCGCCGGGATATTTAAACTCCCTGTCGGCCTGAATGAGACCGACGTTGGCTGAATGGTTGAGAGCGTAAATCAGCAGCAAATAGTTAAGGGTGAGTCCGGCGGGGTTGTTAATGGCGAAATCGGTGAGGACGCGCTCGCCTTTATCATCAAACTCAAATATCTCGCCTTCTACGCCCCAGTACCACAAGTCTCCGCCCACAGGGCTGAAGCGCCAGTCTATCCAGCTTACAACGAGGGGGATGTTGGCGCACTTGGCGGAAATGCTCATGGTTGAGCTGGTCTCGCGCGGCAGCTGACCGCCCAGATGGAGTATCTGGCCCTCATAACGCAGCGGGGGACTGGTGGGACGCCACAGGGTACCCGGCTGGGTGGAAGAGGCCTCATAGTTTGTGATATCGCCGGTATGCATGGGCGCGTAGAATGTCTCTCCATTGTTGATTTCGGCGTTTGTATCGGCGGCTCTCGAAAATGCAAGCCAGTTGGGGTTGATGAGATTTTCGGAGTAGAAGCCGGAGATGATTCTCATGAAGTCGCGGTCGGAATCGTTGCTGTTGGAGATCTTGACCTTGCCGTCTATAACGAAATTCCTGCCTGCGGAGCCGTCTATGATAAATGGCAGGGTATCATGGGACATAAACCAGGCGCCGGTGGTCAGGTCAATGTTCTGACGCAGTATGAAGGGGTATTCACAGGAGGTTATCTGGGTCTTCGCCAGCAGGAGCGCCTCGTGCAAATCGTCCCACGTTACCAAATCGGAGGCGGTCATTCCGAACTGCTGCATCCAGTCCTCGCGCACGCAGTATCCGGCGAGGCGGACAGGCTCCTGGGTGATGCAGTAGAAAGCGGGGATGAAGTCATCATGATAGAAGACGGTTTGGTATAATACCGTGTCGGAGGGGTCATAATTGCATACCATATAGCTGAAGTTGGGCATATAGTCAAGGTAATCATACAGGTTGACGAAGTATCCGTCTTCCACCATCTCCTCCGCGGTGCCGTTATAGTTCATTATGGCATTGGAGCACATATCGGGTAAATCATCGGAGGCCACGAGCACGCGGAAGCTCTCTACGCTGGTCATAACGGGGGTAATTATGTATTCGACGTTTACACCGGTCATCTCCCTGTCCGCGGTGGGAAGCGCCATGATCTCATAACCCTCCTCAGGGTAGGCGGAAAGGTTGAAGCTGTAGGTCAGGAAGGTAAAGACCTCGTCTGTGGTGCTCAGGGGAAGCTCGTACTCATAAAAGTCATTAGCCGCTCCTCTTTCATCTTTTTCATATTTGCCTGCGGCGAATTTGTAGGGCGAGTCCGGCTCGGCGGCAGCTGACGGGGGAGAGGTTTCGGAGGAACCGGTCGCGGTGGGAGCGGATGTTGCCGGAGTCTGCGTGGCGGCGGGGGGTTCCTGCGTCGGGGTTGGTTTCGAGCTGTCTCCGCAGCCGGCAAAAAGAGCCGTTAGCAGCATAGCCACAAGTGTGAGTGCCAGTACTTTCTTCATGTTTTCTCCTTCCTCTTAATCAAATTGTAACTGTATTATACTGGCAAAGAAAATCTGTTGCAATGTTTATTGCACTACATTGTAAGCATTTCACAAATATTAGCACAAATATTTGTATGTTTATTTCGGTTTACTAATGATTACGAAAAAAGATACTATTGCACTGAACGCAAAACAGATGAGAACATGAATGTTTGGGGAGTAAAACTGCCCTCCGGCAAATAATCGGGTAGGATGTCACTCATTAGTTGAGTGACATCCTACCCGATTAATGCCGAATCAGCTTATAGGAGGAGCGCCGCGCCGACGCGGTGCGCAGGGCAGGGACTTATGCCGAGGCCGGGCCTGGGTGCCATGCCCGCTTTCCGCCTGGGCGGAAAAGCAGGATTTACATGCGGACGCATTATATCAAGCGCCGCGAGCAGCGCTTCGGCAATCTGCCTGTGGCCCTCAACTGAGGGGTGCGGATTAACGTCCACCCCGGCGGGGCCCGACATCGTCGCGGCGATCTGCGCGCCGGTGATGTCTATTACGGTGTAATAATCTGAGCCGTATTCGCAGCTTTGAAGAAAGTCGTTCATTTCTTCAAGATAAGGGCCGAGCAAATCCCCGGCTCGTATAGTCATTCCCATGGCGGATATCGTAAAGTCCCTGTAAGGATTATAAAGGCTCGTTACAAGCACCACCGCGTGCGGAGCGATTTCCCTGAGCGCCGCGGCTATCAGCGGCCAATCGGATTTAAAGCGGTCTGCGCCCTTCTTCATTGCCATGCGGGCTTCTACACCCATCATAGCCCGTGTAAAAGAGACTATCAAAGAAGGGTCATCCCTCAAAAGAGAAATCACCGTTTCGGAGGAGCCTTCGCTCAGACCCACGGACTTTAAAAGCAGCTGAACACAGGGCCCCAGAAGGTTGTTGCTTCCGACGGTAACGGTAATAAGACCGGAGTTAAAAAGCGCCGAGCGGCATTTTTCGGTTTGCAGAAGAGATAAAAGCTCTCCCGTGTCAAGCCCGGACTCCGTCAAATCGATAAGATGGGCGTCATCGCCCAGCGAACGCGCCAAAATCGAAACAAAACCGCTGTCGGGTGTGGAGCCGCTGCCGGTATAACCCGGCAGCGCATAACCCGCAGCGATGCTGTCGCCCAGGGCGACGTACCTAATACCTTCAGATGCCGCGGCTCGTGCCGATTCGGGAGACAAAAGCGCGGCAGCGCAGATAGCGAAGCTGATTATGCCGAGCGCCGCTCTCTTCATCAGATGTCCGGGGCATCATCGGATCCGGGGCTCGATTCGGACTCCCGGGCGATTTCGTTTTCCGGTGTTAAAGGGGAATCGGGAGTAAGCAGATTTTGCGGTGTCGGCGCGGCTTCCTTTGAAGAGGGGCTTTCCGGCGTTTTAGGAGCGGCGGGATGAGCGGAATTCGCAGAGCCGGGAAAAGAAGCGTTTTTAAGGAGCAGAAAAACGCTTATGAGAAGATGCACGGCGATAAAAATCAGAAAGAACGCCTCATACAGCGTGTCGGTCTTGCCGGGCAGCGCGACAATACAGAAAAACACCGATAGAAGACCTGCAAAAACCGTCCTGCGCGGAGCGCCCCGCCGGAAAGCGAAGCCCGCGACATAGTAGCTTGCCATAGCAGAAGAGCAAAGCGCCAGAAAATCATATACATAGTCAAGCAAAACCGGATCGGCGGCTTTCTTCTTATATGAAATAATCAGGTAATAACATGTGAAAACCACAATTACAAGCGAACAGAGCGCGGTCTGTGAGCCTTTACCTCGGCGGGCTTCAATTGAAAGGCACAGATAGGCTATGCCCGATACGCCCGCGAAAAGCGCAAGGACTCCGACTGCAATAGCGTGAGATAAAACCGGAACCTCGGAGCGGTAGCACATATAAGCGCCGGCGCACATACCCGCGGCAAGAATAAAGGATATAATGACCACGGCCGGGCTTCTCGCGCGGAAGGCGTTTTCATAGCCGTTCGCGCAGGTCATGCCCCTGAGTCCCGAAAAGCATACGATAAAAAGAAATACCCCGAATGCGGCGCATAACACGATCAGTGCCGTTGTTACCGGAGCAAAACGCTGCGCAAGTCCCTGATCATCGAAAACCGTGGCGAGCTCTTTCACGCGTATAAACGCACCCGCAGCGCCCGCGAGTATTGTAACGGCTGTAAGCGCCAATGCTTTTTTCAACATGCAAACCCCTTTGCGCCGCCCGGGCTTCTACGGCGGCGATACGGATAGTATAAATACATATGACCTGCCCGAAACACCATAGATTATATAACGATTAACGAGGAAAAGGAAGTGCCGACATGAAATTAATGTATGCGCTCTCGGTGCTGCTGGCTCTGTTGGCGGTGATCTCGCCGGTATTTTTCGCCTCAGGCAAAAATAACACCGAACCGGAGATCGCCCCGACTGAAAATTCCGGAGAACCTGTACGGGAGACTCCGTACGCGTCCCCGGCAGGGATCGATGAGGGGGTCCCGGTTTGCCTTATCAGCGCGGACAGCGAGCAGACTCTGTCGATGCGCGAATATCTTGTCGGAGTGCTTGCGGCCGAAATGCCAGCGCTGTTTGAAGCGGAGGCATTGAAAGCGCAGGCTGTCGCGGCGCGAACCTTCACGCTTTATCGCATGCTTTGCTCGGAAGCGCACGACGGCGGAAAGGTCTGCGACGACTATTCGTGCTGTCAGGCGAGGAAAACTACCGAAGAACTGCAAGGTATCTGGGGCGGGGAGTATGAGGCCAATATGGCGAAAATCAGCGCCGCCGTCGCTGCAACTGACGGCCTATGCCTTACGAGCGGGGGCAAGCCGATTTTAGCGGCATTCCATTCGTCTTCGGCGGGATCAACCGAGGCCTGCGGGGAGATATGGGGGGCGTCGCTCCCGTATCTGATCTCGGTGCCGACGTTTGAAGGCGAACAGGAGGTCCCGAATTATGTTACAGAGGTCGCCTTGCCCTTTACACAATTTAAAAATACAGTCTTCGCCGCTTATCCCGACGCTGTCTTCGCTGATGAACCGTCCGGCTGGCTTTCACAGGCCGAGTACACCTCTTCCGGAAGGGTGGCCGCCGTGCGGGTGGGGGGAGTGAAGATCACCGGCACGGAGCTTCGTGTTCTTTTCGGGCTCAGGAGCACTTATGTGAGCTGGGGAGAAACGGATTCGGAGATTGTTTTTCATGTCACAGGCAACGGACACGGGGTCGGGATGAGTCAGTATGGCGCGAACGCAATGGCTAAGCGGGGAAGCTCCTGCGGAGAAATACTGGCGCACTATTATCCGGGCGCCGAACTGTCGGATATGACCGCGGCTGCGGGTGACGGCGAGCATATCTGAACAACTTGTTTTTTCGGCCCGGTTAATGTAAAATACAGAAAAAAAGCGCGACGCGCCGGAAGGACTAAGATATGGACTATGCCGAAGAATCTCTGAAGCTTCACTATAAATGGAAAGGGAAGATTGAAACCGTTACCAAAATGAAGATCGACTCGAAGGAAGCTCTTTCTCTGGCGTATACGCCGGGTGTCGCCCGGCCTTGCCTTGAGATAAGAGACGACCTTTCAAAAAGCTTCGATCTCACATGGCGGGGAAACACCGTTGCCGTTGTTACGGACGGTACCGCGGTGCTGGGACTCGGAGATATCGGACCCGAGGCCGGTATGCCCGTCATTGAGGGTAAATGTGCCCTGTTTCGTACCTTCGGAGGGGTTGATGCCGTTCCCTTGTGCATACGCAGCAAGGACCCTGACGTTATAGTGGAAACTGTGGCCATGCTCGCGGGCAGCTTCGGCGGCATAAATCTTGAGGACATATCCGCCCCGCGCTGTTTTGAGATTGAGGATAAGCTTAAGGCACGATGCGATATACCCGTATTTCACGATGATCAGCACGGTACAGCCGTAGTCGCTCTGGCGGCGCTGATGGGAGCACTTAAACTGGTAGGCAAGGAGCTTTGCGACATACGCACGGTCATCTCCGGTGCCGGAGCGGCGGGAACCGCGACGGCGCGGCTCCTTAAAGAAAGCGGTGCGGGTGATATAATCGTTTGCGATCGAAACGGAGTCATAAGCGCGGGCCGCAGCGATCTGACTCCGGCAAAAAGAGTCCTTGCGGCCTTTACCAACAGGGAAAATAAAACGGGAAGCCTTTCGCAGATGCTCCGGGGAGCGGACGTATTCATCGGCGTCTCCGCGCCCGGACTCGTTACTCCGGAGGATATCTCCTCCATGGCACGGGACGCCATCGTTTTTGCTATGGCTAATCCTGTACCCGAGATCATGCCCGAGCAGGCAAAAGCGGCGGGAGCGGCTATAGTCGGCACAGGCCGCAGCGATTATCCCAACCAGATAAACAATGTGCTGGCCTTTCCCGGCATATTCCGGGGAGCCTTCGATGTGAGGGCTTCGGATATAAACGGGGAGATGAAGCTCGCCGCAGCGTATGCCCTTGCCGACCTTGCCGTTCAGGACGGCCTTTCGGCGGACAGGCTTCTGCCGGAGCCCTTCGATCCCCGTATTGCGCCCGCGGTAGCTCAGGCGGTGGCGCAGGCAGCCCGCAACAGCAGAGTTGCCGGAATCTGATAAAAAACTAAGGAGGAGCAATATGGACAGCCCAATGCAAAACGCAGGCGCTCCGCAGGTTATCGCGCGCGGAGTGTGGAATGTAACGCCCGGTATGTCCGCGTCATACCTTGTCACGGGCAGTGACCTCGCGCTGCTGATAGACACCGGTCCGGGCGTGACAAATGTTAAAGAAGCGGTGACGCAGATTACCGGACATCCGGTAATCGTGGTGCTCACGCACAAACACGCGGACCATACGGGCGGTGCCCGGTATTTCGACTGTTTGTACGCACATCCCTATGAAATTGACGGCCTTTCAGAGCTCGGAAAAGAGATCGTGCCTGTGGAAGAAGGTTATGTTTTTCAGCTGGGCGGACGCAGCCTTCAGGTTATATCAATACCCGGACATACTCCGGGCAGCATAGCGCTCTTTGACAGGGACAACAGGATGATGTTTACCGGCGACATGCTCTCCGACAGGCCTGTGTTCATGATGGGGAGCGACAGCGATTATGACGAGTATATTGCAACGATGGACAAGCTCATCGAAATGTCGCCTCTGATCGATGCTTTTTACGGGGCTCACGGAACGCTTGCCAACCCTCCAGATATGCCGGCTAAGCTGAAAAAGGCGGCGGAGCTTAAAAAAGCGGGAAAGCTTGTCCCTAAAGCTTCCGACGGTCCGATGAGCGGCAGTGTTTACTTAAGCGAGGACGGGGTCGGCTTCATCGTTCCAAACCGAGCCCCGACGGCAAATTAAAATATTGCGGGAACCGAAGAAAAGGAGATAATATGTATACGGACGCTAAATCGTTCCATGAGCAGCTGGATTCATATTACGCCGGACACGACAATGAAGCGACGGAAAAATTCCTGCTGGATACGCTGGAAGAACTGGAAAATGCCATGATGATCTCCTCGGGCTGCGGCTGCTGCGCCGACGGCGACTGTGAGGACGAAGGAGCGACCGAAGAGGAACTCAAGTGGATGATCGGACTCTCGGAGGCCAAGATAACCGTTTTAAATGAGCTTGCCTGCTTTTACCGCGGAATCAGCCGTTGGGACGAGTGCCTCGGCGCGTTTTCCCGGGTTAAGGAGGAAATTGAACTTTGCGGCCTTACGGGAGATGACAGCTACGCGCTTGTCACACTCAATCTGGCAGGAGCTTACAGGCTGCTGGGCAGGTTTGAGGACGCCTTGGCAGCTTTCGAAGAAGCAAAGGCAATACTAGACAAAAACGGCAAACTTGACGCTTACAGCTATTCGAGCTATTACAATAACGCCGGGCTTGTATATCAGGATATGAAGGATTACACGAAAGCAGTCGAATTTTTTGAAAAGGCGCTGCAGCTTATGCCCCGCACGCCGGAGAATCTTGCGGAGATCGCCACCGGCCTAAGTAATCTGGCGATGTCGCATTACGCTTCCGGGGATCCTCAAAGTGCCGAAATGAAGCTGGACGAAGCTATTGAGATTTTCAAAAAACTGGACGAAGGGAAAAACCCCCACTACGCGGGTGCTCTCAACACAAAGGCTTTCTTCTGCTTTAATGCCGGCAATATCGAGAAATCCGCCGAACTGTTTGAGGAAGCCATAGAGCTGACAAAGCTGATTTTCGGTGAAAACAACGAGTATGCCATAAGCTGCCGCAATTGCTCTTTTGCCTACCGAAAGCTCGGAAACACGGAAAAGGCCGACATGTACGCGGCTATCGCTGAAAGAATTCTCGGGAAACCGTGACAAGCGCTCATCTCATAATGGAATACCGCTAATAATCCGCGGAAGGCCGCCGACAGAGACCGGCGGCCTTCCGCGGATTTGTCAGATATAAGTAGTATTTATGGAGGACTAAAAAAGTTTGTATTGAAATAGAAATAATTAATAGTAGAATAGATATCAGAGGTGGGAGTTTTGGACATATTACAACTTAAACTATTTGTATCGGTTTCCGAGACGCTGAGCTTTTCGAAGACCGCCGAACGGTTCTATATATCTCAGCCTACGGTGAGCCATCATATAAAGGCGCTTGAAAACGAGCTGGGTGCTCTGCTGATAAAGCGCGACAGTCATAATGTCTCTTTAACGGATGAGGGAAAGGAGCTGGTTCTGCACGCCCGCAGGATTCTCGGGGAGCTTAGCGCCGCGGAGCACCGTGTTAAAGGCATTTCAAAAGGACGAACCGGCCATATTCGCGTTGCGGTGCTCTCGTCATCGGCTTATGAGTTTTCGGACTGTCTGGGCGAGATGTACCGTCGCTATCCTTATATTCAGACCGACATAGACATGCTCAACGTGCCGGAGACCACAAAGGCTATGAGCCGCGACGAGTATGACTTTTATTTCACGCCGCAGGCACTTCTTCCCGCGGGCAGTGCTCTGGAGTATACGCTCACATCAAAATACAGGCTTCACCTGTTTGCTCATAAGGACGACGCACCGGGTATAGATATAAACGACTGGTCAACATTTCGGGACTTCAGCTTTGTGTCGGTTACGCAGGAAGACGCGATGCTCACGCGGAACATACGAATAATCTGCGAAAACCGGGGGTGGGAGCCCGATTACGTCAATTTCCACAACCGTGCCGAGGCCGTTGTTTTATCGGTGAACGCAAGGGTAGGGCTTGCGATACTTCCGGTTACCCTACGCGATTTTTACAACTGCCCGAATGTTGTGACAATACCCATAGATGGTGATGACGCCGAGTTCCAGTCCGTGATTGCCTGGCCGAAGCGCAGCAAATCGCTTGCTGCGGACAATATACGGCGTATAATAACGCAAATGTATCCGCTGGGCGGCAGGAACTGACCGAACGGCGCGGGATGCCGTGAATAAACGTATCTGTCGGGTCTTTCGCGCAGCAGAGCGTGAAAAGACCCGATTTCGAATGGTTTGCTATTTCATTTGACCTGATAGTGTTATATAATAAAAAATCATTTTTATCGCGGGAGGCTTTCAGCTATGAAGACCGAAATACTCAAACTGCTTGAAAAAGACTGCCGGCTCACGGCGGGACAGATCGCCTCGATGTTGGGCGCATCCGAAAATGAGGTAGTCAATGCCATTGCAGAATGCGAGGCAGACGGCCTGATCATCGGATATATGGCGCAGGTCGACTGGGACAAAGCAGGAAGTGAAGCGGTCACGGCGCTCATAGAGGTCAAGGTCACGCCGCAGCGGGGCGACGGATATGAACGTATCGCAGAGCGTATCTACCAGTATGAAGAGGTGGAAAGCACGTATCTGATGTCGGGAGCATATGATCTGTGCGTTATTATTTCCGGACGCACATTGAAGGAAGTAGCGGCATTCGTTTCCTCCCGCCTTTCCACAATCGACGGAGTGTCGGGCACTGCCACTCATTTCATACTTAAAAAATATAAGGAAAAGCACTTGGTTTTTGAAAAGATGCCGGAGCAGCAGGAGAGGATGGTGTTCTTTTGATCAGCTACGAAAAGGTTTTGTCCGAGAAGGTTCAAAACGTAGCGCCCTCGGGCATACGCAAATTTTTCGATATCCTCGAGGAAATGAAGGACGCGATTTCTCTCGGGGTGGGCGAGCCGGATTTTATTACCCCCTGGCACATTCGCGATGCGGGAGTTTGGTCGCTGGAAAAGGGCTACACCAAATATACCAGCAACGCCGGAATGCTTACCCTGCGCACCGAGATATCAGCATATATGAACAGGCGCTTTTCGCTTCAATACGATCCTTCTTCTCAGATACTTGTGACGGTCGGCGGAAGCGAGGCCATAGACCTGTCGCTTCGCGCGCTTATTAATCCGGGAGATGAAATAATTATCCCTGTTCCGTCCTTTGTCTGTTATATTCCGCTGACACAAATGTCAGGGGGAGTGCCTGTCACTCTGGAAACAAAGCATGAGGAAGGCTTCCGCGTAACTCCGGAAGCGTTAAAGGCACTTATCACGCCGAAAACAAAGGCGATTATCCTTCCTTACCCGTGCAACCCCACCGGCGGTATCATGCGGCGCTCTGACCTCGAAGCTCTGGCAGAGGTGGTAAAGGACACCCAAATAGTCCTTATATCCGATGAGATATACGCGGAGCTTACCTATTCGGGAAAACACGTTTCTCCGGCGAATATTCCCGGTTTGGAGGATCGCACGATAGTCATTAACGGCATGTCCAAGTCCTACGCTATGACCGGATGGCGCCTCGGTTATGTGTGCGGTCCGCGGGAGATAATCCGCCAGCTGATAAAGCTGCATCAGTTTGCCATCATGTCGGCGCCGACGACGGCACAGTACGCTGCGATAGAAGCGCTTAGCAAGGGCGATGCGGATATAGAGCGCATGCGAAGCGAGTATGACAAACGGCGGCGCCTGCTGGTAGCGGGGCTGAGGAAAATCGGTATACCATGCAACGAACCGCTCGGCGCGTTTTATGTTTTTCCGTGCATAGCCGGTACAGGACTCGGCTCGGATGAATTCTGCGAAAGGCTTCTTGTCGAGGAAAAAGTCGCCGTGATCTCCGGATCCGCCTTCGGACCGGGGGGCGAGGGATTCGTGCGAATGTGTTACGCCGCCTCAAACGAGCAGATAACAGAGGCACTCACGCGCATAGAGCGGTTTTTAGGCAGGCTGTGATCGCCATGGGAGACAAAAAATATCTGCTGATTATAGGCGACGGGATGGCGGACCTCCCTGTGCCCGAGCTCGGAGGGAAAACGCCGCTCGAAGCCGCCGACAAACCATTTATTGACGCTCTTGCAAGACGCTCCGAGTCAGGCAGCGTAAAAAACTGTCCTGACGGACTTCCCCCCGGTTCCGACACCGCCATTCTATCGATTTTCGGCTGTGATCCTCTTAAATACTACACCGGACGCGCGCCGCTGGAAGCGGCCGCGCAGGGTATAAAGCTCAGCGAAGGCGATCTTGCCTTCCGCTGTAATATGGCGAGCCTGGGGGGCGAAGACGTGCCCTTCGAGGACAAGATCATTATATCGCACAGCAGCGGAGGCATAGAGGGGGAGGAGTCCAAGGAACTTGTCGAATGGCTTTTTAGTCAGCCGGAGTTTGCCGCCGCCGCAAAAAAAGCCGGTGTTGCAGTAAAGCCCGGTCTTTCTTACAGGCATATATGCGTGCAGACGCCCGGCGACGGCCTCGGACTCGTTCTCTTCCCGCCCCACGACCATCTCGGTGAACGCGTCGGAGACAATATGCCCCGCGGCAGCCGAAATGCCGGTGTGCTCGCCGAGCTCATGAAGCTCTCGAACAAGCTGCTGCCCGGCCATCCTATAAACGAGGAGCGAATCGCGCTGGGCAAGCTTCCGTGCAACTGCATATGGTTCTGGGCGGAGGGTACGGCCTGCGAGCTTCCGTCATTTGCGGATGCCTACGGAAAGCGGGGCGCGGTCATATCCGCTGTGCCGCTCTGCCGTGGGATTGCGGCTATGACAGGTCTGCAGAGCATCGAAGTGGAAGGCGCCACGGGCGAGCTTGACACCAATTACGAGGGAAAAGCCGACGCTGCGGTCCGGGCTTTGTGCGAGGAGGGCTTTGAGTTTGTCGCCATTCACATAGAAGCGCCTGACGAGTGCACTCATAACCACGACCTCGCGGGAAAACTGCAGGCCATAGCGAATATCGACTCGCGCGTGGTCATGCGTGTATGCAGGGAGCTGGAGGAACGCGGGGAGGCCTACCGCATGCTCATACTCAGCGACCATATGACGCTTATGGCGACCGGGGCCCACGGCGCGCAGCCCGTGCCGTTTATCATTTATGACAGTACCTTGCCGCAAACAGGTCCCGAGGAAGGTTACTGCGAGGCAGGCGGCGCGAAAGGGCGTTATATAGAAAACGGAACCCGGCTTATGAATATTCTGTTCGGTGGGTGAAGATATGAAAGAAGATGCTAATATTAAGGCGGGACCGAGGATATTCGGTCCCGCGGACATGCTTATACCTAAATCCGGCCTTGAAAAGTGGAGCGTGGTTGCCTGCGACCAGCACACCTCGGAGCCCGAATACTGGGAGCGCGTGGATGAGTATGTGGGCGACGCGCCCAGTACGCTGCGAATGATGCTTCCCGAGCATTTATACAGAAGGAAAGACTTTTATCAGCTCGCGGAGAAAGCGCGTGGGAAGATTTCCGAATATCTGGACGCCGGTGTGTTCAGGACTGTTGAAAACTCCTGCGTATACGTGGAGCGGACACTTCTGGGCGGCGCTGTCAGACGCGGGTTGGTAGGCGTTATAGATCTTGAACAGTATTCGCCGGCCGCGGAGAGCGAAGCGCCGATCAGGGCCACAGAGGGGATAGTGGCCGAGAAAATGCCCCCCCGCATCGCTCTAAGGAGCGGAGCGAAGGCCGAACTCACGCATGTCATGGTGCTTGTGGACGATCCTATGCGTACACTCATAGAACCTCTGGGGGAACACAAGAGCGAAATGGAAAAGCTCTACGACTTCCGGCTTATGGAAAAAGGCGGAAGAATTGCGGGATGGCGTGTCAGCGGAAAACTCATCGATATGGTAAGCTCGGCCGTGGACGCGCTTTCGCAGCCGCAGGTCTGCCATGAGCGCTACGGGTCGGGGCCTTCCTCCATGCTCGTGTTTGCCGTGGGAGACGGCAATCACTCGCTGGCGACCGCAAAGGCCTGTTGGGAGGCAATTAAACCCTCGCTTTCGGCTGATGAGCTTGCGATCCATCCGGCTCGATTCGCGCTCGTGGAGCTGATTAATATCATGGATGAAGCTCTCGAGTTCTTCCCGATAAACCGCGTTGTAACCGAGTGCGATCCGGAAGCTTTGGTTCGTGATTTAATCGAATTCTTCCCCGGCACCGAGACAGGCAGCGGTTCGGACGGACTCAAGCTCGTCTGCGCTTATGCGGACACGGTAGAGGAACTGACGCTGCCGAGGTGCTGCGCCGAGCTCGCCATCGGCGCGCTCAGCAAATTCTTTGACAGCTATTTCCCGGAACACGAGGGTGTTGTGGACTATGTGCATGGTGACAATGTCGTATTAAAGCTCGCGCGCAAGGAAAAAACCGTGGGCTTCATTCTTCCGGCCCTTGACAAGTCCAGCTTCTTTCGCAGCATAGTTATCGACGGGGCGCTGCCGCGAAAGACCTTCTCGATGGGAGAAGCCCACGATAAAAGATACTATTTGGAGTGCAGAAAACTTGAAGTCTAATGCCATTGAGCGTGCCCGCGCCAAGCTGAACCTGACGATGGACGTGCTGGAAGTACAGGCCGACGGCTACCACAGTGTGAAAACCGTTATGCAAACCGTCGAATTCGCAGACACGGTCCGGTACATACCGGGCGACCTTGGCATTCGCGCGCAGTCAAATCTTCCATGGCTTCCGACCGATGTGAAAAACCTTGCCGTTCGGGCCGCGGAGCTGTTCGCGCGGGCAGCGGGCATTAAAATAGGCGGTCTGATAATGATTGATAAGCAAATTCCCGTCGGTGGGGGAATGGCGGGGGGCAGTTCAAACGCTGCCGCGGTGCTGCGACTCTTAAACAGGGAATACAATGTCGGTTTTACTTCAAAGGAACTTGAAAAACTCTCGGAGAAGCTCGGAAGCGATGTCCCGTTCTGCGTATGCGGCGGTACGGTTTTAGCCGAGGGCAGGGGCGAAAAGCTGACCGAACTAAGACCGGTGCCGTCCTGCTCCGTTGTAATCTGCCGTCCTGATTTCTTTGTTTCGACTCCCGAGCTCTTCACAGCTATCGACAGCCTGAAGATAACGGCGCATCCAGATACCGCGGGTATGCTCGAAGCCATAGAAAAGGGAGATATAAACGCAATAGCCAGACGTGTTTTCAACGTTTTTGAAGCCGCGCTTCCCGGACGGCAGGCAAAGGCGGTGTCCATTGTTAAGAGTATGATGCTCGATATGGGAGCCTTGGCTTCCTCCATGACGGGAACGGGCAGCGCGGTGTTCGGCCTTTTCGGCGACACCGATGAAGCCGCCCGTGCGGTTACCATTTTTATAAAAGAAGGATATTCTGCGTGGCTTACGCGCACTTCGCCCAGGCAGGAACTCTGAAAGGTTTCAGATATCTTTTGTTAAGGCAGTGGGCGTCCGGCGCCCGCATGGACACTGATACTGGTCCTGATTTTTAATAGATCGGTATTAAATATAGGTATATCCGTCAAGAATATATGCGGGCTGTATTCAGCCCGCTGATTTTATTTTCGGACGGTATAATGTGATGAAAAACGTATGGATGCCGGTATTAGCGCTCTGTTTGCTTATGTCTATGGCCTTTTGCGCCTCGGTCCAGCGCCAGCAGGAGGAGCTTTCCTCTCGGCTGGTCCGGCTGCATATTGTGGCGGACTCGGACTCGGGGGAGGCGCAGTCGAGAAAGCTCATGGCGCGTAACGCGGTAACCCGTCTTCTGGAACCGCTGCTTAACTCCTGCGGCGGCAGTGAAGAGGCCCGCGCGGTCATTAGGGAAAATATCGGTCAGATCGCCGAAACGGCGCGTGACGCGGCGGGAGGCCAGGCCGTTACGGTTAAACTTTGCGCCGAGAGCTTCCCCGCAAAGGTCTATGAGGGCTTTGCCCTGCCGGCGGGCGAATACAGTTCGCTTCGCGTAACGCTCGGAGGCGGCAGCGGGCGCAACTGGTGGTGTGTGGTCTTTCCCCCTCTCTGCTCCGAGTGCGGTGACTCGGACGCGGCTTTCTTAAAGCTTGACGAGGATGAGCGCGCTCTTATCGCCGGCAAGGGTACCGTAATTAAGTTTCGCATACTGGAGCTGCTCAAACGCTTGCGCGCGCTCTTTTAAAGTGGTGGAATTAGCCTGCGCGTTATGATATATTAGTAAAAAAATAATGCATAAAAAAGGGAGGGCGGAGCGCACATGCTTACGATACTGTTTAGCCGGGATGCGGCTGCCCTTACCCGTGAGCTGCTAAAACGCATAGCTTCGGCTGCCGGAGAAAAACGCGAAGGTATGCTGCTTTTGGTACCGGAGCAGTTTTCCCACCGCGCCGAAAGATCTATGGCGCAGCTGTGCGGCGACGGTATCAGTCTGGCCGCGGAGGTATTGAGCTTCACGAGACTTGCTTCACGTGTCGCTGCGGAATGCGGAGGTGCTGCCGATATAGCCCCCGACAAGGGAGCAAGGCTTCTAATGATGAGTCTTGCCGTATCCTCGGTTGCCGAGAAGCTTACTATCTGCGGCGGGCGGGGGGAGCGCGTCCGGTTTCTGGAGAGTATTCTGCGCGCAAAAGAAGAACTGGACGCCTGCCTTGTGCGTCCCGATGACATGCGTGACGCTGCGGAGCGATCAGAGGGCACTGTTTCACAAAAGCTTCATGACATGGCGCTCATATCGGAGGCATATGATGCGGTTCGCGCCTCGCGCCTTACGGATCCGCGCGATAAGACGGAGCGGCTAGCGGAGATATTGCCTTTGAGCACCGTTGGCGCTGGAGGTATATACGCCGACGGTTTCACCGATTTTACGAAAACGGAGCTCGCCGTACTCGAGTCCGTACTGCGAAGAGGTACGGATCTCACGGTCGCGCTCACGACGGATCTCACGGGCGCGGATGAGTTTGCGATACCCGACAAAACCATATCCGTGCTTTCTGCAATGGCTCGCAGACGCGGTGTGCGCTGTGAGATAACTCAAATAAAAGAACCCGGCGGCCGCGCAGCCGCGGAGCTTGAGTATCTGACGCGAAGCCTGTACGATTACGGCGCAGCGCCGTTTACCGGTGAGTGCCGCACCTTGGAGCTCTACACCATGGACGACGCGCTTTCGGAATGCGAGCTGGCCGCCTCACTCGCAGGAGAGATGCTCCGCAAGGACCCGACGCTGCGATGCCGCGACATAGCGGTAGCTTTATGTGGTTTTTCCGGCTACGAAGCAGTCGCCGAAAGCGTTTTTTCTCTGTACGGGATTCCCAGATATTCCGGACGCCGGGCCGACATACTCCAGAAATCCGCGATTAAGCTTGCCGTATCGGCACTCGCCGCCGTGACTGGGGGATACCGGTATGAGGACGTGTTCACTTACCTTAAGACCGGTCTTACCGGAATGGACGCCGGTGACAGAGACAGGCTTGAAAACTACTGCCTGCTTTGGAATCTGCGCGGTGAAAATGTCTGGACTTCCGCTGAGCCATGGCGGCTGAGCCCCTCGGGTTTTGTGTCGGAAACTTCACAAGAAGATTATAAGACTCTTTTATACATAGATGAGCTAAGAAGGCAGGCTGCCGCACCGCTGGCCGAACTGCGAAGAGCCGGAAAGGCGGCCTCGACAGCGCGCGGGCAGGTTATGGCTCTCTACTCGCTGCTTGACGGTTTGGAGCTTGCCGAGAGGCTCTCCGAGAGAGCCGGGCGTTTGCGCAGCGAAGGTGACATACAGGGCGCAGACGAAACGGCGCAGATCTGGGGAGTACTTGTCGGAGCTCTCGAACAGTGCGATTCAGTTCTCGGCGAAATGCCTATGACACAGGAAGAGTTTGCAAAACTCTTCCCGCTCGTACTGTCTCAATACAGTGTAGCGACTATACCTGCGCTGGCCGACTCGGTCACTCTTTGCGATATTGAAGCGCTCAGGGGAGCAAGCTTCCGGGTGCTTATGATCATAGGCGCCTCAAGCGACGCTCTGCCGCAGCCCGCCGACAAGACCCGTCTTTTTTCCGAGGAAGAGAGAAACAAGCTGCTCGAGCTGGGCCTTGAACTGGGGGACTCCGGGGATGAGAGCGTTTCCCGGGAATTGTTTTCAATATATTCAGCGTTTTCGTGCGCTTCGGAAAAAATAATAATAACATGGCCGCAGGGCGGCAGCGAACCCTCCAGACCTTCTTTTATTATAGGGCGCGCGGCCTCGCTGATGAATATACGGCCCGTTTCCGAAGCGGAACTTGGTGACTATTTCAGAGCGACGGCACCGGAGCCGTGTTTTTTGCTGGCTGCGGCGGGAAAGTCGCCGCTCGCTCCCGCGGCGGCGGCCTGTGTTGAATCAACTACCGAGGGCGCAGCGCGCCTGGCGGACTTGCGTGCGCGCGTTCTCGCTCCTCGCGGAAGCCTTTCGCAAAGCAGCGTAACGGCGCTTTTCGGAAAGGAGTTCCGTGTCTCGGCCTCGCGGGCCGAAACCTACAACTCATGCCGATTTTCATATTTCATGCAGTACGGCCTGAGGGCAAAGCCCAGAAAAAAAGCCGGCTTCGCCGCGCCGGAGCTGGGAAGCTTCGTGCATTACATCCTCGAAAACGTTTCGCGCGAGGTAAAAAAGCTCGGTGGCTTTTCGGCGGTGGATATGGACCTGTGCCGCATGCTTTGCCGCGAGTATATAAAAAAATACACCGACATAACCATAGGCCCCGCGCAGAACCGGAGCAGCAGATTCATGTACCTGTTCGTCAGGCTGCAGTACGCTGTTGAGCGCATTGTGGAGGATGTGGCGGGTGAACTGATGAACTCCGATTTCGAGCCGCTGGATTTTGAGCTTCACTTCGACCGGGGAGCCGATATGCCGCCGGCCGAGCTGAAAAAAGGCGACATGAGCCTTTGCGTAAACGGCCTTGTCGACAGAGTGGACGGCTGGCTGCACGCAGACACGCTGTATCTGCGCGTCGCGGACTACAAGACGGGCAAAAAGGGATTTTCTCTTTCAGACGTCTGGTACGGTCTGGGGATTCAAATGCTTGTGTATCTGTTCGTGCTCGCGGAACACGGCGAAGCGAGATACGGCAAAAAGATCGTTCCGGCGGGAGTTCTCTACTCGCCGGCCCGCGACATGATACTTGACATGCCCAAAGAAAGCACGGACGAGCAGCTTGAAAAGGAGCGCACCAGGCTTTTGAGAAGGAGCGGTATAGTTCTGGACGATCCTAAGGTTATTGAGGCTATGGAGCACAGCCAGTCTCCGAAATACATACCCGTTACATTTAAAAACGGCGAGCCTTCGGGCAGCCTTATTACGGCCGAGCGCATCGGACGCCTTGCCTCATATGTAAAGGAACTGCTCACTTCAATGGGCACGCAAATGAAGGACGGAAGCATAAACGCCGACCCGTATGATAACGGCTCGATGCGCTATTGCAGCTGGTGTGAATATGCAAGTGCATGCCGCTTTGACGAAAGCAGGGACACGGTGCGAAGGCTAAGTAAAATTTCGGACGCCGACTTCTGGGATCGTCTGGAGCGGGGAGGTGCAGACGGTGGCTGAGCTTGCATTCACACCGGCGCAGCATGAAGCCGCGGAGCACGAAGGCAGCGCCCTGCTCGTTGCGGCCGGGGCGGGCTCCGGCAAAACAAAGGTGCTCGTCGAGCGCCTTATGCGGCGGATAACAGGCCCTGATGCCGTCGACATAGACAGGTTTCTCGTTATAACCTATACGCGCGCGGCCGCGGCGGAACTCAAAGCGCGCATATCGGACGAGCTTACAAAGCGGCTGGCGCAGGCACCGCGCGAGAGAACCCTCAGAAGACAGATATCGCTCCTCGCGCGAGCTCATATAGGCACGATACACTCTTTTTGCAGCATGCTCGTAAGAACCAACGCCCATCTGCTGGATGTCAGGCCGGACAGCCGCGTACCGGATAAAGCGGAGATATCGGTGCTTCGGGACTCGGTACTTGAAGACCTGCTGGAGAAAAAATACGCCGAGATGACAGAACCCTTCAGGCAGCTGGTAGATACCCTCGGAGCGGGAAGAGATGACGCCGCGCTCGTTTCAGCCATCCTGGATACCTACGACGCAGTACAAAGCCATCCGTATCCGGAGCTATGGCTTTCCGGGCAGATTGCCGGGCCGCTGCCCGAGGGCGACGCGGGAATGACACCCTGGGGTGCGCTGCTGCTTGAAAAGGCACGGAAGACGGTGGAGTATTGGCTCGGGCGTATGAGCGCGGCAGCGGACCGCATGAGAAGCGACGGAAAGGTTTTTGCCGCGCGGGGAGATTCGTTCCTTGAAACCGTAAGCGGGCTTCGCGCTTTTACCGATGCCCTCAAACGCGGCTGGGACGCGGCGACCGCATTCGGAGGTATTCCGTTCCCGCGGGTTAAACCTCTGAAAGCCGAATACAAAACCCCGGAGGCCGAAGTGCTGATGGAAGAGCGAAAGCGGTGTAAAGCCGCAATGGAAAAGATCCGCGGACTTTTTAGCCTGGCAAGCGCCGAACTCATCGCCGATATAGCCGCCACAAGACCGGCGACGGATGAGCTTTTCAGACTTGTAATCGATTTCGGACGGGAGTTTTCTTCCGAAAAGCGAAAACGGGGCCTGCTTGAATACTCCGACCTTGAGCATTTGGCTCTCAAGATTCTCTATACGCCCGAGGGAGAATATACACCTCAGGCGGCCGAGATCTCCGAGCGCTATGAGCAGATACTGGTCGACGAGTATCAGGACGTCAACCGCGTACAGGACATGATATTCGGGGCGGTGTCCAAAAGCGGGAGGAACCTGGTAATGGTGGGCGACGTCAAACAGTCGATATACCGCTTCCGGCTGGCTGACCCGACCATATTTCTTGAAAAATACGCAGCGTATTCGGATATGCCCCCTCCGGGCGAGCCGAAAAG
>Ga0209723_1002458_pt1 | contig 24756 bp, 17 predicted proteins | sample BiotimSIPDNA_2_FD_185750 | JGI IMG/M metagenome (GOLD analysis project Ga0209723, IMG submission 185750) | Anaerobic biogas reactor microbial communites from Washington, USA - Biogas_R2 time_0 SIP DNA (SPAdes) (version 2) | ecosystem: Engineered > Bioreactor > Anaerobic > Unclassified | place...
CCCACCGCTTTGCCGTTGTCGTTGCGGATGACGCGGGGGCTTAGGCCCTCCAGGCGCCGCCTCGTGCCCTCGTTCAGGCAGCCCAGGCCGCGCAGCGTCTCCAGGACCACCAGCGGCCAGCCGCCTTCCGTCCCGTCGGTGAACTTGAAGGCGACCCCCAGTTTCTCCTTCTTCAGCGCGAGCCCGTACACGCCGTTGGCGCCGCCCTTGGCGACGATGTTGGGGTCCTCGTTGAGCAGGGAGCACAGGTAGCCGGTTCCCCGCATCATCAGGGGATGGCGGTGAATCCGGGGGACGAAGCGGGCGGCGGCGTCCCGCAGGGAATCGTCCGGAATCCGCTCCGGCGCGGCGAGGTTGAGGAAGGCTGTCGCGACGCCCTTCAAGGGCACGGCGAACACCGGCACGCCGCAGCCGTCCACGCCCTCGTCCATGTTGTCGCATTCGCTCATTTGCACAACGGCGCGGCGCACGGCTTCCTGCGCGGGGGCGTCCGGCTTCCAGTAGTCCCGGACCTGCGCGCCCAGCGCCCGCTGCAGCAGCATCAGGGCGAGGTGCTTGCCCGCGCAGTTGTGGTACAGCCTGCGGCGCGGGAGGCCCGCCTGGATTCGCCGCTCGTTGGCCGTCGGGTGGGCGGGCGCTGCGGGGCTCATCACCAGCATGTCCTCGGTAAGCCCGGTTTTTTCCAGGATGCGCCTGAGGGCCGCGACGTGGAATTCCTCCCCCGCGTGGGAGCCGGCGAACAGCACCGTTTCCTCCTCGCTCAGCCCGAATTGCTGATCCAGCCTGCGCTGGACGACGGGGAGGGCCTGCAGGGGCTTGGACGCGCTGCGGTAGTATACGACGGTATCCGGCTCGCCCGCGGCGAAACGCACCCGGGACGCGGCGTCCACCACGCACAGGTGCCCGTAATGCGTCAGGTCCAGGACCTTCCCGCGGTACTCGTGAACCAGGGGGGTGGGCTGTTCCATCCTATGAAGCCTCCGCTTTTTTCTGGCCCGCCGTCCGGGCCGGGCTGCCCGGTGTCCCGGGGCACAGCCCGGAATCGCGGGCACCCTTCATTTTACCACCTGCCTGCCCGCGTTTGCACGGATGCGCTCCAAGTGCTGGCGAAGTTCCCGGGAACGCAGGGGTCACAAGCGGAAACCTTTGCGGCTTGTTTGTATATAATGGGTAAAATGTGTTTTTATCATTGACATCGCCACGGTCACGGCATACAATGAAATACTACGCGGCGGGAAGAACCGCGTGCCCAATACGGGGAAAAGGAAGGCCGCCCGCCCGGCGGCAATGGGAGAAAATGCCCGGAAAGAAGCTTTCCCTGCGCATCCGCTACCTCGTCATCAGCCTGCTGTTTTCAGGCCTCCTCGCCCTGCCGAACTATATCTATTACTACAACTTTGAGAATGTGCTCATCGAGCGCGAAGGCACCAACGCCAAGAACCTGGCTGTCGCCGTCGCCGCCATGGTGGAGGAAGACTCGGTCGATTACCGCGCGCTGGTGGAGAGCCCCGATTTCGAGCCGGGCACCTATGACGAGGCGTACTACGAGTGGATGCTGCGCATGTTCAGCCGGCTGAAAACGGGCACGGACGTCAATTACCTCTACACCGAGCGCATCGTGGGCGACAAGACGCAGTACGTGCTGGACGCCGAGGTCCCGGGCACCAAAAACTTCTCCCCCCTGGGGACGGAGGAAGCGGTCAGCGATATTGAACTGCTGGCGCGGGAGACCGGCCTGCCCCAGGCGACGGGGCTCATCGACGACCCCGTCTGGGGCGTCTACATCACCGGTTTCGCGCCCATCGTCGACCCGTGGGACAACACCTTCCTGGGCCTGGTCGGCGTAGACTACTCGGGTGACCACTTGAAAAGCCTGCTCAAAGGCCAGGTGCTGCTGCTGGTCTGGACGCAGGTTCCCCTGTTCCTGCTGGTGCTGGTCCTCATGAACACCGTGGTGCACCGCAAGTACAAGGAGTTTAAGGTGGACCACCTGACGGGGCTGCTCAACAAGGCCAGCTTCGACGAAGAGCTGGCCGCGGCCGTGGCCGAGCTGAAGCGGGGCGGCAAGTCGGCCTGCCTGGCCATGCTGGACATTGACAACTTCAAGCAGATTAACGACACGCTCGGGCACTCCGGCGGCGACCGGGTGCTGGAGCGGCTGGGCGGCATCATCAAGACCGGCGTCCGCAAAACCGACTTCGCGGCGCGCTCCGGGGGCGACGAGTTTTTGATTTTCTTCTGGGATACCCGGCCGGAGGACGCCATGGAAGTCTGCCGCCGCATTGCCGAGCGGGTCCGCGGCGACAGCGTCGAGCTGGACGACGGGCAAACCCTCCATTATTCCATCAGCGTGGGCGTCGCGCCCTGGCAAAAGCACATGAGTGAAAATGGCCTGACAAAGGCGGCGGACATGGCCATATACGCGGCCAAACACCAGGGGAAAAACCAGGTCGTGCTGGCGGACTGAGGGTTTTCGTTTGCACGGTTTTACTTGATAGGGGGCTCCCGGCGCGGGAGCCTTCTTTTGTGCCTTGGGCCGCGCGCCGAAGTGTCCGTCAAATCCGGCATATTGTTCCCGCGACAGCACAAAATGTTCATCCCGGAACCGCCATAACTGGCATTTTGGCGGGGTTGGGGCTATAATACGTTCGGATTTATGGCAAGTAAGGGGGACGTACCATGCAATTGGCTACCACTACCGTATACGCCATCGGGCTGCTCACGGTCATCCTGGCTTTCGCCTACGCGGGATACCTGACCCTGTGGGTCAAGAAGCAGAAGAACGAGAACAAGACCATCGAGCGCATCGCGGGCCTCATCCGCAGCGGCGCCAACGCCTTCATGCGCAAGGAGTACACGCTGCTGGCCGGGTTCGCCGGCATCATGGCGGTGCTGATTTTCCTCTTCCTGCCCAAGCCCGTCTGGCAGGGTGGGGCGGAGCGCAACCTGACCATGGCCATCGCCTACGTCGCCGGCACGATTTTCTCCGCCATCGCGGGCAAGATCGGCATCCTGGTGGCCTCCCTGGCCAACGCGCGCACGGCTGAGGCCGCCACCCACGGCATCAAGCCCGCCTTCCTCATCGGCTTCCGCGGCGGCGCGGTGATGGGCCTGATGGTGGTGGGCGCCTGCCTGCTGGGCGTGATGGGCGTGCTGCTGCTGACCGGCAACAGCTCCATGCTGCTGGGCTTCTCCTTCGGCGCCAGCTCCCTGGCGCTGTTCGCCAAGGCGGGCGGCGGCATCTTCACCAAGACCGCCGACGTATCCGCCGACCTGGCCGGCAAGGTGGAGCTGGGCATCCCGGAGGACGACCCCCGCAACCCCGCCGTCATCGCCGACAACGTGGGCGACAACGTGGGCGATGTGGCCGGCATGGGCGCGGACCTGTTCGACTCCAACATCGCCTCCATGACCGCCGCGCTGGTCATGGCCGTTTCGCTGGACGGCGGCATCGTGAACGGCCAGTTCGGCTCCAAGGTGATGATGGTCATTATCTACTCCGCCCTGGGCCTGCTGTCCTCCCTCATCGGCATTTTCACCGCCAAAATCGGCGACCACGGCAGCCCGACCAAGGCGCTGAACAACTCCACCTACGTGACCACCGGCGTCTTCCTGGCGCTGACCGCGCTGGCCACCCTGCTGTTCAAGGACTTCTCCTGGCGCATCTGGGGCGCCTCCGCCGTGGGCCTGCTGGTCGGCGTCATCATCGGCCTGGCCACCAACTACTTCACCGACGACAACGCCCCCATCGTGGGCAAGGTGGCGCACGCCTCCAAGACCGGCCCGGCTTTTACCATCCTCTCCGGCGTGTCCTACGGCTTCATGTCCGTGCTGCCGGCGATGGTGGGCATCGCGATTTCCGCGATGGTCGCCTACAAGCTCTGTGAGCCCATCGGCCCGGGCTACGCGATGTACGGCATCTCGATGGCCGCGGTGGGCATGCTGTCCATCGTGGGCATGATTATCTCCAACGACGCCTACGGCCCCATCGTGGACAACGCCCGTGGCCTGGCCGAGATGGGCGGGCTGGGTGAGGAGACCATCCGCGTGGCGGACGAACTGGACTCCGCCGGCAACACCGTCAAGGCCGTCACCAAGGGCTTCGCCATCGGCGCCGCCGGGCTGACCGTCATCTCCCTGCTGGGCGCCTTCATGAGCGAGGTTAACGCCCACATCGAGGAAATCAACGTCGGGCTGGCAGCCGCGGGCAAGGAGCTGATGGCCCTCATCAACGGCTTTGACATCATGAACCCCACCGTCTTCTTCGGCATCATCGTGGGCGCAGCCATCCCGGCCGTGTTCTCGGCCATGCTCATCCTGGGCGTGGACAAGAACGCCCAGCGCATGATTTCTGAAATCCACCGCCAGTTCAAGGAAATCCCCGGCCTGGCCGAGGGCAGGCCCGGGGTCGAGCCGGAGTACAACAAGTGCATCGACATCGCCACCACCGGCGCGCTGAAGGAGCTCATCCCCGCCGGCCTGATGGCCATCGTCGCCACCCTGGCCGTGGGCTTTATCGGCGGCGTCAACGCCATCGGCGGCTTCCTGCTGGGCAACATCATCTCCGGCCTCCTGCTGGCGCTGTTCATGTCCAACGCCGGCGGCCTGTGGGACAACGCCAAGAAGTACATCGAGGCGGGCAACGAGGGCGGCAAGGGCTCCGACTCGCACAAGGCCGCCGTCATCGGCGACACCGTGGGCGACCCCTTCAAGGACACCGCCGGCCCCTCCATCAACACGCAGATCACCGTCGTGTCCCTGGTCGCCTCCCTGGTCGCCTTCATCTTCATCAACCTGCACATCTTCTGAGCCGGTTTTAGCCGGATGAGATGAGCCCCCTGGCCGCGTAGGCCAGGGGGCTTGTAGTTTTTTGCGAGAGAAGGAAACCAACCATCATTGCCGGAACGTGCGGCCAAGCCTGCGCGCCGTGCTGATGAACGGCTGGAAACCGGCCCCGCTCAGGCGCCCGCCGCGGGCGGCCCGTCCTGCCGCAGCAGCCGGTCAATCAGCCCGTCGCAGTAGCTGAGCATGCGCGGCAGGTGGAAGGGGCCCTTGAAGTAGTTGCCCTTGGCGACGGGCAGCTGCTTCGTGTTGTCGTGATGGAGGTAGCCGGCCCACTCCGGATAGGGGTCGTCCTTGAAGTGCCTGAAGGAATACCCGGCAATCGTGTCGAACCAGTCGAACCACTTTTCCTCCCCGGTCTGGACGTAGGCGAGCAGCGCCGCGATGCAAGCCTCGTTCTGCGGCCACCAGAGCTTCAGGTCGTGCTCGTACTGCTCCGGCGCGTACCCCAGGCGGTCCACGAAGTAGAAAAGCCCGCCATGCGTCTTGTCCCAGCCCAGCTCCAGCGACCAGGACAGGATGTCCAGGGCCTTCTTCCGCATGTCCGCGTCCTTGAAATACTCCGACTCGACCAGCAGGAACCAGGCGGCCTCGATGGCGTGGCCGGGGTTGACCAGCCGCCCCATCGGCGTTTTCAGGTCCGGCGTTCCGTCCAGGCCCACGTTTTCAAACAGGCATTTGTGCTCCGGGTGATAGTGCAGGGTCAGGATATCGGAGATGTACTCCCGGACCATCGCGTCGTAGCGTTTGGCGTTGCCGGGGTCGCACCGGCGCATGACGCTGGTGACGTTGAGCATGATCATCGGGCCGCCCAGCGCGCGGGCGCGGAGGGTCTGCGGCTCGTATTTCGGGTAGAACTGGCGGGTGTCGGAAGCCGGGTCCTTGTAGATGCGGAAGACCATGTCAAACAGCGTCCGCGCCTTCTGCAGGCATTCAGGGTCGCCGGTCGCCTTCGCGTACTCGGCAAGGCCGATGATGTAGAAGGTTTCGGAAAAGAAGTAGCGGCGCTTGCGCACCGGGCGCCCCTCGTCGGTCACCAGGAAATACATGCGCTTGTCGGGGGCGAAGCAGTGCGCCTCGATAAAGCGCCGGCAGCTTTCCGCCGCCCGCATCCACTCCGCGTTTTCCCCGTAGGTGTTGTTCAGGTAGGACAGCATCCACATGAAGCGCCCCTGCACCCAGACGCTCTTGACGTTGGAGCAGGGCTGCCCGTCCCGGTCGAGGTAGGTGCGGACGCCGCCGTTCTCCCGGTCCCACCCGTGCTCCATCCAGAAGGGGATGACGTTGTCCAGCAGCTCCGCCCGGAAGGTCTTCTGCCAATCAATCAGCCTGTCCCTGTTCATGCGTCTTCCTCCGATTTCCATCTGATTTCCGGTTTGCCCCTTAGCGCGTCGCCGGCGGCGTTCCGCGCGCCTACCCCTTCACCGCGCCCATGGCCAGGCCCTGCACGAAGTCCTTCTGCAGGAAGAAAGTCAGTAAAACGACCGGGACGAGCATCAGCACCGACGCGGCGGCCATCGGACCCCAATCCAGGCCCCGGTCGGTGATGAACCCCGCGATGATGACCGGCAGCGTCTTGGTCCGCTTGATGCTGAGGATGACGGAGAAAAGGAACTCGTTCCACGTCGCGACGAAGGTCAGGATGGCCGCGGAAATCAGCCCCGGCTTGGTGATGGGCAGAATCAGGTAAAAGAACCGCTTGTAAAAGCCCGCGCCGTCCAGCATCCCCGATTCTTCCAGGGAAATGGGCAGCTGCTCGAAAAAGCCCATCATCAGCCAGATAATCATCGGCAGGTTGAAGCTCGTGTTCATGATAATCAGGGAAAACCGCGTGTCAATCAGCCGGAGCGCCCTCATCACGATGAACACGGGAATGGCGGTGACGATGGCCGGATACATCTTCTGCACCAGAAACCAGACGCCGAAGATGTTTTTCGCCTTTCGCCCAATCGGCCCGCGCGCGAGCGTGTACGCGGCCGTGCTGCCGATCGCGACGCACAGCAGCGTGGTGACGGCGGTGATGATGAGGGTGGTCGCAAGGGAGGAGGCGAAGGCGTTCTTCTCAAACAGCTCGACGAAGCTTTCAAAGGTGATTTCCTTGGGAATCAGGACCGGCGGATACGCCAGGTAGTCCCTTTCCAGCTTCAGGGCATTGGTCACCAGCCAATACAGGGGGAACAGCACCACCGTCATGCTCAGGACGATGAGCGCGACCTTGACCGGGCGGCCCGCAAAGTTCGACAGGATGCCGTGCGGGGAGGTGAAATCGTATTTTCTCTTCAGGCTCACAGTTTCGCCTCCTCCCAGCTGCGCCATTTGACAAAGAGCAGCACGACCAGCGTCATCGCCAGCACAAACAGCACCGCCATCGCGCCGGCGTAGCCCGCGTCAAAATACTTGAGCCCCTGCTTGTAGATGAAGTTCGGCAGCATTTCCGTCGCCAGCCCCGGGCCGCCCCCCGTCATCACGTACACCGTGTCGAATACCTTGAAGGCGTCGATGAAGCGGATCATCAGGATGACGGTCAGCAGCGGCATGATCAGCGGCAGCACGATGCGGCGGAACACCTGGAAGGGCGTCGCCCCGTCCACCAGCGCGGCCTGGATGCAGTCCTGCGGGAGGGCTTTCAAGCCGGCCGCCACCACCACGGTCACCCAGGGGGTCAATTGCCAGATGTTCACAAAAATGACGGAAACCATGGCGGTCGTCGTGTTGGCCAGCCAGGAGACCCCGGAGATGCCCAGCAGGGAGAGCAGGTAGTTGACCACCCCGGTCGCGGAATCCAGCATCATCCGCCACAGGGTGCCCGCCGCGACCGGCGCCATGATCATCGGGACGATGAAAATGGCCAGGGCGACCCGGTTGATTTTCCCGTCCCCGGAAATCGCCAGCGCGACCATCAGGCCGAGCGCCATCTCCACGCTGACGGAGGCCAGGGCGAAAACCAGCGTGTTCAGCGCGCTGGTCGCCAGCTGGGAGTCGGTGAAGACGCGGGCATAGTTCTCCAGCCCGATAAACAGCGGCACGGCCTTGGGCAGGTTCATCTTGAAGCGGAAAAAGCTCAGGTACGCGGAATACAACAGCGGGAGGAAGGACGTCACGAACAGGAACAGCGAGGCCGGCACCAGAAAGGACCAGGCAGCCCACGTGTCCTTTCGCTTGCTCAGCGACAGGCGGTTCGTTTTCCCGTCCAGGCGGTGTTCCATCTTGCCACCTCATTCCATGCGGGCGGGGACGGGCCGGCGCGGAAGGCCCGGGGAGCCGCGCCGGCCCCGGTTGCTTCGGTTAACGGTTGAAGTTCTTGACCCCCGGCTCGACGGGGTTCATTTTCAGCGCTTGCTCCAGGCCCTGTTTCATGTTCGCGACCGCCGTGTCGGCGTCGATCTGGCCGGCGAGGAAGGCGTTGACGTTGGTCCCGATGGCGGTGTCCGCCTCGACGGACGCCGCGATTCTCCACCACATCAGCGCCGTGTCCAGCGCCGTGCGGAGGGTGACGAACTCCGGCGCCTTCATGCTGTCCTGCTCCCAGAAAGCCTTGCGCGGGGAGAAGATGTAGAACTCCTCATAGAAGCGCTGCTGGTTCTCGGGCGAGGTGTACATTTTGATGAATTCCCAGCCCAGGTCCTTCTTGGCGGACGCCGCGTTGATTGCCACGTCCCAGGCGCTGAGGTTGGTGATGCCGTTCTTTTCATAGGGGAAGGTTCCAAGGGTCCACTTGCCGACGATTTTGGACTGCTCCGGGTCGTTGCCCTTCTTGGTGATGCCCAGCGTCGGCCAGGCGTCGCAAACGGCTGCCCTGCCGTCCAGGAACGCGGCAATCGCTTCCTCCAGGCCCCAGGAAAGCACGGCAGGGTCCGCGCAGGCAATCTGCCGCTTGCTGATTTCCAGCGCCTTCCTGGCCTCAGGGGAGTCGATGACGATGTTCCAGTCCTCGTCCGCCCAGGCGCCGCCCAGGGACCAGAGGATGGAGTCCCAGATGCCGCCGTACTGCTCGCGCACGCCGGGCGTCGCCAGGCCGTACACGCCGTTGGCGGGGTCGTTCAGCTTCTCGAGCAGCGCGCAATACTCGTCCCAGGTGGCCGGCAGCCCTTCCGGAATCAGGTCGGTGCGGTAGGCGACGACCTGCGGCGTGTTGGCGTTGGGGATGCCCATGATGACGCCCTGCCATTTGCCCGCCTGGTTGAATACGTTGTCGATGAACGCCTCGGTGTCAAACTGGTCCTTCTCGATGTAGGGCCCCAGATCCTCCAGGTAGGGGGCGAACTCGCCGTCCCACTGGCAGGCCACGTCGATGACGTCGTAGGAGCCGGTGCCGCTGGTCAAATCCAGCAGGGCCTTGTCGTGCAGGGTGATGTAGGGGTAGTCCACGACCTCCAGGGTGGCGCCGGTGGCTTCCTTGAACTCATCGGCGAGGGACCGCGCCGCGTCCGCGTAGACGCTGGACATGAACAGCACGGTCAGGGTCTGCCCGTCATAGGGCTTTGCGCCCGCGGACGCCGCCGAGACGACGCTCAGCAGCAGCGCCAGGCAGAGGAGCAGGGGCAACCATCTTTTCTTCATATCGGGTCCTCCTTTATTCCTGCGGCAAGCCGCATGGGTTCAAATTGCGCCCGCCGCTGAATCCCGGGCGGCGCGGACCATGGCCTTGATGTTTTCCGGCGGGGTGTGGCGGGGCGTTTCGCAGCCGCTGCTCAGAATCAGCCGCTTTCCGCCCGAAACCCGGATGCATTCCAGGCTGGCCTCATATACCTCCTGGGGGCTGCCTTCCAGCAGCAGCGAGACGGTGTCCACGGTGCCGGTGATGCACAGGCTCCGGCCGGTCTTTTCGTACGCGGCGCCCAAGTCCGTGAAGCTGTCCAGCTCCAGGCAGTCCGCGCCTGTTTTTGCCATCAGGTCGACGATGTGGTCCACCTTGCCGCACATATGGAAAAAAACCGGCAGGCCGGTCGCCGCCTTGATGCGCTCCACCACGCGGCGGTTGGCTGGCAGCACATAGGCCTCAAACTGCTCGCGGCTGACCAGGCTTCCGGTCGACTCCCCGTAGGTGATCGCGTGCGCGCCGGCCTTCGCGAGCGCGGCGGCGTACCGGACGATGGCGTCGGAAGCGGCGTCCATCAAGTCCAGGACGTATTGCTCCCGGTCGTACAAATCCATGAAAAGGGCTTCCGCGCCGCGCAGCGACGAGGCAACCGTGAAAGGCCCGCTATCGCAGTTCGCCTTGATGAACTTGCGGTTCCCCACCGCCCGCCTCGCCAGGCGGGTCGCCTCAATCATCACCGGCATGCGGGCGGATGTATAAGGGTCGGGGTTTTTCCGCAGCAGCGACACGTCCGCTTTCGCGGCCTGGCAGGCGAAGGCCTTCTGCGGGGGTTGGTCAACGGGCAGGGAGACCCGGTTTCCCAGTGCCTCGGATACGATGTAGTTGTCGGAGCTGATGTGAAAGCCGTCCAGGCCGTATCGCTCCGCGGCCAGGATTTGGGCTTCGGCCATTTTTTCCGGCTGTGTGCTGTAGACCGAATGGGGAATCCGGGCGACCTCCAGGCAATGCTGAATCAACAGGGGTACCACCGGCGTGCGGTCATGGGTTTCCCCTGACAGCGCGGCCAGCGTCCTTTCCACCGAATCCATGGAAGCCTCCCCAAAGGGTTCCTGGGCGCCCGGGAACCAGGATGACGGAACCGGCTGCTCTCTGACAGGGCAGCGGGTTCCGCGCGGAGCCGCCGGGTGCCCGCCCCGGCTTTTCGATGCGCAACAACGGGCTTTCGGCTTTTTCCAGTCAAACGGCGGAGATTTGTCCGAATTCGTTCCCTGTTGCGCGGAGATTTGCGGTGCTTGAAAAAGCGGGAAACCCTGATTACTCAATATAGACGGCCATATTTGAAAACCAAAAGCGGGGTCGAAGACAGCCCCTCATCCTTCTTTCCATAATAATTTTACACCATTCGAATCTGATGTCAAGCACAACAAAAGCCCCTGCGCGCAAATCAAACAGGCCCCGGCGAAAGCCGGGGCCTGTGCGCGGCGGGCGGATACCGTCCGCTTATATCACCGACACCCGCCCCTTGCTGAAGCGCAGGAAAATCATCAGGGAGACGACGGTGGTCAGGGTGAGGATGGCGGCCAGGGCGGCGGCGGTGCCGTCGCTCATGCGCATGACTTCCTGGTAGATGGCCACGGAGATGGTGGAGGTCTTGCCGCTGTAGAGCATGATGGAGGAGCTCAGCTCGTTGATGCAGGTAATCCAGCTGAGGATGGCGCCGGACAGGATGCCCGGCAGCATCAGCCGGGCGACGACGGTGAAGAAGGTCTTCATCGGGGAGACCCCCAGGGAGATGGAGGCCTCCTCCACCGAGGCGTCCATCTGGTAGAGGAAGGCGCTGCCGGAGCGCACGGTGTAGGGCAGCTTGCGCACGACGTAGGAGATGATCATGATGGCTGCCGTCCCCGTCAGGATGACGGGCTGGCGGTTGAAGGCCACGATGAGGCACACGCCCAGTACCGAGCCCGGGATGACGTAGGGGAACATGACCAGCAGGTCCATGGCGCTGGCCACCTTGCCGCGCCTGCGCACGAGGATGTAGGAAATCAGCATGCCGAAGATGACGATGAAAATGATGGCGATGGCGGAAAAGTAGTAGGTGTTGGTGATGTTGGTCGCCAGGCGGCTGAGGATTTTCTCGTAGTTTTCCAGCGTGAACCCGCCGATGAAGCCGGTGAAGTCCGTGCGGATGAAGGAGGAAACCACCACCGTCAGCTGCGGCAGCAGGCCCAGGAAGGCCACCAGGGCGACGGGCAGGGTGACCAGGAAGCGCTTCCACCCGTGCAGCTCCACCACCTTGGGCGGGCGCAGGGAGGTCATCGCGTAGTTGCGCCGCGCCACGTAGAATTTCTGGAGCAGCAGGACGCTGAGCGAGCAGGCCACCACGATGACCGACAGGGTGCTGGCCATGTTGGCGTTGCCGCCGATTTCGCTCATGTAGGCGTCGTACACCAGGACCGGCAGCACGCGCGTCTTGCCCTCGCCCAGCAGCATGGGCGTGCCGAAGTCGGCCAGGGAGGTCATGAACACCATCACCGCGCCGGCTAGGACGGAGGGCATCACCACCGGCAGCGTGACCGTGAACAGCCGCCGGAGCTTGGAGGAGCCCAGGTTCTCCCCCGCCTCCTCCAGGGAGCTGTCGATGCTGGTGAGGGCGCCGGAAACATAGAGGTAGACGTAGGGGAACAAGTGCAGGGTGAACACCAGGATGATGCCCCCCGGGCCGTAGATGGTCGGCGTCGTGATGCCCATCCCCGCGAACAGCCGCGTCACGAACCCCGCGCGGCCGAACAGCAGAATCCAGGAATAGGCGCCGATGAAGGGCGGGGACATCAGCGCCAGGATGATGCACACGTAGATGACCCGCTTGCCGAAGACGTTGTAGCGCGTCATTAGGTAGGCCATGGGCGCGCCGACCAGCAGGCAGGTGATGGAGGAGGCGAAGGTGATGTACAGCGTGTTCTTCAGCGCGTCGAGGTAGTATTTCTTGCTGAAGAAGGTGGCGTAGTTCTCCAGCGTCGCCCCGTCCGCCTTCTTGGAAAAGAAGCTGCGGGTGATGAGGGTGGAGAAGGGGTACACCAGGAAGAACAGCATCGCCAGGATGACGGCGACCTTGACGAAAAACCAGAAGTCGAGCTTCGGCTTCTTCAGGGCGGGGAACTTCATCATGTGAGCGCCTCCCCCCCCTCGCCGTACACGATGACGGCGTCCGCGTCCGGCAGCACCTTCACGGGCGTCCCGTCTTTCTTCACGGTCAGCGCGTCCTTGGTGTACTCGTTCAACTGGAGGGTCTGCCCGTTCTCCAGCAGGATTTCGTACTCGATGAAGTCCCCCAGGAAGGTGGACAGCTCGATGCGCCCCGGGATGCCCTCCGCCCCCATGGACAGGTGCTCCGGCCGCGCGGCGATTTTCCCCGGGCCGGCATACGGCCGGTTGAGCCGGACGCCCTGAAGCCGGAAATCCCCGATGAGCAGGGTTGCGTTCCCCGGGTCCTGCCCATCGACCTGGCAGTCCAGGAAGTTGGACACCCCGATGAAGCCGGCGACGAAGGCGTTTTCCGGCTTCTTGTAAATCTGCGTCGGCTCGCCCACCTGCATGATGCGCCCGTCCTTCATCACCGCGATGCGGTCGGAGATGGACAGCGCCTCTTCCTGGTCGTGGGTGACGTAGACGGTCGTGATGCCCAGCTTCCGCTGCAGCTTCTTAATGGTGGTGCGCATCTGCACGCGCAGCTTGGCGTCCAGGTTGGACAGCGGCTCGTCCATCAGCAGCACGCTGGGCTCGATGACGAAGGCCCGCGCGAGGGCGACGCGCTGCTGCTGGCCGCCGGAGAGCTCGTTGGGCCGACGGCCGGCCAGCGGGTCAATCTGCACCATCTCAAGCGCCGTCCGGACCCGGGGGGCGATGTCCCGGGCGGGCACCTTGCGGGCCTTTAAGCCGTAGGCCACGTTTTCCGCCACCGTCAGGTGCGGGAAAATCGCGTAGTTCTGGAACACCATGCCGATGCCGCGCTTGTGGGCGGGCACGCCGTTGATGACCCGCCCGCCAAAGGAGATGGTGCCCTCGTCGATGGTGTTGAAGCCCGCGATCATCCTCAGCAGCGTCGTCTTGCCGCAGCCGGAGGGGCCCAGGAGGGTGAAGAACTCCCCCTTGCGGATGTCCAGCGAGATGCCCGCCACCGCCTTGAAGTCACCGTAGGCTTTGACCGCGTCCTTGATAATGACGTCGTGGGATTCCATGGCCGTCTCCTTCCGGGAAAAGGAGGGGGAGCGGGCGCGCGCCCGGCTCCCCCCGCCCAAGGTTTGGAATCAGTTGTTGACGATGATTTCCTGCCACTTCTCGATGATGGCTTCCTTCTGGGTGGCGGCCCAGTCGAAGTCGTAGTCCAGCAGGTCGATGTCCGCGAGTTGCACCAGGCCCTGCGGCTCCAGGTCGCTGCGCACCGGGCGGCGCTTCCAGTCGACGTTCTGCGCCTTCTGGCACTCCAGGCCGGTCACGAAGTCGACGAACAGCTTGGCGTTGTCGAGGTTGGGGCAGTCCTTGATGATGGCGACGCCGTCGGGCACCGCGCTGTCCTGCGCCGGGTACACGAAGGCCACGTCCGGGTTGTCGGCGTAGAGCACGGCGGACTTCTCGATGGTCACGCCGATCGCGTACTCGCCGGAGGCCACCAGCTTGTGGCAGTTGCCGGAGCTGTCCTGCAGCTTGCCGTCCAGGTTCTGGTAGAACTTCTCGACGAAGTCCCAGCCGCCGCCCTCCGGGCCGCCCGCGGCCAAGATCATCGTGCACAGCTGGGTGTAGGCCGAGCCGGACTTGGCCGGGGAGGCGTAGGCGATTTTCCCCTTCCACTTCGGGTTGAGCAGGTCTTCCCAGGTCTTGGGGGCCTCCTCGTCAGTCACCATCGTCTTGTTGTAGAAGAGCACCATCGGCAGCGGGGACTCGCCGATCCACAGGTCCTCCGCGTCCTTGAAGTTCTCGCCGATGACCGCGTCGTTGGCGCTGACGTAAGGCTGGAAGTAGGGCTTGAACGCCGCCAGGGAGTCGGCGCCGCCGCCCCAGAGGACGTCGGCCAGGGGGTTTTCGCTTTCGGCAGCGACGCGCTGGAGCAGTTCGCCCGTACCGGCGGCGATGTATTCCACCTTGATGTCCGGATAGGCCGCCTGGAAGAGGGCCAGCCCGGCCTGCAGCGGGTCCGCGTCATGCGGGGAGTACACCACCAGAGAGCCCGCCGCGAACGCGGCGGAGGCCGTGAACACCATCAGCAGGGTCAGAAGCAGGGCTCCGAGTTTTTTCATGCGGGTTTCCTCCTGTTGTTTATGCAGTTTTGCCGTTCCGCCATCCATCGCGGGCTGATGAAAGTATATGCCCGGCCCGGCCTGCTGTCAAACGCGCGGCCGTCCCCTTGACCCCCAAAACGCCATTTGCTACCATACGCAGACAATCGCACACAGGTTCAAACAGAAGGGAAGGAGGGGCCGCGGGATGTCAATATGCGACCGTTCGCGACGCGCCCGGCTTGCCCTGCTGGCTGCCTTGCTGCTGCTGGCGCTATTGCCCGGGCAGGCGCAGGGGCAGAGCGTCCGGGAACTGGAATACGCCTACTTGAAAACCAGCGCCGCCTATTTCGTCGCCGGGGAACGGGTCAGGGCGGAGGTCGCGGTTCCGGACGCCGGCGGGCTGCGCTTCGAGTTCATCCTCTTTTACACCCCGGACCGCGAACAGACGGGTCATTTTGTGGGCGTCGGGCGGCAGGAGGCGTCCCCTTCCAACGCCTTTTCCTTCACCCCGGAGGACAGGGGGCAGTATTTCCTGCAGGCCCATGTGTTTGACGAGGAGCACCGCACGCTGAAGCTTGAAAGCGAGCCTTTTTACTGCTATGGCAGGGAGGACGAGGACAACCCGGGGACCCTGCCCGGGCGGGTGCGGCAAATCGCACGGGCCATGCAGGCGGAAAACCTCCGGACGGACTATGAAAAGGCGCTATGGATGCACGACGCCCTGACCCAAGGCGCCGAATATGACGAATCGTACACCGAGCACAGTCCGGAGGGCGTGCTGCTGCGCGGAACCGGCGTCTGTGAGAGCTACGCCCTGGCCTACCAGATTCTGCTCCGGGAAATCGGCCTGGAGAGCCTGTACGTCACCGGCTCCAGCCGCGGCGTGTCCCACGCCTGGAACCTGGTGCGGATGGACGGCGAATGGGCCTGGGTGGACGTGACCTGGGACGACCCGGTGGGCGGGGAGGAGGGCTACGACTATTTCGGCCTCACCACCGGCCTGCTTTCCCGCGACCATGACTGGAGCTACGGCAACCTCGTCCCGCCCCCGGCGGACACCCTGCGCTTCAACTACCTGCTCAACAACGGCGCCCGCCCGTTTTCGGACGAGGCGGGGCTGGGCGCCCAGCTGGAAGACGCCCTCCGGCAAAAGGAAAGCGAAATCCTGTACGCCTACCACGGCCCGGACCGCTTCTTCGACGCAATGGGCGCCGCGGCACAGTGGATGAAGGAAAACGGCAGCCGGCACTTCGTCAGCGCCTACCAACTGTCCGGCTTCGACTATTCCGGGGAGCTGACGATTACTTACGCCCCGAGCGAGGGCTACCTGCCCTTCGCGGACGAGGCGGGCTTCGCGCGGGCGGTGGACGGCCTGCTTTCATCCAAATCGCCGCAGGTGAAGGTTCAGTATACCGGGACGGAGCCGGGCTTTGACATGGGGCGGTTTCTGGGGGACTGGCTGTCGGAGCGCGCCGGGGACTACGCCATCGTCTCCTACCGGTACTCCTACACGCCCTACGCCGCCGAAATCACGCTGGAATATGGCCCGTAAGGCCGGATACCAAACTCAATCGCAAACGCTTCGAAAGGATACGGCGCCCATCGCAATCTCTTCAAACGGCGACAGCCCGGGGTATTGAGCCCCGGGCTGTTTGAACCGTAACCAATCCCTCGCCGCGCTCGCCCCGGCCATGCGGGCCTCGCCCGGCGTTTTCCGGGACTGCCTCAGCCCTTGAAGTCCTTTTCCCGGGAGCGGGCGACGTATTTCCGGATGGCTTTCGGGTCGTCCAGAAACTCGAACGCCAGCTTGAGAACGCGGCGCTCGCCGGGCTTGAGGGTGACCAGCAGGCCGTCCTTGCGCGCGGCCGGCCGGCCCATGACGCCGGAGGTGGTGGGCTCCAGCCCCAGGGCGTAATCGCCCTCGCGCATGCATTTCCACTCGCACATCAGCGGCAGCTCCCTGCCGTCGAATCTCACCACGGCCGCCAGGCCCAGCGCTTCGTTGTGCAGCATCGCGAAGGCGTCCTCGCCAAGCCCCGTGTGGAAGAAGCACTCCTCCGGCCGCTGGGCAGAGGGCTCCTCCATCAGGTGGTATTTCTTGATCGCCTTTTTCGCGTCCGCGTCCCGGGGGCCGACGTCCCGGGCGGCGCTGTAGACCCGGGCGCCCGCGTCCAGCAGGGGATAGCCGAAGTTGACGTGGTACACCAGCATCATGGGGCTGTCGAAATGCCCCTGGTTCTCCACCGTGTCCTCCAGCGTCAGCAGGTCCTTCTCCGTGTAGAGCTTCAGTTCCCGCCGGGTGACCAGGTTCTCGGCGAAGACCTGGTTTTGCCGGACTTCGCCGGAGACCCGCAGCACGGCTTCCCCGCGCTCGTACACCGTTTCCGCGCAGACCTTGCCGGCCGGGGTGTTGCTGAAGGGCCCGTGCAGGCCGTAGGCCACCCCGTCCTCCTCGTGCGCCGCGCCGGCGTAGCTGATGCCGCAGGTGGTCAGGAAGCCCGCATAGAACTGCCGGAGGAAACCGCGCCCGCCTTCCTCCTGGTACAGCGCGGGGCTCTTGACGCCGGTCTTGGACAGAAAGGCCGCCTGCTTCCCCTTGAAACGCAGGCTGCTCACGTCCAGGCCGCGGTCCGCCAGCACGGTCAGCTGGACGTTCCGCCCGTTGTCCAGGTCCAGCGCACGCACCCCGCGGGCGGGGCCGTCGTTGTACACGTAGTCCTTCCAGCCGCAATGGGCGTTCAGGTCACCGATCTTGCGCCGCAGCGCCTGCTCCTGGTTCTGTTTCATCCGAAGACACTCCCTTCAGTCATTCAGTTTTGGTTGCGCTGCGGCCAGTATAACAGAACCGCGGCCTTCTGGTCACCGGTTTGGCCGCTTTCTGTCCTTTTCCGGCTTGTCATGTTTGCTTCTCACTCCTGTTCGCGACAGTATTTGTTTACGTCCGTCGAAAGGCCGGCTTCTTCAACCCGGCGAATTGTCGCCTTTCACGGCCTCAGGCGCTTCACCGCTGCCTGGCCGGGCTTTATTGCTGGGACGCCCGCATCGTTCAAAGGGACGGCAGCAAGAGGACTGACCGGTATTTCAACCGCGAAGCCCGCGTGGCCGTCAACGGAAAACCTGGCGACTGGGCTGTCGCCAGGGAGCGGGTTCTTGTAAGCGAGAGGAATCTGGGTTACTATCCCAGCAACGATGCCGGGTCACTGTTCAGAGCACGTTCAAGCGTCGATTTGGCGCACGTGCCCGTCCAGGAAACGGTCCGGCAACCCGTCATCGGCATCGCATCATTGGCGGCCGCACGCCTGTTTCCGGAATGCAAGGGGACGCATCCGGCTGCGGGGCCTTCATTGCGGAGCCGGAACTGATGATTCGAGATACGACGATGAAAAGGAGCGCGGTGAACGATGACGCATAAGGAGAGGTTCCTAAGGGCCATCACGCTGAAAAAGGTCGACAGGCTCCCGCATACCGAGCAGATGATCCACGACCTGCTGGTCGCGAAAATCGTTCGGCAGGAGCTTCCCGGCGACGGCGGGAACGCGCTGTCCAGGTGGATGAACGAGCCGATGTCCGCGGAAAACTTCGAACGGCACGTGCAGGCCCGCAAGTTCCTGGGGTTTGACCATGTGCAGCTTTTCCCGATGGAAACCAGCGAGCAGGTGGGCGTATCCGCGCACGGCAACCCCCTGGTCCGCGATATCTGGGGCTGCGTCATGGAAAAAACGGACAAGACCAGCGTGATTGTCAAAATGCCCATCGAAAGTGCAGACGAAATCGACGCCTATCGTTTCCCCGACGTCGACGATTTCGGCTTCGGGAACATCCGGCTCTGGCTGGACGAGGGGTCGTTTTTCGTCGCCCCGCAGATTGAAACCGGGTATTTCAAGGCGAACCAGTTTTTCGGCATCGAGGATTACGTCACGTACCTGTACGACGAGCCCGGGAAAATGCACCGTTTTATGAGAAGGTTCACGGATTTCCAGATCAGGATGGCGCAGAAGCTGATCGATATGGGCGTCGACGGCATCTGGCTATCGGACGACCACGCGTACAACAAGGGCCCCTTCATGTCTTCCGCGTTCATGCAGGAGTTCGATTTCGATTACATGAAACAAATCGTCGACTATATCCATGACCGGGGCAAGCCGGTCATCCTGCACAGCTGCGGGAACCTGTCCCTGACCATCGACCAGATTGTCGCCACGGGAATCGACGCCCTGCACGCCATCCAGCCGTCGCTCAACGACATTTACGCGTTCAAGAGGAAGTACGGCAAAAAGATCTGCCTGATCGGGAACATGGATATCCAGTACCTGCTGCCCCACGGCTCCCCCATCGAAATCGCCGGCAAAATCGATGAAATGGTCGAAAAGCTCTTCTATGACCAGACGGGCTTCGTGCTGTCGACCTGCAACCTCCTGGACCTCGACGTTCCCGTTGAAAACGTCATCACGATGCATCTGGCGGCGCAAAAGTACGTGTGTCAACAAGCTAAATAGTATGATTGGGGGGTTACTTTGAGGTCTTTTCCGAACCACAAAAATCTGAATGCTCTGTTTCCTTACTGACAAATTAGATTAATGAAGAATATCTGAGTAAATAATGTGTTTTGATGAGCCATAGAAGGAGAACATTTTAATTATATATGTTGGTTAACAAATTGGATTATGTATGCCATGGCCTTTCTCGGTCTGAACAGTAACAGTTTGTGAACCCGGAGTATGTCCACCGACTAAGTTTAGCTTTATTCCATTTTTAATTTCAAAAACAACTTCACTCCCAGAAACATGTCGCACCATATCCCACATATGGACACTCGATTCCAAAATTAAGCCACCTCCTTGTGTTCTATCGAAAACCCATAACCCGTGGGTATTGTTATGGTTCTTCATGGAGAACCTAAAATTTCCTCGTAAGTAATCAATCCTGCCGATGTGGCCATCATTAATTATTTTCATAGTCCAAATTATCGATTTTTCAAGTGCGGATTTAAAAGTCCTGTCATTGAATAACTGGGAGTAGTTATCCAATCCAATAAATCTTGTTGGAGCGGGTGAGCATGGTCAGTTTTGAATTAGATTTGAACTAATGGATAATATCATCTGTATCAATAGGTTAATCAAACATATTGGACAGAGTGTGCAATGAGGAAATCGACCAGGGGAAGAAAACCAAGGAGCCGCGTTGACAGTTAGTTGCTACGCGGTTGTCAGGCAGCGAACTGCCTGACAAAACCTTCGAATAAGCAATATTTCCTGTGGTTGCAGAGCCACTTCTGGCCTTCCCGTTGGCTGCGTTCCACAATGGCGATGTATTACACAGTTAAAAGATTTATCGGCGCGCGAATCTTATTAATGGGAAAGGCAACTTAAATCTGACGACATCTAATATAATCTTGTAATTTGAGCCTTCGAAGCTGTCGATTGAACGGCGGGCGCGGGCTATGATAGTATTGTGCAGGAATGAGTGAATCATACCGACGCAATTTTGAAACCGATCGGAGAAAGCGTATGCGGGCAGTCATGTACGGGGCGGGCAATATCGGCCGCGGGTTCGTGGGCGCGCTGATGAGCCGCGCGGGTTACCGGGTGGCCTTCGTGGACGTGGACCGCGAGCTGGTCGCCCGGCTCAACGCCGCGGGGGAGTACACCCTGCGGGTCATCGGGGCCGAAGGCCACCAGGACACCACGATTACCAACGTCCACGCGGTGGACGGCACCCGGGAGGAGGAGGTTGTCCAGGCCGTCGCGGAATGCGACCTGATGGCCACCGCCGTGGGCGCGCGCATCCTGCCGCGCATCGCGCCGCTTTTGGCCCGGGGCATCCAGCGGCGCTTCGCGGCCGGCCGGCCGCCACTGAACATCATCATCTGCGAGAACCTGATGGACGCCAACCGCGTGCTGGAAAGCCTCATCAAGGATTACCTGACCCCGGAGGAGCAGGCGCGCTTCGACCGCGAGGTCGGCCTGGTGGAGGCCTCTATCGGGCGGATGGTGCCGGTGCAGACGGACCAGATGCGCGAGGGCGACCCCCTGCGCGTGTGCGTGGAGGCCTACGCCTTCCTGCCGGTGGACAAGGACGCCATCCGCGGGGACATCCCGCCCATGGAGGGCCTGGTGCCCTATTCGCCGTTCGACTACTACCTGCGCCGCAAGCTCTACCTGCACAATATGGGCCACGCCGGCTGCGCCTACCTGGGCATGTACCTGGGCAAGGCCTTCATTTACGAATCCGTCGGCATCCCCGGCGTCGAGCTGCTCACCCGCACCGCGATGGCGGAGAGCATCGCCGCGCTGTCCAGGAAGTACGAAGTGCCCGCCAAGGAACTGATGGACCACCGGGACGACCTGGTCTACCGCTTCCACAACAAGGCCCTGGGCGACAGCTGCGCCCGCGTGGGCGCGGACATCCCCCGCAAGATGGCGTCGGAGGACCGACTCATCGGCGCCGCCCGGCTGTGCCAGTCCCAGGGCATCCCGCCGGTCTACATCGCGCTGAACGCCGGCGCCGCCCTGTACCACTACCTTTGTGACGAGAAATCCGCCCAGGACGAGGATTCCGCGCGGCAGGCGCTGCTTTCTTTAAGCGGGCTGAACCCCGAGGACGAGCTCGCCCTGCTCATCCTGCGCTTCCACCGCCTCTTCGCCCAGGGCGCGCCGCTGGACGAGCTCATCCGCTTCGCCCGGGAGGAAAAGCACCGGCTGGTCGGGCCGGTGGTATAACCGTAAGCGCCCAAGGGTTATTTGCGTTTTTCCTAACCAATAAAAGGGGGCCCGGGGCAGAACACCCCGGGCAGGGGTTTGGGGATGAAATCCCCAAACCCCTGACTGTCGAAAAAGGCCTGCGGACCTTTTTCGATTCGGAGGATTGCTGCGGAATGTTTTCGCTGTTCGCGAAAACGCCCCGCGCGTCCGGCAGAGCCGGACGACACGATGATAATCGGTGGGCTGCCGCCCCCCGAAGCCCCCCGTATCATAGTCTGTAGTAAGGTTTTTTGACAGCCCCGGGGTTTGGGGATGGAATCCCCAAACCTCTTGTTATGGTCTCAACCGGAGGGCAGGCGCCGTTACAATCCCGACGGCCTTAGTGCCCCCGCGGCTTTTCGCCCTTCGCGTCGGCGAGGACGACGCGGTAGCCGTCCGGGTCATACAGCCACAGCTCGCGCTTGCCGGAGAAGGGATTGACGGCGTCCCGCTCCAGGGGAATCGCGAATTCGCGGACGCGCGCGAGGAGGGCGTCGAAATCCTCCGCCTCAAACCAGAGCAGCACGCCGTTCCCGGTCGCCGCCTCCAGGTCGCGCAACGGGCCGTGGCTGGCGTCCGGCTGGCAGTCGTGCAGCTGCAGGACCAGGCGGTCGCCCGCGAACAGCTGCTCGTATTCCGTCCCGCCGTGCCCGCTGGCCGCGCCCAGCAGCTGTTCGTAAAACCGTGCGGAGGCGCGAACGTCCTTCACCGATATCATGGGCATGGGGTTCATGTCGAACCCTCCTTCCGTTTGGTATTCGCCGCCGGCTTTTCCCGCCGGCTGAAGATGAAGAAGCGGCTGGCCAGGTAGTTGAAGATGACGACCAGCACGTTCATGATGAGCTTGGACGGCTTGTCGCCCATGACCAGCAGGAAGAGGTTGAACAGCAGCAGGTCGAACAGCACCGCGCCCAGGGCGCGGGAGGAGACGAACAGCCAGAATTCCTTCAGCCGGCGGGTCTTGCGGCCGTCGCTTTCAAAGACGTAGCGCCGGTTGGTAAAATAGGCGAATAGCACGCTCAGAATCCAGGCCACGGCCTGGGAGAGGGTGGCGGTCAGGCGGTAAGGGCCGCTGTTGCGCTCCATGGCGCCCAAGCCCAGGGCGGTGGTCAAGAGCAGATAGACCGCCCAGTTGACCAGGGTGGTGAGGACGCCGAAGACCAGGTAGGCGCTCAGCTCGTACAGGCGGGGCTCAGGGCCCGCAGTTTTTCCCTCAATCCGCTTCCCTTCCGTCCTCCGGCTCCAGGCCGCCGTCGTCGCCCCGGGCGTAGGCCGCGCTCAGCACGTCCGCGACCCGCATCGTCCGGGGCGTTTTCCCTCGCGCGGGCAGGTAGTCGAAGTCCGTTTCGCCCAGCCGGACGACCCGGACGCCGCCGCTTTTCATCCCGTCCCCATCCATCCACACCAGCTTGACGGCGCGGTTGCGGCGCAGGGAATACTCCAGGAAGCGGCGAACCATGTCAACCCTCCGGCACGCGGTAGACGCGGTATTCCGGGTTCTCGTACACCAGCTCGAACAGCGCGTCCAGGGCCTCCGCGCTGCCGCCCAGCGCGCGCTCGTAGGGGCCCAGCAGAATGTACCCCGCGCCGTAGCGCAGGGGGACGCCCCCGTTTTTTTCCGGGTCGGCGAAAAAGGCGCGCAGGTCTTCCTGCCGGGCCTGGGTGTCAAAACCGTGGTAGTACAGCCACAGGTCCGGCCCGCAGACGATTTCGCGCCCGGCCAGGGAAGAGATGGGGTTCAGGTGCTGGGTCGCGGTGACGAAGCGGCTGTCCCGGGGCGTGCCGTCCCTCGCGAACCGCGCCACCGCCGCGTCCTCCGCGGAAAACATCCGGTAGTCGCTCAGCGCCTCCCGCGCCAGGGCGAGGGCGCCGGAGGCGAACATCAGGACCGCCGCCAGGCCCGCGATGAGCGGCCGCGCGCGCAGGCCCTTCAGCCGCCCGTGCAGCGCGACGGCATAATCGGCCGCCGGCATCGCGCACAGCGCCCACCAGACGTAGAAAAGCTTGTTGTTGTCGTACTCGTTGGGCTGGAAGAGCACCAGCTCGGCGACGACGAAGATGGCAAAGGCGCCCAGGAACAGCCGGCGGCGGAAAGCGTCCCTCTCCATCATCGCGAACAGCGCCAGCAGGAAGGGCAGGCCGATGTTCTTCAGGTAAAACCAGGGATAAAGGTCCTGCAGGCCGCCGCCGCCGGGGTTGTTGACCCAGTTGAACTGCAGGCGCAGGAAGCCGCCCTGCCCGGCCTGGCCGAAGGTGAACAGCAGCAGCTGGGGGAGCGCCAGCAGCGCGGCGACGCCGCCATAAAGCAGGTAGGGGGCGGTTTTTTCCCTTTTTACCAGGCCGTATGCCAAAAACCCCGCGCTGGCCAGCGCCAGCGCCAGGAAGGAATGCGTGTGGATGAGGGGCAGCCCGCCGGCCATGACGCCCAGCAGCAGGGTCTGCCGCCGGTTCCATTCCCCGTTTTTCACCATGTCCAGCAGCAGGTAGAGGCAGGGCAGCAGCACCGCCCAGCCCGCCAGGAAGGTGCGCTGGGGCAGCAGCATGTCGGCGACGAGGTTGGAAAAACGCAGGTTGTAGCGCGTGAACTCCGCGTGGTTGGCGGGGGTCTGGTACCAGCCCTGCAGGATGTTCTGGAGCCGCTCCAGCCACTGCCCCTGCTGCAGCTGGTTTTGCCCGGCCTGGCCCAGGCTGACGCCGGCCATGTCGAAGGCGTACAGGAAGCCCAGGCCGCCGTTTAAAAACACGAACAGCGCCGCCAGCGCCGCGGCGCCGGGCGTCCTGCACAGGCGCCGCGCCAGGAGGATATATCCTGAGAACACCAGCGCCATCATCACCGCGCCCGGCAGCAGCACGGCCCAGCGCAGGCTCATGCCCAGCGCCAGCAGGCTGGTGGACAGGCTGTCGGCCAGGAAGGGGTAGCCCAGGCGCAGCCCGGGCAGGATGCTGTAGTCCGCCGGCAGGGTCCTGCCCTCCAGCGAGGTGACGATGGACAGGTGCAGGGGCAGGTCGCCGTAGGTGGCCTGCCCCGTGAACAGGGCGCCGTCCTCCGGCCGCAGGACGTGGGTGTGCTGCAGGTACAGCCCCAGCAGGCTCAGCGGCAGGGCGAGGGCCAGCAGCAGGGTCAGGGTCTTGTGATCCTCCGCGTCGGCGGCCTTCAGGGGCGCGGCGTCCCTGAACCGCCAGGCCAGGAAGGCGGTCAGCGCGAGCGGCAGGAGGGACAGCCATTGGGTCAGCGCGTCGAAGGGCCGCAGGAAGGCGATGAGCGCCGGCAGCCACATCATCAGGAAAAGCCCCAGGCTCAGCCCCAGCCAGGCGCGGACCCAGGGGGACTGCCGCGGCAGCAGGCAGCGGACAATGA
>Ga0209723_1002462_pt1 | contig 24740 bp, 22 predicted proteins | sample BiotimSIPDNA_2_FD_185750 | JGI IMG/M metagenome (GOLD analysis project Ga0209723, IMG submission 185750) | Anaerobic biogas reactor microbial communites from Washington, USA - Biogas_R2 time_0 SIP DNA (SPAdes) (version 2) | ecosystem: Engineered > Bioreactor > Anaerobic > Unclassified | place...
TCGATTAAATCCATAGTTCTCGCTATTTAATTATCTCAGTTTAGTAGTGGTTTTCAATTTAAAATGTTAATTTAAAAAGCATGAATATATATTATGCGGGAAGTAATATGTCTAATTCCGACCACACAAAAATAAAAGACACAAATTATGAAGTCTGTTTTTATGCTGGAAAAAGGATTCTCTGTAATCCTGATATATTTTTCTTTTTAAATTTCGAGTTTGATGTCTCGAATTTTTAAGAACTACTCGATTACATTTGAATATGTGGTAGCGATTACGACAACGATACTGGTACTAAAAAAAGGTCAGACTGATTACAACAACCAAAAGGGGAAATATTCTCGAATAAAGATTGTAAATCAATCGTTTCCATTCAGGCATTGTATACAACAGTAATTATCATTTTTAAATAAATTTTCAGTTTTATTTTGCAAAACAGGAGTAAAATGGGTTTAAAGTATACTGATTTTATCAAAGGTGAAAAGCCTGTAATTTTTGATGGCGCGTTTGGAACTCAGATTCAAAAAGCAAATTTTCCTGAAGAATTTTTCCAGGGGGTTCCTGGATGTAACGAGATACTGAATCTGAGCAGACCGGATGAAATCACTTCTCTTCATACAGAATATCTGAAAGCCGGTGCACAGGTAATAGAAACAAATACTTTTACTGCAAGCAGGGCCAAGTTAAATGAATATGGCCTGGGTGACAAAGTTTATGATATCAACAAAAGTGGTGCCAGGGCAGCTTGTAAAGCGTGTGAAAATTTCAAATCAGATATTCCTCTATTTGTTTGTGGTACGATGGGACCAACAGGCTTTTTGCCATCATCAAGTGACCCGGCTCTTTCAAGTATTACATTCAGTGAATTGGCTGATATATATGAAGAGCAGGCACGTGGGCTTATGGATGGTGGAGCGGATATTTTGTTAATTGAGACTGCTCAGGATCTTTTGGAGGTAAGAGCTGCTGTTTTTGGGATAAAGAGACTATTCAGAAAAACCGCAAAAGTATTGCCGTTTCAGATTCAGATTACTGTTGATGCTTCAGGGAGAATGCTGCTTGGTAGTACCATTGAATCATTTTTAGGTTCAGTTTGTAGTCTGGGACCCTCTGTTATTGGAATAAATTGCGGAACAGGTCCTGAACAAATGCGTAAATCGATAGAAAAACTACTCAAATTATCACCGTTCCCTGTATCAATGCTTCCTAATGCTGGTATTCCGCATAATGTAAATGGTAAAGCAGAATACAGAATGGAACCGAAGGAGTTTGCAGAAAAGATTGCGGCAGTTGTTGTGGAAATGGGGCTTTCTGTAACAGGAGGTTGTTGTGGCACAACACCGGAACATATCTCAGCTCTGGTAAAAAAGCTCAAGGAGATTAAATCTGCAAAACGTTTTTACATTGGTAATACTTGCTGGCTTTCAACTGGAATCGGAGGTCTGGATCTCGAGAAACAGAGTTCACCTGTAATAATCGGTGAACGCCTGAATGCTCAGGGATCAAGAAAAACCAAAGAGTTTGTTCTTGCACAGGATTATGATGAACTGACAGCAATCGCTTTCGAACAAAAAAATGCAGGGTGTTCTCTTCTGGATCTTTGTGTAGCAGTTAATGAACAGGATAATGAAGCTGCTGTGATGAAAAATCTGCTTTCACATCTCAGTGAAAGAATCGACAGGCCATTCTGTATAGATACTACAGAACCTGCTGTTTTGCAAAAAGCTCTTCAGTCAAGTCCTGGATCGGTAATGATTAATTCAATCAATCTGGAACATAGTGGTGAAAAAGCAAGATGCATTCTGAAAATAGCAAGCGATTTCGGATGTCCGGTAATAGCTTTGACTATAGATGATGACGGTATGGCAAAAACGGTAGCAAAAAAAGTAGAAATCGCGAAATCTCTGAGGGAGCTGGTTTGTGGAGAATTCGATATTCCGGAACATTATCTGTACATTGATCCGCTTGTTTTTACTCTGGCCACAGGTGATCCACAAAGCGCAGATTCTGCTTTGAAAAGTATTGAAGCAATTGAAAAAATTAGTGAGCTAATGCCCCAGGTTCGCACTGTGATGGGGGTAAGTAATGTTTCTTTCGGATTGAAACCAAAGGCACGGCGAATTCTTAATAACCTCATGCTTTACCATGCAGCTAAAGCCGGGTTGCGTGCCGCAATCTTTAATCCGCTGCATCTGGATGATATAAAAGAATATGATTCAAATATACGGCAAGCTGCTGAAGACCTTCTTTTTAACCGAAATGTGGATGCGCTTTCGAAATATGTTCAATTATTCGAAAACGTTAACATAGGTAGCCCAAATAAAAGTGTAAAAAAAGAACAGAACCTGTCTGATGAGAAAAAATTGCAAAATGCTGTTTTGAACCGCGATCGTCGGGGGTTGCAGCAGATCATTGAAAATCTGCTTGTTAATAAAAGCCCGGATTCTGTCCTCAACCAGATTCTGCTTCCTGCAATGAGTGAAGTTGGCGACAGAATGGCCTCAGGTGATATGATTCTGCCATTTGTACTTCAGGCAGCGGAAATCATGAAAGAAGCTGTCTCAATACTAGAACCACACATGAAAGATGACAGTAAAATAAATTGTAAAGGAAAAATTGTCCTCGCAACTGTTTATGGTGATGTTCATGATATAGGAAAAAATCTGGTTGGGTCAATTTTGAGAAATCAGGGGTTTGAAATTATTGATCTTGGTAAACAGGTTCCGCTTGATAATATTCTCGAAGCAGTAAAAAAGGAAAAACCGGATGCTGTGGGGTTATCTGCATTGCTTGTGACTACATCACGGGAAATGGCAAAATGCGTTGAAGTGTTTCAAAATCAGAACATTTCTATTCCGGTGCTGGTTGGAGGAGCTGCTGTCAATAAAAAATTCGCACAACGTATTTCTGCTCTCCCTGGCGGACAGCTATACAGTGGGGGGGTGTATTATGCAAAAGATGCTTTTGAAGCAACCCGGGTACTTGAAAGTTTAAAAAACAGCAAGAACCACAAAGAGGAGAAAAAAGACAGAAGAAGAATGCCTGTTAATGGTAAAGCTAACAGAAGTGAATGTAAGCATTCCACAAAACAGCTCTCTTATGGACCACATATTGAACCACCATTTTGGGGTACAGGTGAAATCCTGGCATGGGAACCACAGAACCTTTTAGACACGATTGATAAAGAAAAACTGTTTAAAGCACAATGGGGTGGTGGAAATTTGTCTCCTGAACAGTTCGGAAATGCAAGGGTAAACCAGTTCGAACCTGCTTTTAAAGAACTTGTAAAGCAGATAATTGAACTGCAGCTCATTAATCCACGTGGATTTTATGGATATTTTCCCGTAATTAAAGATAATGAACTTTTAATTATTCTGGATCCGGCTGATTTTCATTCTGAACTGGCAGCTTTCCATTTTCCAAGAATGGAACGATCCGGGTGCATTTCGCTGGCTGATTATTTTAAGCCGGATGGTGATATAATTGGTATCCAGGTAGTTACAATCGGGAAAAAACTGGGAGATAAGACAAGAGACCTTTTTAACAAGGATGACAAATACAGTTGGGGGTTTTTTCTGAACGGGATTGGAAATACTGTTGTTGAATTGATGGCAGACAGGGTAAGTGCTGAAATTTGTCGTGGAATTGGTTTGCCGCCAGGTTCAGGGCGAAGATACAGTTTTGGGTATGCTGGTATGCCATCACTTGAAGAACAGAAAAAACTGTTTGAATTAATGGGAGTTGAAGAGAGACTGAATATCAGTTTGACTTCCGGTTTTCAGATGGATCCGGAACATTCAACAATGGGAATATTTGTTCATCATCCTGAAGCGCAGTATTTAAAATGACAGTTTTAAACACAAGTGAATTTTATTATGATCTGCCATCAGAACTTATAGCGCAAATGCCTCTTAAGCAAAGAGACAAATGCCGATTGCTCCATCTTTGCAGAAAAAGTGGATCAGTAGAACATCTGAAATTCATGGATATCAAAAGACTGGTTCGTTGTGGAGACAGGCTGGTACTAAACGATACCAAAGTAATACCGGCGAGACTTTTTGGCAAAAAAGAGACAGGCGCGCAGATAGAGTTTTTATTTCTGGAAAAAATTGATGAATTATGCTGGAAAGCTATGGCAAAACCCGCAAAACGGCTTCATGAAGGAGTCAGAGTAAAGGTAAATGGGGTGGAGAATACTTTTCTGAATATTGATAAAGTATTACCAGATGGTGAAAGGGTTATCCGGTTAGAGGAAAATGATGAAGGTTTTGATATGGAACAGTTGCTGAATCGTTATGGTCATCTTCCATTACCGCCTTACATCGACCGGGCAGACTGCGAAATAGACAAAGAAGCTTATCAGACAGTTTATTCCAAAAAACCGGGAGCTGTTGCTGCACCTACTGCGGGACTTCATTTTACAGATGAACTTCTTGGAGAGTTGGTGAATTCAGGAATCGACATCTCCTATCTTACTCTTCATGTGGGGGCTGGTACATTTCGTCCGGTTAAGGTTTCAGATCCAAGAAGACATGAAATGCACGAGGAAATTTATGAATTGACACCACAAACTGTGCGAGAAATTGAAGAGACACGAAAAAATGGTGGCAGAGTTATAGCTGTGGGTACTACTGTAGTAAGAGTTCTCGAGCATTGTTCTTCAGATGGAAAACTGACATCTTCTTGTGGTAAAACGAAATTAATGATTCTTCCACCATTTAATTTTAAAACTGTTGATGGTTTGATTACAAATTTTCATTTACCATTATCCACTTTGTTGATGCTTGTTTGTGCTTTTGGAGGAACAAGTAATGTTTTGAAAGCTTATTCTGATGCTGTGCTGGAAAAATATCGTTTTTTCAGCTATGGTGATGCCATGTTTATTATATAAAAACTATCACCTGAATGGAAAAGTTTTAATCTGCGATGTGTTTGTGAGAGCACTTTATCATAAAAATGGTTCAAGTGTTTTAAACTAAAGGATTGAGTACTTGACCTGATAGTTTTTCTTTGTTATCTTTAATATTACTACGTCTGGAATATAAAAGGGTAAGCCCGTATCATTTATACGGGCTTAGTTGTTTTTTTACACTAATATAAACCGGTTAGGAGTTTACCATGAATGATGTCATGAAATTATCAGTAGAAAGTGTTTTATGGCAAGACTACCGGGCATCCAATACTGGTATGGTCGTTTTTTATACCAGTGATCCTGTAGCGCAATTACCTATTCGTGAAATACCCGAAGAATTGCACTCAAATATTCTTCCTGAACCTAATTATGAAACTGGAACATATGGATTTTATGGATGCGGAAAAAGCAAAATCAGAAACGCTTTCGTTAAATCAAAAATCAGATATCTGTTTTTTATGACTAAATATGCAGGTACTGATTCTGAATTCAAGGACAAATTGCTGATTACAGGGTATTTCAGGATCAACAGGGTAGCGGATGTAAAAAGATTGCATATCAGGCATTGTTCAGATTATTCCTGCCTTGATGAGGACATGTGTAATGCTCTTCGTGCAGATGAAAAACGATTTGTGTCGACTGAAGATTCATTTGTCATTACAGATGAAGTTCTTAAATCATGGAACTATAAAGCACGTGTTACACGTCAGACAAGGGTGGTTCTGGATGAAGAGAAAGCGATGCAGATCGTTGAATATTTGAATGGTAAAAAGGACATTACTGATGAGTATATTTCTGAAACAGAACGTTTGAAGCCGCATGGTTCAGATGAAGAGTAATTTACAGACCGAAACATTGAATTCAAAAATAAAAGTGATTAAAATTATTAATGTGTTTTGAATAGTATACAGGTATGAGTTTCAGGAACAACATTGAACAAAAGTTGTATGGTGGTGTAATGATCAGCTCTGCCAGTAATTGGTCATTGACCACATTCTGGATGTGTAAATACCACGAAAAAACCTGACGAAAGAGCTAAAACCTCGTAATTCTCGTAATGTATTGATTTTCTGGATTTGAGTGTTATTAAAGGCCCTCGAAAAGGGCCTTTCTTATTGGAATAATTTCAAATGATATGATCTCCGGATAGAATTATTCCTGTTGTGAAACATATGGCTGTAATTCAATTGCAATTATCATTTCGTGTAAATGATTCATGATTATTTAAAGTATATAGATTTTAATCAGAGAATATATTAACGGCAAAAATTGGTGTAAGGAATAATGAAATGTAAATATGGATTTTAACATTCCCGAAATTTGACGAACTGTTTCGACCAATATTAATACGTCGGATCAGGGTTAAAATTATAATTTCTACTGTTAGATTTAAACAATTTCATAACAGCCTATTCTTCAACTGTAAAAGAAATCTTAATGGTAGCCTGCCATTCTGTAACATGGTTTTCATCAAGTTTACCGCGTATCTCATCAAGTTTGAACCATCGCAGATTTTTAAGGCTATGTGAAGTTCTGCTTACAGCATTTCTTACTGCATCTTCTATACTGGTGGATGATGTACCAGTAATTTCTACTGTTTTGTAAATATGTCCCGGCATATTCCTTCCCCTCTCTTATAAATTCATTATTGTATATGTTTATCTGTTTTGATAATGAGTGTAAATCATTGTAAAAAGTGTAAAAAGAGACAATGCCACAAAAAGATAAAAGAGAACCTGTGATATTATAGTTGATGATGTAACTGCTCCGAAAAAACCTGTGAAACCGCTGATCATTGCTGCAACTATGAATATTATTAACCAGACAACCATTTTCAATCTGCTACTCAAATAAAGAGATCACTTTTGATGAAACTTTAATATTAACAAATCAAATACTGTACCAGAAGTTGCTAATAATTTTCTTCATCTATGCTTCTGCTGTAAAAGCCACCTTTGGTTAAACTGACAAGCTGCTTGTCAGTCTCATTTTCTTCGTCAACACTTTCCTGGAGAAGGTCTGCAATATATTTATACCCAAGTTCTCTTGCATATGTTCTTACAGAATTGTAACTATCAAGTTCATAATGCTCAATTTTTTGAACAACATTAATTAAAGCAGCATCTTTTATTGCAGGATTTCCCTCAAGTCTGACAATCCGGATGCATTCATTTATCAATCCTTCAATGCCTTCGCACCTGTGATGATTATAATTAAGTTCCAGTTTTCTGAAAATTTTTTTAAGGCGAATAATTTGATTCTTTGTTGAATTAAAATGCTGTTCAAATGTTTTTTTCAGATCGTAGGAGTAAGCCGTTTTAGCCAACTCGGGAAGAACATCATAAATCTGCTGTTCTGTATAATAAAGATCCTGAAGCTGATTTACTAAAAGGTCGTGAAGAGTATCAAGGCGCATCAATTTCACCTCCTGAAAAATACCTGTATAAAGAAATTGTGTAAGGTAACCTTGTTTTGGAGAATATTGATGAAGAGTGGCAAAGATAATGCCATTGATGATTAGTTTATCGATACTGATCAGTGTATGACTCCTGTTTCTCAATTTGAGAAAATTATATCTCTCTGCAGATAATGGAGTGAAGGTATTTGAAACCAGGAAAAACCTTTCAATAAGACTTCCGAATGTAACAAAATTTGCACAATTTACTGAAAAGATGAATCACGGTTGTACGATCTTGTCAAGCTAAGTAGATGCTGGCATGATTGTTGCCATTTTTTCCAAAAGCAGAGAACGTTTCTCCCTCAGTTTTTGAATTGTACCAAAGAGGAAAAAAAATATGAGTAAACTTGTCCTTATTACTGGCGGAGCAGGGTTTATAGGATCTCATTTGGCAGATGAACTGTTGAGGTACGGATATAGAGTTCGGGTTCTGGATAACCTTTGTGCACAGGTCCACGGCAAAAATATTGACAGACCACGATATCTTGATAGTGAAATTGAATTTATAAAAGGTGATATCTGCAATGGTGATGATGTAAAAAAGGCGTTAAAGGGTGTTAGTGCTTTATACCATTTTGCAGCTGCGGTTGGCGTTGGCCAGAGCATGTATCAGATACAGAATTACACCAGAATCAATAATTTAGGTACTTCAATACTTCTGGAAAACCTTGCAGGGACTGGTATTGAAAAACTTATAGTCGCATCAAGTATGAGCGTGTATGGAGAGGGATTATACATTAATGAACGAAACGAATACTATCATAATGCAGCGCGTTCATTGCAGCAGTTGAAAAACAACCAGTGGGAACCATTAACAGAAAAGGGAGAAATTCTTAAGTCGGTACCAACACCTGAAACGAAAACACCTTCACTCGCATCTGTATATGCATTGTCCAAGTACGATCAGGAGCAGATGTGTCTTATGGTCACACAGGCCTACAAAATACCATTTGTTGCTTTAAGATTCTTTAACGTTTATGGAGAGCGGCAGGCATTATCAAATCCGTATACCGGTGTGCTCGCAATTTTTGCTTCAAGATATCTCAATGACCGAAAACCTCTAATTTTTGAAGATGGAAATCAACGCAGGGATTTTGTTAATGTGAAAGATGTATGCAGGGCATGTATACTGGCACTTGAGTCAGATAAAGCTGCCGGGAAAATCTTTAATATCGGAAGTGGAAAAGCTTACACGATATCTGAAATTGCATTAAAAATGGCTGCTGTTCTGGGGAAGGAAAATCTAACTCCTGTAATCAGTTCAAAATATCGTTTTGGGGATATAAGACACTGCTATTCTGATATCAGGCTGGCAAACAGAATTCTTGGATATCAGCCGTCTATAGATTTAGATAAAGGATTAATGTGTCTGGCACAGTGGCTTGAGGGACAGAAAGCTGCTGATAATTTTGATGCAGCTACAGCCGAACTGGTTGAACGGGGGCTTGCGGTATGAAAAAAGATAATATAGTAATTACAGGTGGAGCAGGGTTTATCGGAACCAACCTCGCACACAGATTCATTAAGAACGGGAATGCTGTTATTCTTGTCGACAATCTCTCCAGGGCGGGATCAAAAAAAAATTTACAATGGCTTAACCGGACATATCATGGCAGATTTAAACTGGAAATAATGGATTTAACAAACAGATGCAGGCTCGAGGAGGTACTACAGAGTGCTGCCTGTGTTTATCATCTGGCAGCTCAGGTGGCAGTAACAAAAAGTCTTGAAAATCCGGTTATGGATTTCGAGACAAACTTAACAAATACAATTAACATCCTTGAAATTCTTCGAAAACTGGATAATCCACCATTTCTTCTTTTTACATCCACGAACAAGGTTTATGGAAACCTGCATGATATCATACTGGAGAAGTCTGGTCAACGATATATACCAGGTGATAGAAATCTGGAAAAACATGGTGTGGATGAAAAATTCCCGTTAGATTTTTACAGTCCGTACGGTTGTTCAAAAGGAGCAGCAGATCAGTATGTACTTGATTATTCACGTACATTTGGCATTCCGGCAACAGTTTTTCGTATGAGTTGTATTTATGGGCCACATCAATTTGGTACTGAAGATCAGGGGTGGGTAGCGCATTTTCTTATTAAAGTATTGTTGAATGAACCATTAACAATCTTTGGGGATGGTTGTCAGGTCAGGGATATACTTTACATAGATGACCTGGTTGATGCTATGGTACTTGCCTATAAATATTCCAAGGAAACCGCTGGTCGGGCATTTACAATTGGCGGCGGACCAAATCTTGGTTTAAGTCTAAACGAATTTGTAAATAAAATCCAGAAATACTGCGATTCGTTTCCACAGGTTGTGTATGAACCATGGCGTCTTGCTGATCAGAAGTACTATGTATCGAACATTCAAAGATTCAGGAGTATTACAGGATGGTTTCCAAAAATTGAAACTGATGAAGGAATTGGTCGTTTATTCAACTGGCTTCAGTTAAACCGGGAACTTATATCATCAGAATATGAAAAGGAAAAAATAGCATGAAAAACTGTACTTCAGTATCAGATAAAATATGTGAAACAAGTAAGACCGGGACAAGGACAATGATGGCTGCTGTATGTGAAGCTCCCGGGAAATATTCGATCAATGCTTTCCCGGTACCCGCTCCAGGTGCGAAAGAGATTCTGGTTCATTTAAAGGGATGTGGTATATGCAGTTCCAACCTTCCGGTCTGGGAGGGAAGACCCTGGTTTAAATACCCGCTTGAAAAGGGGGCGCCAGGCCATGAGGGGTGGGGAAGAATCGAAGAAACTGGTTCAGATGTTAAATCATATTTCCCTGGCCAGTGGGTAGCATTGTTGTCCCAAAATGCTTTTGCTGAATACAATGTTGTATCTGAAAATATGGTTGTCCCTATACCATCACAGCTCGAGGGAATATGTTTACCGGGTGAACCGCTTGGTTGTGCCATGAATATATTTAACCGATGTAATATAAGAAAAGGACAGAATGTCGCAGTTGTTGGTGCTGGTTTTATTGGTTTGATTTTGAGTTCACTCGCTCTCGGAGTGGGTGCAAATGTTGTGGTTATATCACGAAACAGAAGTGCTTTAAAATTTGCCCAAAGAATCGGGGTTGAAACCACTATTGAATATGATGGATCAGCAGAGGAATCGTTGAAAATCAAAAACAGGTTATGCCCCGATGGCTATGATTGTGTTATTGAAGCAACTGGATATCAGAAACCGCTCGATCTTGCCGGAGAACTTGTTAAGATAAGGGGACGATTGATCATTGCCGGATATCATCAGGACGGGTTTAGATCTGTTAATATGCAATCCTGGAACTGGCGAGGTATAGATGTCATAAATGCTCATGAACGGGAGCCGCAGATTTGTATCGACGGGATAAGAACTGCTATAAAAGCTGTAGAAAGAAAACAGCTCGATCCTCAGCCTTTTTTTACACACATATATGCATTAGATGAAATCAATGATGCTTTTGATACGGTATTAAACAGGCCTGAAGGATTTGTGAAAGCGCTGGTGATGTTATGAATAAAGATTTGCAAATACAAACTGGTACACTCAGACTGGGATTTGTAGGTACGGGCTGGATTGGTTGCAGCAGAATGAAAGCTTTAAAAGAATGCGGAATTGTTGATACAGCCATAATTTCAGATATTTCGGATGAAAGAATCAGGGAAGCTGCTTCGATATATCAGGATCATGTGATTTGCAGAACACTGGATGAAGTAATCAGTCTGGAGCCAGATGGAATTGTAATAGCAACTCCCAATGCATTTCATGTTCAGCAGGCATGTGCAGCACTTGAAGCAGGCATACCTGTATTTTGTCAAAAACCCCTGGGAAGGAATTGTAAAGAAACTGGTCAAGTGATCAGTCTGGCATCGCAAAAAAACTGTCTGCTCGATATTGATATGTCTTACAGATACCTTGAAGCTTCCAGACATTTTCGGAATATTTTACAAAATGGAGAAATAGGTGAAATTTATGCAGTAGATGCTGTATTTCATAATGCATACGGACCTGATAAAAAATGGTTTTATGATCCGGCGCTTTCTGGTGGAGGATGTCTGATTGATTTGGGTGTTCATCTGATTGATCTGATATTATGGTTATTCGGTTTCCCGGATATCTATGAGATTTGGGGAAAGTTGTTTTGCGGCGGACAAAGATATAAAAGAAAAAATGGTAAGGTAGAGGATTACGCTGTTGTAAGAATGGAACTTGAAACCGGATGTAATGTCAATATCGCTTGTTCATGGAATCTTAATGCCGGTACTGATGCAATTATCAGGCTTAATATGTATGGTAAGAATGGAGGCTTGAGTTTTTACAACCTGAATGGGTCATTTTACAATTTCAGAGCTGAAAAATACATGAATACTTCGCGACAGGTCCTCTGTTCACCACCTGATGACTGGTGGGGGAGAGCAATAAATAAATGGGCTCAAAAGTTATCTGCAAACTGTGAATTCGACAAGTCTGTAGGTCAAATAGAAAATACAGCATTGATAATTGACACAATCTACAATAATGCAGATTAATGTTTGATAAAATATTATGACGAATGATATTGAACAGACAATTGATCATTCAAGGATTCGCAAATGGATTGAATCAAGGAATGGACGACTGGTCAGAATCGAAAACAGGACTCCTGTTGAGGGTAAAGGAGTGATACAGGTAATATTTTCTGACACTCTTCTGGAAGAACAATATGTACAGGTATCCTGGGAAGAATTTTTTACAAGATTTGATCAGGCCCATTTAGCTTTTGTATATGAACGATGCGGAGCAGAGGATGTAACCAACAGGTTTTATAAATTTGTTAATCGCAATGGAGAATGATGAGGAGTAAATAAATGCATAACAGGCGATCAGTAAAACGGGTTCTTATGACAACTGATACGGTTGGAGGTGTCTGGACATATGTTGTAGATCTTGTAAAAGAATATCAGAAAAAGGGAATCGAAGTTGCACTTGCAACAATGGGTCCTCTGCCTGCAAAACATCAGCTTCAGCAGATTGCAGGAATTACAAACGTAGAATTATTCGAGAGCAGTTATAAACTCGAATGGATGGATGACCCATGGAAAGATGTCGATGAAGCTTCTGAATGGCTCCTTGAACTGGAGATAATTACTCATCCGGACATTGTTCATCTGAATGGATATGTATATGGTGAATTGCCATGGCATGCACCAGTACTTGTTACAGCCCATTCTTGTGTATGTTCATGGTTTGGTCAGGTTATGGGAGTCGAAATACCTAAACAATATACAAAATACAAAAGAATGGTAAAAAACGGTTTGATGGGGGCAGATCGGATCGTAGTACCCAGCTTGTATATGAAACGATTATTAAACTGTTACTATGAAAAAAACTGGAATGCTTCAGTTATTTATAATGGCCGTGATCCGCTTCAATTTGTTCCGCAAAAAAAAGAACCATACATTTTTACGGCTGGAAGGTTATGGGATAAAGCTAAAAACACAAAACAGCTCTGCGAAATAGCACCAGATCTGAAATGGCCTGTTATTGCCGCAGGTGAAAATCAAAAAATAAAATTACATAATTTAAAACACCTTGGAGTTATTTCACAAAAAGAAATTGCAGGTTGGATGGGGCGTGCATCAGTTTTTGTTTCAACTTCTTTATACGAACCTTTCGGATATTGTGTTCTTGAAGCTGCATTGTGTGGCTGTCCGCTTGTTTTAAGTGAAATTGACAGCTTTAAGGAAATATGGGGTGATGCCGCAATATATGTGAATCCAAATGACAAAGAAGTTTTAAAGGAAATACTGAACGATCTTATAGATTCAGAAAAGCTGAGAGAAGAATACAGTATTCGTGCCCACGAGAAATCATTGCAATTTACATCCTATATAATGAGTTGTCAATACTTGAATCTTTATGATGAAATGACAGGTTCTGCAACGTCCTGTCTGGAAGATTCAAACTATCAGAATAACAGAAATGGAATCGAAAAGATATGCGAATAGTCTTTTTTTTACAATCATTAATTTCAGACTGGAATCATGGCAACGCGCACTTTCTGCGCGGCATTGTATCTGAACTTATAAGAAGAAACCATGATGTTGAAGTTTATGAACCATTTGATTCATGGAGTCTGAAAAATCTTGTCAGGTTTGAAGGATATAAAGTTATGGATGAATTTCATGATTATTATCCTGATCTGTACAGTATTCGATATCATCCGGAAAACATCAACCTTGACATGGTTTTGGATAATGCAGATCTGGTTATAGTGCATGAATGGAATGATCCATCCATTGTAAGCAGAATAGGTTTACATCGAAAAAACAATCGGGGATATATTCTTTTTTTTCATGATACACACCACAGGGTTGTAACCGATCCGCACTCATTGGCTGGTCTTGATTTAAGATACTATGATGGTGTTCTGGCTTTTGGTGAAAAAATTCGGTCTATCTATCTGGAAAATGGATTTATACAAAGGGCGTGGACCTGGCATGAAGCTGCAGATACAAACATTTTTAAACCAATAAAAAATACAGGTATAAAAAAGGATCTGGTGTGGATAGGAAACTGGGGTGATGAGGAACGAAGCAACGAATTAAGAGAATTCCTTTTTGAGCCTGCCAGGAATCTTGCATTGAAATGTAGTGTTTATGGTGTAAGATTTCCAAAAACTGCAATAGATTTGCTTTATAGTTATGGTATTGAACATTGCGGCTGGCTTCCAAATTATGGAGTGCCACAGATTTTTTCTGAACACTTGTTGACAATTCATGTACCGCGAAAACCTTATGTGAAATTATTAAGAGGAATCCCTACCATAAGGCCGTTTGAAGCAATGGCATGTGGTATTCCGCTGGTATGTTCGCCCTGGGATGACTGTGAGGGTTTATTCAGGAAAGGAAGAGATTATCTTGTAGCAAATAATGGTATCGAAATGGAAAAAATAATCAGAACATTGATAAATGACAGGGAATATGCACAAGAAATCGCTCTCAATGGTTATGAAACAGTAATGCAAAAACACACTTGTGTACATCGGGTAAATGAACTGTTCAAAATCATGAGTGAATTAAATGGTGTAAATACAGAATTCAAAATTAATGAAAAAATTACAACAACGGAGAAATAAATGAATGACGGAATGAATATCGCATTTTTCGGATCAAGTATTGTTTCTGCCTATTGGAATGGTGCTGCAACCTATTATAGAGGAATTATAAAAGAGCTTGCAGCAAATGGTCATAAAGTGACCTTTTATGAACCGGAAGCATACAATCGACAGGAACACAAAGATTTTGTAAATATTGATTTTGTGAAAAGTGTAATTTACAAAGCAGTAAATGATGACGTAGAAAGAGTTATAAAACAGGCATCGGATGCAGATATTATTATTAAAGCAAGCGGCGTTGGTGTTTATGATTCGTTTCTTGAACAAAAGTTACTCAATTACCAGACAACAAATAAAGCTATACTGTTCTGGGATGTTGATGCACCTGCAACATTAGACAGAATAGAAAACGACCAACTGGATCAGTTCCGGAATCTGATAAAAATGTATGATGCAATATTAACATACGGTGGTGGGCAAAATGTCATTGATACTTATAAAAAATACGGAGCCATAAAATGTTTTCCGGTTTATAATGCGCTTGATCCCGAAACACATTTTCCGGTTCCTTCGGATCCACGATTTGAGGGAACACTGGGCTTTCTTGGAAATAGACTTCCCGACAGGGAAGAACGTGTAAAGGAATATTTCTTCAAACCAGCTTTAAAATTAAAGGATAAGTTATTTTTACTTGGAGGAAACGGATGGGAAACAGATACAGAAAAAATGGTGAATGTCAGAAAAACAGGCCATGTGTACACACATGAACATAACAGTTTTAACTGTTCAGTACTGGCTGTTCTGAATGTAAATAGAAACTCAATGGCATCATGTGGTTTTTCACCCCCAACAAGAATTTTCGAAGCTGCCGGTGCCGGTGCATGCATTATTACTGACAAGTGGAAAGGAGTTGAGACGTTTCTTGAACCCGGCAGGGAATGTCTTGTCGCAGAAAACGGAGATGAAGTAGCTCAATATCTGAAGGATCTTACTTTAACAGATGCCAGACAGATAGGAAAGGCAGCAAGAGAACGGGTACTGTCCGAGCATACATACAGACACAGAGCTCAACTTGTGGAGAAAGTTTTAGAAAACTGTAAAGAAACGAACAGGGAGGCAGTTCAGTGATTATGACGACATCGTTTGATATGGTTTTCATTGGATTGACAATAACTTCTTCATGGGGCAACGGTCATGCAACTACATACAGGGGGTTGACAAAAGCATTAGCATCACGGGGACATAAGATTCTTTTTTTGGAACATGATATGCCATGGTATGCAGGAAACAGGGATCTGGTAAATCCACCTTATGTTTCTGTATGTTTATACAAATCGTTTAATGAACTGAAAAGTAAATTCGAACATGTCGTCAAAAGAGCTGATCTGGTAGTTGTTGGTTCATATGTACCGGAAGGTGCTGTTGTTGGAGAGTGGGTAACAAATACTGCAAGGGGGCTGACTGCATTCTATGACATAGATACACCCGTGACGGTTTCAAAACTGTTAAAGAGAAATTATGAGTATCTGACACCTCAACTTGTTCAAAGTTATGATCTGTATTTATCATTTGCAGGAGGACCGGTGCTGGAGATAATTGAAAAACTTTATGGTTCTCCTATGGCAAGACCATTGTATTGTTCTGTAGATCCTTCACTGTATTATCCCGAAAAAATGGATGCACAATATGACTTTGGATATATGGGTACATACAGTGAAGACAGGCAGGAACATCTCGAAAAACTGTTTATTGAATCAGCAAGGAAATGGCCTCGGGGGCGATTTGTTATTGCAGGTCCACAATACCCGGAAAAACTGTCATGGCCTGAAAATATTTCTCATTTTGAACATATCCCCCCAAAAAAACATCGCGAGTTCTATAATTCACAAAGGTTTACTCTTAATATTACCAGGGCAGATATGGTACAGGCGGGATATGCACCAAGTGTCAGATTATTTGAAGCTGCGGCGTGTGCTGTTCCTGTAATAAGTGATTACTGGGAGGGGTTAAGTACTTTTTTTTCACTTGATGATGAAATACTTTTAAGTTCATCCCGGGAACACACTCTCCGTTATCTGTGTTCAATGAGCGAGGATGAAAGGATAAAAACAGGTCTTCGTGCGCATAAGAAAGTAATGTCAAGGCATACCGCATCACACAGGGCAGAAGAACTGGAAAATTATGTGCATGAAGCCAGAAGAAGGAAGCAACATAATCTGTTGTATAAATCTATTGTTTACAAAAAATAGGTATTTGACTGATTGGCATCAAAAACTTCTGCATCATTAGATTCCGGCTTTTGGAAAACTAGAGAAGGCAAGGATTTTATTGCTGCTGTAAATTGGAGTGGGTATGGTAGAAGCAATAAAAATATGGAATGAACCAAATAATCTTTCACATTGGGATTTTACGATTGATCCTGAATGGAAAGAATTTTCAGAAATGGCCAGAATCGCTGCAATAAGTATCCGGTCGGTTGCGCCAACTGTCAAAATTATACTGGGGGGGATATCACCTATAGATCCACAATTTATATCACTTTTGGCAAGCTATGGATTAATGGAATATTATGATGCTGTTGCAATACATGGTTTTCCGCTGGACTGGAATCACTGGATGATAGATGAATGGCCCAAAAAAGTAAAGCAGATAAGAAATATATGTCAGCTTCCGATATGGGTTACGGAAGTTGGTGCATCAAGTTTCGGGGCTGAGGAAGTACAAGTTTTTGGATTAAAGCGAACGAACGAACTTCTTATGAACCTGGTACCCAATATTTTCTGGTATAGCCTTCTGGATCTTCCACCAACCTGGGAAGCTACAACACGGCACAGGGAAAGTGAAGGGAGCGCATATTACCGTCATTTTTACATGGGACTGATAGATGCAAATGGAAAGCCAAAACAGGCGATAAAATATTTTGATCCAGGAATGGGTATTTGCCAGTGGTTTCATTATGAGGATCACAGATTGTTGTTTGCAATTGAATGGTTGAAAAAACTGGGAGTCAGAAAACTTAGAACCGGAATTAGCTGGGCAGATTGGCATAGAAAGGATGCAACAAAGTGGTTTGATTTCAAAATGGAAAAGTTGAAGGATTTTGATACGACCATAACATTATGTTTTACTCCACCATCAAGGGGAAAACGGGCAACAGTTACAAGTCCTCCGATTTATCCAGAAGAATTCGCTCAGTTTGCAGTTGATATCGTGAAAAGGTATGTCATTGACTCAAAATATAAAACCGATAAAACATGAATCTGAATAGTATAAAATGACTCATGTAAACACCTGATTTATTCGTTTCTGGCAGAAATGAATCAGGTTAACAGTTGTTAAGCAAAGAGATCGAGAGGTCTATTTGTGAACATCGGATTGAAATTATCGTGAAAACAGATATTTTACTTATACGGCATGGAAATATAGACATGGCTCAGAGAGTTCCTGGAAGACTTCCGGATGTACACTTGAGCCCCGAGGGAGTCGAACAAATGAAGAAACTGTCTGAATCCCTTGCTGATGTAAAAATAGATGCCATTTACGCAAGCCCTCTTGACAGAACAGTCGAATCTGCAAATATAATCGCCCAAAATAGATCAATTGAAATTCAGAAATGTGATCCTCTTGTTGAAATCAATTTTGGAAACTGGACCGGAAAAAAATTTGCAGATCTGGAATCCGATCCAGAGTGGAAGCAATTCCATTCCTATAGAAACGGAACAATTATTCCTGATGGTGAATTGATGGTTGAAGTCGAAGCAAGAATGGTCAAATTGATTGAAGAACTGTTTAGAAAACACCAGGGAAAGACCCTGGTTCTGGTAAGTCATAATGATCCAATAAAATCTGTTATTGCCCATTATCTGGGTATTTCTCTGGATATGTTTCATCGTATAACAATCACGACAGCTTCAATCAGTATTTTGTCAATGTATCACGACCTTGTTGAAATCAGAGGAATAAATCTGAAAAAATTCAGTAAAACACGTTTTTAACTGTCGGGAGACTGAAATGACATTTGTCATCTTTGGGTTATCTGTAAGTTCTTCATGGGGAAATGGTCATGCTACAATCTGGCGAGGGTTGATACGGGCATTGGCAGGTATGGGACACCGGATTACTTTTTTTGAAAAAGATGTTCAGTATTATGCTTCCAACAGGGATTTAACAGTAATTGATGGAATGGAGTTAATACTGTATGAAAACTGGATACAGGTTGAAACTACTGCAAGAATAAGGTTTAAATACGCTGATGTTGCAATTGTGACTTCATATTGCCCCGATGCAGCTTCAGTAACAGAATCGCTTGAGAATATGACCGGTATATTAAAAATATTTTATGATCTGGATACACCTGTCACATTGCAAAGTATAGAAAACAATTCGTGGCCGCCTTATATTCCTGATAAAGGTTTAGGCATGTACGACTGCATTTTGAGTTTTACAGGAGGTGCAGTACTCGGGAAGTTAAAATCAGTACTTGGGGCAAGTTCAGTATTTCCGTTATATGGGTGTGCCGATTCAGAGACTCATTTTCCATCTGACATTTTGAAAATTTATAACGGAGACCTTTCGTATATGGGAACATTCGCAGCAGACCGCCAAAAAAAACTGGTTGAATTATTCGTTGAACCCGCAAAAAAAGTACCTCAAAAAAGATTCATTCTGGGAGGGGTTATGTATCCTAATGATTTCCCATGGAGTGAAAACATCTGTTATTATGAGCACATTGCTCCTCCAGACCATCCATCCTTCTACTGTTCAAGCAAATTTACTCTGAATATTACAAGAGAAGCTATGGCTAAAAACGGATTTTGTCCGTCTGGAAGGCTTTTTGAAGCTGCAATTTGTGGCGTCGCCGTGATAAGTGACTGGTGGGACGGACTGGATAATTTTTTTATTCCGGGAGAGGAAATTTTGATAGCTGAAAATTCACAGCAAGTTGTGGAAATAATTGAAATGAGTGATGAAGAACGCCTGAAAATCGCAATGCAAGCCAGAAAAAGATGCTTGTCACAACATACTGCCAAACATAGAGCAGAAGAATTGGTTAAAATTGTATCACAATTTTAAAGGAACATAATTATGGGCTCATTATGGGGAATCATTCCGGCTGCAGGGAGTGGAACACGGATTCAACCGCTTGCATTTTCAAAGGAGCTCCTCCCGGTAGGAAGTTTCAGAAATGAAGAAACAGAACGACCACGGGCAATCAGTGAATACATTATTGAACGGATGATAATGGCAGGTGTAAATAAAATATGTGTTGTGATATCTCCAGGTAAACTGGATATAATCAGGTATTATGGACAGGGACAGGGAAATGCATACTTCTGTTATACTGTTCAGCAGAATCCTTCAGGGTTGTGTGATGCCTTGTTTTGTGCTTTACCTCTTATTGGCATTGATGATTATGTGATAATTGGTTTACCGGATACTGTATGGTTTCCGGAAAATTGTCTATGTGCTCTTGGAAACTGTCCTCTTTCATTTTTACTGTTTCCGGTTGTGCATCCGGAGCTTTATGATGCAGTTACAATGGATAATTCGGGTTTTATAAAAAAAATCCATGTTAAACAGAAAAACTGCCAGGAAAAATGGATTTGGGGTGCTGTTAAAATGAGTGGCAGTGTGTTACAGTATCTTTACGAATTATGGAAAAGAAGAAACTGTAAAGATGAATATCTGGGTACACTGATAAATGAATATATCGAAAGCGGCGGGATTGCGTACGGAACAAAAGCGGGCAAAGCTTATGTTGATGTAGGAACAATAAATGGATATCGTGAAGCATTGATCATGCTTTCAGAAAGCATGCCTGTTTATAATTCCTGAATCGAGATCCAAAATTGATTGTTCAGCGCCGGGTTCGTAATGTCTGATTTATTGTGAATGCAGAAATAAATATTTATGGAAGTCATAATATTTTTGATCAATTGGTAAAAATATAATTATGAGTTCAAAACATAAATTAAGACAATTGATAAAAAATGAAAATGTAAATTTTGACGACCTTAGAACAATGCTTATAGCTGCTCATCCCGATGATGAAGTGGTAGGAATTGGATCGCTCCTTAGATATTTGAAAAACGTTCAGATCGTTCATGTTACAGATGGATCTCCCAGAAACATGATTGATGCGATTAAATCAGGATGTACATCACGGCAGGCTTACGCGAAGAAACGTAGAGTAGAGATGATTTCTGCATTAAATCTGGCAGGACATAAATCTCCAGATTGTATTTCACTGGAATTTATTGATCAGGAAGCTTCATTGAATTTACCAGGGGTATCATTAAGGATAGTGGAGTTGATTGAAAGGATGAAACCTCAACTTGTTCTGGCACATGCTTATGAAGGGGGACATCCGGATCATGATGCAACTGCTTTTGGAGTATGGGCAGCATGCAGGATGCTTCAAAGGGAGAATAAACAAACACCTGATGTTGTTGAGTTCGCATCGTATCATGGTAATGGAAGCAATCAGATTATTACAAACAGGTTTATTCCTGATGAAAATACTGAAGTGGTTGAAATTAAGCTTAGTAATATGGAACAGAATTTGAAGAAACAGATGATAGAGTGTTTCAGAACGCAAAGAGATGTATTATCGGAATTTACTGTAAAATACGAACAATTAAGAAATGCACCCTCATATGACTTTTCTCTTTTACCGCATGAAGGTACACTTTATTATGATTATTATCACTGGGGAATGAGCAGCAGCAGATGGCTTAGACTGGCAAATGAAGCTATGCGGGTTCTAAGGCTTGGAGAAAATTAAAAATGAAACTAAATACAATTCTCAGTGTTGCATTCCCTTTTGCAAGGATCAAAGAAGATACCGCAGGAGGTGCTGAGCAGATATTGTTGGCTCTTGATGATGCCATTACAAATCGGGGATATAATTCAATTGTTATCGCTTCAGAAGGTTCAAATGTAAAAGGTGAGTTGTTTGCAGGGCCTCCGGTTCCAGATTCGATAGTTGATCAGCAGATCCGTGAAAGAACTTATAAAATATACAAAAAACTGATATTGAATGTTGCCGGGATCAGAAATGTTGATGTGATTCATTTTCATGGTGTTGATTTTGACAAATATTTACCATCGATCAGAATTCCGGTTTTAGTAACTCTACATCTGCCCATCTCATGGTATAACCATGAATTTATCTCAAAAAACAAAAACAACATTCATTATAACTGTGTTTCAGGATATCAGAATTCTACATGCAACAATATTCATGGATTACTTGGAGCTATTGATAATGGCATACCAGTGCCATTACAACCTTTAAGATGCAAAAGACATAACTTTACTTTGTCTATAGGAAGGATCTGTCCGGAAAAAGGATACCATATTGCATTTGATGCAGCCAGGAAAGCAAAAATGGCACATCTGCATGCAGGGACAGTTTTCCCTTATATGGAACATCTAAATTACTACCGGGAACAGATTCTTCCAAGATGTGATAACTTCAGATACCGTTTCATTGGAAGTGCAGGAATCAGTGAGAAAAAAAGATTACTTTGTTCTGCAAGATGCCTTTTGATACCAAGCCTTGTTCAGGAAACCAGTTCTCTTGTTGCACTTGAAGCGATGGCTTATGGAACCCCGGTTATTGCATTTAGAGCAGGTGCGCTTAATGAAATAGTAAAAGATGGGTATAATGGATATCTGGTAAATGATGAAAAAGAAATGGCAGAAGCGATTAACATGACGCATCTGATAAATTCTTGTGACTGTTACAGGTATGTAAAGGAAAATTATTCTATCGATAAAATGGTTAATCAATATTTCCAGTTATATAGCAGGTTAACAGAATACAACGGATCTGATACTGATAACCGGATCGATAATAATAGCAAAACAAAAAAATGCGCTTGATAGATAATATGAAATCATATGAAATTAATGATGAAAAATCATTAAAACAATTAATTCCGCAATGGGAAAGATTGTACGATAACTGCCTGGTGGCTTCACCGTTTCAGTCTCCATACTGGCTTTATTGTTGGTGGCAATATTTTGGTTGTGACAGAATGAGGGTCTTGTCATTGTGGGATAATGACAAACTTGTTGGTATTGCTCCCTTTTTTATATACAAAAAAGAAAAAAGGAGTATATTGTGTTTAATGGGAACCGGTATTTCTGATTATCTTGATGTTCTGATAGATCCGCAGTATTCTGTTAAGGGAATTGAACATGTTTGGAAATATGTAGCTGATATTCAAAAGGAATGGGATGAGTGTGATTTTCAGGAGTTAAAACAGGAAAGCATTCTGTTAAAAAGTAGAATGCCGGAAAACCTGTCCGGTAAAATATTTATACAGAGCACATGTCCGTATCTCGTTCTTCCCGACTCGATGGATAAACTGTTTAAGATCATGTCAAAAAAATTCAGGAACAATATCCGGAGATGCAACCGTAAAATCGAGTTAAATGAGAATGTTAATATCTCAACTGATTCAGGAAAAGATATTATAAAAAACCTTGATGAACTGGTGTGGCTGCATCGTGCCAGATGGGAAAGCAGAATGCTCCCGGGAGTAATGAAAGAAGAAACTCTTTTGCGGTTTTACAGGAAAGTTTCGAGTGAGCTTAAAAACAGGAAAATGGTTGATGTTTACATAATGAGAATAGGCCAAAATGCAGTTGCAGCATATTATATATTTACAAAAAATGATACCGCTTACGCATATCTGGGTGGATTCGACCCCACTATGGAAAAATACAGTCCAGGAACGGTAATGCTATATCACGTTATTGATGATGCCGTTAAAAAGAGATTGAAATATTTTGATTTTTTACGGGGAAACGAATCGTACAAGTATAAATGGAAACCTTACAATAAATACAACTGTCAAATAAGGGTTTTTAAAAAATGACCAGGTATTTTCTTGTCAGGCATGGAATGTGTGATGCTGTTGGCAAATATATTGCCGGAAGAAAAAAAGGGATTTCATTAAACCAAACAGGAAAGCACCAAATAGAAATGCTGGCCACGAAATTGAAGGATATCCCTGTTAGTGCCCTTTATACCGGACCTCTGGAACGGACAGTTGAAACAGCAGAAATTATTGGTAAGCAAATAAATGCAAAACCTGTTGTATGTGAAGAGCTTGATGAGGTGGATTACGGTAAATGGACCGGCATGGCTTTTAAGGAGCTGTCTTGTGATCCATTGTGGAAAGAGTTTAATGAAGCAAAGGGCAGGTTCAAAATACCTGGTGGTGAAATGATGATCGAAGTACAGGCAAGAATATGTAATTTTATCGAAAGAAAAAGAAAATTGTTTAACGGTAATATAATAACAGTTTCTCATTGTGATACAATCAAAACTGCGATTATAAATTATGCCGGTTTTCCGTTAGATATGATAAACAGGTTTTCAATAGATACTGCATCCATTACAATTCTGGAAACAAGTGATTATGGACCGGTCTTGAATGGTGTAAATTGCAACGTGGATGAGATTCAATATGATTGTTTTTAGAAATCATCACAGTATTGGAATAACTGAAGATTATATAAATCGGATTTATTCCGGTCTGGAAAATGTTGAAAAGGAAAAAATAAACTATCAGGATGCTATTGATCTGTTAATAGACTGTGGTGAACTGGAAACCGGAATAACAGATTATTTAAGTGGCGAAAATGGTGAAACCAGTGCTTTGCTGATAAAACTGTGCAGATCGCTTTCTATTAACTCAGGCAAAATTGTATGTAAACTATGGAATGGGAAAACACTTTCTGATGAAACAGATCATATTCGAAATACAATAAATAAAATCAGAGTAATGGAAACACCAGGAAATATAAAAGTAAATGTTCCTGAGGGATTCGTATATTATGGCTTATATCCTGAAACCTATATTGATGCAGCCGATAGATTTTATGAAAAGTACGAACCTGGTAATGTGGTTTGTATAGGAATAAGAAGTATAGGTACACAGCTCTCTGCATTGGTGTCTGCACAGCTCATCAATAATAATTGTAATGTACACTCATTTACGGTTCGTTTAAAGGGACATCCATTTTCTCGTTATCTTGTACTATCAAGGGAACTGGAGAACTTTGTCAGAGATAATAATCATTTATGGTTTATCATAGTAGATGAGGGGCCTGGGTTGAGTGGGTCAACTATCGGAGGAACTGTAAACAAACTGTTAATCCTGGGCGTTGATCCAAAAAAGATTGTTATTTTTCCAAGTTGGGAATCTGACGGGAGAAATTTTGTTTCAAAGACTGCACGAGAAATAT
>Ga0209723_1002466_pt1 | contig 24723 bp, 27 predicted proteins | sample BiotimSIPDNA_2_FD_185750 | JGI IMG/M metagenome (GOLD analysis project Ga0209723, IMG submission 185750) | Anaerobic biogas reactor microbial communites from Washington, USA - Biogas_R2 time_0 SIP DNA (SPAdes) (version 2) | ecosystem: Engineered > Bioreactor > Anaerobic > Unclassified | place...
GCATGTGAACGAGGCCCCGGTGCAGGAATACCTGGACCTGCTGGCCCAGGTCATGGCGACCGAAATGATCATCCTGGATCCGGACACCGTGCTGATGGGCGGCGGCATCGTGGCCATGCCCGACTTCCCCTTTGAGATGCTGAAGCGCAAGGTGAGCGGCCGCCTGCGCGGCCGGGACACCGGGGAGAAGATCCGCTGGTTCCGCGCCACGGACGCCCAGCGCGCCGGCGTGGCCGGCTCAGGCCTGTATGCCTTCAACCGACTGGCTGAAGCAAAGTAAACCCATAAAAACATTTCCGCCCTGATGCGCGCGGATCTGTACCGGACCTCAGGTGCAGCGCCAGGGCGCCTGAGGAGGCCTTCCGGGCGAAGTGCAGGCCGGTCGCGCTGCCGGCGCGGACGGTCAGGGGCATGGGATCTGCCTTCGCGGGGAACAACGCGGCATTTCGCAGCGGCGCGATGATGCAGGAACAACTATGACAAAACAACAGATCAAGGAGGGGAGCGTATGGCAATCACCGGGGCTGCCATGGTGCCCCACCCCCCGCTGATTGTGCCGGCGGTGGGCAGGGGCGGCGAAAAGCAGATCGCCCGGACCGCCAGGGCCTATGAAGAGGCCGCGCGCGCGGTTGCGGGCTGGCGGCCTGAGACCGTGGTCATCACCACCCCCCACAGCGTGATGTACCAGGATTATTTCCACATTTCCCCCGGCGGGAGGGCCAGGGGCGATTTCGCTCGCTTTGGCGTGCCCGGCGCGCGGTATGAGGTGGCCTATGACAGTGAGCTGGTCAGTGAGGTCGCCGGGCTTGCCCGGGAAAGCGGCCTTGCCGCCGGAACGGCGGGGGAGCGGCAACCGGCCCTGGACCACGGCTTTCTGGTGCCCCTGCATTTTCTGGCGCAGGCCATGGGCAGCCCCTGGCCATGCAGGTTTGTGCGGATAGGGCTGTCCGGCCTGCCCTTTGAGGCGCATTACCGCCTGGGCAGGCTGATCAAAGAGGCTGCGCGGAAGCTGTCACGCCGGGTCTGCCTGGTGGCCAGCGGCGACCTGTCCCACTATGTCCGGGCGGACGGCCCCTATGGCTTGCGGGCCGAGGGCCCCGCGTATGATGAGCAGATCATGGACATCATGGGCCGGGCGGCCTTTGATGAGCTGCTGGCGATGCCTGAAACATTCTGTGAGCGGGCCGGGGAATGCGGCCAGCGCAGCTTTCTGATCATGGCCGGCGCCTTTGACGGGCAGCAGGTGGAGGCCGAGATGCTCTCCTATGAGGGCGTGACCGGGGTGGGCTACGGCCTGGGCCTCTTCCTGCCCGAAGGCAGTGACGACAAGCGATGCTTTGTTGATTGAAGGAGGGAGATCATGCAAAATCCCCATGTGCGCCTGGCGGTGCAGTCCTATACCCATTACCTGAAGACCGGCAACATCATGAGGATGCCCGCGGGCCTGACGGCGGAGCTGACCGGCAGGCGGGCCGGCGCCTTTGTGACGCTGTACAAGCACGGCAGCCTGCGCGGGTGCATCGGCACCATCAACCCCGCCCAGGGCAGCCTGGCGGAGGAGATCATCATGAACGCCGTGAGCGCAGCCTTCAGGGATCCCAGGTTCCCGCCGGTCCGGGCGGAGGAGCTGCCCGACCTGGTCTGCTCGGTGGATGTGCTGGACGCCCCGGAGCCCATCAGCGACACGGGCGCCCTTGACGTGAAGACCTACGGCGTCATCGTCAGCCGGGGGCAACGGCGCGGCCTGCTGCTGCCCAACCTGGAGGGCATCGACACGGTGGAGCAGCAGGTAGACATCGCCCGGCGCAAGGCGGGCATCGGCCCCAATGAAGCCTACACGCTGGAGCGCTTCAAGGTGGTGCGGCACATATGAGCGTGTGCGGGCTGTGCCCGCGGCGCTGCCAATTGTCTGAAGGGCAGACGGGGTTTTGCCGGGCGCGGGTGATGCGGGAGGGGGCGTCCAGGCCCCTGGGTTATGGACGGCTGACCTCCCTGGCCCTTGACCCGGTGGAGAAGAAGCCGCTGGTAAAATTTCACCCCGGCAGCCTGATCCTGTCCGCGGGCAGCTTCGGCTGCAACATGAACTGTTATTTCTGCCAGAACCACGGCATCGCCCGCGCGGGGGCTGAGGAGGGCTCCTGGCGGGAATTCAGCCCCCGGGAATTGTGCGGGCTGGCTCTGGAGCTTGCGCCCCGGGGCAACATCGGCCTGGCCTTCACCTACAACGAGCCCATGCTGAACCTGGAATATATCGCGGACTGCGCGGACATCCTCAGGGATATGGGGCTGAAAACCGTGGTGGTCACCAACGGGAACTTCTGCCTGGAGGCGGCCGGCGACACGATGAAGAAGGTGGACGCCTTCAACATCGACCTGAAGGGCTTCACTGAGGACTGGTACCGTCGCCTGGGCGGCGACCTGGAGACGGTCAAGGCCTTCATCCGGGCCGCCAGCCGGACCAGCCATGCGGAGGTCACCACCCTGGTGGTGCCCGGGCAAAACGACAGCCCGGAGGAGATCGACGCCCTGGCCTGGTGGCTGGCCGGGGTGGGGCCGGACATCCCGCTGCACCTGAGCCGATACTTTCCCCGCTACCGGGCTTCCGGGGCGCCCACGGACCGGCGGGCCCTGTTCAGCCTGGCGGAGGTCGCCAGACGGCACCTGAATCATGTGCTGGTGGGAAATGTGTGAGGTGTTTGACGGGAATAAGACGGCACAGCAAAGTGCAGGAGGAAAATCTGATGCATGATGACGTCTGTCATTCAGGGAACAAAATGATCATCCACTGCGTTTGGGAACACAATGGGAACGACAGCCTGCTGTATTCCGGCAATGTTATCGGCGCTTTTACCCGCGGCGCCTCAAAGGAGGAGGCGCTGAAAAAGATGCCGGCCGAGATCCGGTCATTTTTTCTCTGGGCGGGGGAGCGCCCGCCGACTTCCATAGAGACTGTCATCACCCAGGAACAAGCGACGGACCTGTGCGTGAAGGACGCGGACAGCGAGGTGCTGTTCGAAACCGAGAAAAACGATCTGACGATCGAACGATACCTGCGGCTGAAAAACCTGGCGCTCAAATCCGCGGAGGACTTTTTAAGGCTCTATGATTCCTTCCCGGACAGGGACCGGAGCGTCCTGCCCGCGAGAAAAACCTTCTACGGCATGCTTCCCCGCACCGCAAGGGAAATGTATCTGCACACCAAGAATGTCAACGCGTATTACTGGGGAGAGATCGGCCTGGACGTGTCCAACGACGGGAAAATTTATAACAGCCGCCTGCGGGGATTTGAGGCCCTGGAAGCCAGGGGAGACTTTTTGTCGGGCAAGGTGCATGAGGGAAGCTACGGGGAACGATGGTCGGTTCCAAAGGTCTTAAGAAGGTTTCTCTGGCATGACCGCATCCATGCCAAGGCCATGTACAGGATGGGGACGGAGACATTTGGGAAAGGCGCCATTCCCGATATCTTCAAGTTCGGTTGATGATTGTGAATTTGCTTTACATCAGTATGAGATGATATGTGGCATCCGGCAAAGAATATATGAATTTCATTTCAGAACATTTACCAGCTCCAACAATACCGACATTCAATTCGCGCATAATACTCCTGTGTAGTTTGAAGAAATACTGACTTGCTGTTATTCTACTGCACAGGGCTTTGTTTGTATTTGTTCAGAGTGATTGTGAAATTTGTCGGTCGATGCGCTGCTCCTGAACGATGCGGGATTAGGCCAGATCGCTGGGTTTTCCCTTTGACAGTGTGCGGTACTCACTGGGAGTGATGTTCATCATTTTTTTAAACGCCTTGCTGAAGGAGTGGATCGACTGGTATTGCAGGCTCAAAGCTATTTCATTGATGGACATTGAATCGGCTTCCAAAAGCATGGCGGCTGTTTCAATGCGACGCTTATTGTAATAAGCCCGAATGGAGATCCCCAGTTCTTTGGAAAATTGATGTGCCAGATAGGAATAGCTGTAATTCAACTGCTTTGCGATATCCATCAATCCCTTAATATGAAATATGTTGTTATCGATATATGATATTACTTTACAAACAACTTTGTTCTTATAATCCCCGCTGTTGATGGATTTTCTTTTCGTGAAACCCATGAAGTTCCGGTAAGTGAGCAATAGAATCTGAACCATGTAAGTTTCTATCATTACAGATGAAAGCTCGCCTGGGGCAATGTATTCATTGAGCAAGGCTATAAAAGGCGCTTCTACGCTGCATTTGTCTTGTCGCAAGGGGTGAACAACAGTGCGCAGCATCTTTTCTATCGTTAAAAAAGGGCTTTCAGGATGGAGGCTCTCTGAAAAGCTGAAAGCAAGATAATAGAACCGAAGAGGGTCTTCTCGATCAGCTACAAAGTCATGTTCCTGTCCAGGAAGGCACAAAAAAATATCACCTTTGCTGACAGGATACTCCTTCCTGTCTAAAAGAAATAACCCTTTCCCAGAAATGATGTAGCTGATTTCATAGCAAACCTGTATATGACTCCCAGTTTCGAAACTTGATTCACAGCACAAATCACCAAGCTGATAAAGGTTTAGTGCAGTGTACCTCTCCGGCCTATCCCATCGACTGACATCAAAATGAAATTTCTTACCTGTAAAATCTAAAATGCTCATGTTATGGCGCCCTATTCGCGTGCTGTACTCCAAGCGGTAAAGAAAAGAGATCTCAAGATCAAAACACGAAGATATTATAGCTGGATTTACAAATTCATGCAATTTTTAGGTGTTTTGAGTTTCCGCATTCTATGGTGTTTTGAATTTCCGCATTCTACAGAGTAAGGCGCAGAAGAAGGTAAGGTTGGGGGGTCAGGGAATAGAGGATCTTACACCTGACAGAACAGGCAAATTTTTATTTTGCATTCAGCGCGGGCTTGTGGTACAATCCGGCCTGTTGATATATCAACAAGTCGGAAGGAGCGCCGGATGCAGGACCGTTTTGAGACCTTTACCGTGCTGATCAACCGCATCAGCCGGAACATCCGCAGGATCAAAAGCCAGGAGATCGCCGCCTTTCAGCTCAAAAGCGCGCACATCTCCTGCCTGTACCATCTCTACAGGGCCGACGGCCTGACAGCGACCGATTTATGCGAGCGCTGCGAGGAGGACAAGGCGGCCGTTTCCCGCTCCCTGGATTATCTGGAGAAAAACGGCTACCTGGTGTGCAGCTCGCAGCAGGCCAAGCGCTACAAGAGCCCCTTTTCCCTGACTGAAAAGGGGCGCGAGGTGGGCAGGGAGATCAACGACAAGATCAACCGGATCCTGGATGAGGTCGGCACCGGCATGACCCGGGAGGAACGCCTTGCGTTTTACCGCAGCCTGTCCGTCATCAGCGATAGTCTGGACGTCATCGCCAACAATTTAGGGAAGCAGGGATAGGGATGTTTTTTCTGAAAGCCGCCTATTGCCGCGTTTTTCAAATGGCGTTTCGCCTGGCGCTTCCGCTGCTGCCTTACCGGGAGCCGGAGATCATCGCCGGCTGCGCCGGACTGGGCAAGGTATTCCAAAAGGAACAGACGCGGTCCGCCCTCATCGTGACCGACCGGGGCATTGCGTCAAACGGCCTGCTTGACCCGCTTGAGAAAGCGCTGGGTGACAGCGGCATCCCCTATATCGTCTACGACAAAACGCAGCCCAACCCCACGGTGTCAAACGTGGAGGAAGCCCTCAGGCGCTACCTGCAACACAATTGCGACGCCATCATCGCGATCGGCGGCGGCTCGGCCATGGACTGCGCCAAGGGCGTGGGGGCTAGGGCAGTCTATCCCAAAAAGCCCCTGCAGAGGATGGCGGGCATTTTGCGCGTGAGGCGCAGGCTGCCCGCGCTGATCGCCATTCCCACCACGGCGGGAACGGGCAGCGAAACCACGCTGGCGGCGGTGATCACCGACAGCCGGACCCGCCAAAAGCATGTGCTGATGAGCTTTCCGCTGATTCCCCGCTATGCCGTGCTGGACGCATCGCTGACCTATACCCTGCCGCCGCAGCTCACCGCCACCACCGGCATGGACGCCCTCACCCACGCGGTGGAGGCCTATATCGGCAGGTCCACCACAAAGGAGACCAGGCGCCTGGCTCTGGAAGCGGCCGGGCTGGTGTTTGAAAACGTGCGCACAGCCTATGCCGAAGGGAACAACCACCCGGCCAGGGAGAACATGCTGCACGCCGCCTACAAGGCAGGGATCGCCTTTTCCAAATCCTATGTGGGTTATATCCATGCCATCGCCCATACGCTGGGCGGCCGCTACGGCACCCCGCACGGCCTGGCCAACGCCGTGATCATGCCCTATGTGCTGGAAGCCTACGGCAAAAGCGCCCATAAGAAGCTCAGGCGGCTGGGGCTGGCGGCGGGCGTGTGCGCGCAGGAGGATACCAACGAGGCGGGCGCGTTGAAAATGATCAGGGCGATCCGGGAGCTGAACGCGGAGATGAACATCCCGGACAGGCTGACCGGCATTCAACAGGAGGAGATTCCCATGCTGGCCGGGCGCGCCGAGAAGGAAGCCAACCCGCTCTACCCCGTGCCCAAGCTCATGACCCGAAGGGAGCTTGAGACCTTTTACCACCGCTTCGCGGATTGGAGGCAGGACAGATGAAGACCCGGGAGATACAAGGGCTGCTGGAAGCGCAAAGCCGATACTTCAAGTCCGGCGCGACGCTGCCGGTGGATTTCCGCCTCTCGCAGCTGAGAAAGCTGTACGCGGCTGTCAGGCAGCATGAGAAAGAGGTCCTCGAAGCGCTCAACCAGGACCTTGGCAAAAGCGCGTTCGAAGGCTTCATGAGCGAAGCCGGCCTTGTGCTCAGCGAGATTTCCTATATGCTCCGGCACACCCGGCGCTTTGCCCGGAGAAAGGCCGTGCGCACGCCCCTGAGCCAGTTCCATTCGCGCAGCTTTCAGCAGGCCGTGCCCTATGGCAACACGCTGATCATGAGCCCGTGGAACTATCCCTTTCTGCTGACAATCACCCCGCTCGCCAACGCCATTGCCGCCGGCAACACGGCGATCGTCAAGCCCAGCGCCTATTCTCCGGCGACCGGCGCGGTGGTGCAAAGGATCATCGCGGAATGCTTTGATCCCGAATATGTGGCGGTGATCACCGGCGGGCGGGCGGAGAACACGGCGCTGCTGGATCAGAAGTTTGATTTCATCTTCTTCACCGGCAGCCAGGCGGTGGGCAGGGAGGTCCTGCGCCGCGCGGCGGAGCATCTGACCCCCGCAGTGCTTGAGCTTGGCGGGAAAAGCCCCTGCATCGTGGACGCCAGCGCCAACCTCGGGCTGGCCGCCAGGAGGATCGTGTTCGGCAAGTATTTAAACTGCGGCCAGACCTGCGTCGCGCCCGACTATATCCTCTGCGAGGCCTCCGTGAAGGAGCGGTTCGTGTCCGAGGTCGCGCGGCAGATCCGGGAACAATACGGGGAAAAGCCGCTTGAGAACAGGGATTACGGCAGGATCGTCAACCGGAAGCATTTTGACCGCCTCCGCGGCCTGATCGACCCTGACAAGGTGGTGGTCGGCGGGGAGGCGAACGAGGCCGCCCTGCAAATCGCGCCCACCGTGATGGACGGGGTCACCTGGGACGACGCGGTCATGGGCGAGGAGATCTTCGGCCCCATTATGCCCATATTGACCTTTGACAGCTTTGACGCGGTGGTTTCCGGCCTCAAGGACCGGGACAAGCCGCTCGCGCTGTACCTGTTTTCCAGCGACAGGGAGCGCGTCAGGCGGGTGACGGGCGAATTGACTTACGGGGGCGGCTGCATCAACGATGTGGTCATCCACCTTGCCACCAGCGAAATGGGCTTTGGCGGCGTGGGGGAGAGCGGCATGGGCTCCTACCACGGCAAGGACGGGTTTGACGCCTTTTCTCATTACAAGTCCATCCTTGACAAAAAGACCTGGCTGGACCTGCCCATGCGGTATCAACCCTATCGGAGCAAGCTATACGAAAAGCTTTTGCATCTATTTCTAAGGTAATAAAAGGAGAGACAGCAATGAACATCAGGATGATCGTCGACTCAACCGTGGACCTGATGCCGGAATACAGGAAGCGGGTCAAGGTGGTTCCCCTGACCGTGCACTTTGGCGATGAGGAATACATCGACGGCGTGACCATTGATCATAAGACCTTTTACCGGAAGCTGGTCGAAACCGACGTGCTTCCCACCACCAGCCAGGCGACGCCGACAGCTTTTGCCGACCAGTTCAGGCAGGCCCAGAAGGCCAATGAAGCCTGCATCGTCATCACCCTGTCCTCCAGGCTGTCCGGCACCTATCAAAGCGCCGTCATGGCCGCTCAGGAGTATGAACATGTCTATGTGGTGGACAGCGCGACCGCTGCCGTCGGCTCCGGCATCCTGACTGAGCTCGCCTTCAGGTACATGGACCAGGGGCTGGATGCCAAAACGGTCGCTGCGAAGATCGAGGAAGACAAGAAGAAGATCGTCATCGTAGCCCTGGTGGACACCCTGGAATACCTCAAAAAAGGCGGACGCCTCTCAAAGACCGTCGCTTTCGCGGGCTCCATGCTCAATATCAAGCCTGTGATTTCGGTCATCGACGGAGAAATCCACCTGCTCGGGAAGGCGATGGGCTCCAAGCGCGGCAACAACCTGCTGGTGCAGGAGATCGATAAAGCAGGCGGCGTTGATTTTACCAAACCCGCGCTGCTGGGCTACTCCGGCCTGTCCGACGCGCTGCTGCTCAAATACATTGAGGACAGCAAGCCCCTGTGGGAAAACAGGCTGGACCAGGTCCGCTACGCCACCATCGGCCCGGTCATCGGGACCCACGCGGGCCCCGGCGCCGTGGCGGTGGCCTTCTTCAAAAAGTAATTTTAAATCTCAGCGATCGTGATATTTTTTATCAGAATATCCGTGTATTGCAGTGTGTAGCACTTTCCTTGTGCTTCTATTTGGAACACATTGGAATAGACCCCTTTAATCCTTGCTTCCTGATTGGCAATTCTAATTTTTGGACGGTTCATGGAAACATCTATGTGAATTATTGGATCAGTGTGGAAAAGCCTTTGAATTTTGTTCTTTATTTCATCCACAGCAGTCATGATCAAGACCTCCCGGAGTTCAAGCCAAAGGCCGCCCGAACAATCCGACCGGGCGGCCCTTGGTCTTACTTAAAGTATTCGGAAATATCGGTTTTGTCGTTGTATTGCTTTCGGACGCGGACAAGGAGAGAACCGTCTTCCTGCTCGGCTACATCGTCGATCTGATGCCTGATCTTATTCTTTTCGAGAGTGGCCTTGTAATGCGCGAATTCTTCGCGGTTGATTTCACGCTCACGCTCCTTACTGAACCCCCATTCGGGCTTCTGAGCAAACACCAGCGTTTGAAGGATACAGGCGGACTGAACACGTTTCACGATCACACCTCCTTTCGGCACCATACATTACGGCAGAAAGATGCGGCCTATCATGCAGAGAGGTGTATCGAGCAACTTATCAAAAGATGACATTCCGGCTGCCGTCGAAATATCGGCTGAAAGCCCCTCGTGGTAGCTTATGCTACATCATGATTATAATGTGTTCTTTCAAAAATTTCATGTGTAAATTTTCAGGAACAGCTCAGGGTCGCCGCAGTGTCAGATGTTATTGTGGATATAGTAGAGAATCAATGATTCCGCATCAAAGAAACAGACCGAATAATGGTCGTACTTTCCGTATGCGGAAGTTCCGATCGCCTGTCCTTCCTTTGTCAGGATCAGCACATAATCGCCCTGATTGATGCAGGCCGTGTCAAAGTCGTACTCATGGAGACGGTCGCCTGCCTGCATCCAGGCCCTGAAATCCTCAAAATATCCGGCAACATTGGCGATCTCCTCATCAGAGGAAATTTCATGGTAACGCTCGTCCCGCAGAAAAGGCTCCATGGACGCGTATCGATACTTGCAATAGTCCGTATAATCCTGAAAGCCCTTGGAATCAAAATGCTCCTCTTTGCTGATGAAGCCGGGCGGCACTTGCCTGCTCACGCCCTGTGCGCCGAAACCTGCGGACACTGCAAAATAAACGATGAGGATGAAAAGGAGGCAGATTGCCGCTGCCAAATAAATCTTTCGTTTCGACGGACTGAATTTCTTCTGATGAGACATCGTTTCCTCCACTGTGTTTTGTCAATACCATTTCGTTTTTAACGGGATGGCCGGTTTACTGCCAGGCGCCGGTCCTTTCAAAGGCCTCGGCCCGCCGGCGCGCGGCCTGGATGACCTGCGGGGGGTAGCCCATTTGCGCCAGCAGGCGGATGGCGTTGCGCGTCCGGGTAGGCCCGGGCTTGATCTTGTAGTCAAAGCGCAGGCCGCTCCCGTCCACGGTCTCGGCGAAGTGGCGGTTTTCATAGCTGTCCGCCAGCAGGCGGGTCAGTTCAATGTCGTGCGTGGCGGCCATGCACAGGCTGTCGCGCCCGGAAAGGTTTTCCAGCACGGCGGAGGAAGCCGCGATGCGCTCGACGGTGTTGGTGCCGCGCAGGATCTCGTCAATGAAGCAGTACACGGCGCCGCTGTCCATGGCGTCCAGGATGCGCTTCAAGGACTTGATCTCCACGATAAAATAGCTCTCCCCGGCCAGCAGGTTGTCGCGCACGGCCATGGCGCTCATGACCCGGCCGCGGCGCAGGGCGAAGCTTTGCGCAAAGCACAGGCCCAGGCTTTGCGCCAGGATAAGGTTGACGGCGACGGCTTTGATGAAGGTGGATTTGCCCGAGGCGTTGGAGCCGGAGATCAGCAGGTTCTGCTGCCAGCTGAGGTCATTGGGGACCGCGTCGGGGATCAGGGGGTGGGTGAGGCCGGCGGCTTCCACGCCGGCCTGTTGATGAAACCGGGCCTTGCACAGGACGGGCGCGCGCAAGGGGATCTGGGCAAGGGACAGGCAGGCGTCGGTCTCGCCCACCAGGGCATACAGCGCGCGGACGGACTGGGGATGGCGCTTGATGACGCGCACGATGGATACCAGGCTGAGCATGTCCAGCATCAGGAAAATCTTGAGGTATTCCAGCACAACCGCCATGTCGCCGAAGGTTTCCATGCCGAACAGCGGCAGCCAGAAGCGCAGGGCGCGCAGCTGCGCGGCGTGGCGGAGGAGATCGGAACTGTATGCTGAATAATCCGGGTGGCGCAGCTTGCTCAGCTTGCCCGCGCTGCGGATGACTGCACCCAGGTGGCGGATGGCGGCGGCTTCTTTTTGCCAGATGGCCTGGGAACGGTAATGGACAAAGGTGTTGAGGACGAAAGAGGCGGCCATGGCCAGCAAAAAGGCCGGGTGCGCCAGGCCGAGCAGGGCGAACAGCATCGGCAGGACAGCCAGGATGCGGTAGGCCCAGGCGTGGGGCGGCATCCGGAAGCTTGATTCAAACAGGTACCGCCAGGCGCCGTGGAAGGCATGCCGGCCGATGCCATACAGGGCGGTCTGTGCATCCAGGCGCAGGTCCTGCCGCTGCGCAAAGGCTTCCGCCAGGCGGGTGCGCGTTTTTAGCGTATGCTCCTCAGCGCCCTGCTCGCGCAGGATGGCGTAAAGTATCTCGCTGCCTACCGCCGAGGCGGAGGCGTCCAGGCTGAGGAAGACGCTGTCCATGTCCAGGTCATTCCAGGTGGTGTCGTCTACCGCCGCGAGGGGCGGCTCGTGCGCCTGGAGCGCCCGGCAGTAGTGGGCGGCGTCCGCCAGCTCGTCCGCGTCCATGCGGCGCAAGGCCTCCGGCTTGCCCCAGGCGGCCTGCAGCCGGTGCTGCAGGCGCTTTTTTGCGATGTGATCCCACAGGCAATAGGCCAGGGGCACGGCCAGAAGCAAGAGGCCCAGGACAAGCAGCGGCAAGGGGACACCTCCTGTCAGAAGCAGAAAATCAGATCATTCCCGGGGTAAGAACGCTCCGGCAGGCACAAGGATTCACGGCGAATGGAAAACGAGTAGTTTCAAAAGCATATCCAGTTGCCTCATCCCAGTGCGCCCAGCGCGGCCAGGACAGCCTGCAGCTGCTTGTCCAGGGCCATCGAAGGCGCGGGCGAGTCGGTTTGCGCGGCCTGTTCGGGCAGCCAGGGCAGGTGAAGGAAGCCTGCGCGCGTGGACAGGCGGCGCTGCGCGATATAATGCAGCGCGGTGTAGAGCGCGTGGTTGCACACAAAGCTGCCGGCGTCGTCGCTCCATTCACAGGGCAAGCCCAGCGCCTGCACGGCGGCGTACATGGCGTTCAGGGGCAGGGTGGCGGGACAGGTGTCCGGCTCGCCCGGGACGATGGGCTGATTGCGCGGCTGGTCGCCGGCGTTGTCGGGGATGCGGGCATTGTTCAGGTTGCGCCCCAGCCTTTCAAAGCGCAGCCCGGCGGCGCCCCCGGCCTGGCCCAGCATGACCAGGTCTTTTGGCGCGTGTTCCCTGAGCGCCTCAACAAGCCGCCTTTCCGAAGCGGCAAAGGCTGTGGGCAGCAGCAGCTTAAGCAGCGGCCGGACGCCCAGCCGGTCCGGCAGGGCGCGAAGCGCCTCCTGCGCGGGGTTGACGGCCTGCCCGCCGAAGGGCTCAAAGGCGGTGACCAGGATCAGGGCCTGGGGGTGGGCGGATGGGACCATGGCAGCCTCCGGGCTGTAAAAAATTGTGTCAGCAATATTGTAGGGTTTGGCCCGGAGGCTGTCAAACAAAGCATGCCATCAAAAGAATTTTAAAACGGGAAAAACTGAAAATCGTTCAAAGCTCATGCGGCGCCGGCGGTTTCAAGGCTGACCCGGCGCCATGTGTATGCGCCCGGGGGTTACTGTACAGGCGAGGCGGGCGGGAAAGACAGGAGATATCAGGGTTTTTGAGGATCAAAAAGATGTCAGTGAATGTCAGTGAATGTCAGCCTCAGGCTGTGGTAGTCTGCCAGCGAGAGGAACAAACGTTCCCGTTAAAGGAGGCTGGCATGATCACCATCAAGGCAAACACACTGGACCGGGGCGTCCCTTCCTGGGAGGCCGTCAGGCGCTGTGTACGGGAGTTTGAGGCCGGGCTGCCCCGGCTTGCCCGCCTGGCGCGCTATTACGAAGGGCGCCATGACATCCTGGCGCGCACCCGGCTGCCCGGACTGCCCAATGTGAGGATCAGCCATGCCTGGCCGCGTTACATCGCGCAGGTATCCGCCGCCTACCTGCTGGGCGAGCCGGTGCAGCTGGAAGGGCCGGAGCCGGCGGCGGCCAGCCTGCGGGATCTGCTGAACCATGCCGGCGCCGACAGCATCGACATGGAGCTGGCCCTGCAGCAGGCCGTCTTTGGCCGCGCGGTCTCGCTGTGCTATGAGAACGCCGCCGGGCATCCCTGCGCCTGCGCGCCGGACCCGCGCAGCGCCTTTGTGGTGTATGACGACACCGTGGCGCACGAGGCCTTGTTCGGCGTGTACCTGAACCCGGACAGGAGGTTTACGGTGTACACCGCGCGGGACATCCTGACCTGGCTGCGCCCCAACGGCGTGCCGGAGAAGAGCCTTCATCCCTTCGGCACGCTGCCAATGGCCGAGTACCTCAACGGCAGGGATGTCCATGGCGACTTTGAGGATGTGCTGGCGCTGGTGGACGCCTATGACCTCCTGCAGGCCGACCGCATGAACGACCGCGCGCAGTTTTCCGACGCGCTGCTGGTGCTGACCGGGGTGATGGGCGTGACAGCTGAGCCCGGGGACAGCCTTTCCGCGCTGGAGCGCCTGCGGCAGGAGAAGACTCTGGCCCTGCCGGACGAGCACGCGCGGGCGGAGTGGCTGGTCAAGACCCCGCAGGAGCGGGACATTGAGGTGCTGCGCGCCGCGCTGGCGGAGGATATTCACAAGTTCTCGCTGACGCCGGACTTCTCCGACGAGCGCTTTGCCGGCAATGCCTCGGGCATCGCGATCAAATACAAGCTGTTCAATTTTGACAACCGCATCAGGGTGAAAGAGCGCTTCTTCATTACCGGCCTGCGCGAGCGCGCCCGCGCTTTCTGCGGATGGCTCAAAGCCCGCAGGGGCATCGCGCTGGACGCCGACAGGCTGATATTTACCCTCTCGCGCCGGCTGCCGCTCAACGAGCTGGAGCGCGCCCAGACGCTGTCCGCGCTGCGGGAGGTGCTGCCCAGGGAAACCCTGGCCTTCAACTCGCCCCTGCCGCCCGCGCCGGACCGGCCCGGGAAAGCAGAGGGGGAAGAGCAGGCTTCAGTTTAAGCCGCCGGACTTCGGCCCGCCATGAGCGTTCAGGCGTCCGCTCCGGCGCGCCCGAAATCGATATGCGCCGCACATCGCGGCCGGAAACAGAAAGGAGAACCTATGGACACTGCCAGACAGGACCACCTGCCCGAAACCGGGCAAACCCCACAGCCACTATCGCCAAGCACAAGCGACCCCATCACCCCCGCCCCTTCCGCTGCTGACCCTGTCCCTGTCCCTGATCCCGCGCCGGCCGCTGCCCCTGATCCCGCGCCGGCCGCTGCGCCTGCTGCTCCCGATCCGGCTGCGCCTCCCGCGCCCGAGCCGCTGTCCCTGGAAGCCCGGCTGCAGGCCCTGGCGGCCCGCGAGGCCGAACTGGACGCCCGCGAGCGCCGCTTCAAGGCCCGCGAGCATGTCATGGCCCTGGGCCTGGACCCGGCCATCCTGGCCCATATCGACTATTCCTCGGATGAGGCCCTGCAAAACTCCCTCCAGGTCGCGGCCCTGGCCTCCCGCGCGCCGCAGGCCGCCGCCCCGGCGCCCGTCCCGCAGGCCGTCCAGCCGCCGGCCCCGCAGTTCGCCACCTACCTGGAGCGCAGCAAGCTCTTCCGCGAGGACCCAGTTGCCTATCAGCGCATGATCGAGCAGGAATCCGCCGCGCTGAAGGCGCAGCAGTAAGTCTCACCCGCCATACCTTCCACCGCTTCCGTTCCTCCCTTCGGGATTCAGGGATTGCAAAGGGCGCAGCCCTTTGCGCCGTCCCCGTCCCCCCGTCCCTACCCACTAAATCAAAGGAGTAAACCGCCATGCCTGCAACCCTCACCACTGACCTCATCGTCCCCGAGGTCATCGCCGACCTGGTTGAAACCAGGCTGGGCGACCGCGTCACCCTCTTGCCCCTGACCGTCCAGGATAACACCCTCGTCGGCCAGCCCGGCGATACCCTCAAGTTCCCCGCCTTCCGCTACATCGGCAAGGCCTCCGAGATCGCGGAAAACGGGGAGATCACCCCCACCGCCCTCACCTCCTTCGCCGTCCCCGCCACCGTCAAGAAGTACGCCAAGGCCGTGCAGATCACGGACGAGGCGCGCCTGTCCGGCTATGGCGATCCGGTCGGCGAGGCCGCCAACCAGCTCGCCCACGCCATTGATCACGCCGTGGACGACGCGCTGTTCACCGCCCTCAACGGCCTGCCCATCCACCGCATCGCGCCCATCACCGCGCTGAGCGCCGACAATGTCGCCGACGCCCTCACCCTCTTCGGCGAGGAGCTGGAAGAGCCAGCCATCTTGCTGGTCGACCCCGCAGGCTTCGCCGCCCTGCGCAAGGATGATGACTATATCCGCGCCAGCGATCTTGGCCAGCGCATGATCTTTTCCGGCGTCGTCGGCGAAATCTGGGGCTGTCAGATCGTTGTGTCCAACAAGATCAAGGCGGACACCACCCTGCAGGAAAAGCGCTATTTCATCGTCAAGCCCGGCGCCCTGCGCCTGGTCAACAAGCAGGGCACCTTCCTGGAGGTCCAGCGCGAGCCCAAGTACATGCGAGACAACATCTTCGCCTCCAAGCACTGCGCCGCCTATCTCTACGATGACAGCAAGATCATCGCAGCCTCCGTCTTCTCGGGCGTCCAGGCCCTCAACGCCGGCGGCGCCACGCAAATCCGCTCCATGTATGGCAATACCTCCGGCAGCACCTTCCTCATCATCCCGGACTTCTTCCTGGCCCCGGCCGCCATGGGCTTCAAGTGGGTCTACAAGCTCGATACCTCCGCCTCCTCCACTGCCACCTTCGGCACCGCCCTCACCGGCACCACCGACTGGCCCGGCAACACCACGGAAATCGCCGGCGGCTCCAACACCTATGGCCACCTTTTCCTCGTCGACAGCGCCAACAAGCCCTACAAGAAAGCTGATTTTGCCCTCTACAAGAAGGCCTGATCCTTCTTGCCCTCCGCCACCGTCACCGCGCTTATTTGGCAGCTCCCCGGGTCAATGCAGTGATCCTCCTTCTGCGTGATGTTGTCTCAGTTGGTTATTGTCAGGTTTCCCCCGCTTGTCGTTTCTGCCATTTTAAGCGCGTTTGCCGGCCGCTGCCCCCGGGGGCGGGGGGGACCACCCCTCCCCCCTCGGGCAGCGCGCAGGCCCCTCCCAGGCCCAATGAGGGCCATTCCCGCCGCTGATACCCCCCTTATTAAAGTTTTTTGTCCCCTTTTTTTCAAAAAAGGGGAAGGTCCCCCGGTCCCCGTTCCCCTCCGTCCCCGTCCCCCCGCTCCACTTCCCGGAGGTGCTCCATGTCCGCTTCTGACGTGTTTTTCAACCTGCTGGCCGATCCTGATCCCCCAAGCCAGGCCACCGCGGACGCCTTCATCGCCCAGGCGGACGCCCTGATTGCCGGGTATCTGACCCTGCCGGGCGTGGACCTGCTGCCCGATGTCCCCGCCATGCACCAGGCCCGCGGCATGCTGGCCCTCGTGCTCTACAACAGGCGCGGCGCCGAGGGCGAGACCAAGCGCGCTGAAGGCGATGTCGTCACTTGGTTTGAATCCATGCCCGACATCATCAAGATTCAGCTCCGGCCCTTCCGCAACGCCAGGGCCCTCGCCTGGCCTCCGGCGTCAGATACCTGACCTCCAGGGATCTGCCTCGTGGAGATCTCCAGGGATCCCGCGCGTGCCCCACCCGCCATTCCTTCCACCGCTCCCGTCCCTTCCTTCGGGATTCAGGGATTGCAAAGGGCATCGCCCTTTGCGCCGTCCCCGTCCTTCGTCCCCCGTCCCCCGTCCCATCCGCTTGAAAGCCTGCTTTCAAGCGAAAAGGAGCTTTACCGCAGCGGAGGCCTCCGGCAAGCTTGCGCGCCGGAAACAAAGCGAAGGTCAAAGCGACGCCGTCCCCCTTAGGAGGTCTCTATGTCCCTTCGCCTGCGCAAGGGCCGCCTGGTCAGCGTGGTCCACAGGAAAACGGCGCCCTACACGGGCGCGTCCGGCAGCCTCTACCGCCTGGAATTCTTTAATTCCGATACCTTTCAGGGCCTGCTGCTGCCCCCGCAGCGCAGGGTCACCAGGACGGCCGCCGGCGTCCGCCTGGCCGTCACCTGGGCGCTGATCCCCCAGGGAAACCCGGATGTGTCCGAGTTCGACCACCTCTATTTCCCGGATGACCCCCGCGCCTTCGTCGTCACGGCCATCCGCCGCTATCCAAGGCACCTGCGCTATGATCTGGAGCTGAAACAATGACCGCCGCTGACATGATCGCCATCTACAACGCGCTGCGCGGCGCGCTGTCTATCGCCGTGTTCCGCGCCTGGCCGCAAATCCCCTCGCCGCTCCCCGGCTGCGCCTTCTCGCTGCAGTCCTGGCAGCGCCTGGACGACGGCAGCGCGCGCACTGATATCCTGGTCTCCTTCCGCGCCAATTCCCCGGAGGCCAACGACGGCTACACCGCCGACGCGCGGACCGCGCTGCAGCCCCTGGGCTATGCCCTCAGCCGCGCCGAGGACGCCGTGGAGTACGACACCGGCTTTTTCCTCCGGAACCTGGTCTTCACCGCCTGGGCGGACGTGCCGGTCATCCCGGACCCGCCCGTCCCGCCCGAGCAGCTCTACCCGCATGTGTTCAGGATCCGCAACGCGGACAATACCGCCTGGCTCCTCCTGCCGGACGTGCTGGACATGTCCTTTTCCCCGGCCGTCCGCGCGCCTATCGTGCAGCAGCCTCTGAGCCAGGACCTGTCCATGCTGCCCCAGCTGGACACCGGGAAGGTCGCCCCAGGCTCCCTCACGGTGTCCGCGCGCTTTCTTTACGAGGACCCGGCGGCGGAACGCGTCCGGGAGCTCTTCTTCAATTCCGGCGACAGCTATTTTTCCATCCGGTACCGCTCTGACCGCTTCTATCGCAACCATGGCCCGGTCACTTCGTTTTTCGCCTCGCCCCTGGGCCTTGAATTCACCATCGCCTGCAGAACGGTCTTCCTGAGGGTTTCCACATGAATATTTTGATCAATGGCGTGCTTGTGGCCGAGCCGGATTCCCTGATTTCCGAATGGGTCACCGTGGCCGTGGATGACCTGGTTTACCGGCAGGTCAAGCTCACCTGGGAAAAGCCCACCACCGCCCAGGCCGCGGTCATCCTGACCGCCGCCACCGCCGCCAATACCAGCATTTCCTACCTCAATCCGGTCAACAACGCCAACATCACCCTGCCGGTCAAAATCTACGCCGCGCAGATCACTGTCCTGCGCGAAGCCTCCGGCGCGGTCTTTTACTCGCCCCTGTCCCTGACCCTGAGGGAGGTGATCCCGTGACGTCTTTGAATTGCGGCAGGGAGCGGATCACCGTCATGCCCGCCCAGCTGGACGCTGAAAGCGGACTTTGGTCTGTTTTCTGCCCTGTCTGCGAGCTGTATATAGAATCCGCCAGGCGATTGCCCAATTTTTGCCCCGGCTGTGGTTGTGCTTTCGCTTTTGAGGATGATGATCCTTCTGATGTGGAGGCGCCCCCTGCAGCGACTGGGCCGGGGGAGGGGCAGAGGTAAAATCCCCGTAAAAGTATTTATGAAAAGGGTTTATAAACGGCGCGTTTCAGGTATAATAAAATATGGGGTTGTCAAACTTGTTTATTGTTTGCGCCCAGGACGCCTCCACAGGGGGCAAGATCATAAGGAGGAACCCATGTCGAAGAAAACCTGGACTACCGTATTGATTATCGTGCTGGTTGTCGCTGCGGCGGTCGCCGTTTATTTCCTGACAAGGCCCGGGGAAAAGCCAGCGCCCGAAAACGTTGTCACGGAAGCGCCCGCTGACACCACCACGGATGCCCCCGCCAGCGGCGGCGGCGGAGCCAAGACCAAGGTTGCCATCTGGCACACCTTTACCAAGGGGCAGGAAGACTATCTGAAAAAGGCAGTGGACGATTTCAACGCCCAGTCTGAAGGCATCGAGGTCGAGCTGCTCCAGCAGCCTTACGCCGACTTCCTCAAGTCCGTCTATTCCTCAGTGATGGAGGGCATTGGCCCGGACATCATCTTCAACTACGCATCCGAAGCCGCGCAGTATCTCAACAGCGGCAAGCTGACCGACCTGAGCCAGTACATCTATGACGAAGAGATCGGCATCCCCGGGTTTGAGGAAGCGCTCAGCCAGGGCGTGCTGGAGGGCGAGGTGCTGGGCTTTGAGGACGGCCTGATCCACTACGTGCCCGCCTACACCACCGGCCCCATCCTGTTCTACAACAAGACTCTGTTTGACGAGCTGCAGCTGCAGGTGCCCACCACATGGGAAGAGATGGAAGCGGCCGCGCGCAAGATGCATGAGGTCAAGGGCATTGCCGGTCTGGGCACTGACAGCCTGACCGACCTCCTTCAGATGCTGATCATGGAAACCCCCGGCGCGGGCTACATCGATGTAGAGAACAAGCAGGTGCTGTTTGACACCCCCGAGGTGCGCGAAAAGGTGCGCTGGCTGGTGGACCTGGCCAAGGAAGGCGTGGTCGCCGTCAAATCCAGCGGAGACTATTTCTCTGTGGACTTCAACTCCGGCATCGTGGGCTCCTATATCGGCTCCTCCGCCGGTTACCCCTACATCACTCCCGACGGCTTTGAGTTTGCCATGGCGCCCATGCCGGCGCAAACCTGGTACCCCTCCTGGAACCGCGGCCCGATCGTGTTCTATTACCAGGATGACGCGCGCGCCGAGGCCGCCTATGAGTTTGTCAAGTACTTCATCTCCGCTGAGGTCAATGCCGGCTGGGCGGAGGCTGTGACCGCGCTCGCGCCCTACGCCTGGGCGCGTGAGACCGAGGCCTACAAGGCCTATATCGCCCAGGATTCCCTGGCCAACCAGGCGCTCAGCGGCGTGCAGGCCCATTTGGACAAGGCAGGTTCCCTGCCGGCGGTAACGGGCGCCAACGTCGTGCGCAACGCCATCCGCGACGCCATCATCAAGGCGGCCGGCGGCGAGATGACCGCGGACGAGGCCTGGACCGAGGCGGTCACCCGGTCCAATGCCGCGCTCAAGGGCGAATAAACCTATACGGTCAACTTCAGCAGGGGCGGCCAAACGGCCGCCCCTGTCTTATGCCATAAAGCCGCGCTGATCACGCGGTTCCGAACAGGTTCCGCTGCATCAGGCGGCTTTTCAGGCTGTGCGCAGGGGCGTATAATAACGGCGCGCTCCGGCGCAAGGAGGAGACCATGCGCATTATCATCATCGGGGATGGCAAGGTGGGCCATTCGATCGCTGAGGCCCTGATCACGGAAGGTCATGAGGTCACCATCGTTGACCGCAGCGAGGCTGCGCTGCTGCGGAGCCGGGATACCCTGGACGCCATGATGGTCAAAGGCAACGGCGTGAACGTGGATACCTTGATGGAGACCGGCGCGCCGATGGCCGACATTGTCATTGCGGTCACGGTGTCCGATGAGATCAATATGCTTTCCTGCCTGTCCAACATTGGCCCGGGCCTGGGCGTGGTGGGCCCCGCTGGCAATTATGGCGTTTTCTCGCCTGCGGTCAAGATGTTTTTGTCATTTTTGATGCTGGCCGGGCGGCTGGAGTTCATCCCCCTGCTGGCGCTCTTCCATCGTGAACTGTGGGGCAAGGGGCACTGAACCAATGGATACAAAAGCCGCCGGGACCATCCGCGGCGGCTGAATGTGTCACAGATTCTTTCAGCACTTCGGATTCAAAGTATCGTCCAGGCGCTTCATGGCATTGCCGATGCCTTGCCCGATTCGCTGGGAGAGGGCTTCGTTGAATTGCTGTGAGTGATGGATGATTTTATCGACAAAGCCGTCGATCGCGTCATCCCCGTCCCGGCCGATGTGTTCGCTTAGCTCCTGTGAGCAGCGCACAAGATTATCCACGAACCTGCCGGCGGGATCTTCCGCCTGCCCCCCGGAAAACGGCTGAGAGGCCGCGCTGTCATGCTCAAAGCCCAGGGAGATGTTCGCGTTGCTGGTGTGCGCGGAAAGCACCCGTGGGCCGCCTGGGGCCTGACGGGGCAGGCTGTTCTTTCCGTTGGAGGTGCCGGAGGTGATGGCGTACTCGCTTTGCGCGCCGGGCAGCGTTCCGCGGATATGGGCATTGCTGGTGCGCAGGTCAATGCGGGGGCTGTCCAGGTTCTCAAGCTGAATGTAGCCGTTGCTGGTGCCCAGCTGGATGCCGCCGGACGCCCGGCAGTTCTGCGCTGTCAGCCGGGCGTTGCTGGTCTTGGCGGTCAGGGTGTCCGCTGCTTTGACCTCATCCAGCTCCAGGCTGCCGTTGGAGGTGGTCAGGCTGATGACGCCGGCCAGCAGCTGATGCGCGCTCAGGCCGTCGTTGCTGGTGCGCGCGACAAGGGCACCCTCCCTGGTCGTGAGGCCGCGCAGGATGATCTGGCCGTTGGAGGACTCCAGCTGCGCGTCCCGGGCCTCCGCTTCCTCTGTGACTACTCTTGCGTTGGTGGTCTGCGCCTTCAGAGACCCCCACAGGGACAGGCCGCGCACGCTGATCTCGCCGTTGCTGGTGTATAACTCCATCCCGGCGGCCATCTCCCGGGGCAGGCGCAGCGTCACCTGGCGCCACTGCCTGTTGAGCCAGTTGATGAACATGAAGGCGGCCGGCAGGGGCGTATTCAGCCGCTCCAGGCGCATCACGCCGCCCTCGAGCGTGAAGTTGTAGCGGTGTTTTTCATCCTCCGGATGGGAGAGCGCGATGTCCTCCCGCTCCTCGCCGATGACCTCCACGCGCATGTGGCGGTCGCGGATTTGTATCCGGCGGACCGCATCCGCCTTGATGCTGTAGCTGCGCATGTCGGGCGTGTCGCTGCTGCCTGGCATTTCGCTGCTGCTGCCTGGCGGGGTGCTTGCGGCAGGCTGAGCCTGCTGACCCCCTGCGCCCTCCTTGTGAAAACCCTCCGCCAGCAGCCGGGCTGCGGTCTCGGGCGGCTCCAGGGCGGATACCGCCTGCTCCTCCTCCAGACCCTCCTCGGCCATGTGATCCTCCAGCAGGTCGTTGAAATAAGCAATGGCCTCCTCCACCTGTTCAAAGCCGTCCGATTGCAGGCTCAGCCGCAGGCGGTTCAAGTATTCCTCGCGTTTCATGCTTCCTCCCCCTGATGTGATGCGTGCATCTGTTTGATGTAGGTATAGACCTTGTTCAGCGCTTCCCATTCCTTCAAAAAGGCGCTCATCTGCCGGCGACCCGACGGCGTGACGCGGTAATAGCGCCGCAGTCTACCGCCGTGCTCAACTGAGTAGGTGTCCACGCTGCCGGCCTCCTGCAGGCGCTTGAGCACCGGATAGAGCGTTGACTCGCTCAGGGGAATCAGCGCCTTTGTGTCCCTGGCCAGCTTGTATCCGTAGGAATCCCCGGCGCTGAGCAGCGCCAGCACACAGGCCTCCGTCAATCCGCGCTTGAGCTGCGCGTCCATCCTATCACCTCCTTCGGATGATATAATACGACGCATTATATTATGCGTCAAGCCCTAAATATGCGCATTGGTGCGAAAAGTTTGCGACGGTGGTGTTTCCCCGTTTTTTCTTTGCCCTTTTACGGGGCATCCTCTATACTGTAAGCGAAGGCATCATGGCTGACGGCGCGCCCGATGGCTGGGACGTCAGGGACAGCCCGGGATAAAAACAGCAGACAGGAGAATAAGATGAAGCAGTTTCATTGGGGCATTCTGGCGCCGGGGCGGATCGCCAACAGTTTCGCACAGGGCCTGGCCGTGCTGCCGGGCGCGGTATGCCGGGCTGTGGGCTCGCGCGACCTGGGCCGGGCGCGGGATTTTGCCGGCAGGCATGGCTTTCAAAAGGCGTATGACAGCTATGAGGCGCTGGCCGCGGACCCTGAGGTGGACATCATCTATGTGGCTACGCCGCATCCCTGGCATGAGCAAGCCGTGCTGACCTGCTTGGAGCGGGGAAAGGCGGTCATTTGCGAGAAGCCCTTTGCCGCCAACCTGAAACAGGCGCAGCGGATGGTGGACACGGCGCGCGGGCGCGGGGTCTTTTTGATGGAGGGCATGTGGACGCGCTTTCTGCCGGCGACGCGCAAGGCCCTGGAGCTCATCGGCAGCGGTGCCATCGGCCGGGTGCGCCATGTTGTGGCGGACTTCGGCTTCCGCGCTGAGGTTGACCCGGAAAGCCGCCTGTTTGCCGGCGAGATGGCCGGCGGCGCGCTGCTGGACGTGGGCGTCTACAACCTGTCCTTTTTCAGCATGGTGTATGGCCGGCAGCCGGACCGCGTGCAGTCCTACCTGACGCTGGGCGCCACGGGTGTGGACGAGGCGGCTTCAGTCTTGCTCAATTACAAGGGCGGGCAAAGCGCTTTCGCCTATGCGGCGGTCCGCGTGACCACGCGCCAGGAGGCCATTATCTACGGGGAGGAAGGCCGTATCCGCCTGCCGGAGTACTGGCACGCGCAGCAGCTAATCCTATATGACAAGGATGGCGAGCGAACGCTGGACCTGCCCTTTGATGCGTCCGGCTTCCAGTTTGAGGCCCAGGAGGTCATGGACTGCCTGGCGCGCGGGCTGACGGAATCCCCCCTGATGCCCCTGCAGGAAAGCCTGGACGTGATGCGCACTATGGACGATATCCGCTTCGCCAACAACCTGCGCTACCCCTTTGAGGCGGCGTGGTGACGGCGCTGCAGCCTTTTTAATGTCATGGTGACGATGCGTGAAAACGGAGGGAAAGATGAACAGGCTGACCTTGATGAAGATGCGCAAGCTGCGTGACTTTTTGCGCGATGATGTGCGCCGCCGCACGGATTTCACCCAGACGGATCAGACCCTGGGCGTGGAGATGCCGCCCGTCCAAAAGCCGCTCGCGCAGGGGGAGCGGCTGCTGCCCCTGCCGGGCTGGCGGGGCGTGGTGCATCCGCGCGGCGCGCTGGATGAGCTCATCGGAAACCGCAGGTCTGTCCGAAAATATCTGGACGAGCCGCTGACAGCGGCTGAGCTGTCCTTTTTGCTCTGGGCGACCCAGGGCGTGCGCCAGGAGACGCCCGCGCGCGTGCTACGCAACGTGCCCTCCGCCGGCAACCGCCACAGCACGGAGACCTACCTGGCGCTGACCCGCGCGGCTGTGACGGCGGAGGGGGCAGCCGCTTTTTCGCCCGGGCTGTACCGCTACGCCCCGCTGGAGCATGCGCTGGTATGTTTGGGCTGCCCGGACAAGCTGGGAGAACGCGTGGCCCACGCCGCGCTGGAGCAGCCCTTCGCGGGTACCGCGCCCGTCGTCTTCTTCTGGGCCTGCCTGCCCTACCGCACCGAGTGGCGCTACGCCGAAGCCTCCCACAAGGTCATCGCGATCGACCAGGGGCACATCTGCCAGAACTTATACCTGGCGGCAGGCGCCATCGGCTGCGGCACCTGCGCCATCGCCGCTTATCACCAGCAGGCGGCTGACGCCCTGTTCGGGCTGGACGGCCAGGACGAGTTCATTGTTTACCTGGCGCCGCTGGGCAAAACGCGCTGAGGCCGCGGGAGATCAAAAAACTCGGGTGACGGGAGAATGACGGAGAATGAAAAAATAAAAAAATAGCGCTTGACACAGATACGGGGTGTATGATACATTAATCGGGCACCCCAAAC
>Ga0209723_1002468_pt1 | contig 24718 bp, 25 predicted proteins | sample BiotimSIPDNA_2_FD_185750 | JGI IMG/M metagenome (GOLD analysis project Ga0209723, IMG submission 185750) | Anaerobic biogas reactor microbial communites from Washington, USA - Biogas_R2 time_0 SIP DNA (SPAdes) (version 2) | ecosystem: Engineered > Bioreactor > Anaerobic > Unclassified | place...
CAAAACTTGAATTTACCTCGGAAAGACGCCATCGGGTACGCTTGTATTTTGCATATTACATGAAAAAAGCATGCATTGGAAGGCAATGATGCCAAGGGAAATGGGCTTGGTGCCTTGTTCCCATGGCACAGGCCCGGTAAGACAGCCCATCTCCATCGAACACATCCGCCTCAGGGGCCAGGCCGCCTGCCGGCGCCGCTTTCCTGCCTGCTAATCAATCACCTGAATAAAATCACACAGCCACTCCATCTCCAGGATGTCATAGGGCTTCAGGTCGTTGTTTTCCCAGACGCGCAGGATGCCGTCCAGGTCCTTGATGGGGCCATGGAAAGGGTTATAGTGGCCGCGGCCGATAGCATCCCGCAGGTATTTCAGCAGGTTTTCCCCCTGGGTGTCCAGGCCCTTTCCCAGCAGGAAGCGCAGGACGCCGGCACCGATTCCCCACCACAGGCCTGCCACCGATGGATCGCCCTGGTCGATGATGCGCAGGATATCCAGGCTGCCGTTTAGGTAGCTGCGCGCGATTTCCGTATAATACTGGCCCCAGTCCCACTGGGGAGCCGCCAGATATTGCGCCAGCTCACCCCGCTCATTGAGCCGGCCCACCAGGCTGAAGACATGCTCCGGCACCTCTGCCCGCATGGCGCCCTTCACCAAAGGGGTATAGGCCACATCAGCGCCCAGGGAAGCGGCGGTGAGAAGGCCCTTGGCGCTGCTCTCAGGCTCATCAGGCAGCACATCCCGCCACACCAGGAGAACCTTGGCTTCGGGGCGGATCGATCTCACTCCCAGGCCGAAGGCGTTGATGTCCGCCGTGTGGCGCCGGTAGGTGATGCGCGGGGTGATATAAGCCACGCACCCCGTGCGGGTGGCCATACCGGCCGCCGCCCCGCAGAGGAACATGGGCTCATAATAGCGGCCATAGTAGGTACTCACCCGGTGATCCTGGCGCACGCGGGAATAGACCAGGGTGAGGCAGTCCGGGTGTTCCAGGGCAAAGCGCAGCGCCGGAAGGGTGAGGGAGGATGTGGTGATCAGCAGGAGGTCAGCGCCGGCGGCCTCTTCATGAAGCCTGCCATAGACATTTTCCGGCGTCAGGCCGTCTGCAAAGCTGGAGATGACCTGCTCCCCAAGGGCTTCCTGCATCACCTGGCGGCCCGCCTCATGGGCGCCAAGCCAGTTATCCTCCTCACGGCCGGCAGCATAGGCGAACACCACCCGCGCGCTTTTGCGCTGGCTGAAAAGGCGGCTGATAAGCCCTGGGGCCGCCTTTTCCACCGGGCTCAGCACCAGTTCCGGCTCCGCCTCCGGCTGGCTCAGGAGCTCCATCTGGGGAGCCAGGAGGTCGATGCGTTCTTTTACCTGGCTGATAACCACCCCTACCGGCAGGCCGTAGACACGCAAATATTCCACAAACGCGTCTCCCAGGGGCAAAGGGCGCCGGGCCTGGCCATAGGCTGATTCAAACTGGAGATACATAGCGTTGAAGTTGACATCCGCCGGCAGTCCTTCCCGCATCAGCCCGGCCTCGATGCGGCTAAGCTGCTCATATTTGAAGGCGCTGGAAAGCTGGATATTCTTAAACAAGCCCGTTTTGTCATAGCTGAGGTAGGCGTAGTACACGGCGGTGTCCGGGTCCCCCTCATCCAGTTGGGGCACCACCCGGGTAATCTCCGCCTGAACGGTGGGTGCTTCAAAGTACTTCAGGATGCTGACACGCTTGTTGCCCTCCACCACATAGTATCGCCAGAGGTATTCGTAGACCTGGACGGGATCTCTTAAGCCTTCTGACATGTGGATGGCGCAGAGGTTGATCCACTTGGAGGCAAACTCGCTCAGCGGCGGGTGCAGGGGCATGAAATTATCGGCAAAGGAGTGCGCGCGGGAAGCGGTATAGGTCCCCACGACCCGGCTTAAGGATATTTCACGCTGAGGCTGTTTCATATAGGCCACGGGCCGGGCTCCTCCGGTGATATCGTCCAGCGCCGCCAAATAGCCCCGCTGGCCCCGGGCGGTCCGGGCGCTCAAGTCCCTTTGCCCCAAGCGGCTGGCCCGGTCGTAGTTGGCCCGGGCCTGCTGGTTAAGGTTGGCTTCCATAGGCCCTCCCCCAGTCATAGCGGGTCTTGATATAGCTCAGGCGTTTCCGGCGTCCCGGCTTGTCAAATTGAAGGTCCAGGACCCGATAGCCAAAAGCGTTGACAATCGTCGTGTCCCCGTATCGGATCACCCGGGAAGCGCCCTGCCTGTAGCTGGTGTGAACATGCCCGTGGAAATGGTACTTGGGGCCAAACAAATCAATCAGCGCCCGGTAAGCTTTAAAGCCCCGGTGGAAGGCGCCGTCCAGGTCACCCAGGCCCTGGACCGGAGCGTGGGTCACCAGCACATCAAAACCGCCGTGGTAGCTGATCTCAGGCAGCCGCCTGGTAATCTGGCGCACGGCGTCCCGCTCGGAATAGTGGAAGGGCTTGGGGCTGGAAGCCAGTGCTCCGCCAAAGCCGATGAAGCGGATGCCCTTCAAAACCTGCATCCTCTCCTCCAGATTATCACAGCCCTCAGGCGGCTGCCGGAGGAAATGGCCGTCATGGTTCCCGTGGACATAGAAAAGGGGAGCCGCCACCATGGTGGTCAGAAAGGAAAGGTAGCTGGCCTTCAAGTCCCCGCAGGCGATGATCACATCAATACCCTTGAAGGCCTGGCGGTCAAAGAAATCCCAGATATAGCGGCTTTCTTCATCCGCCACCACCAGTGCCCTCAGCGTGACCATGTGTCCTGTATGCCCTGCTATGAGAGCAGACGCTCGACGGCGTCATAGAGATGTTCCAGTTCCTCAAAGGAGCCATAGGTCAGGACCACCTTGCCCTTTTTCATGCTGCCCTTGATGGCAGCGCGCACGCCCAGCGCTTCCCTGATCCGCTCCTCAAAAGCGAGCATCTCCGGCTCCGTCCGTGCCTTTGGCATGGGTTTCCTGGCAGGCTTGCTCAGGGCTTCCAGGGCACGCACGCTTAATCCCTGGGCTGCCGCGCGCCGGGCCAGGGCCAGTTGCAGGCTCTCATCCTTGATGCCAGCCAACACCCGGCCGTGCCCCTCGCTCAGCTGGCTGGACCGGATCATCTCCTGAACCGGGGCACACAGATTCATCAGGCGCAGGAGGTTGGCCACAGCGGGGCGGGACTTGCCCAGCATCTCCGCTGTCTCCTCCTGGGTGTAGCCGCTCTGGTCCATCAGCTTCCGCACCGCCTGGGCGGCCTCCATGGGGTTTAAATCCTCCCGCTGGAGGTTCTCAATCAGGGCTGCCAGTTCCCGCTCCCGCGGGGACAGCCTGCGCACCAGGGCGGGGATGGCCTTGAGCCCTGCCATCATCCCGGCCCGGAAGCGCCGTTCTCCGGCGATAATCCGGTAACGCTCCCCCGCCCGCTCAACCAGGATAGGCTGCAGCAGCCCCACCTGGCGAATGGACATCGCCAACTCCTCAAGCCCTTGCGGGTCAAACACACGGCGGGGCTGGTTGGGGTCCGGATCCAAAAGCGTGATGGCGATTTCCTGCACCTGGGCGCTGGGCGCCTCAGGCGGGAAAAGGGCATCCAGCCCGCGGCCCAGGGCGGCTTTCTTCTTCATCGGCGGTTCCTCTGGATGATTTCCCGGGCCAGCTGCCGGTAAGCCACGGCGCCGGCGCTGCGCGGGTCATATTCGTGGATGGGCTGGCCGTGGCTGGGGGCCTCCCCCAGGCGGACGCTGCGGGGGATCACGGTGGAAAACACACTGTCGCGGAAATGCTTTTTTACCTCGTCCGCCACCTGGAGGGAGAGATTGGTGCGCCCGTCAAACATGGTGAGGGCCACGCCCTCAAGCGCCAGCCCCGGATTCAGGCCCCGCTGCACCCGGGACACGGTGTTCATGAGGGCTGTCACACCCTCCAGGGCGTAATACTCGCACTGGATGGGGACCAGTACGCTGTCAGCGGCCGAAAGGGCGTTGATGGTCAGAAGCCCAAGGGAGGGCGGGCAGTCAATCAGGACATAGTCAAACTGGCCCCGGGCCATGTGAAGGGCCTCCCGCAAGCGGAACTCCCGCCTTTCCATCCCCACCAGCTCCACCTCGGCCGCGGCCAGGCGGATGTCGCTGGGCAGGAGGGCCAGGTTTTTTACATGGCTCTTCACCACGGCCTGCTCAAGGGGCAGCCCGTTTATCAGCACCTCATAACTGGTCTTCTGCCCGGCCGTAACCCCAAGGCCGCTGGTGGCGTTGCCCTGGGGGTCCACATCAGACAGGAGCACCCTGAGCCCTTCATCCGCCAGCATGGCGGCCAGGCTCACGGCGGTGGTGGTCTTGCCCACCCCGCCCTTTTGATTGGCAATCGCGATTATCTTGCCCATTCTTCTCCTAAACCCTTCAGGTATCAATCCAGCCCTGCCACCTAAAAGGCGGGTGGCTGCCAGTGACCAGGCGCCTCAGGGTGGCGGTCTCCTCAGGCGCCTGCATATCCCGGTAGAGCAGATACAGCGCCCTCAGCGCCGAGAGGCTGGTGGAACGCATGGAATAGGTGCGTATCATAGCCTGGTTTTGGGCGCTCTTTGGCAGTGCCTCAAACAGCAGGTAAAGAAGCTCATCAGCCATCAGGGTAAAATCGTTCATCCTCAGGCGCACAAACTGTCCGTTGTCCATTTCAAGGGATAGTCTTCCCGCCGTCTCCTCCCGCACCTGCATGAACAGAAGATTGTCCAGTTGAAAGGCCAGCTCCTGGAGGCTGTCTTTTTCCGGCCGGAATCCCATCAGGCGAAGCGCCAGGGTCTCCATCAGGCCGGCATTGCGGGCAACAAACGCGCCCCCCAGCCAGGGGCGCAGGATCTGCGCTACCCGACGGACAGCGGCCATGCCTCGCTCCTCCCGTTGTTTCCTTTCTATTCCGCCTCATTAAGATAGCATACCAGCCCTGTTTTGTAAACGAAGCCATAGTGTGCAAGCGTGCCGTGACAGGATGAAGCAAACCTGAACAGGTGGCCGCCAGGTGGCAATAAAGCGCAGCAAAACCATGGCCTGGCCCTTTATCCGGGTGCTGGCATCTGCCCTCATCCTGACGGCTTTGCCGGGCAGGCCGGGGCAAGCGCCGCCGGCATGGCCATCTGCCATGAAGTTCTATGTGGCCGGCGCGGAAATCTGCTGCTTCCGGTGCTCCCTCAAGGTGCTCAGAGACGGCTTCATAAGCAGCGGCACCCTGGCCCCGCGCCAGGGCCATCCCCTGCTGAGGCAGTTGGCAGGCTGGAGGATAGAGGGCAAGTAACAGGAAGGCCCTTCTCGAGGGAACCGGAGGCCTCAGGCGCATTTTCTTCTGCCGTGTATGTTTTCCGGGGGAGGGTAAGGCTGTTTTCGGGAAGCTGCCAGCAGGCAATCCAGGCGCCTTCACGAAGCATCAACCTGCAATCAAGAAAAAACCCTGGCCTGAGCCGCAATGGCAGCCCGGACCAGGGGGCATTCATTTGGCTGTTAGGCGCTTTGTTCCCCAAGGTTTTTGGCCAGCTGGTTGGGGAGGTCAAGGAAGATCCGGCCGTCCCTGATTTCAATAATGCGGTCAGCCTTCTGCGCGATGCGCCGGTCATGGGTGATGATCAGGAAAGTGGTCTTGAACCGCTCGTTGATGTCCCTGAGAATGTCATAGACCACCTCAGTGGAGTCGGAGTCCAGGTTGCCGGTGGGCTCATCCGCCAGCACGATCCGGGGGTTGTTGATCAACGCCCGGGCGATGGAAGTGCGCTGCTGCTGTCCGCCTGACATCTTGGCGGCGTTGTTGTTCTGCACCCGCTCAATGCCCATCAGCCGCATCAGCTCCCGGGCGCGCTCCATCGCTTCCGGCGTGACACGGCCGTCCCGGATGCGTGCGGGCATGAGCACGTTCTCAAGCGCCGTGAACTCCGGCAGAAGGTAGTGGAACTGGAATACGAAACCGATGGTCTCATTGCGCAGGCGGGCCAGCGCGCTCCTGGTCATCCTGGTGGTCTGGGTCCCGTTGATGATGACACTTCCGCTTGTGGGGCGGTCCAGGGTGCCGATGATGTTCAGCAGCGTGCTTTTCCCCGAGCCCGAAGCGCCGATGATGGATGTGAAGGACTGATTTGCGATATCCAGGTTCACATCCGTCAACACCTGGGTCTTGATCTCGCTGCCGTATATCTTGTTGATGCCCTTCAGGCTGATAATATTATCCATTCTTGATGACCTCCATGGGATCCAGCCTGGCCGAACGCCGGGCTGGGATAAGGGAAGCTAAGGTGGCAGAAAGCACTGCAACAAGCGCCGAGATGGCGATGAACTGCGGGTCCACCAGGAGCGCTACCACCGGCGTACCGTCCGGGTTCAGGGCAAAGCGGGTAAACGCGTAGGTCAGCCCCAGCCCCAAAGCCACACCCAGAATGGCGCCCGCGATCCCCAGGAGAAAGCCTTCCGCCAGGAAGATCACGCTGGCCGATCCGTCCCTGATACCCATGGCTTTCAGGATGCCCAGTTGCTTGCTCTTCTGCATCACCGAGATAGCCAGCACGCTGGCGATGGCCAACACCACGCTGACCAGCACAAAAACCTGGATCATCAGGCTGGAGACGCTCTGGCCATTGAGCCCGCTTAGAAGCTGCTCGTTTTGTGCTTTCCAATCATCCACCTTCAGGCTCTGGGGCAGGAGGCCCGCCATCTCCACCGCGATTTGATCTGCCTGGAAAGGGTCCTCCGCCTGCATCTCAATGGCCGAGGCTACATCGCCATAGCCAAAAGCCGCCTGTACCAGCGCAATGTCTGTCAGCACCCAGCGGCTATTGAGCGCGGCGGTTTTCAGGTCATAAATGCCTGAGACGCTCACATCCCGGGTGTTCCCCCTGGGCGTGGCCAGCGTAACGGTGTCCATCGCCTCAATTCCCGCCTCCTGGGCCAGGTTGATTCCCAGGGCTACCTGGCCACTCTCCGGCAAGGCGCCTGAGACCAGCGCTTCTGTCAGCCGGTAGATGCTGTCGGCGTTACTCGAAGCAAAGCCGCGAAGCTGGATGGGGTAATCGTCCTGACCCACCCTTAGAAAGCCTGAGGCGTCAAGCACCGGGGAGACCCGTTTCACGCCCAGCCCGGCTTCTTCAAGGGTTCCTGCCACCTCCTGGTAATTTTCCACATAATCCCCGCGGTCCCTGGCGGTAATGGTGATCTGCGTATTGCGGCCAATGGCGTTATCCACCAGTTCCACCTGCAAACCGCCAATCAGGGATCCAATGAAGACCTGCACGGACACCCCCACCGCGATGCCAATGGCAATGAGGAGGGACTGGCCTTTGGAGGCGGTCAGGAACCGCCAGGCAATCTTGAGGGCGGTTTTCATTCTGCCACCTCCGAAACCTTTTTCACATCCTCAAACCTGTTGATCACGCCGTCCGCCTGGAAATCCGCGGCACCCTTCCCTGTGTGGATGAGCGCGCTCCCCGCCAGATAAACCCTCAGGCCAGGAAAGGCCTCCCGGAGTGCCTGGATAATCCCCGGCAGCTGTGCCAGGTTCAGATAATTGGTGACGCTCAGGACCACAATGTCAGGTTGCAAGGCTCCCGCCGCGTGAAGGAGGGTGTTCCGGGGGGTGTTGGCGCCGATAAAAACCGCGTCAAAACCCAGGATGCGGAAAAAATCAGCGCCCATCCTGATTCCGATCTCATGGTATTCCTCCTCCGGGCAAGCCAGCATCACGCGTTGGCCCTTGCCGGGCCTGCCATAGCGGTCGCGCTCTGAAAGGATAAAGGGCTGGCAGGCGCCCATCACCGCCTGGACAATGGCGGACTGGACATGCTCCTGCCAGATCAGCGCGTCCTCCTGGTCCCTGGGCACCTGGATCCGGTTAAGGGCGGGCGCCAATATGCCTTCGTACAACTGGGGCACGGTTACGAGGCCTTCGCTTAAAAGGGAAAGCGCGAAGGCGACCGCTTCCTCCATCTTGCGTGCCTGCAGGTAAGCGATAAACCGGTTCAGGGAATCCTTGATCTTGTCGGCCATGAAAGACCTCCTTCTCTCGCATCAGGCGGCAAGGCCGCCCAAAAGGGCTGTTCTGACCCCCAACGTGAGGGCGGGTCAGGCAATCAGGGGGGCTAAAAACATAAAAACCGCGTGGGTGTTTCACCGCGCGCTCCCGCCTGAAGTGGCACTGGGACTGTTATCATTATATAGGATTTCAAAGTTAAGTCAATGCGATGTTCGGGGCCGTTAAACAAGCCTGACCTCCACACCCCGCTTGTGCGCGTAGGCGATGGTGTCCTCCGTCCCCCCGGGTGCTCCGTCATACACCGCGATGACCCGCTGGGCGTGGTCCACCATCCACTGGTCCCGCCTCCGGTAAACCCCCGGGCTGTAGCGGGGGCTGATAAAAACCGCCTGGCCGGCATTTTCTGCTATATGGGCAAAGCGCTTCTTCCAGGCCGCAGGCCAGCGGCGCGCACAGCCAGGATAGGGGAGCGCAGCGATGAGCTGAAGGCTGGGGTGACGCGGCCGCAGCCTCAGAACAATTTCCCCGGCCCAGATATCCACTCCCTGGGCCATGCCCGTGATAAAGGTGGTGAATCCATCAGCCACCGACTGCTCAATTTCAACCTCCAGGAGCGCCAGAATCTCAGGCTCTTTTCGCGTGAGCTTCTCCGGCCGGTGCCCTGTAAAGCAGCAGACAAGGCCGCCTGCGGGCACATCCAATCCAGAGGGTTCATGCCGGGGGCTTTTCAGAGCGCCTGGTCCCAACGTGTTCATCTGATTAAGCCCACTGCGCAAAGCGTTTGAAACGTGTGAGGTGATTCATTCACGGCTTCCTTCATCATGCAGCCTGGTTTTCCTGGTGCGATGCCGGTTCTCATGGATATTTTTCCTTGCTGCGTTTGCTTTTTCCATCGCCCTGACGAGGTTCTCCCCTGGTCCCGGCAATGGACGGATTGACCCGATTCTCTTGATCCCGGGTGATGAACGCCAAGTCCCGCTCTGTCCAGTCCCTCGGCATCATCCCCTTACCCCCTCTGGCTGTGCTTCTTTCAGGATAGCATATTACCCGGCTGCCGGGTACAAACCTGATAGGCGATGGCCGCGTCCACAAGGATAGATCCACAAGGCCCCTCTGTTGCATGGCGCCGTGCCTGACCCGCTCAGCCCCTATGTTCCAGCCAGTTGTTATTCTGGCACAAACGGCGGGCGGGCAATCAAGTCCTCGGATCCCTGTGCGCCTGGGAGGGTGGATCGATTGTCCCGCCAGGATCATCACAATATTGCTTGACAAATTATATTATGCGTCATATAGTATTGGCTGAAGGAGGTGATGGCATGGATCCCCAGCTCAAACGGGGACTGACCGATGCCTGTGTGCTGGCGCTGTTAAGCCGCGGCGATTCCTACGGCTATAAACTGGTGCGGGACGCGGCAGAACTCATGCCGCTGTCGGACTCGACCCTCTACCCGGTGCTGCGCCGCCTGGAGGAGGCCGGGGCGCTGGGCGTTTACAGCCAGGAGCACGCCGGCAGGCTGAGGCGCTATTACCGCATCACCTCCCAGGGCCGCGCACAGTTGGCAGGCTTTGCCCGGGAATGGGAAGCGCTGGGGAAGGTGTACACCTTTATCCGGCAGATGGAAAAAGAGAACAGGATTCATCAGGACATGGAGGCAATCAAGCCATGAAACGCGAGGAGTACTTAAGGGATTTGAAGCTGAAACTGGAGCAGGACGACTTTGCCCAGGTGGAGCAGGCCATTGCCTATTTCAATGACCTGCTTGAGGACCGCATGGCGGATGAGGGCATGGACGAGGATACTGCTGTGGCCTCCATGGAGCCCATTGAGAAAGTGGTGGCCCAACTGCGGGAAAACCCGGCGCAAAGGCGGACAGGCATTGGGAGTGAGCCCCTTGTGCCCGGTGTCCGTACCATCAACGCCAGGGCCGACCAGGTACGGCATATCCATGTGCGGGACCGGAACATGCGCCTTAGAGTAATCGGGGAAGAACGGGAGGACATCCTGATCCGACACCCGGAAAGCGAGAAAGTGCGCTACCAGTTCACCCTCAAGGACGGCAGCCTCTCCCTCATCCGGGAGGACCTGCCCATCACCTGGCAGCTGTTTGTGCTGGACAGCCTGGCCCGGGAGATGCGGGAAGTGATCCTGAGCGTGCCAAGGGATCTGGCAGCGGAGATGGACCTGCGCACATCAAATGCCAGGCTAACCCTTGATGACGTCACCTTATGGGGAAAAATCACAGCTGCCACCAGCAACGCGGCACTGGGCCTCAGCCATGTCAGCGCCAAAAGCATGGCGCTGAAAACCAGCAACGGCACCCTCCTCCTTACCGGCGTTTCTGCCCAGCTTGAGTTGAAGGCCACCACCAGTAACGCCAAGCTCCAGGTCCAGGGTGCTGCATCCCCGATCCTGAACCTCAAGACCAGCAACGGCACAATCAATGTAGAATCGCTCCGGAGTGATGATATCACCCTCACCACCTCAAACGGTTCCGTCAAGGGTGAACTGAATGGCAAAATGGCAGACTGGTCCATTTCGTCCCGCACCAGCAACGGCAAAAATTCCCTGCCTCCCATGAGCCAGGGCGGCGGCAAACGCTTGTCCGCCCACACCAGCAACGCCAGCATCCAGCTAAAGTTCGCGGGCGACGCGGTGGCTGATCCCCCCGAGGCACGCCCCAGTCCCGACGGTTTTCATTGACAAAGCCGGAGTTTTGCCCCTATAATACACCACACCATCCGTGCCGGTGTGGTGGAATGGCAGACGCGACGGACTCAAAATCCGTTGGTAGCGATACCGTGTCGGTTCAAGTCCGACCACCGGCACCACCCAGGGACTCAACAAATGATAGAATGATATCTATCGGCTGTTGGGTCTCTTGTTTATTCGGGGTCTCAAAATCTGTTGATATATCAAGGGATTTTAGGCTTCCCTACTTTTTGGTCCATCGCATTTTTCAGCTGCCAATCGCTTGCCCAAACCTGTTCTAGAGCCTGTTCACACTATTGAAGAAAGTTATCTGGAGTGATATCATAGCTCCATGAAGCTAACTATTGAGCAATTCGGGAAGATCTCGCACTATTTGCCCCGCCAGAGGGGAAACGTGAGCATGAGCAATTATCAATTGGTAAATGCAATCCTGTATGTCACTGAGAACGGCTGCAAATGGAGGGCATTGCCGGAGAAGTTCGGGAATTGGCATACAGTTTATGTGCGCATGAATCGCTGGAGTAAGAGCGGGGTAATCAAACGCTTGTTTGAAGCGTTACAGACTGAAGGAATCATCCGAATCAAGATGGAAACCGTCTGCATGGATAGCACCAGTGTCAAAGTTCATCCCAACGGGACAGGTGCTTTAAAAAAACCGGAAAACAAGCCATTGGAAGGTCGCGCGGAGGACTCACAACCAAAATTCATCTGGTCACCGCATCTGACCGTTCGGTTGTAGCTTTCAGACTGTCGCCCGGGAACAGGCACGATGCCCCTGAAGGGGAACTGCTATTGGATGAAATGAAACGCCAGGCTGGTCAATTATACATGCTTATGGACAGGGCATATGAAGGCGACAGGATCAGGGCGAAAGTTGTTGAAATGGGCTACAGCCCGGTCGTTCCGCCAAAGAAGAACAGGAAGGAACCATGGGAGTATGATAAAGAACGCTACAAGCAAAGAAATGAAATAGAACGGTTCATTCTTCGGCTGAAGAGATTCAGGAAGGTATTCACTAGATATGACAAACTCGATTCTCTGTTTAGTGGTTTCATCTACTTTGCCATGATCATCGATGCGATTTTAGTGTGAACAGGCTCTAATGCAGTAGAATTGGAAACGCAGGAGGCAAAAAAAAACAAAACCTTTCACATGGCCGTCGTTTTGATGCGGAATTCCCGCTCTTCACTGATGTGAGGGACGGAATTTTTTCGGGTTGTTTTCCAGCGTTTTTTGATTGGCCGGGATTTTTCCAGGCCTTTCATGTTCCGCGCTTGGACATTTTTTCCAAAAGCTTGAGAAAGGAAGCGTAATCCGCTCCTAACTTTCCCTTTTCCCATCCCTTGCGGCAGATGGCATCCTACTCCGTCCTTCCACTCGATACTGCCAGGTGAAATCTCCGTTTCGGCCGGTCGCTGGGCAATGCGCCGCTTGCTTCGGCGCGCTCCGGACTCATCAGCGCATTCTCACGCGATATGCTTCGGCACCCTCTTGTCCAGGCTGATCGGCATTCCCTTTTTGTTCCGCAGTTGCTGTGGTTCTCATGCCACACATTTGCGCATTTCAGCCCCGCAGGCTCGAAAATTAAAAACCGCCGGATATTTCACAACATCCGGCGGTAGGTTGGGGGCTCTATTGCAGCCTCCTCTGGGTTTGCTGACATTAAAAGGGCATTTTTCGCTTCCATCTGAGATACCTTCTGCCATTGCTGAAATAGTCAAGCACCATGACCAAAAGCAGCACGCCGCCCCAAATGAGGGAGATATAGTAGCTGCTGATCTGCGGGAAGCGGTTGATTCCGGTCTCCAGCATCCGAAGCAGCACAATGGCCAAAACAACGCCTGATATCCTGCCCTTGCCGCCGGTGGGGCTAACCCCCCCCAGCACCACCACCAGGATGCACTGAAGCACATAGACACCGCCGTAATTGGCCCGGGCGGAATTGTAGTTGGCCAGCATGACCAAGCCGCCCAGGGCAGCGGTAATACCGGAAATCATATAGGTGGAGATGATCAACCGGTCGTTCTTGAGGCCGCTGAAGCGCGCTGCCTGAGGGTTGGTGCCCAGCAGGTAGATTTTAGTGCCAAATGTGGTGCGGTTCAGCAGGAACCAGACGATAATGGCCATACAGGCAAAAATTACCAATTGCACGGGTACCAGTGCGCCAATCTTGCTGTTGACAGTCATCGCATATTCCACCGGCAGGCCGCTGACAGCGGCGCCATTGGTGATGACGATGGAAACGCCTGTGAGCAACTCGCTCATTCCCAAAGTGGCCAGGATAGGCGGGATACGGACTTTTGAAACCAGAAGGCCATTTAAAACGCCAAGGCAGGCGCCAATGGCGGCTCCCAGCAGAAACACCAGAGGAATTGCATAGATGGGCAGGCTTCCTCCCACAGCGGGCGTCAGTTGCTTTAGCACCAGGGCCATCAGGATGGCTGTCAGGTTAGCAACGCCCACCGGGGAAAGGTCGATGCCGCCGGTAATCATGCACAGCATGACCCCCAGGGACATCAAGCCGAACTCAGGGAATTGGGAGGCCATGGTCTGGAAATTGATGAGGGTGTAAAAGCGGCTGGCGCGTGTAAGTGCCATGAACACCATCCAAACAGCCATTACCAGGAGCAAGCGCAGCACATGCTGGTCAACGCGGCTGAAAAAACCGGGCTTCTTGCCCGCGTATTTTGTCATCATGCCTTTGACTCCCCTGTCAGCCTGCGTGTGCTCCTGACGCGGTTGGCCCTGACCACCTGATAGGCACTGACCCCGGTGCCAATAATGATCAGCGCGCCCACAAAGACGCTCTTCCAAATGGTAGGAATACCGATGAGGATCATTGAGTTCTCCACAATCACAATCAGCAGGGTACCCAGCATGCAGCCTGTCAGGGAACCAGCCCCGCCCGAAATGGCCGTGCCGCCAAGCACAACGCCGGCAATGATGTTCATCTCCATCCCCAGCATGTTGGTGGGGTGATTCTGTTGCATCATGCAGGTACGGATCAGGCCGGCGAGGCTTGCGACCATGCCCACGAAAACATACAGCAGGAACTTGGTGCGTTTCGTGTTGAAGCCAGCCCGGTGGGCGCTGGCTTCGTTGCCACCGATGGCGTAAATGCCGCGGCCAAAGAATGTGTAGCGCATAATGAAAAATGAAAGAAGCAAAATGGCGACCAGGGCCAAAAATCCAACAGGCATCCTGGAAGTAAGGCCTGAGACCGGGTTGGTGGCTGTAAAAAGCGATGAGGTGCCAAAGGCCCGCATCCCTGGCGGGATCACCGCCAGTTGAACGGATCCAAGCGCGCCCTGCATGACGCCTTTAAAAACACTGGATGAGCCTAAGGTGACAATCATTGCCGGCAAACCCAGGAGGCCAATAAAAATCCCGTTGAAGGCCCCCAGCAGAGCGCCCATGGCCATGGAGATCAGAATAGGCAGCCACACACCGCCGGTGTAGCCGGCATCGAGCAGCATTTTTGTGGTGGCATAGGATGTAAGAGACGCCAGTGCCGGAAAGGATACGTCAATGCCCCCGGAAACGATGACCATGAAAGTCCCCACAGCGAACAGCCCCGGAACCACCATGGCGCTGGCGATGTCGACAAGGTTGTTTGCCGTAAAGAACTGGCCGGAACGCACTTCAATCAAAAGGCATAAAGCGAGGACCACCAGCGAAACGTAAGTCTCATTTCGTTTTGTGAGTTGTTTTAGTCTTCTTCCCATGGCGTCCTCCTCACATCATCCGCGACAGAATGGCCTGCTCGGTTGCTTCCGCCGCATCCATTTCCTCTACAATGCGCCCTGATTTGAGCACAATAACCCGGGAGCAGTTGCGGATGACCTCGGGCAGGTCATCAGAAATAATGATGATGCCCATTCCTTGCCGGGCCAGATTCTGAAGGATTCCGTGGATATCATGCTTTGAACCGATATCTACACCCACCGTGGGACCGTTGAGTACCAGCACATCCAGGTTGCACGCCAGCCATTTTCCAAGTACCACGCGCTGCTGGTTGCCGCCTGAAAGAGTCTGGCAGGCGTTCAACGGGTTTGGCGTGGCGATGGCAAACTCTGCAATCAGGCGATCGACCTCCCGGGCGCGCTCCTTTTTATCAAGAACCTTGAAACGGTTGGCCAGCCTGTCGATCTCAGCTATGATCAGGTTGTCAGAGATGCTGCGGGGTAAAAACAGGCCCTCGCTTAGGCGGTCCTCCGGTACCAGGCCGATTCCCTGCTCAATTGCAGCCTGCGGGGTGTTGATGCGTGCCCCTTTTCCCTTGATAAGAATTTCCCCGCTGTCTGCTTCCCGAATGCCAAAAAGCGCCAGGGCAAGTTCGCTGCGCCCCGAGTCCAAAAGTCCTGTAATGCCCAGGATTTCGCCGCCGCGCAGAACGAAGCTGATGCCCTCAAAAGCACCGGAAAGCCCAAGGTTCTTAACCTCCAGAAGCGGCGTGCCGCCAAGATTTTCAGCTGTAAATTGCCCGTCGGTGAACTCACGGCCGGTCATATAGTATGAGAACCTGGATGAGTTAAGGTCGCGTGTATTGCCGGTGATGACCAGTTCACCGTTTCGAAGGATAGTAAAGCGCTCGGAAATCTCAAAGACCTCGTTGAGTTTATGGCTGACAAACAGGATGGAAATACCCTGGGCTTTCAGCCGGAGGATGACTTTAAAAAGCGCATCCACCTCCTTTCGGGTGAGGGCAGTGGTTGGCTCGTCCATAATGATGAGCCGGGCGTTGAACATAAGCGCCCGGCAGATAGCCACCATTTGCTTCTGGGCCACCGTCAGCGTTCCCACCAGGGCATCCAGATCTACCTGAAAATTGATCTTGGCCACCGCTTCCTCAGCGATTTTGCGCATACGCTGCCAGTTGACGATTTTTCGTTTATCCGAGAGTTCACTGTTAAGCGCCAGGTTTTCCATCACTGTGAGGTTGGGAAAGACGGAAAAATCCTGATAAATCACTTGAATGCCAAGCAGAATGGCATCGATGGGGGTGATTCTGCTTAACTTCGTTCCGTTGAACGCTATATGCCCGCCATCCGGTTGGTATACGCCGGATATTATTTTGATGAGCGTGGACTTCCCGGAACCGTTTTCCCCGGCCAGGCAGTGGATCTCACCCGGGGCGATGTCCAGGGCGACGCCTTTTAAGGCATGGACGCCCGCGAAAGATTTCTGGATATCCACAGCCCGCAGTATACTGTCGGCCATCTATACCTCCGATTTTGGCACCGATAAAGGTCACCGCCGGAAAACCGGCGGTGACCGGAAAGGGTCAGGGGTTATCAGAAGCCGAAGCTGTCGACATTGTCCTTGTTGATGACAATCCAGCCCTGGCCTTCCAGAACCAGCTCACTGCCTTCCTTGAAGGTAAGGCCGGTGTAGCCTTCAACACCCAGGTCAATCGGTGCTTCAATGGTGTCGCCATTGAGGACCTTGACGGCCAGGGAGATCATGGCCTTGCCTGCCAGCGCGGGATCCCACAGGGTGAGGGATCTGACCACACCGCTCTCCAGAAGCGCTTTATTGTCTGCGGGCATTCCGGTGCCGGAGGTGAAGACTTTACCCACCAGGCCAAGTTCCTCAATCGCACGGGCGACGCCGGGGGCGTCGTAGGAAGAGGTTCCCATCACGCCCTTGAGTTCGGGATATTTTTTAAACAACTCTTTGGCTTTATTGTAAGCCACATCACCATTGTCCTCTGACTCAACCCGGACCTCTTCCTCCAGGAGAGTCATGTTGGGATAGGCTGCTTTCTGATGCGCCACGCCGGCGTCAGCCCACTCATTGTGGGAGGCGTTGGTAACATGGGCCACCATGGTAGTGTACAGCCCTTCCTTGCCCATGGCTTCAGCCAGGTTGTCCATGATGAAAGCGCCGTAACCTGCGTTGGAGAAGGCTTCAATGTCATAATCGACATTCTGAAGTGATGCGCCTTCATGGGCAATCACCACAATGCCGGCGTCCATGGCTTGCTTGAGCACGGGTTCCAGGGACTCGGGGTTGACGGGGACAACGCAGATAGCGTCAACGCCTTGGGCAATCAAGTCCTGAACCAGCTGGGCCTGGAGAGTGGCGTCAATCTCGGCGGTGCCCTTCTGGTAGGCGTTCAGGCCGGTTTCTTTGGCATATTCATCAACGCCCACTTTCATCCGAACAAACCAGGGGTTGGATGCGTCCTTGGGAACCACAACAATCTCCCAGTCCTTTTCCTGGGCGTGGGCAAAACTGGCCAGTGACAGGACCATAAGCATGGCGAGGATCAGAGAAAAGGTTCTTTTCATGTTAGCCTCCTTCAAATTATCTTCGCTCCCCATTCAGGAGCAAATAATCAAAACAAGTCAGGCGCCTCATTCAACTAACTATCGGAAATATAACACCGTTTGCCGGGCCTTGTCAAATGGGCATCAGTCAGTTTCCGGGTTTTGTTTCCAGTTTCAGCGGAACTTCATCCAGATGCTTGAGCTTGTATCCGTTTCTCTTGTACTCCGCAAAGTCAAACGCTTCCAGCTCATCAATGGCCAGTTTATGGAACTCATAAAAGTTCTCCCACCACTCATAGCCCGTGCCAAGTTCGGCATTCAGGTAGGCCTCGGCAATATCAATACCCATCTGGGGAGCCACATAAAAAGCACCCATGGCCAGGATATTGACGCCGTTGCCTGTGATTGCCCGCAAGGCTGCCGGCACGCTCTCTACAACGCCCGCATGGACATGGGGCAATTTGCTGGCGGCGATGTGGATGCCCATGCCGGTACCGCAAAAGAGCAGTGCGCGCTCGAACTCGCCTTCCGATATTTTCGCGCCCACCCTAAGTCCCACCCGGTGGAACATATTGTCCGGGTCATTGTCCTCTGGAGACTTAACCCCGATATCAGTGATATGCCAGCCTTTTTTCTCCAGGTGCTTCACCACGGCCTCTTTTAGCGGATAGCCCGCGAAATCAGCGCCGACCAACAGGTGTTTGTCTTTTACTTTTTTCATTGATCTTCCCTCCGTTGTGTTATTAGGTTAATGGATAGACTGATTATACCAGCATCTCTTTCCACGCGCCAGAGGCGTCAAAACCCCGTTAACTATTGCGATTTTGGGGTATATATGATAGTCTAGACAATGGCGTATTCGGGTAACCGTACGCGAGGCGCAGAGGAGGGACAGCATGAACTACCAGGTGGAAAAGGTCAACAGCAACCAAAAGAAGATTACATTTGAGATTCCAGCGGAGGCGTTTGATGAGGCGATGCAGAAAGCATACCTGAAAACGCGCGGACGCATTAACGTGCCAGGCTTTCGCAAGGGCAAAGCTCCGCGGAAACTCATTGAAAATATGTACGGAGAAGGCGTTTTTTATGATGAGGCCTTTGATTTGATATTCCCAGATGCCTATAGCGAAGCGGTTAAGGCAGAAGACCTGTTCCCCGTTGACCAGCCTGAGATTGACCTGGACCAGATCGGCGCCGGGAAAGAGCTGAAGTTCACCGCTACAGTCTATGTGCGCCCTGAGGTAACGCTGGGTGACTATAAAAGCCTCAAGGGCACCCGCCATCTGCATCCAATCACGGAAGAACAGATGGATGCGCGCATCGCCCAGGATGTGCAGAAAGTAACCACCCAGGAGGATATCGGTGGGGAAAACCTGAAAGAAGGCGATACCGCGGACATCGACTACCTGGGGACAGTGGACGGCAACCCTTTTGAGGGCGGCGAGGCCAAGGGCCACAAACTGCATCTGGGCTCCCAGAGCTTTATTCCCGGTTTTGAAGACCAGGTGGTTGGCATGAAGGCCGGCGATGAGAGGGATATCACCATAACCTTCCCCGCTGAATACCACTCGGAGGATCTGGCAGGGAAAGAGGCCGTTTTCCATGTGAAGGTTAATGCCGGCACAAGGGAAAACAAGCCGGAGCTGGACGATGATTTCGCCCAGGATGTTTCCGAACATGGCACCTATTCCGAGTATAGGGAAGCTGTCCGTGAGGAGCTGACCAAGCAGAGGGATCAGCATGCCGAGGTTCACCTGGAAAACGAGTTGCTGCAGCAGGCAGTGGATGCCTCGGACTGTGACATCCCCGAAGCCATGATCCAGCGGCAGATTGATTACCTGATTCAGAATACGCGCATCCGCCTGATGTATCAGGGAATGAGGCTGGAGGATTATCTGGCCTATACCAACACCTCTGAAGAGCAGATGCGGGAAAACTTTCGCCAGGATGCGATGAATAATGTTAAAACCGATTTGGTTCTGGAAGCCATCCGCAAGCAGGAGGATCTTTCGCCCACACAGGAAGAGGTGGATGAGGAAATCCGCCGCCATGCGGAGGAGATGGGCCGTGGATATGACGACTACAAAGCGGGCCTGAATGAGAACCAGCTTGAGAACTATAAAGACATCGCCGCCAACCGCAAGGTGGTGAACCTGCTGAAAGAACATGCCCAGGTGACTGACCATAAAGAAGCCCATGACGAATTGACGGTTGAGGATCTGGTGGACAGCGCAGCCCAGGCGGCAGAAGCCCTTGGGGAAAACCTGCAGGACGAGGAAGCTGACCTGGGGCCTGCGGCTGTGGGCAAGGAAGCCAGCAAGGCAAGTGCCGGCGGCAATAGGAAAGAAAGCAAAAAAGCGTCTGACGCTTCCCAGGAATAACAGGCCCTGAACCTATTCGAGGAGGAAACATGGCAGAGTATTTAATCCCCTACGTAATTGAGCGTTCCGGCAATGCTGAACGTTCCTTTGATATTTACTCCAGGCTGTTGAAGGACCGTATCGTCTTTCTCTCGGGCCCGGTTACGGACGGCCTGGCCAACACAGTGGTGGCACAGCTGCTTTTCCTGGACATGGACAACCCCAACGCAGATATCTCTCTTTATATCAACAGCCCTGGTGGTTCTGTGACGGCCGGCATGGCGATTTTTGATACCATGCAGCATATCAAAGCACCGGTTCGCACGGTTTGTGTGGGCATGGCTGCATCGATGGGTGCTTTCCTTTTAATGGCCGGTGAGAAGGGCAAGCGCATGGCGCTGCCCAACAGCGAGGTGATGATCCACCAGCCCTCCGGCGGCGCTGAGGGCCAGGCAACGGATGTGACCATCCGCGCGGAGTGGTTGCTGAAAACCAAGAGGAAGATGAACCGCATGATGGCGGAGATGACTGGACAGCCGGAGGAGAAGATAGCCAACGACGTGGAGCGTGACTACTTCATGTCCGCTCAGGAAGCCAAGGAGTACGGCGTGGTGGATGAAATCTATCTGCCGCGCAAGAATGAGGAGAAGAATGCCTAAAGAACCCATGGATCCCAAGCGCACACCCCGCTGCGGTTTTTGCGGCAAATCCCAGGGGGAGGTCAGGCGGCTGATTGCCGGGCCAAACGCCTATATCTGCGATGAGTGCGTTGCCTTGTGCACTGACATGGTGGCCGAGCTTGATCAGAAGGCGGGGGTTTCGGGGCCAAAGGCACCCAAACTCCTCAAACCCAGGGAGATCAAGCAGGCGCTGGATGATTATGTCATCGGCCAGGAACGGGTGAAGCGGGCCCTGAGCGTAGCGGTATACAACCACTACAAGCGCATTTTGTCCAATAACAAGAAAAAGAACGATGTTGAGCTGCAGAAAGCCAACATCCTTCTGGTGGGGCCCACGGGCACCGGCAAAACCTATCTGGCCCAAACCCTGGCCCGGGTGCTGAATGTGCCCTTTGCTATCGCCGACGCAACATCGCTGACGGAAGCCGGCTATGTGGGTGAGGATGTGGAGAATATCCTCCTTCGCCTGATCCAGGCAGCAGATGGGGACATAATGGCCGCCCAGCAGGGCATCATCTACCTGGATGAGGTGGATAAAATTGGCCGCAAGAGTGAAAATGTCTCCATTACCCGTGATGTATCCGGCGAAGGGGTACAGCAGGCGTTGTTGAAGATCCTGGAAGGTACCGTTGCCAATGTGCCTCCCCAGGGAGGGCGCAAACACCCCCAGCAGGAAACGCTGCCCATTGATACCACCAACATCCTGTTTATCTGCGGGGGTGCTTTTGATGGGCTGGAGGCTATTGTCGCTACCCGCCTTGGGGGAAGAATGATGGGTTTTGGCGTTGATCAGGCGGGCACCCAGGCGGAGCAGGCAAGCCGCCTGCTTTCTAAACTGGAACCTGAGGATCTGGTCAAGTACGGCATGATCCCCGAGTTAGTGGGACGCCTGCCGGTGAGCCTTGCCCTTGATACGCTGGACGAATCAGCTCTGGTGCGTATCCTGACCGAGCCCAAAAACGCACTTGTAAAACAATATCAGCATTTATTCGAGTTGGATGGCGCGGAGCTGCTTTTTGAGGAAGACGCGCTGCGCGCCATCGCCAGGCAAGCCGTCGCCCGGCAGACCGGCGCCAGGGGCCTGCGCGCCATCATAGAAAACCTTCTGCTGGACACTATGTTTGAACTGCCTGGGGCTGATGAGCCCATTCAGTGCCTTGTGACGCGGAATGCGGTTGAGGAGGGGGAGGAAATTTTACCTCAGCGCCAGCCCAAACCACTCAAACCGCCCGCGAAGCCGGCACCCAAGCGTCCCCTTCCCCTGGAGAGCGATGCTTCCTGACTGGATTTAGCAAAGCCTCTTCCCAAGTTGTGGGGAAGGGGCATTTTAAAGGAGAACCCATGCCCAGTAAATCCATTGCACTGTTAACGATTCCTTTTCTGCCTCTGCGGGGTACCCTGGTGTTTCCGCATATGGTGCTTCATATCGATGTGGGCCGCGGAAAATCCGTGGCCGCTATCAATCAGGCCATGATGGGCGACCAGCGCATCTTCCTTGTGATGCAAAAGGATATTGAAAATGAAGAACCGGCGCTCAATGACCTGTACAGGGCAGGTACCATCGCCCGGGTGAAGCAGGTGCTCCACCTGCCGGGCAACAATATGCGGGTGCTGATTGAGGGCGAGGAGCGCGCCATTCTCAAGGCAGTTCATGAGGACAAGGAGACTTGGGTGGCCACTGTGCGAACGATGCCGCCCTTTGACAAGTCCCAGGACAACCCGGAGCTCCAGGCCCTCATACGCCTTGCCAAGGAGAGCCTGGACGGCTTTGCCGAGGCTGGTAACCGCCTGTCGGAAGACCTGATCAAGTCCTTTAAGCGCATAGAAGACCCGCAGGAGCTGGTGGATGTGATCGCCGCCAACCTGATTCCTCAGGTGGAGGAACGCTATGCCCTGCTGTCGCTGGAGAAACCGGCGGACAGGCTGGAGCAGCTCTGTGTGTACCTGGCGCGGGAGGTGCGCAACGCCAATGTTGACCGGATTGTGCAGCAGCGTATCCGTATGCAGGTGGATAAATCCCAGCGGGAATATTATCTGCGTGAGCAGTTGAAGGCCATCCAGGAGGAGCTGGGTGAAGGCGACTTTGATGACGTAGAGGAGATGCGGGAGCAACTGAAGAAAATCCCGCTGAATGAAGAAGCACGGGAAAAAGCCGACAAAGAACTGGAGAAACTCTCCCGCATGATGGCTGGCAGCCCTGAATCCACTGTATCTGAGAACTATCTGGACTGGCTGGCAGAGTTGCCCTGGGGCAAGTACACCAAGGACCAGTTGTCCCTGAAACGTGCCCGGCGGATCCTGGAGCAGGATCACTACGGCATGGATCCGGTGAAAGAGCGCATCATCGAATACCTGGCGGTGATGTCAATGCGCCGGGAGGCGGACGCAACGGTGGTTCCCAAGGGGCCGATTCTCTGTTTTGTGGGGCCGCCCGGGGTGGGGAAGACCTCCATCGTCCAGGCGATCGCCAAAGCCATGGGGAGGAAATTTGTGAAGATGTCCCTGGGCGGTGTCAGGGATGAAGCGGAGATTTATGGGCATCGCCGTACTTACATCGGCGCTATACCGGGGCATATCATTTCCGGCATCAAGCGAGCAGGCACGATGAACCCGGTTTTCCTGTTTGACGAGATTGACAAGATGGGCAACGACTACCGGGGAGATCCGGCCAGTGCCATGCTTGAGGTGCTGGACCCGGCGCAGAACGCTGCCTTCCGGGACCATTACCTGGACGTTCCCTTTGACCTGTCCCGGGTTTTGTTTATCACGACTGCCAACACCCGCGAATCCATCCCGCCGCCATTGCTTGACCGTATGGAGGTTATCGAAGTAGCAAGTTACACCGAGGAAGAGAAGCTCCAGATCGCCAAACGGCATCTGCTTCGCCAACAGGTTGCCGAAAACGGCCTGGCGAAAAACAGCGTGACCATGACCCAGGCGGCCATCCGCAAAGCCATTGAAGGCTACACCCGGGAAGCGGGCGTCAGAAGCCTCTCCCGCACACTGGCCAAAGCTGTGCGCAAGGCAGCGGTGGAGATGCTGGAGACGGGGGAAAAGAAGCTGCCCATCACTGCGGATAACCTGGAGAAATATCTAGGTTCGCCCAGATTCCTTCGGGATAAGCCGGAGCAGCAACCTTTGCTGGGGGTTGTCAATGGGCTGGCCTATACCGAGGTGGGCGGTGAGATGCTCAAAGTGGAGTGCGCGGTCATGCCGGGCTCCGGGAAGCTGGCGCTTACCGGCCATCTGGGAGATGTGATGAAAGAGAGCGGCCAAGCGGCCCTCTCCTGGGTGCGTGCCCATGCGGCCGACTACGCTATTGATGCGGATTTTCACAAAGACCGTGACATCCACATCCATGTGCCTGAGGGCGCGGTGCCAAAGGATGGCCCTTCCGCCGGTGTCACCATGACGGTGGCCCTGGTTTCAGCGCTCAGTGGGCGCAAGGCATCCCAGGACATTGCTATGACCGGGGAAATCACCTTGGGGGGAAGGGTCCTGCCAATTGGCGGCATCAAGGAAAAGCTTCTTGCAGCCTACCGCGGCAAAATGAAGCGCCTGGCCCTGCCCAGGGAAAACCATAAAGATGTAGCGGAACTGCCAGGATATATTCAGGAAGCATTTGAGATTTATTATGTTGGCGCTGTGGGTGAGGTGATCGCCATGACGCTTGAGGATAAGGGATAACCGGCGTGTTCAAGGACGCCAAATTTGTCATCAGCCTGCCGTGCTACGGGGATTTCCCCGGGCGCGGCCTCCCTCAGCTAGCTGTTTGCGGGCGAAGCAATGTGGGCAAGAGCAGCCTCATCAACAGCCTCTGCCGTAGGCGCGGCCTGGCCAAAACCAGCTCCACCCCAGGCAAGACAAGGCTGATAAACGTGTTCCTGATTGACAACGCTTTTCATCTCATCGACCTGCCGGGTTATGGCTACGCCAAAGTGTCCAGGCGGGAACAGCAGAACTGGGGGTTGATGATGTCTGATTATTTCAGCCAGGCCGATGAGTTGGCGCTTGCGCTCCACCTGGTGGACATTCGCCATGAGCCCAGCCAGCAGGATCTTGAAATGAATGCTTACCTCTATCAGGCCGGCCTCCCCTTTCGGTTGGTGGCCACCAAATCGGACAAGGTGTCCCGCAGCCAGCGGCAGAAACATTTGGCTGACATCGCCCGCTTGCTGGCAGTGCAGCCCTGGGAAATCATCCCCTTCTCCTCACAAACCGGGGAAGGGCGGGATGCACTGGCCCAGTCAGTATATAAGCTGATCTTGCCTTCTCGGAGTTAGACAGAAACCACATAATTGTAAAGGAACCCGTGGGATGGTATAATCGCGCCAGATAGTATCGGGAGGTAGACGGGATGATCCATGTCGACATTCTGAAGCCCAGTGTGAAAAGCTTGAAGCCCTTCGTCCAACTGCCCTTTGACATATACCGGGGCGATCAGAACTGGGTGCCGCCCGTCAGGCGCGACCTTTTGCGCACGCTGACCGGGCAGGTGAATGACTTGTTTGCCCAGGGCATCCAACGCTTTTTTCTGGCCTATGACAATGAAAAACCCGTAGCCCGGGTGCTGGCGGGCATTGCCCTGAGACAACACGGCCCCTCAGGTGACCCTCTTGGCTTTATCAGCCTTTTTGAAAGCTATGATGATTATGAGTATGGAAGGACGGTGCTGGATGCAGCCATGGGCTTCCTGCGTGACC
>Ga0209723_1002470_pt1 | contig 24695 bp, 25 predicted proteins | sample BiotimSIPDNA_2_FD_185750 | JGI IMG/M metagenome (GOLD analysis project Ga0209723, IMG submission 185750) | Anaerobic biogas reactor microbial communites from Washington, USA - Biogas_R2 time_0 SIP DNA (SPAdes) (version 2) | ecosystem: Engineered > Bioreactor > Anaerobic > Unclassified | place...
CAACCCAGAATTTCCCTGTCCCCACAGGCTCATCGGGTAAGTCATCCACTCTTAATTCAGAAGGGGATATATGGGCATATTTCGTATCGTTGCGAAGTTGCAGGCTTGACGTGGCGGCATCAATGGTGGCACCCCTTGTTGTACCTTTTGAGAACTTCATCCTATTTGCAAGAAATTCTAGAAACTCGCTTGTGTCGGTGCTGTATAGGTAGAATATCGGGGCTCCGTTTGACTCTTTGTAATACAGTTTTATTCCCCTGTTCCCCGTGCTTTCTTCCAGTAAAACTCCTGCCCGACCATCAACTGCGTCTGCGTCAATCCTTACCTTTGTTCCATCTTCATCTACTGCAGTTTCCAGTTTTATGACAACCAACTCTTCAATGAAAGCATCCAACGCAGCGAGGGTTTCAACGTCAATGACATTCGCATTGATAAGCCCCGAAGAAGTCATCATCCCATCAATAAGAGAAACCGCTGCCTCCATAGCCGACCAATTAGCATATCCTAATTTTACCGCCAATGCGTTTTTGGCTGCCGTGACTTTTGCCGTTGAATCCGAATCCAGTCCGTCTGCCAGGGAATCGGCATAATTCTTTGAGGCGTTCTCTGCTGCGGTTTTCATCGCTGCATTTATCGCCCCTTGTGCTTGTTCAACCCTTGTCTGATAAGTGGATATTGCCGCATTGAAAGCCGTGAACTTAGAATCCACATCCGCCTTTTCTGCGGTTGTTGCAGCACCATCCGTTATCGCCGTTGCTATTGAATCCAACAGGTTGGATACCGATGTGTTCAATGCTTCCTTTGCGGAGTTCAAATTCGTCTTTGCGGTTCCCGACAAGTAAGAATTAGCATACAAAGCGGTAAATTGTGCATCAATATCCGACTTTTGGGAATTTACAATGTTTATGTACTTCTCTATCGCATCGGCTTCGGCCTTTGAGATAACACCATCGTAAAACGCTCCGTCAATGTAGGTGTCCAACGCATTTACCGCATCTGACGCAGCATCAATTTCTGCTTGCACATCTTCAGGGGCAGGTGTCCAATCTGTGGCTTTGTTGCCAAGTTCTATTTTTAAGTGCCTAATTTCTCCGACACCCCTTGTGTTTATTCCACCGATTGTTGTTATACTTCCAGAATTGTACTGCGTTGAGAATCGCTGCCAGGTGCTTGTTGTGTTTGTGAACAATCTATAAGATATAAGCGTTGGCGTGCCACTTGTTCCTGTTACTTCAAATCCAAAATGGTCTGTTGTGTTTCGTAAATCAAAACTTATGATAAAATCTGTGTTTATTGGTACGAGTGGCGTAGTTTGCTGCAATGGTAGAAGCGCCCAAGCATTTGGGTTATTGCTTTTGAATATAGTTTCAGCTCCTGCCCACTCAATGCTTGAAGTGCCCCAGCAATCAACATTCTTGTTCATTGTGCTTATGGCAAAAAGGTTTCTACCCCCTACCTGTATCGCTGCATCAAGGGCTGCTGCGGCTGCCTCGGCTGCTGCCTTTGCTGCATTTGAAATTGCATTCAAAAGGTCTGTCCTTGCATTGTAGTAATCCTTGAATTTGCCTCTGAACTCACTACCCGTTATATTAGATGTCGTAGTAAGGTTTGAAAGTAAAGTAGATAGATAAGAGCTTAGTGCATTGTAGGCATTTGTGTAAGCGGTTTTTGATACGGAATACAAATCAGCCTGTGTGTCATTTTTTGTTTTTTCCGCCTGTATTATATCCCATTCTTTTTGTGCCGCTTGTTTTTCAGAAGCCGTTAATTTGCTATCACTTGCTATGTTTGTCAAAAGTGTGTTGGCGGCATCGGCTGCTGATTGTGCTGCTGCCGCTGCTGCTGCCGCTGCTGCCGCTGCTGTGTCGTCCGTGTATTTTGTTGCCAGCTCCCAGTCCGAGGCACTATATGCCCCGCTTGCTTTTGCGGTTTTACATCGTTTCAGATCCCCGCTTTCTCCACCTGACCACAAATCGCCCACATCATAGGGGGTTGTGGGCTGTGCGACAAATACCCTGCGCTTACTGTCTGCGGTGTCCTGCGCTGCGGCTGCATTTGCCAAGGCGGTGGTTACATCCGTATCCGTAATCCTTTGCCATGAGTACGTTGCGCCAGAGAGCTGATAGCGGTAGCAATATCCCGTTTCGGTATCGTAAAACAAATCCCCCAAATGCTGATTCTTCAATGCCGTTGTTGTCCAGTCACTTGCCGGGGCGTTGGCGGTTGTCGGAACATAAGCGTAAAACCATGTCGTTATGTTTCCGTCAATCTGATTCTGTAAATCCCCCAATGAGCCTGTTACGACCTCGGCATAATCGCTTAACTGCCCATCTGTGTAAGCTTTTGCCGCTGCCGCATGAATAGCCCCCTGTGCCTGTTCAACCCTTGTCTGATAAGTGGATAAGGCAGAATTGAAAGCCGTGAACTTTGAATCCACATCCGCCTTTTCCGCTGCCGTGGCAGAACCATCCGCAATAGCCGTATTGATGGAACTCAACAAATTTGTAGTGGCGGTATTTATCGCTGCCTTTGCCGCATTTAAATTTGTCTTCGGATCTCCCGACAAGTAAGAATTAGCATACAAAGCGGTAAATTGTGCATCAATATCCGACTTTTGGGAATTTACTATGTTTATGTACTTCTCTATCGCATCGGCTTCGGCCTTTGAGATAACACCATCGTAAAACGCTCCGTCAATGTAGGTATCCAGATTTCTTACAGAGGTCTTTATACTTGTTGAAACCTTGTCCGCATTATCCAGGCGGTGCAAAGCGGTGCGTATGGCTTTATGCTGACTATCGGCAATGCTCTCTTGACGGAAATCGGAAATCGTTATCTCTGTCACATCGTAGTACTGTTCCTTGCGTGGATCGTAAGTGATGCTCTGTACTCTGAAATTCCTGTTAAGACTGATAGCCTCGTGTACAACAGGTAAAAGCATACCCGCCTCAATTTCCCCGTTTGTTTCCAGAAATTTAGGCTTTACCCGTATTCGGGCATCATATCTCGGCTCTGACCAATACAAACGGTGCGGCTCGGATTCGCTTAATAAATTCTCCTCTGCCGTTGTTAAATAACTTTCTGGTAAAGGGATGCCCGTTATCGTGTATTTTGTGCCTACCGTAAATTTGTAATACTCTGCTTCGGGTAGGGTTGTTGCTCCCTCGGTGTTCTGCTCAATGGTCACTTTTCCCGTTGTCGCATTGAAATCCGAAACATTGAACTCAAAGCCCAAAAGTGGCCCTTCAACAATATGGATAACACCACCAACGGGTGACCACGTTGCGCCAATCAAATCGGAATCAATAAAGGAATTCAAATCTGCCGGAACTTCTGCGGTAACACTCCCGACCCGTGATGGTTTTACATCCAATCTTAATTCTTTGACACTCCGCCCCCAGGTTGTATATTTATCAGGGTATTTGACCATCGACAACGGATAGGTGTCTGATAGGTGCAATTCGGTATAGGGATAGTCGGCTGGAAGGTTATCCTCGCTGCCTAAAACCACAAATTCGGTATATACCTGCCCATCTGCATTGGAAATGTTCAACTCGTACAAACCACCCTGCTTTTCGTAAGAGAAAGAGACTGGATAAACGGTGTCTTCGCTATAAAAATTAAGTATATAAAGCGAATCTTCATCCTCGTTCAGCACAAACTCATAACGAACGCCATAGGCGGTACAAATCTCATACAAACAGGACAGGGCATTCTCATTTGTAAAACTCAAAACCCTGTAATCTTCATCCATCCCTTCGGGGAAACTTCCCAGTTTGAAAAGCCTTGTGTTTTGTTGATAATTCACATTATAACAGAAAAACTCGCCAAAGGTTTTCAGACTTCCTGTATCTACTTTATTATTGTCCCTGCTCCAGCTGTAATCGGTGTCAAAGCTTTCCGTACAATGGTAAAAATTGGAAGTCAGACCAAAGCCTTCAACGGTAAGAAGCGTTACCGAGAACTCTCCCGGTATGTATTCCTTCCAGTTATTCAGACAATAAAACCTCTTGCCCTTCGCCTCTACCCAATCGCCAATTGAAATCGTATAAGCAGGGGAGGAGAGTTTCAGCTCCATCTCTCCCACCTTGTTGTAATTTAGTTTTACCGATACCGAGCTAACAGCTGAGAATCCTCCGACCTGTTTATTCAGCTCCGTTGTATCCGTGCCATTTGCCTTATGTAGTAAATAATCCATCGTTTATTGTAAAATCGTGTATAACAAAGCGTGGCTTGTCGAGATGGTCACGTTCTCGATGTTTCCAGAAATCAACACTATATGACTGGTATATCCGTCTGTGTAAGTATGCGTATGTGTTCCCGCCCTTACCTCTACATAAGTTCCATCGCCCCTGCTGATAAGCAGCAAATCCTGTGTTCCCTCGCTCTTGCCTGCTGTAGTAAAGGAATAATTACCAACCACCCTGTAAACGTGCTTCACGGGATTGGGTTCTTTCAGTACTATGTTTATCGTTCCTGCGTTCCAGTCCCAAAAGCTCTCATTTGCGTATGAATCCCAAAGGACATCGAAAAAGAGGCTATTCCACCCCTCGCGCCTTTCAATGCGTGTAATGCCCGAAAAGGCGGCACGCAAAGCCTGTAATACCTCCATACCCGACAAACCGTCGTGCAGGAACGCCAGCTCCAATTCAATGACCCTTTCCTCGTAGTAGGTCTTTGTCGTGTCGTAGATTCTGCCGTGTGCATTACTAAGACTTACACTTTCCCGCTCCTTTGATTTTAGGGGTGTCAGCATCCCGCTTTGTCCAACAACGTAAACCCCGTATTGCTCTATGTCTTTTCCGTTTATGTAGTACCTTATCATGACTTCCTTTTTTACTGTATATTTTCTCTCGACAAACCCACTTTATTCTTTATCTGGCTGACATCCATCGCCAGGTTGACCATACTTTGCGCCATTTTTGGCAGAACGCTTGTGTGTTGCGCTATCTGGCTGTTTATGCGGGTCAGGTCTTCAACGCCATTTGCGGTTCTTTCGGAATACTTACCTATATACTGTATGTTTTTATTCATATCGCTCAGCTCCAGGTTCTGATTCATCATCAATCCTTTTATCCACGTGGCCGTGTTTTCGGTTATGGATTTTGAAATAACCCCTGCATTGGAAGTGGGGGAGGACTCATCCCCGAAATTCAGCAGCCCGCTCATACGTTCACTTTCCTGCAAGAATTTCTCGGAGGCGGCCTGCACTTGTTTTCTGAAATTCTCGTATGCCTCGGCCGTAGGTTCCCCGCCACCGCCATACAAGGCATCCAACGCCTGCGAGATACTATCCTCCAGGAAATGAGCCGTTAGCCATTGACGGGTAATATTCTGCAATGTCCTGTTTGTAAGCTTCTCCACATCGGCCATCATGTCTGCGTATGAATCGTATTGTGAGGTAAGGATGTTTGAAAGTTCAGAGGCGAAACTCACGGCATCTGTTTGCAGCCAGTCGTCTTTCATCGTATCTCCCAAATCGGTCAACGCACCATCTATCTGATTTAACTGCTGGGTAAGGGCATCAACAACCCCCTGATCGGGCCCGAGTATCTGTATCCTTTCTCCGAACCACTTGAAACTGAATCCCCATTTGGACTTCTCCTTTTGCAATTCCCTTGCTATCTCGTTCCGTTGGTTGATAAGGTTCTGCCGTGCCGCCTCCTGGTTTCTTTTTCTTTCCTCGCCAACGGATCGCCTTATGGCATCCGTTAGTTTATCGTAAGCCCCCGCAAGAGCCGAAACGGAAGAGCCGTCAATGATCTGGATTATACTACTACCCAAAGCCTTCAACGCTGAAACCAGCCCAAGTATCATCGTTGTCATTGAGGAAAAGACCTTTGTCAAATCAACTGCCGTACCCGCCAATGCCGCTTCCTCTTGTGCGACTTTCAGCATCCTGTATCCTTCAACCAACTGCATGACACCCTTGAATGTGCCCTTCAGCGCATCACTCGCCCCAAAAGCATCCAGTAGTGAAAGGGTGTCGTTCATGTAGGAAAGCAAATCGTCAAACGACTTTTTCAAGGCTTCCAACGCTTTTTCGCCCAAAGATTTCTGGAACCCTTTTTCTATCTCATCAAGGTTTTTCAGTATTTCCGCTTTTGCTTCTTCGGATAGGTTTTCATCTTCCTCAATGGCCTTTCTCATACCAGCTATCGCATCTGCAAAAGCCTCCTCTGAAATGTTTGCCAAATCCCCGAAAATCAGTTTATAGTCCTCGCTGGCCTCCAACCCCGCAGCGGCAATGCCCGAAAGGAACTCGGCCATCTGACGTTCAATCTCTTTTGCCAAATCTTCATCCTGCAAGACCTCACGGGCATATTTTATGTCATCCTCAAAGGTTTTTAATGTTTCGGCGTTGGCTTGCTCCTGCGTTTTGTACCTGTCCCGTAAATCATTCTCAATTAAAGCGGACTGGTCTTTCAACATACCTTCCAAATAATCAAGGTATTCCTTTGCAGCATCTTGCATCGGGCCAGCATCCAGCCCTTCGTAATTTTCAAGCGCAGAGAGATACTCGTTCTGCAAAACGGCCATCTTTTCGTACTGTGTTCCCGCTCCTTCCAAGGCTTCGTTCAATGAATCGTTCCAAGCCTGTGAAGCTTCGTTTGCTGCGGTTATAGCAGCTTGTGCGCCCTGATTCATTATGTCCTCCAACTGACCTTCCCAAGCCTCCAGTTGTGCTATTTCCTCGTCTGTGGCCGTTCCTTCGGTTACCTTTGCCGTCAGTTCGGCAATTCCGGAACGCAAGTTATCCACATACCCTGCGGCATCATCCAGCATATCGCCCATCATCTGGTCTGCCGTATCTTTGCCGTATAGTTGTACCCATTTCTGATAAAGCGAGTATTTCGCCTCTGCGGAATCCAAAAGGGCTTGCATTTTTTCAAGTTCGGAGGTCTGTACGCCTTGTGCCTGATTCAATAAATTCTCATAATAGGACTTGTCAGCTCGGTTCTGCATCCCCGCCTCTCCCTCTCTTTCGGCTTTGCTCATTGCGTTCCACTCGGCCTCCAAGCGGCTCAACTCGGCATTTATTCCGTTTATTGAATCGGCAACATCAATGTTTACATTGTACAAGTCCTCGGCTGCTTGTATCCTCTTTTCCAAATTCCCAATATCCCCGTACAGCTTCTCTCCCTCGGCACTCTCACGCTCTGCGGCACTTAAACTCTCCCATTGCTCCTGCAATTTGGTGAGTTCTTCACGCATTGCCTTAATGGAATCTTTTGCCGGGTCTTGCGTCTTTTCTCCCCCCATGCTCCATCCATGTCTTTCTGCCGATTGCAGGAACATTTCATAGGCAGAAGTGTAATCTACCAACCCTGACTGCATATTGGCCCAAAAGTCATCAAATACTCCTAAAATGGAACTTGTATCGCCTCCGCCAATAATAGCCAGGGTTAGATTTTCGCCCAACTGGTCAAAGTATTGACCCATGTAGGTGGCCCATAATTGCTGAGACACAAGCTGGTCGATAACCTCTGAAATGTTCTTCTTTGCGGCTGCCGTAAGGTCTGCGAAAGTCGTTTCTCCACCCTCCCGGATTTCCTTCCACATGGAATTTACCGTGGAAAGGATATTGCCGGAAATGTCTCCCGTTAGCGCAACAATGGATTCCTGAAGGGATTTATAGGCGTTTATATAGCTTTCAAGTCCTTCATAAAGAGCCTTTGTCTCGGCGGCCAGAACATCCGATCCTTCCGTGGTATATTCCGCTTCCAGATCTTTTAACAGGTTTATATATCGAGTGAGATTATCAATACTGAATTCCAGTGCCTTTGATGATTCCCCGTTTCTCAGGTATTCGGGAATAAGGTCATAATCCACATCCTTATACCCTAACGTACTGCGAATCTGTTTAATCAGATCGAGCAGGTTTTTTATGTTCTCCCCACCGCCTTTGTTGTAAGAGGAACGGCCGAACATTCTCTGGAAAACCTCATTCCACCTTTTATAGGTGTCATCAAGCGTTCCGGTTATGTCTTTCATAGCCTGAACCACTACATCATTAGCCCTTTGCACGTTGTTGAAGAAATCTTCGGTAAACCAGCCGTCACCCGGGCCGGATGCCGATGCAATGGCCTCCAGGTTTCTTTTCAGGCTGTCCACCTTGGCATTGATCTTATCGATATACCTTGATATCTGTTCCTCCGAGGCGGCATCCTCGGCCTCGGCAATGGCACTTGAAACCTTAACGATAGCAATAGCCAACCCGATAAAAGCGCCTATGAGACCACCCATTGAACCACCCATTGATGCACCCGTGGCCGCCCCTGTCCCTATCTTTTTCGTTGCGTCTTGTGCTGCATCTCCTATCTCTTCAATCAAACCTAAGGACTTCACCGCTTCACCGGCAAATTTGGAAGCTGCGCTTACAAGATTTTGAATAGAGCTTGCCAATCCGCTATCCATACCCATGGCCTGCGCCACCTCTCCCAATAAACCCAGCATATCGTCATATATGCCATTTATTTCATCAAGAGCCTTTCCTGCAATGGACAAAGCATTGGACATCTCGAGAATGGCTTGTTGCTGTTTCTCAAAATCACCCGTAGCCATTGCGTTCTTCAAATCCTCTTGCGCCTTTTTGTATCTCTCCTGAGCAATGTCTAAAGCCTCCCATGGATTCTTTTCTACCAAATACTCATTGGCTTTGTCTATGTATCCCCTGAAATTTGAAACTATATCTTCCGGTAAGTCATTGGAAGCAAGGTATTGTTCGGCATTAGCGATTATGCTCTGTATCATCTCGGCCGAGAGGTCTGATATATCGGCAAAAATCAGTGAGGCTTGCTGTTTCAAGGGGTTAAAGCCTCCCTTTTCAAGCCCGGAAATCATTTCTTCATCCAACTGTTCCAGAAGTTTGTCGGCAAGATTGTATCCGGAATCAATGTCAAGATCGGTAACCTCAGTAACCCACGTGTCAACGATGTCCTGATTGAACTTACGAACCATCTCATTTATTACGTTCTGCTGTTCAGGGGTTAAGGTTAATCCGCTTTCTGCCAGCTTATATGCAAGGGTTCCATCGGCCCCGACTTCAAAGGTTCCGTATCCAATGGACATTCCTTTGTTCTTTTCCAGCTTCGCCTGTTCATTGAGCACATTCCTTACATATCGCTGCATCTCTATAATGGCTTCCTTTTGTTCCAAAGAGAACTGAGCCTTGCGCTTGGAGGCTCCTTCGGCCATGGCATCAACCCGGTCTCTCTCGGCCTGAAGCTGTAGATTTACCAGTTTTTCATTAGCCTTTGAGGAAGATTCTACAAGCCAGTCGTTATACTCCTGCTGGGTTTTTTGCCTTTCATCAGTCTCTTTTTGTGATGTTCCCGTTAGGGTTTCCAGCGTTTCTTGTGCGTTTTTCAGGTTGGTTTCGGCCTCTTTAATCGCAGCGGCCCACTTTTCGGCATTTTGGTATTGTTCGGGGCTTGACTTTATCCTGCTTAACTCGTTGTTCAAATCAGCCACATTTTCCCGTGCCTGTTTTATCAAGTCCCCTGCCTCTTTGATTCTCCCTAACTCCTTGTCAAAACCTTCAGGCAGAAATGGCCCCAATATGCTTGCATCCTCACCCTTGCTTAGAAAGTCTGATATTTTCTTCATCTTTTCATCTACTGCGGCCTGCAACTCTTCTAAATATCGCTCTGCGGTTTCGGGTGTACCCACTTTTGCCTCCAACCATTCAATGATTGCGGGTTTATTTAGGTTTATGTACGCATCTCTTTTCGCTGTGGCTTTGTCCAAGTCCTCATACAGGGCTTTCAGCGTTATGTCCTTCTGCCGTTTTTCAAGGTATTTATCAAGAGCAGCGGTGTTGTTGTCTATCAACCTCCCTTCTTCGGTCAATGATGCGTGGTACGCAGGGACAATCTTCTGTATTTTTTCAAGTGCGTCTTTTCGTGCCTCATACGACAAATTTGAATCGTTGAGAATCTCTATTAGGGAGCGCAACCCGGCTGTTTCCTCATTAAAGGCTTTCTTTGCCCTGTTTGCGGCCTCTGCCGCCTCGTTTGACCTGCGGATAAGTATCGTGGTCGTTGTGGCAAGTGCTGCAATAGCAGCCACCACAAGGCCGATTGTGCTTGCGTTCATCGACATATTCAGAAGCAACATCGCATCCTTTGCCGAGTGGATACTTTTTGCCAAAGAGAAAAACGCTGAAATGGACTTTGCCGAAACAACGGCACTTTGTGCTGCGGCAACGGCAATCAACGCTACCTTGTATGCCCCGAATGTCGCTATAAGAGGAACTAAAATGTCGGCTATGCCCTTGTAATGTTCAACAAGATATGCAGCACCTTTTATCACTCCATATATCGCCCCCTCGGAGGCCGTTCCCATCTCATTGAACATGACTTCTATCCTGTCTTTCAAGTTGGAAATCTGCCCCGTTACGGACTCGTTCTGCTTCTCCATAAGGTTGTAGAACCTGCCGCCTTCGGAAGTCATCGTCTTGAAAGCCTGGGTAACATCAGAGGCCATGACCCTGCCTGCCGAAACAAGCCCCTGTACCTCATCCTTTGCAACGCCCAGGTTCTTTGCCAGCTCATCAACCAATGGAATACCCGCTATAGCGAAATCCCGCAATTCACGGCCTTGCAGTTTACCCATCGTCAAGACCTGCCCGTAGTTTATCGCAACCCTTGAAATGGGAACACTTACACCTGCGGCCACATCGCCCAAAGACTTCATGGTTTCCATGACATCTTCAACGGCAACACCCATGGCCATCAACTGTTTGATGTTACTTGCCACATCGGTAAGGGTAAAGGGTGTTTTGGCGGCAAAGGCCACGGCTTCCTTCATTAGGTTATCCGCCTTTTCCTTGCTCCCCAACATCGTTTCAAAGGCAATACTTAATTGCTGGAACTCGCCCCTAACCTCTACCATCTTTTTGACAAGCCCCGTCATGGCGGCAGTACCACCAATAGCGGCAATCCCCTTTGCGAGATTACCCATTGACCGCTCCATGCCCTTTGATTCTGTTTCTATTCCACGAATGGAATTTCTTGCAGATGTTTCAAGCTCCTCGAATTTGCGTTTTGCCTCCGCATTATCAACCTTTGCCGTTAGATGTATCATTGTTCCCTTTTTTATCCAAGCATTTTCATTACCTCATCCTCACTCATTGTCGTGCTGCCCCCCTCTTTCTCTTTCTTGTAATCAGTCCTCACGGCATCACGGATCATCATCTCCACATTTACCCAGCTCAATTCCCAAAGAAGCTCATGATAGGTACATAAGCCAGATGTTATAACACCTTGCGCGAATCCCCAGAAGGTCTGTCCGCCATAGGTGTTTCTTTCGCTTTCAAGTCTGCTATCTTCGTTCTCTGGGAAACTATCTCCGGCAGCATTTTTACCAACTTGAAAGCCATCACAAAATCCGCATAGAAGCATTGCATTACTATAACCTGCAAGAGATTCGCCTGTGCCACTTGGGTCATCGTTGGGCTCCACATCAACATATCTTTCCGCTCTTCCAGCTTTTCCATGTCCTGCTTGTCCCGAAGTGTTGCAAGGGCAATCAGCTCCATCATATCCTCGGTACAGTCCTCGGCTACCCGTAACATCTCATCAAAAGGCTTATCCCCCGTCAATGCCTCGGCAGTAAGTTTCATCCTGCGAATCAAGCCCGCTGCTTTTATCAGCCTGCCTGCCGAAAACGGGTAAATCCACAGCCTCTCCTTCTTGCCGTTGATTTTCTCTATTTCAAACTCCAACGGACTTTCAATGATCGCTTGTTCAGCTCTTTCTATGATTTTTTCATTCTTCATAACCATTTTTTGGTTCTTGCCTTTGGTTCTTTATTCGGGGTTTTTCCCCTGCTTTGAACCCTGCCTGTGGTCGCCCACATAAAGGGACTTTCTCCCGGCAGGGTTGGGCGGGCTGATAAGGGTGGCCCCGCACACCCGAAAATTAACCTCCTGTAGATGGTTCTTCTGCCAGAGCAGGTGTCGCAATCCTTTGGAAAGGCTCCAGCTCCCCTAAGGGTTGTACCTTTGCCACAACCTGAAGGTTCACACTACCTGCTGCGCTGCCATCACCGCCCGGGGCGGCTGCAATCTTTAATCTTGGGAAATACCATGTCCAGCCTGTCAGGAAGTCAATCCTCACAGTCTTTTCGGCACAATAGGAATCCGTAGGAGCCATCCAAACATCGGCTCCCGTTCCTGTTCCACTTCCCAAATACAAGGCTACCGAAGTGTCATCCCAATCAAGGACATCCCATGTAAGGGTGTCTATGCGCCCGCTCTTTGGGTCTTTCAGAATGAATGCAGGGTAACTCTCGTTTTCCCTGAACCTCTCGTTGAAAGCGGCTGCCACGGGGTTTACCGTAATGGTATCTCCTGCAGGATTCTTGACCTTCAAGGAAGGATAGAACTTATTGACTGCCATCGGAGTATCTTTCACGTCTGTCATGTAGATAGCCTTTACTCCGGCTATGTGTATGTTATCTGTTGCCATATTCTACCTCCTTTATTCAGCGGCTACGGGTGTTTTGATCCTTTGCAACGGGGGATTAGTCCCATCGGAAACGATCTTTCCTACTGCCTGTATTGTTACATTTCCATTAGCACTTGCATCCCCACCGGGGGCTGCTGCGATTATCATCTTCGGTATGATCCAGCTCCATCCTGTAACGAAATCAATACGTACCGATTTCTCGGCATAGTAGGATTCCTGTGAAGCCTTCCATACATCGTCTGTTGCTGATGCACCACCCAAGTAGAGTTCAACGGTGGTGTCATCCCAGTCCAGTATCTCCCATGCCAAACTTTCCACCCTTCCTGATTTCGGGTCTTTCAGGATAATGGCGGGATAGGCTTGGTTCTCACGGAATTTCTCATTAAAGGCAGGTGCGGAGGGGTTTACGGTAAAGCTATCCCCTGCGGGATTCTTCACTTTGTATGCCCCTGCGGTGTTGGTCTTCAAATTTGTCAGATTTGTTAAATCTGTTATATGAAGTGCCTTGACACCTGCCAAGTGTACATTGTCTGTTGCCATTCTAATTGTTTTTGAATGTTAATTGTATATTAGAGAAAGAGTAGTTTATCTCCTCCTCGCTTAAAACACTATGATTGGTTTTGTAATAGCGATACCAGCCACCCTCGGAATTCTCCCCCGTGTAATTGTCTATCACACCGAGAAGCGATTCGGTAAGGCTGTCTATCCGTGCATTGTCCCTTACACGTTGGGAAACCCCGTTGATGGTCAGCAGCTTGTCGGGTACGTAGATATTGACATTTACTGTCGCCACCTGCTCGCCTATCAGCGTATTGCCGATTGTCCCGACAACGACATACTCTCCGCTTTGCCCTTTCGGAAACGCTGTTTTGAAAACAGGTATCGTCAGGTTCAAATCTTCCAGTATGTCCTTCAAATCCTTAAAGACGGTTGTCGTTATTTCGCCCTCACTCATTTTCATGGTATCCTCCTTGCTTTACTTTTTTAGGTAATTCACAAATTCCGCTACAAGGGAATCGCTAATCGCATCTATGTAATTTCCGCTCCCTGCAAGTACATCATAGTTCTTCGCCTCTACATACTTGGCATATTCCTTTCCAGTCGCCCAGAGTAGAATCGTGCCTGTCGGGTACTTTTTGGCCATCTCACGTGCATACTTCTGTGATTCCTTCATCGGTACGGTATGTCCGAAGGCATCCACCTTGATTGCACCGTTTTGAAGCACGAGATAGCTTATGGAGTTCCTCAAATGTCCTGTCCTGTTGGTGTACGTGCCAAGCTGTCGTGCTTTGGCACACGCCATCTCGCCTACCTTTGAGAGGAACTCAACGGCCTTGCGGTCGTATTCATCCTCCGCCTGTTGACGGATAATGGTCAGGATATTGGGATTTGTCCACTTTATAGCCATAAACTCCTGCTTTCAAAAGTCTGCCCGCTGACGTAGTAATCCTTTACCACGCCCGTATGCACCACCACTCCGCTTGCGTTTGTGATAACCGCCTGACATCCGAGGCTTGAAAGAAGCTGCGCATCGCTTGTGTGGCTCGGCAGAATGACCTTGCACGTAGGGACATAAACTTCCCCGCTTGCCGTCTGTCGTTCCTCCACCTTGCCCTGTACACGGTTGCACTCACTCTCCAATATGGTCGTTGGTGCGGTGGTAACATAGTTTCCATCGTCATCCATCCCGGCCTCGCCAGCTTTGGTTATCACTATCTTGTAGGGAAATCGTATCATTACCTTACCAATCGTTGTATGTGTCTATTATCGGTGCGTTGAACTCGTCAGCTACTTCTATTTGGTTTTCCCGTGCAAGGGCCGAAATCCTCGCCCTGATACCCCTTTCGTTGTAGCTCTCACTCATACCGTTGTTCGCTGCCGAGGAGAAGGAAAGTTGCTTTACAAGGAGGTTTATCGCCACCTTTGCCACCTGCTCCTTCACGGCCACCGCTTCGGCATCCAAGCCCAGCTTCTCACACTCCCAGAGTATCTCGTTCTGGTCAACCCCGAACGGGCCAACTTCATATTTTATAGCATCACAAGTTTTCATCGCTTACCTCCTTTAATCTGCGGATATTTTTATCAAACCCATACGGTCGGGCTTGTCAATATCAACGATCATAGCTGCGCCATATTCCATATAGCGGCCTTCCTCATCACGTGAGGAGGCTATGTAATGGCCATAATCCAGCTCGGTGTAGTTCTTGCCCGGAATCTTGTCTACCAGCTCGTAGGGTTTTACCCAGCGCAGGTTCCCTAACTTGGCGTTGGGGATGGCCGAGATATACCCGTTGGGAACAACACTTGTTCCCTCGATGTACTCGTTGATGACTTTGATTCTGAAAGGCATTGCCACGGCCTCCAGAAGTGCGTTACCCATTTCGGGGGTAATCATTCCTGTACGCTCATAGCTACCGAACTTGACAACGAAGTTTTCGCTGAAGTCTTTGCTGGCTGCCAGAAGGTTGAATGTTGCACGGTTCATCTGAAGGATGGAGGCATCACGGCCCTTGGAACGCCATCCGCTGATTGTGTCATCCAAAAATGTCAGCAACAGGTCTGTCGGGAAGGTATCCTCATCGTTGGCATCGGCTTCTTCCAAGGGCAGTTTAATCTTGTTGATTTTTACCCTGTCCTTGCCGATGGTTGTGCTGATTTCGCTCTCGCCCTTGAACATCAGGTCAAGAAGCATCAAGTCCATACGTTTGTGGGGAGCCAGTACACATTCACGGTAGTCGTCAACAAGGAAGTTCACGATTTCGTTCACGGTAGCGGCATCGCCCTTTTCGTTAAACGTATCAATCAATACCTGAAGCTCGGAAAGGCGGTCGTTGTCCATCTGGAATTTATCTCCCAGATAGGCTACTTCGCCATAGCCGTATTTCATGCCACGTCTTTTATGTAAGGGCTTCCCGGCATTCTTGTCTATGATAGAGCCAGCGAACACACCAGTAGCTGTTCCGGAATAGGTTTTGAAGGTTCCATCAGGGTTTGCACGTTTGGGGTCAAGATAATTCTTCCAAACGATGTTATCCTCGCCACGGAGCTGTACTCCAAGACGGTCAATGACTGCTTGTACTTTTGCAGGTTCTTTCAATAATGATTCAATAGTTAGTGACATTTCTTTTTCCTCCTATCATTAAATAAACATAAACCTGTCGCCCAGAGATGCCTTGTCAGCATCGGTAACGGGGATGTACAACTTGTCCTCATCAATCTCAAAGGCACGCCCCAAGAGAGTAACACTTGCCCCTGCCTCAACCTTTACAGGTGCATAAGCCAAAAAGTTGGCTGTGCGCTCGGCAACGAAGGTGTCGGGGTTGGGGGTGGTTACGCTGGTTTCCCAGCTAAGAACCGCTCCCAGAGGAACGGAATACTTAATACCTGTTATGGTAATGGTGTCGAAGGCATCGTTTTCCCCGCCTGGCGTTAAGACGCTGATAACGATGTCGTTTCCTGCAAGTTTCACGGTCAATGTTCCTTCTGCGGGAACTACAATGCCGCTTCCCTTGACAATCTTCAAGGAAATGATATCAGCTGAGCTATAGACTTCTGCCTCATAAACAACGGCCTGGTGAGCGGTGGTTACGGTTGTCGAGCCTACTCCTTTGGTTACTTTTACAGGGGAAAGAACATCGCCTTTCGAGAATTCGCGTCCTGAGGGGATAGCTGCTTCAAATTCCACCTCGTCATAATTGGCATTGGTTGTTACAATAGCCTTGATTGTTCCATAGTTGGATTCGTTAAAAGCGATTTTGTCGCCTACGTTCCAAAAACTGCCCTTCTCGATTTGGATTTTTGCAAGTGAGCCGTTTGCCGTAAAATCGGCCTGTACCCTTGCGTTTCTTACCACATACGCATTTTTAACCCCTGCGTAGGTATTATCTGCTACCACATAAAGCGGTGTCAGAGGGGGGATTTTCTCCTGTGCCGACAAGTCGGTAACATAGAGATTAGCACCTCCGGCCATCCTGTACCCCGATTTCACGTTGTACAGTTCTTCGGCTGCTTCGAAAGTGCTGGCATCATAAGTTATTCCTGCTGCCATAATAATTTCTGTTTTTAGTTAATACTCATTTCTTTGAATCACTACTTGCCGCCAGCTTTTCGGTTTCGGCCTTTGCTACCTCGGCAAATGGATCACGATCCTTTTTCCCCTCGGAAGCTCCTACACCCTGGGAGCCGATTCCCTCCTTGACAATGGCTTCCTTTTTGGCTGCCAGTATCTCACGGGCTTCATCCTCGCTCTCCACGGGTTTCATGCCTACCAAGTGGCTTTCAGGTACACCAAGTCGCTTTGCTTCGGAACGTAGAAACTGGTTGAGCTTTTCCCGTTTTTGGTGCTCGGTAAATGCCATTGCCTTTTTCTCTACTTCGGACAGTTTTTCTGTCCATATCTTCTCTTGCTGCTCCTTGTACGATACAAACCATGACGGGGGTGATTCATCCTCGGTAATGGTCTTTCCATTGGGTTCATCAGGTTTTTCCTGCTTATTCTTTGATTTCACAAGCTCGGCTGCCTTTCTTTCCGCTTCTATTTTAACTTTCTCGGCCACGTCATGGTCAAGCTGCCCGGCAAGTACCCGTAAGTCCTCCACCGCATCAGACAAAACGTCTTCCGTCAGTTCCTCGTCAGTTTTGATTTTCGCTGCCAGTCGTGCTGCCTTACTCCTGATAGTCCTCTCGGACAGGGCGGTTTTTCCTAACCCCTCATTAATTTTTTGGTAGATTTTTTCTTCCATTTCTTTGTTCTTTTTTGGTTATTATCAAATTCGGTTTTTCCGATTTTCTGTTTGGGGCATAATGCCCTATCTATATTCAAAAAAAATTACTTCTTCTTGTTGGGAACAAACCCCCAACGTATCAATTCGGTAAACACCGTATTTGCCATCCATTCCATTATATATGCGTTGTTCTCGGTGTTCTCAAAGCCTGTGTTCAAATCCCGCTGCTTGGCCAAAATGTCGGCCGCATGGCGCAGTTCATGGACAATGACCCCGTAGGTCATCTTTTCGTATTCATGGTCAAAGTTCAAGACAATGAATATGCTCTCCACTCCTTTGTAACTCACCAAAAGCGTATGTCCGTACAATTCGCCTTTGCTTATCTCCTCAAAATTCGGGATAAGGGTGCATACCTTTTCGTAGTCGTTGCTTGCTACTATATATAGTTTCCCCTTGTAAATCGGGATGTCCTTTCCTTTTATGTAGTAATGCAACTTCATTGGCTGGCCAGCTCTGATTCGTTTATTCCATCGTTTTCCCCACATATTTTGCACTGGTCATACAGGCAGGGGTCAAACCCGTAATATCCAATATACGTACACGCAATGCCGCCAGTTTTCGGTGTGCTCCTGTAATATTTACAGGGTTTTACCCAATAGCCGTTTTCAAGCGGCTCTATCTTGTTGCGCTTGTCATCCGGCACATAGCAATATAAGCCCTCTGGAATTACGGATGTGTTACGCTTAACGCCAAGCATACGCAGCAATTTTGCATACCTTGTTTCAATGTAATACCATATTAGCCTTAACCCATTCTTCATCAATACACCATGTCAAAGTATTTCTTGTTCTCCAAAATAAACCACGGCATCGTTTCCCTTGTCGCTGCCTGTGATATCCGCTCCCTGTTTTCCCTTACCCACCTATTGAACGGTTCGGGTGTTTCAACCCTGTTTGTTGCGTACTGCTCCTCTCCTAACGGGGCATCCGAGATAATCGGGGTGGCTACACACAGGCAGTTTGGATGCCAGCCGAGGAACGTAAAGTCCTTCGGGTACTCCCCAACCATTGAATCACACAGGGGACAAGGGTACGAACTTCCACGTTGAACCTTTATCCCGACAACGAAATTCATCTGCCCCCAGCGATCATGGTCTGCCTTGTGATAAGCCCTGTTCATTGACGTTCTTGCAAGGCGCATGGCGTTCTGGTGCGAGCTTCTGTATACTCCTGCTCCGGGGTGGTAGTCCTTTGCTGCCCTGCTTAACTTCAATTCCCCGTGATTATCCCTTACCCTTCTGTATAACCTGTCAGGCTCGTTCAGGTACTTCCTTAAATCTTTGGCTATCGCTGCGGCTCCCTTGCCCTCACGGATTCCCGTGTCAAGGATAAGCTCCATTTGTTCCCTTAGTCCCTCGCCAAGTTTCCATACTCGTGTGGAAAGCCTTTCCCCGTGAAGAATGGAATTGGGGGTTATCATTCTGTCGGAAAGTTTACCCGTGGCTCCAACGGCCTTCAACAATGCCTTGCTTTTCATTTCCGATATGCCAACGGCAACACTTACTCCACCTGTGTACAAGGCCATCAAGTCGGCCCTGAAATCGCTCAGAATGGATTCCACCTCCAAACGTGCGCCAACACTCTTGAAAGAGAATATCGCATCATTAACCTCATGCTTTGCACCCAAGGCAATAAGCATACGGCTGTACTTCACATACAGCTCGTCTATCTGTCGTGCCAGCTTGTTGGCCGCTGCCCTTGCTTTTCTGTCGTGCCAGTTCATATTAGAATGTCGGTTCGGTTATGTCCATCAATCGTAAATTCTGCTGTCGTTGCTGCTCCTGCGCCTTCTCCTGTGCCAAACGTTCCAACTCCAGCCCGTGATTTTCCACCAGCGGGTTCTGACGTACTCCGCCCTCAATGCTCAACACTCCCGCCTCTACTGCGGTTTTTATATTTGTCAAGTCATCAAGCACATCATCGGGCATCGGGGAAGCGAACTCATAGCTTATATCCAAAAGGTCAATCTTCCCGTCTGAATCCAGCTTTGGGAACAACACCTTCATTACGGCCTTTACAAGGTTAATTTCACGGTCTATCAGCTCCCCGTATCTATCCTGGTGGTTTTTTGCCTTTAACAAAGGAGCCATGAACACATACTGCCAGGCCTTGCCACTTGGTACACTCATGCTCTTTATGGAATCAAAGCTTATGTCAGCCGAAAAGGTCATTCCGTAAATTAATCTTTCCAGAGTGTGATACTCGTTGGTTCTGTTCTCCGGGGCCGTGTCATAGGTTAAATACGCCACTTTTCCGCCATTCTGCACCTGTATGACCGCTCCCGTGTCCTCGGAATCGGGTAGTCCTTTTATAATTCCCTCTCCGACCAGTTTGGGGTCAGCGAAATAGTCGTTCACATCGGCATCCTTGCATTGTATCTCCTCACGCCTTTCAATGAGCGGCTGAACGCCATCCCACTCAACGGGTTGCTCGTAGATAATGACGGGAATCTTACCGATGAAGTTTGTTTCAACATCCACCTTCCAGCCTATGCCCGAAGCCCTGCCCCTGTAAATCTGCTCGCTGGTGTAAACATCAAAGTGTTTCTCTATTGTCTTGTCGTTGTTGGTTGTTTCGTAATACCGCCCAAAGACTATCAGTTTCCCGAACTCGTCTTTCTTGTAGTATAAGTGGTCGCCTTTTGAATAGGCCAGAACCTTTGTTTTTAAGGCTATGTTTCCACCATCGTCAAGGTATAGGTGATACAGCTTGGCAGAGATGGTTTCCGCCCCAGCGAGGGTCTTTGCCTCCCTTATGGTACTGTGGAAACGGGTGTCTTTGATAATCCCCATGAAGGCCACAAAAGCCTCGTCTGCCTCTTCCGTTTGATTGGAGAATGTTCCCTGCTCGCCAAAGAGAAATGCCGTTGCTTGCTGGTTTATCATCCGCTGAAAAGGAATCGGTAGTTTTGCCGTTTTCTTCGGCTCCTTACCCTTTCTTTTCTTGTCGGGGCGGTTGGCCGCATTGTGTAGCGTTGGATCGTACTGCGAAAGAGCCGTGCTTATGCGGTCATCGAAGTTCTCCAATCGGTCTTTGGCACGGGTCAAATCGGCCTCGCTCAATAGTTCAACCAATTCCTGCTTGCGACCCAAAGCTGCGTTCAGCTCGTTCTTCAATACCTTTATTACGCTGTTTATCTCTATTGACATGGCTTCTACTTTATTCTTTATAGTCCTAAATCATCCTTGCTTATCGGCCCCACATTGCGCCCAAGTGTCTTTTCATACACCACATACCGCACGGCATCCATAGCGTGGTCAAAATCCTTCACTGGCTGGTTGACAAACCCGCCATCCTTATTCTGCTCCCAGACGTAGTTCTTTATCTCCCGTATTACATTGTGGCTGCTCTGTGTGATATGTATGTCAAGTGTCTGCATCTTTGTTATCCCTGCCTGTACACTCCCGGAGGGCTTGCTGACAGGGGTTACCCAAAGCCCTGCGTTCCGCAACTCGGCAATCAGTCGGGGATCGGCACTCTCGGAAACAATCTCCTCACGATAGGGAGCCAGTGCATCAATCAGATTGTCGGTCAGCATATGGGTTGCATAGAACAGCTCATGGAGATATAACGCTCTTGCCTCTATGTCCAACCCTACAAGGACTGCTGCCGAGGGGTGGTTTGAAAATCCGAAGTCCAGCCCTATGTAACGCTTGCGGATCGTTGGGGGAATCTGTTCCACCAATGACCAGTTTGTAAAGATGAGCCCATCGACCATCGATTGCTGACCCTGTCCGTAGATTGTCCACAAGGAGCGGTTCTTGTCCCTCAAATCCTCTATCTGTTCAATGATCCTTTGCTCCAGAAACGGGTTGTCCTTGTAGGTGGTTATAAAGTGGAACGTCTTTTCATCCTTATTCAATTTGCTTATCCAATGCTCATCGGTAAAGCTTGGATTATAGTCCAAAATCGCTAATTGGGTGGTACGCATCTGCAACTGCTGCCACTCGATAAAGGTTAATTCATTCGCTTCATTGACAAAGAGGATATCACGTTTCCGCCCCCTTAACTTCTCCTCGCTATCGGTAGAGAAAAACTCAAACCAGCTCTTGTTGGGCAGGGTGTAAATCAAGTCCGATTTGTTAAATGCCGAATCATCCCACAATTCCATACGCAAAAGAATGTCTTTGAAGTCCCTCAATACGGAACCCTTCAAAGCGGGTAGGGTGGCTCTGACAATTGAGCATGAGGTTTCCTGATTTAACAGAAGCCGCTGAACGAGCCAAAGGACAATGTTGTACGTCTTTCCCGATCGCGAACCCCCTTGTGCCGAAATCACGGAAAAGTCCCTTGACGCTTCTTCCAGCCTTTGAAATACGTTCGTTGTCTTTACCCTAACTTTCCCCATTTACCACCTCTATCTCTATCTTCGGCAAAAGGTCTTTGCCATCTTTGCCTGTTAATTCAATATAGTTTTGGTTCAGCATCTTCCGCTCCTCTGGTGTGCAGATAAGCCTGTAAAGTGCCAAAAGCTCGGATGCCTTTGGGGACTTGTACAGCTTTGCCCGTATTGCGGATTTGGTGCGAATCTTGTTTTTCTCCAATAGGCCTTTTAGGTCGTCCATTTCGTCAGACCCAACGGGGAAATAATCATAGAAGGTCTGCTTGGCGCAGGGAATGAATGCAACAATATCCTCAATAAAGAAAAGGTTATTTTCCGTTATTGCGGTTTTTGCCTGTTGATATAGTTTATCTCTGTCGAAAGCCACGCCTTGCAATATGATTGTTTTAAGTTTTCGCCTGTGTTAAAAAAGTGTCATTTTACACAATGGCCCTATATGTAGTTTACTCATTTTTTCGCACATACGCAAGTTTTTTGCCAACTTTACAACCAAAAGCGGCGTATGTTGCTGATTTTCAATGATAGTTTTAATTTTTCAGTACCGAAAGAATATTTTTGTTTGTATCAGATTTATTTGTATCTTTGTAACACTCGCCAAAAAAACTCACTGTTTTTTCTGCCCCGCCCCAGGGGCTTTTTTTCATTTTTCATCAATACGTCTTCCACTCCGCTCATGCTCGCTTTTTGGGGTTCATAACCTATCTCCGTTAAGGCTGTTTATGTAGGCGCTCAGCCGTTCAGAATCGGCATAGTGCATCGACCCAATGCGAAATGCCGGAATCTTTTTTTCCTCACATAGCCTTTTGGCCACGGTTTTACTGCACCGCAAAAATTTTGCGATCTCATCCATTCCTCTAAGAATCTTTTTTTCTGTCATTTTGTAAATTTTTAATGGTTAATAGTGAATAAAATGGCATACGCTGTAATACCTGTTTTCGTATATTAACAACTTGATTTTCAGTCTTTATCAATGCCCATTTTTATACGCTCCGACAAATCCTCCATACGCTCCAAATCCTCATAAGACCCAAAGCGGAAATCAATGGATCGCATATAGCCGAACATTTCCACAATTTCGGCCTTGTAGGTTCTCATTCTTGCGCCCTTTTTGAGCAGCCTCTTTTTATAGGCTTCCGCATACTCCCTTGTCGCATTTTCTGGCTTTACCAGAATCTCGGTTTTCACGTCAATGCGCAACCTTACAAGTTCGTCATCCTTGTCCATCAGTACACCCTTTTGAAAAACACGGATATTCCGTCTTTCCTATCAAACTTTGAGCATTGAATCTTGACGCAGTTCTCATCCCTAAGCGCACAACCCAAACAATCCCTCACGCCCTTTGGCCTTGGGAATGGCGTATAGTGTTTTCCCCTTATACAAATAACCTCTCCAATCGCCACAAACGTAACGGGCAATTTGTATGTTGCCCCGATCCGTTCAAATGCCATTGCTTCCTCTCTTTGTTCCTTTACAATCTCAATCATTCCTTACCTTTTTTGTTTTGTTTTTACCCTAATGTTCCTTTTTTGAAGTTGAAAAAGTTGTACACCCCATACACCCTTTCCACATCCTGAAAGGTTATGTCCTCGGTTTCCCTGCCCACCGAGCAAACAACCTTGTTACAGCCCGTTTCCGTGCCGTTTTCGCCTATACAAACGACCTTCATCCGTCTGCCATACTTTGTGTCCACCTCAAGCCCTGATAGCTTGTAATGCCCGAAAACAAAGGAAATATCTCCAATGGTCAATTCCACCGGTTCCCCGTCTTTGTTTGAGCAGGTTATTTTATTGGAGCCGTCTTTCACGCTTTCCCCAATCCGCAGAAGGCTGAACAACCTGCCGTCTGTTGTCAATACCCTTATTTTGTCCATTGACTTTATGTTGTAGATTTTTGTTGTCATTGTTTCTTATCTTCAATTATTTCCGCATATATTTTCCGTGCCGCAATCTCCGCCCAGTCCAAATCGGTGTGCTTGTTGTATTCGGATTCTATGCGTTGCTTTATTTTTGATACCATCGTATCTTTTGAATTAGTTAAAAGCGTGTCTACCTCTACTATGGTTATACCATGTGTTTCCATAGACTTTAGCATAGATGTGTAGTTTTCAAATCCACACTTAGTTGCGAGGGAATTAAATTCTTTGTTTTTCATAATTTCTGCAATACGTTTAATCAAATTAAAATTTTCTGTTAATTTCGTGATTTTTTTATTTTAATAGCACTAAACACCACTCCTCTTGACAACTTCAGCATACAACTGCATACTTTGGTATATGGTTGCCTCTAAATTTAATATTCCAAGAAACTCCCTGTGACAATAGTCCCAACATTCTCTTTGGATTTGGTCTAAAGAAAAACCCTCTGCTATCATTTTAACTCTTTGTTCAATCCATTCATCCATTGTTCTCATATTTTAAGTTATACTTTGAATTTGCATTGAAAAATTAAATTTCGCCCCTTAGCACTTTTTCATACTGCCCCTTTGTGCCATCCCATTTGAGGGCGTTATCCCAGCACAAACCCAAATGGTCAACGTAACGACCATTGTCATCAAGCCTTTTGCAAACGGATATAATCGCATCTTCTGTGTTGTCATTCCAAAATATAGCCAAATCCCCCTCTTTCAATTCGGGTTCCTGCCCCACCTCAACGACAAGGTAATTTTTGCCGTTAATAACCTTTCCCGATATTACAGCCTTGCTGCCTTCGGGAATTTCTAATGTTGTGTTCATGTTTTTCATGTTTTGTTGTTTCTTATTTTCAGCAGTTTTTTAATCCCCCAAACCACCAGCCAAACTGCACCAACAACCGCGGATGTGTACATCGCAAAAACCACGACAAGGGGGATTATCTCGGAGAGGTTCATCGCATCGCCAGCATTACAACCCCGAAAACCATTACGAACATTACCACCAGCGTTGCCAGCGTTGATAGCAGTATTGCCATTTCAATCATTTTTTCCCTGTGTTCTTTTTCCATTGTTTCCATTGTTCTTTTTGTTTTCCTAATTTTTCAGTTCATCAACCATTTGCTCAAAGGTCTTTGCATCGGGCAAAAGCCCCTTTTCGTAGCACTCCTGCATTTTCAGCATATTCTCC
>Ga0209723_1002471_pt1 | contig 24688 bp, 24 predicted proteins | sample BiotimSIPDNA_2_FD_185750 | JGI IMG/M metagenome (GOLD analysis project Ga0209723, IMG submission 185750) | Anaerobic biogas reactor microbial communites from Washington, USA - Biogas_R2 time_0 SIP DNA (SPAdes) (version 2) | ecosystem: Engineered > Bioreactor > Anaerobic > Unclassified | place...
GTTAACCATTACGGCTTAGGCTTGCCAAACTGTTCATAGTTTTGTAGTTGCGGGAGACGAAAAGTGATAATTTATGGTAGTTTTAAATATGGTCACACCTTTCCTAAACAAGACCATGGATGAAAGAGCGTCTAACTGTTTGCCTCGCAATCACCCTCGCAATAGCACTTATGGTTCCCTTACATTTGGCTCAAGGCCAGGAATACTATGCGTACACTGTTCATATTAGGTCAGATGGCTCAGCATTTTGGAAAATAACCCAGTTCTCAGACCTTAACGCAACCATAACAGGCTGGGATAGTTATCAACAGAAAATCAATGGCTTAGTCGATATGGCTTCAAGGGTTACTAATAGGGCGATGAGTATCGACGACGGTTCTATTGAGATAAGTACAACTATGTCGGTTGAATCTAAAATAACCGAGTACTCTTTTGTTTGGTTAAACTTCAGCATCGCTAGCGGCAAAGAATTAATCTCCGGTGATGTCTTCCAAGTTGAAGGTTTCTTTAGTCAACTCTTCGGTGACGCCTCATTCGAGCTAACGTACCCTGAAGATTATACTCCACAATCAGTAAATCCGCCGCCATATCAGCGCCAAGACGCCTCAAACTCCCTGAAGTGGGCTAGAACACAGGATTTAGCTGATTTGCATATAGTTTTAGCGTTAACTCAGTACTCGGATGGCGAATTAGGAACACTGCCGATTAGTTTTATCGGTTTAGCTATAGTTCTTATTGCAGTTCCCATCGGTGTCGGTGGCTTTCTATTAATTAAAAGAAAGCGGCGAAATAGCAGTAACACTCCGATTTCTGAGGTTGGCGTGCCTTCGGCTATTGAGAGCGATGAAGACAGAATCCTCAAACTCCTAAAAGCTTCAGGCGGAGTCATGCGTCAGACAGAAATCACCGAGAAACTGGGTTTCTCTAAAGCTAAAACCAGTCAACTCTTAACTGCTTTAGAGAGCAGGGGTGCTCTGGCAAGGTATAAGAAGGGCCGAGATAAAATAGTGACATTCAAGAAGGGAGATATCTAAATGGTTAGCCATGATAGGTTTAACAAAGCCGTTTTTGCAGTTCTGCTTCTTTGTTTAGTTTCGCCGTTTTTAGTGTATGATGCTTCTGCTCAGTCCACAACTGTTACAGCGGAAGCAGACTCAAGTGAGCTTAAAGTCGGCGATACATTAACCGTTACAATCAAAATCTCTGACGCGGCTGACCTATATGGTTTAGATGTTACGTTAAACTGGAACACCGCAATACTAGAAGCGGTGAGCGCCACCAGCACGCTGGGTGTAGAATCCAACTCAAACGGTGTACTCCACGAATCCACTACTTACCCCATCGAGGTTGAAGACGACAGTTTAAGCTCTGGACAGTACCATTTGCTTGCCACTTCAACCGGTTCAAGCACTCCCTCGTTTAGCGGATCAGGAACAATCGCCACTTTAACCCTCAATGTCATCGGTTCAGGCTCAGCGGACTTTATGTTAGATGTTGAGCTTTCAACACGAGACGCAACCGGCGAAATCAGCCTAGTTACCCCCGCAACAAGCGTTACAGCGGTTAACGCGGTAATTCCTGAATTTCCGGTTACAGCATTAGTGTTAGCGTTAGCGCTTGCTGCTACAGCCTCAGTAATTATTGCAGCTAAAAAAGTAAGTAAACCTCTACTAGGCATAACAAAAATTGGAAATATAGTTTAAGATGAATTGACCTATACAATCGTCCGAAAAGTTTACTGATAGCAGAAAAATAAGATTGCTGTCTCCTCAACGCTGGGCAACTCTTTAGGGATAGACATTGAAGTATTGACATAGCTTTCAAGCTGCAGACCCAAACGCTGGCATTTAGTGATAACCGCTTTAGGCGATTTATTTAGCTGCGCAGCAATCACAACAACACCGCTCTTGGCCCCGACGAGGGTTTTTAACTCAACTTCTTCCCGTGCTGTCCAAACTTTACCCGTCATATCAATAACCCAGTATTTGCATCAACTAACAAATTCCACACTCAAAACCTGAAGACCTAAAAACTGTTCAACACAATGTATCCACCCATCCCACCCCACCCAACATACCACCAACATATCCTATGCGACAGAATTTTACGCCACCCATCCTAAAGCAAACCAAAAAGCAACCCAAACTAGAAAACCAATCAGCCACACAATTAAAAAATGGGATGGGACACCACAAAAAAGCCCATCCGCAGGAAAATAAATTAATTCACCTGGTTTTCACACACTCCATCCAATCATTAAGAACAAAGAAATGTTAGTGTTTTTGGAGAGACGGAGTAAGTGTGTTGGTTGGGCCATTAGCCATCCGTCGTTCGAGGAGAAAGGAGAAGGCTTCGAAAACGGAAAAGGTTGCTTTTGGCTAGTGGTTTTGCCTTCAACCCTATCCGACTCTCTCCGAATACTAACAGAACGACATATGCCCAGAAACGAGTATAAGGCTTATGAAGGCTAAATAAAAAGCAGAAATATTGATTTAGTGTAAGCAAAAATTTAGCTTACGGCTAAATTGCCTTCAACGATGCTTTGGTCGGAGACTCGAAGCTCTTTAGATAGGTAAAGTTTTAGAACGGAAGAAAACCTGGGAAGCGGGCCTTTGTAGGAGACAATCTGGTTTCCCCTCAACGCTTCAGCATGAAGGATTCTCTCTTCTTCTTTAAAGCTGAACGTTACGGTCTGTGCTCCGGCTGCGTATGAGCGGAAATCTTCCCACTGGCTACAGGTTACTGTAACTGTTGGGCCACTCTGTATCATAGGTGCATTCGCTGCAGGCGCTTCTTCTTTAGCTGCAACTGATGGAACAGCTTTTATATCGCCTTGTACGCAGCTAAGCAGGTTTGTTACTTCTTTTTGTAAACCGTTGATTTTTTCTTCAACTTTGTCAACTTTTCCGCTTATCTCGCTGGTGTCTCCCATCTGTTCTGTAACAGTGGCTAGCTCGCTAATGAGTTTGTCCAAGTCTCTTTCATGCTCTTTTAAGACGTTAACTATAAAGTCTAATGCTTCGAGAGCTTCGTCTTTTTGTTGCGGATTCTTTGCCATTTATGTTATACCCCCACTTTGTCTGACAACCACATAGGGCGTTAAGTATATATATGGTTAGCGAATCGGAGAATAGTATCCTTGTGACATCGTAAATATACATATTCAAGATACTGTACAACAAAAAAACGGGAAAATAATTTGACGCTTTATTGTTTCTTTCGCTTGTAAACTGCCACACCTGCCACTACTAAAACAACAGCAATGGCTGCCGCAGATACATAAACGGCTGTATATTCGATATCTTGCGACTGACCGGGAATTTCTGCAGTGTTCGTAGCTTGATTGGTGGGAGCAGGTGTTACTTGATTATGCGGTGTTTGGGTAGGGTTTGCTGTGGGAACTTGCTGAACAGGTGTAGGAACGGGCGTAGATGGCTGTAAAACTGGTTGGTTGCCCAATACAGAATTCCTTAACGCGTCAGTTAGGGCTGGACTTTGACTCTGTGGTGAAGGAACCACGTCGGTGCCCATTTTTATCGAGATTACTTGTGCGATCCAAACTGCTCCGTTCGTGTATGGAATTACTAATCGATATACTTCGTTTAGCGGCATTGAATTCATCTGGTAGGCCAAAATAACATCCTGCTGCATCGCAGTTTCCATGGGAATCACTACTCTATAACTGTCTTGGGCTAACAACTCTATGGAGGTTACTGATGGGTCGAGTCCTACTTGAGTGAATAGATGAGATAGCTGTACACCTGTCCATTCGCCTTCGGTTACTAATGAACCGTAGCAGTAGAGGGATGAATCGACGGTTGTCTGCGGCATCGCGAGCACTTGGTCATATGTTAGGGTTGTTGTTTTTCCTGCTAAGTCGGTTACTTCTATGTTCCATTGAGGTTGGGCTGTGGCTGTTTGTGTGGTTATTACTAGGGCTGAGCTTATGATTATGAGAATAATTAGGCTGGAGGTTTTGTTCGTTTTCTCGTCTCCAACTAATTATTCCACGTGTCATATTTTTAAACTTTATCAAACAAAAAACAAAAACAGCCAATACAATAAATAATAAACCTACAGATGCGTAAGCTGCTCCCTAAAAAGCGCCCTCACCCCAAAAACCGCGCTATCACGCTTACCCTCAACAGCTACTTCCTCAATAGCGCCCAAAAAAGCCGCCGAATCAGCCTTAATGCCTGTACCATCAAAGGACATCAACAATTCCTCAAAGTATACAACCTCTTTAGAGGTGTCTTTTTCGCCAATAACCTTTGCCAGTAACAGATCGTTTAGCGTGTAATAAGCCAAAATAGCCGCCTTTGCGAGTTCGAAATTAGGATTGAAGCTTGCTAAGTCGTCTTCGGGTTTTAGTCCTGTAAAGTAGCCGTGGACTGTTTTGAGTACAGCGAGGGTTTCTCTGGCGGTATCTTTGGCGGCTTGGCCTTTTACAGCTGTATCAACGGCAGCGAAGTCAATGCTCAGAGGCGGCAGCGTGGGGCAATCAATGTTAAAAGATAGCCCCAACGTTTGGGAGTACCCTTCAATTTGGTGCCAGTCCACTCTTTTAGCATGTAAACCGATTAAGATATCAAAGGATGAATCTACAATGGGCAATGACAGTTGTATGAGGTTTAGTAAATCGGCTCTACGCTGAGCCGCCCGCTGATTTAGCGCGTTTGCTTTTTGGCGCTCTGACTGCTTATCGTGTATTTGTTCTTGGAGTTCAGCGAACGATAAGCCTTTTTTGAGCATGAACTGGTAAGTTTGGTTATTCCATGTTAGGCTCAACCAGTTTCCAAGGCTCTCGATCGCGGTTAATTCATAGATTGGGTATTCCTTTTCCACAACCCAGCGTTTCTTAAAAAGGCCCTTGGTTTTAAAAAATTTAACTTTGTCTTCGGCGACTTCATACTTGTCGACTTTTAAGCCTGAGAGGTTCTTTTGTTTAGGTTTTACAGGCGCCTCGATGGCAGATCCTGTTTGAATAGGCGGATTTTGTTTTCTGCCAAATAATCGAGAACTGTTGATTGTAACAGTCGCTGGGTTGCTCATTTTACTCTATTGCTTATTCTGCGCCACTATGTTATAAAGTCATGCACAAAAACCAAAATCGACATGAAGTGGCATTTGCTCATTTACTGATAAGCGGCGGATTAAACAACAGCTTTTTTGTCTGCTCTTGCTTGTACAACGCCCACAACCAACGTGCAACCCAAACCAACTGCAGATTTAAAAAAGCATTTTTCTGCATAAAGTTATGGAAGATGAAGTAGCAGGGCAGCACTCCCTTCTTCTAATTTGAAAAATAAAAACGGGTTAACGCGGGTTCCAGACGATACTAATAGCACTCGAAGGGCAAGCGCTAATGCAGGGTGTCTGCTGAGTTTCAGGTTTACAGCCAGTGCAGGTATACCTAATTTTTTTGCGGTGCTCCTCAGCGATGGCGGCGACTGTTTTGTCCTCAAGATCGATAAACTCCGTAACTAATTCAAGTGCTTTTTCTGGGCAAGCAATTACACATTTACGGCATCCGCTGCACTTGTCTGAGTCTACTACTATGTAATATTCGCCTGATCCGTCGATGTAGCCGTAATGCGTAATCAACTTTTACTCACCTAAGCCTTCTGAGCTTTCTCGTAAAGCGCCTTACCCAATAACGCAGCACCTAACGCCCCTGCCACCATGGGGTCCAGGCCGTCTTCTCGCCAGCGTGGCATCGGAAGAGTCTTAACGCCCAAGATGACCTCGATCCGACTGACAATGCCAATGTTTTTGGATTGGCCTCCTGTGACGACGAGTTCTGGTTCATACCCCACGCGGTTGATTAGGTTAGCCATGCGGACAGCCATAGCGCGTGTATATGCTGCGAGGACTTTCTCTTTTGACCAGCCCTTCCTCAGCAGGCCCATTGCTTCGGTTTTAGCGAACGCGACGCATGTGCAGCTGACGGGGTCGGGTTCTTTCTCTACTTTAAGTGAGATGTCGCCGATGTCCTCTATTGGGATCTGGAGTAGGTCTGCGAAGACCTCCATGCCTCTACCTGTTCCTGCAGCACATTTGTCGTTCATTAAGAAACTGACGACTCGTCCTGTTTCGTCGATTTTGATTGCTTTAATATCCTGTCCGCCGACGTCCAGTACGGTTCGGACGCGTGGGCCCCAGATATAGTTGGCGCCTTTGGCGTGGCAGGCGATTTCGGTGATGGCTTTGTTTGCCATTGGGACGTTGACTCTGCCGTAGCCTGTGCCGACTATGTATTTGAGGTCGCCGACCGTTAAGCCGGTGTCCTGTAATGCGTAGTCGAGGGCTTTCTTTGCGCTTTCTGGGCTGTTACTGCCTGTGCGCGTGATGCCCCAAGCGTATGCTTCGCCGTTAACCATGATGGCTGCTTTGGATCCGACTGAACCGACGTCGACCCCCGCGGTGATTATGTCTGCTTTGCTCCATTTCTTAGGCATGACGCGATGGTACTCGCGCCAGCGCCAAAATTCTTCTTTAGTTAAATCTGCCATCTTTAAGCGCCTCCCTTAACGCGGCCTGCCGCGATTAATGCTGCGCCGAGTGCACCGACATAGTCGGGGTACTCTGGAATCTTTACGGTTAATCCCAGTTTACGGTTAAGCGATGCTACAAATCCAACGTCTTTGGCTACGCCGCCGACGAGGACAACGTCTGGGTTTACGCCTAGGCGATGAATCATAGATGAAACTCGGTCTGCCATAGCGTCGAATACGGCGCGGCATATTTCAGGTTTAGACTCCTGACGGTGGATCAGTGAAACCACATCTGATTCGCCGAATATGACGCATGAAGCGTTAATTGGGCTTGCACGTTCAGCTTTAAGCGAGAGCGGTCCCATGTCTTCGAGTTTAACTTCCAATGCACGTGCCATTGCTTCGATGAATGCGCCTGCTCCAGCTGCACAGCGTTCGTTGACTACGAAGTCAGCCATTACGCCGCGTTCGTCGCATCTTACGGCTCGGGCTTCTTCGGCTCCTACGTCGATTATTGTTCGCGCTGTTGGGATGAGGCTTACTCCTGCTTTAGCGTCGGCGCTCATCATAGAGACGGTGCTGTGCTCGTAGGGCGCCATATCCATCGCTGAACCGGTTGCTGCGAAGTGCTGTACGTCGCTTAGTTTGAGGTTTGCTTGTGTTAAGGCTTCGGCAACTGCTTGTTCAGTTGCTTTTGTGGGGTCAAATCCGGCGAATGCCTGAGAGCGGCCTACGACTTGGCCGTCTTTTAGCACTACTGCCTTTACTCGCTGAGTTCCCAAATCCATTCCGACTGTAATCACTTAGAAATCCACTCTCGCATTTAGCATTTCAAGGAAAGCTTCTACACGTGTCTTCATTTGCCCAACATCTTCTCTTGTGTACTCCGTATCCAAGTAGTAGACTGGGACATTAATTTTGTCCAGCGCTTTCTTTACGCGGCTGTACTCCATGGCATAGAGCATGCATCCTCGGATAACGTAGTAAATGACGCCTTGAATATTCCAGTCTTTTATTTTTGTTATTAGCCAGTTGATGCGGTCTTCGTTGCCGTCTTTGCTTGTGAAACATGGACAAGTTGAAGCCATGAGGTAGCGTTCGCTTATTGCGTTTAGCATGTCATCCATACTCCACTCGTCAACGCCGATCGGGTCGTTTAGGATGCGTTCGCCGCTACATTGCTCGTCAGCGACGATTATGCCCTGCGGGTTGCCTTCCTCAACCAGTGTTGGCAGCTTCCAGTTGTCTGGCCAGAACATCGGGGTACCTGTAACCATCACGCGTGGAATGTCTGGGCTTACAACCCAGTCCTTTTTAGCGGCTCGGGCTTCGAGTTCGTTGCAGAGTTTCTCAGCGTTCTCTGTCCAGCGCACCTTATCATCCCAGCTGTAAGCCTGATTGACAAGCATAGCGTCGCGGCCCATAATCACTGGGTTGCCCTTGCGGAGTTCCTGTAAGCGGCGGAAGACTTTGGTAGCACGGTGGCTGACTTCGATGGATTCTTTTAGTTTCTTGCGGTCGATCTTGTTGCCTGTGAAGGTTTCGATCTGGGTTTTCATTTGCTTGATTTCGTCGCTCCAGAACCTTAGGCTATGGGTGCTGTCTTTCACGCGGGGTACGTTCATGCCCCAGATTGTTTTTTGGTCGCTTAAGATTTCGCTGAGTTTAGTCATGCCGTCGCATGTTAGTACGCTGATGAGTGCGTCGCTTTGTTCTAGGAAGGGTGAGAGCTGAATCATTTTTGCACCGATCGTTGAGCGGATAACCGGGCAGACCTCTACTGGTACTACGCGGTCGCCGAGTTTAGAAGTGTCATACCAGCCTGAGTTCACGCGCACAGGAATAGCATCAGCTGCCGTTATTAGCTCGGTTGGCGCAAAGAGGCACATGTAACCGATAACTTTTTTGCCCTTAGCCTTCTCCGCTTCGATTTCCTGCTGGCGCTTGCCGAAGAGGTTTGCGATGTCGTCAAAGTACTTCATGGCGTCGGGCCGATGCGGATCAGCTTTCTTCATACGCGCGATGTTGTCAGCTATGATTTTCTCGGAGGCAACTTTCACGGTGTTTCTTAATTCATCCATTTCTTTCTGCTGCATTTCAGGTAGGTACTTTCTCTCAACGGTGGTTTCTTTCATTTTGTTTCCTTCCTCAATCAGTGTTAGGTTGTTTTAACCAGTTTCTGGAGCGAAACACGGTTTTGTTACCAAGCTTCAGTTTCAACGCATCCTCATAAGGGCACATTTCTACGCATCGGCTACACAGCATGCATTGGGAGGTGCCGATTTTTCCGCCCTTCTGCTCATAGACCTCGTTAACCTGCACGGTGCAGACGCGTTTGCAGACACCGCATTTAGTGCATTTTTTCTCGTCCTTCTCCACATATAGTAGCGGCAGTGCCTTAAAACCCTTGAACTGATTTATCGCGGCAAGCGAGACACCTGTGGGGCAGAAGCGGCACCAAACGCGTCGGATTAAGAATGCTCCGATTAGGGTTACGGCGACGAATGCAGCCATCAGGTACAGGCCGATTTGTTCGTTTGTAAACGTAACTATGTCTAATCCGTATGGGTAAGCGAAGTTTACGCCGGCGAGGTTGACTGTGGCGACGTTGGACCATGGCACGATGAATGGAATCATCGGGTCGATAAGTACGTTGTAGATGCGGTAGTGACCAGCCAAGAGCTCAGCCATCATAGGTGAAACCATAATTTCTTTGGGTTCAAACACAAATAGCGCAACCGGTACAAGTAGGAAAACGAGCATTATGACGTAGCGGCTCTTATGCAACGCCACGTTAAACCGGTCGGGGATTAGGCGGTAACGTATCTTTAGCGCCCTGCGAAGAAGGCTCTCAAGGTCCATTATTAGAGCAAATGGGCAAAGCCAGCCGCAGAAGAATCTGCCCAGAAAAAGCGACAACACAAATACGAAGATAAGCACATAAAGCAGCGGAATCGTGTAGGAGAACACGTAGAATAAGGCAGCAAAAGACACCGCTTGGATAACGAAACGCAGAAACGTCACTCTTGTCGCGAGGTTCTTTTTCCAGAGCAGAACTGCCGCTATGCCAGCTACGCCAAGACCAGCTAGTACGGTTAACCGTAGTATGTCGCCTATTATTTCTCCAGCCATAGTTCTTCACCATTACCCTATTTGGGTTAACGAGCTATACACCGAAAGAGCGCCAAGGAAGATTAAGATTAATCCACCCGCTATAGATATCCATTTGCGAAATAACGGTGCCTTATTTAGCAGCCAACCGGTTACGCCGCCAAGTATTAAGATGGGTGAAATGCTTGTGCCGACACCGAACAGCAACGCTACTGCAATACTTCCGGCTGCATCTACGAGCGTTAGAGAGGTTGATAGGAGCAGGATTAGCGGTGTACAGATGATGAGTCCGCGTGTGAAGCCCAGCGTGAAGGCGCCGAAGTCTACGCCGTAGCGTTTGATTCTGCCCGCGGTAACTGCTGCGTCGGATGGTTTGCATTCGCAGCCAGACGGTTTTCGTATTTTCCACATGAGCATAGCCCCGATGGCTATGGTTACCACGCCAAACGCGAGTGAGCTGTAAATCTGAAAGGGAGTAATCGCGGATTCTGATACAAAGAAACGAAGCAACTCGCCGAATACGCCGACTACTGCTCCTATTATAGTGTAAGCGAGTATTCGTCCACCGTTGAAAATCGCAGTGATTTTTACGCTCTGTTTAAATCCCGAGCCGACGCCTGCAATGTAGCCTGCCACAACCGGCAAGCAGCTCGCGGTGCAATACGCCAAGCCGAACGCTAAACCGCCTACGAATGCGCTCAAGTACGGATTAGCAATAGCAGGTAGTAATGACATGCAGATTTTTCCGTTTGGCTTTATAGCAAATAATGACTATATGCATTTAAGTGTTGCATAATCTCGCGGTTTAGGTTTGGAAAAATAGATTTTGATGTATGCCTTTGAACGAAGAACTTTTTTAAATTAGAAGACGAAGAAAATGCCGCCCTGCTACATTTATCTTCTACAAGTTGTTGTAGAATCAGCTGTTTTCGGTTCTGCTGTTGGTTAGGGTTGCAGGTTGGTTGTGAAGATAGTCACCCTGACCATAAATTTTTCCTTGGATAAGAAAAACTTTTACGCGAATATTATGCTCTATAACGCACTCCTTGATAGCTTATCATAAAAATTTGTATTATAGGCTGGTTAACAATTATTTTTGGTTTAGGTGTTTTTCGAAGTCAGAGTCAAAGTTGTCGATTAAAGTTTTCAGGCTCTCTGTAATTTCTTTCACTCGCTCTCTTGCATGCTTCTTGATTAATTCTGGATCCAGCATCGAGTAGGTGTGGTAGTATCCGCCTCCTTTGATGGTTTTTGTTTGTTTGGTTACGAGGTTTATGCTGACGAGTTTGGCTAGGCAGCGGTGTACTGAGCTTCGGTCTTTCTGTACTTGTGTGGCGATTTGGTCTAAACTTGCGTTTGGGTTTGCTACGACTGCTTGGAGTACTACTATGTCGGATGATTTGAGGTTGTAGAGGCATGTTAGTAGGTCGGTGCATGATGCGCCTTTTTTTGTTAGCAAGTTTATACTTTCCATAGGTATGCATTGTGTGTTCTCTAATATAAATAGTATTGCACGGTTATGACAATACCGTAATATATATCTGGTTGGTGACCCTATTAATTATCATCACGTGTAACGGCAATGGAGAAAAAAATTGAATGCCCACGAGGCATACCGGAAGAGATGTGTGACCACGCTCCCCACTGTAATGTTTGGAAACTACGAGAGGCTGCAAAAAAGTCAAACCTACCAGCATAAACGAGGAATTTTAGTGGCTGAACCAAAAAACGGTCGACCCATCTTTTTCCCCGAGAAACTGGTTATATGGGGCAACCTCGGCCTATTCGTCTGGATTCTTTTAGACACAGCTGCTTTCGCTCTGTACAACGTCACCGCAGGCATCGCGTTTTTCGTATTGACACTTATCTTGATTTATCTTGTTCTTAACATCCTTGGTTGCCTGCGTCCATGCCACAACTGCATCAAATGTACGCACGGAATGGGGCGATTAGCAGCATTATACTTTGGCAGACGCATTTTCAAAGACTACAAATATAACTACAAACTGCCTGGCGCTGTATTCTTCACAGTTTACATCGGCGCCCTGCCAGCAGCATTCGCACTCTACTCAACTATAGCAGATTATACGCCTATCAAAGCAGTAGTAACTGCAACGTTACTGGCATTAACAGTTTACAGTGCCTCAACATGGCGACCGAAAAAACCTAAAACCACTTAGAAGCGCCTCAGAAAACTGTACATCAAGTAAAGAGGCTACATATTTTTTTATTTCTCAAAAAACAAAGAAAAAGAAAATGGGTTTAGCTGATTATTCTTGTGTTGTACTGTGCTATGTACGCTAAGTGCGCTGCGTCGTATGGGTAGCTTTCCGCTGAAGTATATGGGTAGCCGCTCATTGCGAGGTATGGCATCGGATCGACTGTGTAGTCAAAGCCGTAGCCCCATGCGCCGGGTGGATCTTTGAACCAGCAGGCTACGACAAAGAAGTAGTCCCGTACCATTCCGTCAGCTGGATCAGTTAGGTTAGCTGTTGAGAATCGCAGGTTAACTTGGTCGCCTTGTCTGCCGACTATGAACATGTCATCAGTTACTTGTATGAGCTCTGTTACGTCACCGTATCGTGTGAATGCGCCGGTTGAGTTGGAGTAGATTTCATCCCACCACTGGCTAAGCAACGCGGATGATGGGTTTAGAGTTGTTATGGTTATATCCTGCTGGGCGGTGGTGTCGATTCCGATGTAGTCGTAGGTTACGTTCCAGAAGTTGGTGAATCGCACTTTATATTCGATGACGTCTGCTGGGAATATGCCTGTTAAGTCAACGGTGAATGTTCGGGCGTTGTAGTCTGATGGTAAGGGTATCTGTCGGTCTTGAGGCGCACGTATCCATGTTCCGTTTGCAGCTAAAACTTCCATGTAAGGAGCAGGCATTATTTCGGCTCCGTTAGCAGGTATCAGGCCCAATGCAGCAGCGGTTTTGAAGAGTTCCAGATACTCGTAGTATGTGTCTGCTGAACCCCAGTCAACCATGCCGGTGAGGATTAGTTTTACATTCTTTGCATTGGATAAGTCGCCTAGATCAAGCGTTAACTGATTACTGGTAATGTTATCCCATGCAGTACTTTCGATGCCGTTGATGCCCGGAGAAAACACGCCGTCTTTTGCTAGAATCTGCGCTAAGATGCTCTGACCTTTTTCGTTTACTGCGCTGATCGGCGATAGCAGTGTATTGTTGGTTACGGTGTAGATTTGTCCAGTTGAGCCTTTGTTGATGTAATTTGTCATTGAAGTGTATACGTCTGTGCCTACTGGGTGATCGACGATTAGTAATTGGGCTGAGTCCAGATAGAAAAGTTCGTCCCATTGCTGGGCAAGGGTCATGTCGAAGTAGCCGTTGTTAGCTTTGAGGATGCTGTTGTCGAGTTTGACGTAGTCATATGGGTTTCCGCCGCCGAAAACTATGGTTCCGTTGGGTGAAATGTGGCTGATGTAGCCGAGCCATCCTGGGTTAGAAACATCGGTTACGTAGCTGTAGCCTGTACCGTTCCAGATGTAGAGTGAGGGACATGAGGCATATCCGCTGATGACTGTGTATGTGCATACCAGTATCAAGCGGTCTTTAAGCTCGAAGGTTATAGATGGCGAAGTCTGCCCTGTACTCCATGAGGTGAACTCTAGAACTCCTGTGCCGACGCTGTATGGTGTAGGCACCGAGATGCTATAGGTACCCACAGGTAACAGAGCCTGATAGGGTGTACCGAGGTCCTCTCCGTTAAGTGTAAAAGGCAACGATTTAGAGCCGCCGCCTGAACGGTTAATGGTTAGTGTATGGTAGCCGTCTTTAACGACTACGAAGGATCCCTGTAGACTGTTTAGTTTAACGATGTGTTTGCCTTCCTCGCCGGCTGTGATGTTGAAACTGATCGTTCGTGTTTCGCTGGCATTCATTTCAAGGATAGTTGTTTGTACAACTACGCCGTCGACTGTGACGCGTACCGTTAGGCGGTCTGGTTCGGCAGTGGGGTTATGCGCTTTAGCTGTCACCGTGAGTGTGGAGTTTGGCCAAACCTCATAGGGTGTTGATCGGATTTCTGAGAGAGTGATTTTACTTAGTTCAGGCGGGGGTTCAGTAACTGTAAAGTTTCCCTCAACATAATTGTCGGTTGAGATACTGCTCACTTTAACGGTGTATGTCCCAACGTTATTTTCTATTACTGAGAATTCAAGCTCCTGCGATTCTGCGCTTGGTAATGTAAAGTTAACTGTCTCCCTGACCTGCCCGTTCACTAACAGATTTAGTGTGTCGTTGCCCATTACGTCGCCAACATTAGTCACATTTAGCGTGATTGAAACAGTATCGCCTATGTAGGCTGATGCTGGGCTTATGGTTAGGGGTGTTAGAGCGAACTCGGCTGGTTTAGCCGCGCCGGTAATCGCGCCCTCATTAAGCAGGTAAAGGTAGGCTCCTGCAGCGGCAGCCACAATAATAAGGTCAATGACTAAAATTGCTTTTAATTTTCCTACAGCTGAACGGGACAACATACTATGCATCTCAATTTGCATAACCAAATAGCATATTTGAGCATTAAAGGTTTATTCAGAATCACCAGTTTGAATCCACCGAATACTTTTGAGCACTTTATTTATTTGCCCCCCTAAACAGGTCTGCAGGGGCGATTGTTTTAAAAACCACTGCATCTTCAATATGCTATCCACTGGAGCACTACGCATGCCAACCTTTCAAACAGTCCGCGGAATGAGGGACCTCATCGGTGAAGAAGCACAAGTCTTCACATTCATCATAACAAAAGCACGGCAAACAGCTGAACTCTATGGCTTCAAAGAAGTAATAACTCCACATGTTGAGCCTCTTGAGCTGCTTAGTGCAAAAAGCGGCGAAGAAATCCGCCAGCGTATGTTTATCTTTAAAGATTTAGGTGAGCGTCAGGTGGCGCTACGCCCAGAATTCACCGCTTCAGTGGCGCGACTCGTAACCACGGCAATGCGTAACGAGCCTAAACCGCTCCGCCTGTTCAGTGTGGGCACTGTGTACCGCTATGATGAACCTCAAAAGGGACGATACCGCGAGTTTTGGCAGTCAAACTTTGAACTTATGGGCTCAGCTCGGCCAGAAGCAGACGCCGAAGTCATACTCGTAACAAACAACATCATGGCTTCCCTTGGCATGCAGGGGTACGCTTTCAAATTAGGCCACATAGGCGTAATCAAGGGCATCCTAACACAAGACGGAGTAGACGAGAAAACACAGAACACAATCTTCCAGCGCATGGATAAAAAGAACTATGATGAAGCACTCCAACTTATCGAAAACCAGAAAACCAGAAGTATGCTGGAAGGCCTAATAGAAATCAAAGGTAGAGACTGGCAGGACACCGTTACCCAAATCAAAAACCTTGCCGCTGAATACCCAACTGCTAAAGCAGCCGCCGAAAACCTCGAGGAAATTTTAAAGCTCATAACACAGAGCACCAACATAACCGTTAACGTGGACGCCGCATTCGCCAGAGGGCTGGAATACTATACTGGAATGATTTACGAGATCTACATCCCCGAGCTTGAGATCGCTCTGGGAGGCGGCGGAAGATACGATCACTTAATTGAAGCCTTCGGCGGTCAACCTACGCCGGCAGTGGGCTTCGCAATTGGCATCGACCGCGTTGCGATCGCGCTACAGGAACAAAAAGCAGTAATTAGCGAAAAAGGTACTAAACGGGTTGCAGTTACAGCAATCACCGATAACCAGAAAGGCGACGCACTGAAAATTGCTCAGCAACTCCGCGCCGCTGGGATAGCGGTGGAATTTGAGGTTATGGGGCGTAAGATGGCTAAGGCGCTCGAGGATGCAGATAAACGTAAAGTTGATTTCGCGGTTATCGTCGGGGAACGTGAACTCAAAGAAGGTACTGTTGTACTCAAAAACTTGGCGGATAGGACACAGTGCACCGTCGCCATTAGCGAGTTAGCTGATAAAATCAAGAACTAATTAAAAACAAAAATGTTTGGGAAAAAGCCAAAAAGGCTCCCCCCGATTTCTATGTTTTAGAGTCGTTTGATGTAGCGGTTGACTTCCCATTCGGTAACCTGTGTCCGGTACAGGTCCCATTCGCGACGTTTCTCTTTTAGGAAGTTATCAAAGGTAACTGGACCCAGCGTCTCTTTCATCAATTCGCTGGTTTCAAGTTCATCAAGTGCTTCCTTGAGGCTTTCTGGTAGTGAAATGATTCCGCGTTCTTTGCGTTCGTCATAGCTCATGTGGTAAACGTTTAGTTCAACTGCTTCTCCGGGGTCAATCTTGTTTTTGATGCCGTCTAAGCCTGTTGCGAGTAATACAGCGAACTGTAGGTATGGGTTGCCTGCACCGTCGGGGCATCGGATTTCCATTCTTGCAGCGCTTTTTCTTCCGCCGAAGTTTGGTACACGGATGAGTGGGCTACGGTTTTTGTGTGCCCATGCAAGATAGACTGGTGCTTCGTATCCCGGCACGAGGCGCTTATAGCTGTTTGGCCAACTGTTAAGGACTGCTGCCATTTTGCGGCCGTGTGCGAGTTGTCCGCCGATGTAGTTACGTGCTAGGTCGGATAGGTAGCCGTATTTTGCGTCTTCGCTGTAGAACAGGTTCTTTCCATCTAAGGTCCAGATGCTTTGGTGTACGTGCATGCCGCTTCCGTTGATGCCCTGGAAGGGTTTAGGCATATAGGTGGTTACGTAGCCGTTGCGTGCCGCGACTACTTTGCCGCACAACTTCATTGTGATTGCGCGGTCGGCGGTTTCAAGCGCCTCGCCGTATTTGAAGTCGATTTCGTTTTGGCCCAAAGCGACTTCGTGGTGGCTGATTTCGATATCTATTCCGAAGGCTTCTGCGTAGTCAGCGATCTCGCGTCTGAGGTCGTCTGTTACGTCGCCTGGGTGTGCATCAAAGTAGCCGGCAAGATCGATTGGTTTTGGTAAGCCGCCGTTCTCTGACTCTTTAACTATGAAGAATTCAAGTTCGGGTGCACAGATGAATTTGTATCCAGCTTTGGTTGCTTTTTCAACGGCGCGTTCAAGGATGTATCTTGGGTCGCCTTCGAAACGTTTGTTCTGCGGTGTGTAGACGTCGCAAATTAATCTGGCTGAGGCTCTCTCTTTTGGCCGCCATGGCAGCATCGCAAACGTGGTTGGGTCTGGGTAGAGAATCATGTCTGATTCTTCGACTGGGCGGTATCCTGTAATTGAGGAGCCATCGAAGGATTGGCCGTTCTCAAAGATGCTTTCTATGTTCTTTGCGCTTACAGCTAAGTTCTTTAGGAAACCGTTTATGTCGGTGAACTGTAGCCTGACGAATTTGATTTCGTTCTCTTGGATTTGCTGGACTACTTTAGTTACTGCTTCTTTCCAAGCTGGATTCTTAAAATCTTTCATCTTTTTGATTTCTCCTTGTAACCTGACACGTTGCTCTCCAATTGTTATGGAAAACAAATTAAACGTAAACATATTTAAGCTTATCGCTGCGAAATAATGGATGAATGTTCATTATGTGAGATAAAAATTGGATTAATGTACCATAATTAAAAAGGCTTCCAAGACGGAAAAACCTCCAAAAAACAGTAACCTATTGAACAAATAACTGGAAAAAGCTCGCTTAACGCTCTCTACGGAGAAAATCGCCAACATCAGAAACGTTGCGGACTGCAAGTTCATCGATTTTCGATTTATCGGATAGGTTTCCAACAATTCTGCCAAAACCTAAACATTCACCGAATTCGTTAAGTACCAAAACGTTCGTATGTTTCTTTCCTGAACCGTAAACACGCAAAATGCTCTTAGGAAGGATATCTCGGCCGCAGATGAACAGCCATGCGCTCTTCTTGTCCACAACTATGCGGTTAGCGTTCTTTTTCGCAAGCATCGAAAGCAGATTAAAGCTTGGGAAGAACTTGCCCTCCTTAGCTTTGCCCAGGTACACGCCTGCATAGTAAAAGTCGGCTCTGACCAGCGGCTTAAGCTGCGCATTAACGAGGTAGTATCGGCCGCCCTTTTCCATAATCAAATCGGGGTTTAAGCCGATGTCGATTTCGAATGTTGCAGCGAAGTTAGTGATCACTTTTGCTTTCACGCGGATTGCCTCCGTTTGAGTTTAGCGGCGAAGAAGCCCTGTGTCTGGTCAGGCCAGAACCGGCGGCAGCGTGCAACCGTTGGATCAAGCAGTTTACCGAAAACCTTAGTTAAACCGTCCTGGCCAATGCAATCAACCGGCTGAATTTCCAGATCCAGCGCTCGAATTGCCCAATCCATGTTTAATTCGTCTTCTTCAGGCTCTAATGAACAGGTAGAGTACACTATTTCTCCATTATCAGTTAGGCACTCTACGGCTTTAGTGAGCATTTCACGCTGGACACCGGCGTTGCGTTCAACATCTTTTATTGTGCGGTTCTTGAACCAGTTTTTGTCAGCTGCAAAGTTGCCGCTGCATGGCGCATCGACTAGGATGCGGTCGAATTTCATTCCCAATGTAGGCGCTCGTCGGGCATCAAGCATGTACACTGCTGTGTTAGCAACGTGGCAGCGTTCCAGGTGGTTACTTAATGCGACTATTCGGCGCTTATCCACATCCAGCGCCACGATTGCACCTGTATTATCCATTAAGTCGGCCAGCTGAGTTGTTTTTCCTCCCGGAGCGGCTGAAGCGTCAAGCACCTTTTTGCCCCCTAAATCGCTGAAAAGCGAAACCGGAATCTGCGCGGCGGCTTCTTGAACAGAGTAGAGCCCAAGCAGGTACTCAGCTGTTGCACCCGCGGAAACTTTGGAGTCAACTACCCAGTAGCCGCTTTCCAAGAAAGGAATTTTTTCCAGTTGTACACCGAGTGCAGAGAGCCGATCGATTAGGTTTTTTCCCTTCGAGTTGGCGTTATTGAGGCGGATAGCCTGCCGTAGCGTAACTTCTTTGAGTTGCCAACCCAGCTGCTTATAGCGGTCTTGGAAGAATTCTCTGCCTGACAATCGACATCAACGAGAACATCAACAGTGCTGGATAAAAGCTTTTCAACAAACAATAGCTGATCGGTTTGAGCAAGACTTAAACTATAAGAACCCATAGATGGGAATTAATGAATCAGCGAATACTGGCTAACCTTGGATTCCTACTTCAAACCGCTGGATTACTCACTCTGCTTCCAGTCGCAGTGGGACTAGCATTCAACGAAACTTTAGCATTAATACCGCTATTCATAACCTGCATAACATTCCTAGGAGTCGGTTTTCTACTAAATGCGTTATGTGAACGCAAAGACCTAAACGTGAAATCTTCGAGTTTACTGCTTTTCTTGGCTTTTATCATTCTTCCACTGATTGGATCAATACCATACATCTTTGTTGACCCATTCAACAGCCCAAACATTCTGGACCTGTTTTCTAACAGCTACTTCGAAAGTGTCTCCGGATTCACAACAACCGGTTTCAGCTTTATAGCAAGCACCGAAGCCTTGCCTAGGTGTATCCTTGTTTTCCGAAGCCTCACTGAATTGATGGGCGGCGTCGGCATAGTTTTCTTAGTGCTGGCCTTTTTCCAGTCTAAACGGGCGCTGCCAAGATTGGGCGGCGTGCTTGGCATCGAAAAGCTAAACAAGAATCTCAAGAGGATGTTTCTGCTTGTTTTTGTAATTTACAATGTATTCATCATTGGTTTTACGTTGCTTTTCTATGCTATGGGTTACTCGAATGTGGTGGCTACGTGGGCATTTGTGGTTGATACCCTAACAGGCGGCTTTGCGCCTGATGTACAGCAGTTCGAGCAGTACCTCTATTTTGCGCCGAAGGCACTTATGATAATTATGATGTTTATTGGTTCAGTGAACTTCGCTTTCAACTATCACCTAGTGACTGGGAAAATAAAAAAGGTCTTTTCACTGGAAGTAGGCGTTTACCTATCAATAATTATCGCTGCAAGTATAGCATTCGCTGTTGCAGCAAAAGTGGATGGCCTTGACGCAATATTCCACGTTGTCAGTTTGTCCTCGACTGCGGGCGGTACCTATCTTGATCTTTCAGGTTTAAGCGCCAACGCTTTACCCATTCTTACCACGGTTATGGTGATCGGAGGCTGCGCTTTCTCTATGGCGGGCGGTATCAAAATTTCGAGACTGTTGACAGTCGGTCAAGCTATAGGACACTACCTTAAGATGGCGTTTACAAGAACAAAGAAAAACAAAAAAGAAAAGGAAACCCCCGAATCCCTTCAAGCAGTTACGTCTATTCTGCTGTTTATTGCGGTGCTCGCTGTTTTTGCGCTCCTTTACTCTACGATTGGAATCTCATACGAGAATGCATTGTTTGAGGTGGGGTCTGCTTTGTCAACTACGGGGGCATCATTAGGTTTCGTGACAGTCAGCATGCCGATAGCCTACAAGTGGCTACTCATAGCAGCAATGACTATCGGCAAAGTTGAAATCCTCACAATCATAACCATACTGGCGCCATTAACTGTAAAGAAACTTAAGCGCAAAACCTTGGCTTAATGGTTTCTTCTAAAAGCTTTTAGGAGAATACCGCGTATTAGTGGTGATTCGAAATGTCTAAAATCGTGCGGGTAGGCGTGACTTTTCCTCCAGATCTGCTTAAAGACTTTGATGAAATCATCGGCAAAATGGGGTATGACAGTCGAAGTAAAGCCATACAGGACGCCGTTCGTCTCTACGTTTCAGAGCGCAAGTGGCTACAGGAGGAAACTGCTAACCAAACTGGAGTAATTCTGATGGTTTACGATCACGAGAAACGCGGCATCGACAGCGACTTAACCGACTCGCAGCATCACCACCAAGATATCATCTCATCGAGCATGCATATACACTTAGGTGAGCATGACTGCCTAGAAGTTATAGCGGTAAAGGGTAAAGGTTCAGAAATCCGCCACTTAAGCGACGAGTTAGCGACTAGGAGAGGAGTAAAAATCCTCAAGTCAATGATAGTAACCGTCTAAGCCGCTATTTTACTTGGAACATGCGCTCAAGCGACGTGCGGGCTTTCTCTGCCACCGCAGCTGGAACCTCAACTATGGTTTTCTCTTCTTTAAGCGATGCATAGACGCGGTCAAGAGTGGTTAGCTTCATATTAGGGCAGACTGCTCCGTTGTATGAGACATAAAATTTCTTACCCGGGTTTTCCTTTTGCAGGCGATGTATTATGCCGTTTTCTGTTCCAACAATAAACTCTTTAGCGGTTGACTCTTTGGCGTACTTACACATTTTAGATGTGCTGCCGATGAAGTCTGCAACCTTGCGCATTTCATGGCTGCATTCGGGGTGAACTATGACTGTAGCATTGGGGTGCTCGATTTTGAGTGCTTGGACATCTTCTGGCTGGAATAGGAGGTGGGTTGGGCAGAAACCGTTTTGTGGGATCGGTATTATGTTTTTGCGGGTTTTCTCAGCCACGTAGTCAGCTAGGTTGCTGTCTGGGCCGAAGAGAACGGTGTCGGCGTTTAGCGAGTTGACGACTTCTACTGCGTTGGCGCTTGTACAGCATATGTCTGCTTCAGCCTTGCAGGATGCGAGTGTGTTAACGTATAGAACAACAGGCGCTTTAGGGTACTGTTTCTTGGCATGTTTTATTTCGTCTACTGTTAGCATCTGAGCCATAGGGCATCGTGCACCAGTAGAGGGCAACAGCACCTTTTTCTGTGGATTGAGGACCGCTGCGGATTCAGCCATGAAGTCAACGGCGCAGAAAACGATGAGCTCCGCGTCTTTCTCCATCATTGCCTTGCGGCTTAATTCAATGCTGTCGCCGGTGTAGTCTGCTATGTCTTGGACTTCGGGACGCTGATAATTATGAGCCAAGATTACGGCTTTCTTCTCTTTTTTTAGTTCCTGGATTTTCTGCGCTAAATCCATAGTGTGTTTTCGCCTAGGTACGCCTTAAACGTGGAAAGAATCAGGATAGGGTATGAAATATATGCTTTTACCTTAGACACTCGGGCTTTGTCCTTAAAAACGCATAAAACAAACACAAAAGCACCAATAATAATCAGGCGAGATAGCGTTACCTCAGGTAATTGATATTTATGCCTGGAGTTAAGGCTAAACCGGGTTTGGCAAGCAACTCTACGAAGCGGAAGCCCCTTGTCGGGTGATACATGTTTGCTGAAGCGCAGCTCTTGACTATCCACGCCGTATCTAAACCCATCTCGGTACCTGCGGTAACATAGACCAGTTCATCTTCGGGGATTACCCCTGCGTCTGTAGCCATCATAACGCATTCCATACAGACCAACGTGCCGGTTGATATCAGCTCAAGAGTTTTTGCTACTACATCCAGGTCAGTTGTTTTACGTAGATGCAGCCGCATTGAGAAGCTTGGGCCAAACAGCGGAATAGTACCCCTCACAAGTTCAACGCCGAGCGCACTGAGTTTCTGCTTGTTCGCCTCAGTAACGCCAAGTGGCACATGGGATAGCTTCTTCTTTACCCACTCCTCTCGGCGTGCGCGCAACTCGGGGATTTCGTTGAATAAGTCGGCGTTCATTGCGTTGACTTCCCAGAACATTCCCTGCGGGGTGGTGACGCAGACGACTTTGCGGTTCTTTATCCGCTCGGCGGCTTTTATGGCGCTGTCGCCTGACACGGAAGCGACAATTAGGTACTTTAGGTCTGCTGATGCGTTCTGCAGGATGCTTATTGTTTCGTTTGTGTTTACTGGTCCGGGGCGCTGGAAAGTCTTCAATCAGGTTGACCTCAGCTTGAATTCAGTGCCGAATTGAAACTTAAAGCTATGCCAAAAAAAGAAAAGGGGGTTAGCTGCGTCGTCTTCGTATTAGAAGGTAGAGCAGCAGCGGTCCACCCAGAAACGCCGTAATCGCACCGACAGGTAACACGATGGGCGCAATCAACCGCCTTGCGAAAATATCCGCTACCAGCAGCAGAATTGCGCCGACGAGGCACGAGGACACGATTAGGAGTCTCTGGTCACCGCCGACGAATGCACGGCAGATATGCGGAGCGACAAGGCAAACGAAACCGATAGCGCCAGTGAAAGCCACCACCACAGCCGTAGAGAGGCAAGACAGGATAAGGGTGATTCTTCGGGTTCTATCAACTTCTACGCCGAGGCTTTTTGCTGTGTCGTCACCCATCTTCATGGCGTTGATGTCCCATGCCAGCCACAGGTTAACAGCGAAGCAGAAGATTAGCACCCCGAAAACGTAGGGTAGCTGGTACCAGTCTGCGCGTGACAGGTCGCCGACCAGCCAGAAGACGGTGGCGGCTACGGCGTTGGAGTCGGCGAAGTACTGAAGTATAGTTGTGCAGGCACCGAATATGTAGACCATGGCGACGCCGGCAAGGATCATTGTTTCAGGTGAGGAGCCGTTGCGTTTTACCAACAGCAAAATGACCATGACGGGGATGAGCGAGAAGATGAATGCGTTGCCGATGATTGAGATATCGCTGCTGCCTCCGAACAGGCCTTTGCCAAGTATGATGCCGATGGCTGCGCCTAAACCTGCGCCGGCAGAGACGCCCAATGTGTAGGGGGTGGCAATTGGGTTGCGTAGAATTGCCTGCGTGGAGCAGCCGCCCATGGCTAATGCAGCGCCGGCGGCTATCGCCAACAGAATACGCGGAAGCCTAAGTGTCCAGACGACAGTGGACGCAAGCGGAGTAGCGTTAAACCAGTCTGGGAAGAACCGGTTGAAAACCGCGGCGTAGGCGTCGAATACAGACATGTCTGCTGAGCCTAAAGCCAAAGCGACGCCTGCAATGACAATAAGCGCCACCACAGAGGCGACGATGAAGAGGGCTCTTTTAGCGACTGTTTTACGGTACTTTACCTTCTCTGCAGCTACAACAACGTCAGAGCCGGTTACTTGTCTTTTGTCCACCATATCGTTGCAGCCTTCATTTTACGTTTATAATAATAACCGCCGTATTCACAAGCCAAGTTTGCCCGCAGGTATTCTATGAGGGGGCTTCTTTTTTCGGTTGGCAAACTGTATTTCTGGATGAATGCTTCGGCGGCGTCTGTGAGGGTTGGGTAACATTCCTCAAAGGTGTAAGTGCATGTTTCTACATTGGCGATTATGCCGACGTCATGGAGGATGTTGTAGGTTAATATGAAGTCAGACCACTGGTTAGAGGTGCCATAAACTGCTGTTTGTATGCCTTCATCTATCCATGGTGATGCTGACATGAACAGGTAAACCCCCATCGAAGCCAGTTTGTCCATTTTAAGGAGTGAATTCTCTAGATCAGACATGAAAAGCGAGAATGAAGCAACAACCAGATCATATTGAGCCGCTGTATTTACATTCTCGAGCGATTCGTTGAGGTAGTTTATGTTAAAAATTTGTTGCTGTCTTGCGTTCTCCTGCAGAACTGATAGCATGTTTTTAGAGGGTTCAAGCGCGGTTACATGCCGGACCTGTTTAGCTATTGGCAGGGTTAATCGGCCGGTTCCCGCGCCGACATCTAAAACGTTGACTTCTGGAGAAATAGGCAACGTCTTAACTTGGTACTCGGTTAAGCCGGATAGCTTCGCCATGTTCTTGTTGACGGAGTTGACTTCTTTATCCCAATAGCTTACGTTGTAGAGCTTGGTTCGATGAGAGGTTTCCAGTAAGGTCTGGCGTATAACGGACCAATCTAGCGAGGTAGCCAATTAGAAACAGCCCTTTTGGTGAAAAAACGAAAAAGGTAGAAGAGGGAGCAGCATTGTTTAGCTTGCTCCGTTTGGAATACCGACTGTATCCCCGTTGACAATTATCGCTGGGTAGAGAAATACGCCGCTAACGTCCAGGTTGTAACTGAGGTGCATGTATTTAGTAATGTACTCTTGGTGTATCGCCTGTGGGTTTATGTCGCTTAGTAGGTCGGGGTAGAGGATTTTGGCCATGTAAACTGCGCCTAACGCGCCGCCCATAGCGTTGTTTCTGAAGTCGCCTGCGATGATGTAGACGTGGCTGTTCTTGACTGCGGTAAGGTTGGCGAATTTGGCTTGTGAATTCCATTGCTGGAGGCAGTTGCGTATGCTTGTTGCGTCGTTTACGTCTAAGCCCTGTGCTGGGTCAGCGTATGTTACTCCGCTGTAGGTGTAGCGGACGGTGTGGAGGAAGATGTAGTCGGGGTCCTGTT
>Ga0209723_1002473_pt1 | contig 24686 bp, 21 predicted proteins | sample BiotimSIPDNA_2_FD_185750 | JGI IMG/M metagenome (GOLD analysis project Ga0209723, IMG submission 185750) | Anaerobic biogas reactor microbial communites from Washington, USA - Biogas_R2 time_0 SIP DNA (SPAdes) (version 2) | ecosystem: Engineered > Bioreactor > Anaerobic > Unclassified | place...
GAATTGATCTCTTTTCTGCCAATCCTCTACTTATGCTTTCTCGTTCTTCGTTTCCTAGTCTTTTGTATTTTCCTTTTTGCATACGAATGATTTTATCTCCTCATCCGTTGCACTAAATTATTGATTCCAAGAAGCAAAAATTTTGTACGGAAAGTGACTGAAGATTATAATACAGGAGTATTGTAGGTAATTGGTTATGTTTACCTTTTTATTATGAGCCAAGTGTTGATATACCTGGTGAGAAGCAGTATATTGTTACATGTTATGGATTAGCTATATTGCGGTAAAGAAAATTTTTTCTCATCCAATATGATCGATGGAGGATAGATGGCAATACTTATCAAAAATGGGAATGTCGTTCTTGAAGATGGTCAAATTCAAACAGACATTGTTATTGAAGAAGAAAAAATTGATGCTATAGGTGAATTTGCGGATGATGGAAATTTTGACCAGATTTATGATGCCTCCAATTTTTTGGTTTTACCTGGTGTGATTGATGCTCATACACATTTTTACCTCGAATCAGGGTCATACACAACTGCAGATGATTTTAATACAGGCACACGCTCTGCAGCTTGTGGTGGGGTCACTACTGTCATTGATTTTGCCACCCAGGTGCCTGGCGAAACATTATCAGAGACAATCGAAAAACGTCATGAACAAGCGGCAGGAAAAGTCAATATCGATTATGGTTTACATGCAATTGTTGCTGATATTTCTCAAGGGCAAGATCAAGAAATTCAGAAATTGGTTGAGATGGGTATCGTCAGCATGAAATTATTTACGACTTATCGAAAGACCATGTTATATGCTGATGATGAAATGATTTCAAAGATATTAAACCTAAGCAATTCCCTAGGCTTTTTAGTTCAAGTTCATGCAGAAGATGATTTAATTGTCGAGAACGCTAAAACTACGCTTATAAATCAAGGGTTAACTTTGCCTAAATACCATGGAAAAAGCCGCCCGGCTCAGGCTGAATCGGAGGCTGTTAAACGTATGATATCGTTAGCAGGAAAAGCGAAAAGTCCACTTTACATTGTGCATAACTCGACGCCTGATTCGCTAGAATTAATTTCACATGCGAGGCAGAGGGGTGAGGATGTAATTGCCGAAAGCTGCCCGCAGTACCTGTTATTGAATGATACGGCGTTTGAAGGCGAACATCCTGAAGAATTCACATGTTCACCACCAATCCGCCCAATTGAGCTTGTTAAAAGGATGAATGACCTGGTATTGGAAGGAAAAGTAGATGTGATTGGTACAGATCACTGCGGGTTTACGCGTGAGCAGAAAAGAATGGCAACATCCTTCCTGGATGCAGCCAACGGATTGCCTGGGGTTGAGACATTATTAGCAGCGATGTACAGTCATAATGTTGCTTCGGGTCATTTAAGCATTACACGATTAATGAAAATGCTGAGTACCAACCCCGCAAAGATTTTTGGCCTATATCCTCAAAAAGGCACGATTAAAGTCGGATCAGATGCTGATTTAGTTTTGTTTGACCCTAAAGTAACATATACCCTTCAAGATCACATGCTTCACTCGGTTGAGGGAGCTTATACACCTTATGCAGGAAGAGAAATAACTGGTAAAGTGGAAAAGACATTCAGCCGTGGCAAGCTTATTTATGATGAGGGACAATTCCTAGGTGCCCTTACACATGGCAGGTTCTTACCCGGAAAACCGTTTGATAGAAGTATCATCGCAACGCTTTAGAATAATGCTATTTATCGATAAGGATCGGATTTACGATTCAGTTGAGAAAAATTATTAAAAGGTGCTTTAATTAAGAAATTATATTGAAGGAGGTTTAAGTAAAAGTATGTCAATTCATGAAGAGGTTCAAGTAAAAGTAGATCAATACCGCGGGAAAATTATTCAATTTATGTTAGATATCGTAGGGATTCCCAGCATAGATTCACAAATTGGGGATGTTGGTAATCGTATTGCAGAGGAAATGCGTAATCTTGGCTATGATGAAGTGCGTTTTGATGTAATGGGAAATATCTTTGGCCGTATTGGCACTGGAGAAAAGACCATTGTATTTGACTCTCACATTGACACAGTCGGGATAGGTGATCCAAGCGCCTGGGAGTGGGATCCTTTTGTCGGGAAAATTGAAGATGGGGTCTTGTATGGTCGAGGTGCTTGTGATGAAAAAGGTAGCACGCCTGGTATGGTTTATGGGCTTGCGATAGCTCGGGATTTAGGCCTATTAGAGGGTTGGACTGCCTATTACTTTGGTAATATGGAAGAATGGTGTGATGGTATCGCGCCGAATTCTTTTGTTGAAGTTGATCCTAAAGTGAGACCGGATTTTGTTGTGATTGGTGAACCAACAAAAATGAATGTGTATCGCGGTCACAAAGGCCGGCTTGAATTTAAAGTGACCGCAAAAGGGCGCAGCGCTCATGCCGCAAGTAATCATTTAGGTGATAACGCCATTTATAAGTTATTACCAATCATTGAGGGCATAAGTGAACTGGAGCCAAAACTTGGCAATCATGAGTTTTTAGGCAATGGGAAGATCACCGTGACTGATATGCAAGTAAAAACCCCCAGCATCAATGCGGTGCCTGATGAGGCAGTTATTTTTATAGATCGGCGGATGACCTTTGGTGAGACGAAGGAAAAAGTAATTAGTGAAGTACAGGCATTAATCCCTGATAAAGAGAAAAACGCCATAACTATTGAAGAATTATTTTACGAAGAACCATCCTATACAGGTTTTGTATTCAAAGTAGATAAATACTTCCCGGCTTGGTCAATAGAAGAGAAGCATCCATTGGTTCAGGCTGGCCAGGAAACCAGGTCCTTAATCGGTTTGCAGGAGACTCCTTCTGGCAAGTGGGATTTCAGCACGAATGGGATTTATTGGGCGGGCAAAGCAGGTATTCCAAGTATTGGTTTTGGCCCTGGTGATGAAGTAACTGCTCATACCACACACGATTCGGTTAAACTTGATGATGTGGTAAAAGCGACAGAATTTTATGCCCTAATTTCAGCTATATTAAGGCAAAAAATTGCACTTTAAATTTATTAAGGAGAAAAAATGATTACGAATTTACGTGGTAGAGACCTGATTGGTGATTTGGATTTCAGCAAAGAAGAGGTAGAAACCGTAATGGAGGTAGCTTTCGACCTCAAGCGTCAGCGCGCACTAAATATTCCTCATCCGCTTTTGAGGGACAAAGTGTTGGCTATGTTATTTTTCTTTACATCTACTCGAACACGCGGCTCATTTGAAGCTGGTATGGCTCAATTAGGAGGACACGCAGCCTTTATTGAAAACAAGACTACCCAAATTGCACATGGGGATACAGCCATGGAAATTGGCGAAATTTATGGACGATATTTTGATGCCATTGCCATACGCCATTGTGACTGGCAACTTGGAAATTCTTATCTAAATGATGTTGCGAAAAGTTCTCGCGCGCCTGTCTTGAATATGCAATGTGATATTTTCCATCCGTTCCAATGCCTGGCAGATCTTATGACCATTATTGAGAAAAAAGGTCGCGACCTGAAGAAAAAGAAAGTGGTTGTTTCTTGGGCATATGCATCTTCATACCTAAAACCCATTTCTGTTCCGCAATCCCTAATTTTGCAATTACCTCGCTTTGGGATGGATGTTGTTTTGTCTTACCCTAAAGAATTCAGTCTCATGCCCGACATTGTGGAAGAAGCTAAAGCTCAAGCTAAAAAATTCAATACTGGTTTTGAAATCGTCCATGATATGGACGAAGGCTGTCGTGATGCTGATGTTGTATATGCAAAGTCTTGGGGTCCATTGCTTACAACCGCAGACCCAAAAGAAGGTAAAGCGCTGCAAGATTCTTACGTTGATTGGATTATGGATGAACGACGAATGAAACTGGCAAAAGCTGATGCAATTTATATGCATCCATTGCCAGCTGACCGCAACATTGAAGTAACAGATGGCGTCATAACTGGAGAAAACTCAGTTGTTTATGACCAGGCAGAAAATCGACTGCATGCACAAAAAGCTGTTATGGCATTAACAATGTGCTAAACAGTACGGTGCACTAAAAGTATTAAACTTAATTATTCAATAATGCTAGCCTGAGGTATCAATCGATGGCTAGCATTATTTTATTTATAAAGCTTGATTAACGCCTGGGTTCCATTATCTTGAAAACCCATTTGGGCCATTTGTTCGTATTGACCTAAGACAGTATTTAGCATTTCAAGGGAGATACCGCGCTCAGCCATCTCCTCTTTAATGATTTTCATATCTTTTATGAAGTGTTTAATAAAGAAACCTGGGCCTAAATCATCCCGTAAAACACGTGGTGCCATGTTGGTTATCTGCCAGCTGCCAGCAGCGCCAGCGCCGATTGCTTCCAACATTTTTTGATGGTCTAATCCGACATTAAGCGCATACACAATTGCTTCGGTCATTGCTGCTGTAGCGCCAGCAACTGCGATTTGGTTAGCTGCCTTGGTGTGTTGTCCGTTTCCTGCAGGGCCAAGGTAAACGACATTTTTCCCCATGCAATCTAAAAGTGGTTTCACTTCATCAAAATCTTGCGGGTCTCCGCCAACCATTATTGAGAGGGTGCCGTTCCTGGCGCCCATATCACCGCCTGATACAGGGGCATCCATGATACGAATACCAAGCTTCTTGCCTTCGTTATAAATTGTTTTTGCTAATGAGGGTTTTGATGTGGTCATGTCTATTGCCAAAGCGCCTCTCTTAGCGTTTTTCAGAATGCCATTCTCAGCAAGATAAACTTCTTCAACATCGTTAGGATAACCAACAATTGTGAAGATATAATCAACATCTTGCACTGTTTCATTAATCGTGGTACAGACGACACCCCCAGCCTCATTTTTCACCCTTTCTGCTTTTGATTGAGTCTTGTTAAAAAGGTAGACTTCGTGTCTGTGCTTGAGTAAATTTTTTGCCATTGATGCTCCCATGACGCCTGTTCCGATCCATGCGATTTTTGACATTGCAAGTTTTCTCCTGATTTCGTACTTAATTATTTGACTTTCGGTTATCACCAAATAGGTGAAATATTTTGACTGATCCGCAAAATCCCTTTTGAATTCACTACTCAATATTATGAATCCCTAGGAGATTCATGATTTGTTTTAATAAAAAACTTTTACGAGCTGATAGTAATTGTAACAAGGATTAAGCTAATTTACTTTTAGCTTGGTATTTAATGAAATTACTAATAACATATGAAAGGGAATATTTTCTTCATAGTTTTCTCTTTGTTGATCCTTTATCCATTATTTCTAGTTGTTTTGCCTATCCAACGAATAACGACCCAAATGATATAATAAAAAAACCATATATTGATAAAACCAGAAAGGTAAAACATGTCTGAATTTATTACAATGCAAGAAATTGATGAAGCTAGGGATACTATAAAGTCATACACTGATCTTAAGCCAGAAATTGGTATTGTTTTAGGATCAGGGTTAGGTGATTTTGCGAACTCAGTTATAAACCCAGTGATTATTCCTACCACTGAAATCCCACACTGGCCAGTATCTACCGTTTCAGGTCATAAAGGTCACTTGGTCATTGGCAAGATAAAGGAGAAGACTGTTATTGTTTTACAAGGTCGGACGCATTTTTATGAAGGCCACAGCATTTCTAGGATAGGTTTTCCAATTCGGGTGATGCAAAGACTAGGGGTCAAAACTTTGATCTTAACCAACGCTGCAGGTGGTATTAATTCAAATTTTTCTGCTGGTGATTTAATGATTCTCACCGACCATATCGCCCTAGCTGGTATGACAGGGACAAATCCGCTGATGGGTCCAAATCTTGATGAATTTGGGCCGCGTTTTCCGGACATGAGTAGAACATATACCCCTGAACTAATAGCCTTGGCACAACAAATAAGTGATGAAAATGGACTCGGCTGTCAAAAAGGTGTATACGTGTGGCTTTCTGGTCCATCGTTTGAAACAGCTGCGGAAATTCGGTTTTTGAGGGCGATTGGTGCTGATGCAGTAGGAATGTCTACCGTTCCAGAAGCGATTGTTGCCTCTCATGGCGGCTTAAGGGTGTTAGGTGTTTCTGGGATTACTAACAAAGTTGATCCAGACGGAACGAACATGGCTAGCCACGAAGAAGTACTAGCTGCAGGAAAAACAATTGTTCCGAAACTTATCACATTGCTTGATGCTGTATTGACCAGGCTCTAAGAAAACTACAGGTCATTTATTGCTGAATGCAAAGTAGTCAGTGAAATAATAAAAAACCCATGCAAAGAATTATTCAATTTCTTTCTGATGTAGAACTCCTGGTCTATTTTGTTTTGGGTTTTATCACGATTCTTTATGCACGCAGGCTTATTTTGGCAATCTCAGAATTTCGAAATTCTGTATTTGGATTAGAACGAGAACTTGCTCAACGTAAGATTATCAAGATTGTTGGTGTGTTGGCCTTAATGGGGTTGTTGATAATTTCTGAATTTGTCATATCAACCTTCTTAGTGACTGAATTGCCCCAACAAGCTACTTATGCTACAAGTACAATTGAAGTACTATCGACAAATACAGCAACACTGCCCAGTGTTATCCCAACAGATGCGACCAATACACCCACACCTTATCCCCAAGCAAATGTGGAGGGTGTTGTAAGTAATTGCGGGGCTGATGTTTTAGCTTTCAGTTTTCCAATCCAAGGCGATGAAGTAAGCGGTGTAGTTGAAATAATTGGCACAGTCAATACACCAAACTTTGGCTCATATAAATATGAGTATTCAACAACAGGTGAGATTAGCTGGATAACTGTAGCAGCTGGAAGTGAATTGCGTATAGATGAGAGCATTGGCTTTTGGTATACTAATTCCCTCATACCTGGTGATTATTTACTACAACTCGTAGCTCTGGACAACCAGGGCAATGAACAACAGAATTGTGTCATCAATTTGCGAGTAGTGCCAAGCCAATAACAATTAAAGAGGTTAAGCAAATGCCTGAAATTGAAATCAGACCTGCAAAGCAGGAAGACTTAGAAAACTTAATCGTTCTAAATCATAATTATGTTAGTCAGTATGTTCTGCAGATGGACATGATCCAGGAAACCAACTTGTTTTCGGTGAATTTTCGAAAAGTCCGTTTACCACGCCCCATGAATGTTTCTTATCCAAAGACAGGTAATGATCTTTTAATTTCTTGGCAAAAAGCAACTGCAATGTTCGTTGGATTTATTGGAAACGAAATAATTTCATATGTTACTTTAGAAGAAACAAACACTGGTGGGGTAGTAAAGATACGCGATCTGGTTGTAAAATTAGATAAAAGGAGATTGGGTATTGCCAGCGGGATTTTACTCGCCAGTGAAGAATGGGCTGTTAGGCGAAATAATCAGACTGTTATGATTGAGTTGCAGACGAAAAATGACCCTGCCATTCATATGGCCAGTAAATTAGGGTATCAATTCTGTGGATACCAGGATCAATATTTCCCCAATAAGGATATGGCACTTTTCTATAGTAAATTCTTACATTAATAAGCAAGCAAACAAATGATTCTATCTCAAATAGGTTGGACGGCAATTATCAGAACAATCAGCCAGATAGTTACTGCTGGTGTTGCCATAACAGCAGTTTCTTTGTTATTTTATGCTCTAGCATTTAATTTGTCAGATCGCGTAGCACGGTCGTTTGCGTTAATCCTTGCCTGTGTAGTGATCATTTATACTGCAGAGACACTTGCTGTAGTTTCTACTTCAGGGGTAATTATTGAATATTGGCTGCGGTTGAAATGGTTAGGGCTTGTCTTTTTACCAGCTACTTACTTACATTTTTCAGATGCTCTTCTCACATTAACAGGCCGACCTAGTAAAGGTAAGCGTAGGTTTGCCGTCAGGTTTATTTACCTGTTTTCATTTCTTTTACTCATTCTCATTCCTACAAGGGTTTTAATAGGAGATTTGATCGTTGGAAGTGGCCCGAGTCCATTCCTTAAACGAACGATTTTTACCAACCTGTTTGCGCTGTATTACACCATGGTTATGATGATGGCTGCTTATAATCTTGGCAGGTCTGTAAAGCGAAGTATCACAACCACATCTAGGCGAAGGTTAATCTACCTTTTTACAGGTGCAACCGCACCTGCCATGGCCTCTTATTTGTTCTTATTTCATGGGACCGAAGCATTCAATCAATATCCTGCTTTATTTTGGGGCTTAGCGATTCTTGGGGCTGTTATAGTTGCATCTTTCTTAATCATTATGGCTTACTCAGTTGCGTTTTTTGGCGTAACATGGACAGACCGAGTGGTTAAGAGCCGCTTGTTCAAGTGGCTGCTGCGTGGACCTTTTGTTGCCTCAATCACCTTGGGATTGACAACAATTGTTAGGAGGATTGGACAGTTCTTCGGTGACCCTTATGTAGCTTATGTGCCATTAATTATGGTCGGCACGATATTAATCCTAGAATACCTACTTACAATTTTGGTGCCGTTTTTTGAGAAATGGTTGTTTTATGGGTCAGACAAAGAAGATCTTTCCTTGATTAGGTCATTGGAGGATCACTTATTGACCAGAAAAGATCTAGATCAATTTTTAGAAGTAGTGACAGCTACTATATGTGACCGTATGCAAGTACCTGGGGCATTTATGGCTGTTTTTAATGGCGATGAAGTTGATTATGTGATTAAAGCTGGTAATGCGAAGGTTTTTGAGTTGATACAATGGACTGAAGTCGTAAAGATCACAAAACAGTACGAAAATGATACTGAGAATTCCTTCTTTAGATGGGGTAAATTTATTCTCCTGCCATTGATTTATAAAAATCCCCAGAATGGGGGTAAATTGATGGGTTTATGTGGATTTTTGTGGGATGCTGATGCTGATATGGATGATGAACAATTAGATGCTGTGCATTTGCTTGTAGAGCGCAGTTCACTAGCGCTCAGAGATCGAAAGACACAGCAGCAAGTATTAAATTCGCTTGCAGAATTGCAGCCCCAAGTAAATTTCATTCAGCAGTTGCGGGCAGTTTCTCGCTACGACAGCATGAAGATTTTTTCGGAACAAGAAGACTTACCCGTTGAGGATTTTTCAGTTTGGGTAAAAGATGCCTTAGTTCATTTTTGGGGTGGACCAAAATTAACAGAAAGTCCACTTATGGAAATGAAATTGGTTAAGAACGCTCTCAAAGATTACGATGGAAATTATTCAAATGCTCTCAGGGGTATATTGCGAACTGCTATTGATAAATTAAAACCAGAAGGGGATAGGAAGTTCACTGGAGAATGGATTTTATATAATATTTTAGAGTTAAAATTCATTGAAGGTAAAAAAGTGCGGGAGATTGCCAATCGTTTAGCTATGTCTGAAGCGGATTTGTATCGAAAACAGCGGATTGCCATTGAAGCCGTCGCGAAAGTAATTATTGAACTCGAGCTTGCAAGCCAAGAAGATGGGACTAACGGGGTTGAAATTTGATGTGAATATTAAAATAAGGCTCTGCTTTAGTGAGTTCATGAGGAACAAATGATTAATGCGGGTGGGCTAGATCAAGATTGGGGTGAAAAACCATTCATTCCAGATGAGAGTTGGTGGGCATCGGTTCTTGCTGATGACTCAATAATCAATGATGATGAAGAGAAGTCTTCTGATGAAATTTTACCAAGGGAAAGTATTGGTTCAATTTCTCTAAATTGGAAATTTATTACCGAAACAAAAAAGAATGACTCAGTATTGCACCTGACTGTTGTGGGCTACAACAAAGGCGGGTTACTCGCTAGAGGTATTGGTATTGAGGGATTTGTACCTGTTTCGCATTTGATAAATGTGCCGGCCAATATTTCAGAAAATGAGCGAGATGAATATCTAAAAAAATACATTGGTAAAAACATCTCCGTTAAAATAATCGAATGCCACCAGGAAAAAGCACGCATTGTATTGTCTGAAAGGGCAGCTTTGGCTGGGGAGGGACAACGCAACCACCTTTTAAGGATGCTAGAACAAAACAGTATTATTGAGGGTACGGTTACAAATATTACAGATTTTGGCGTTTTTGTTGATTTAGGTGGCCTAGAAGGATTGATTCACGTTTCAGAACTTTCGTGGGGCAGGGTCGACCATCCAAGTGAAATTGTTAAATTAGGTGAAAAAATCCAAGTAGTAGTGATTCAGATTGATCATGCAGATTGCAAGATTGCGTTGAGTCTAAAAAGAACTCGAGAAAATCCATGGCAAAATATCAAGGAACACATTTCGATAGGTGATGTTGTTCCTGCAGTCATTACTTGTGTAAAAAATTATGGCGCATTCGCGCGGTTAGACAATGGAATTGAGGGATTGGTTCACATTTCGTCAATAAAAATCCATAACGGCATAACAATAAGAAAATTTTTAAGAAAAGGACAACAGGTACGTGTCGAAGTCTTGAGGATCGAAGCAGAACAAAGAAGATTAAGTCTCAGCCTGTGTGATGGATTGAATTAAAAATGGCAAAACTACCAGAAAAAAAGAAACCAAATCAAGACTATTCCCAGACAGAATTATTTAAGACTGGGTTACGAGATAACAAACAGGATAAAGTCTTTTCTGCTTTATCAAGATTGGCACGTTATGGTTGGGATCTACTTGGATTACTCCTAATTGCTTTTGGATTAATCCTATTATTAGGCTCAACACGTATAACAAAAGGCGTTTTGATAGATCAAATTGTCTTTAACTTGGCTAGATGGTTTGGGCTTGGTCGGTATTTGCTTGCCCTGGTTAGTATTTTGGTGGGAGGAATCGTTGTCAGGTGGAGAAAGTATCCAGCAAAGAAAATTGCACTTGGGCGGATTATCGCGATTGAACTTGCAGGCTTGATCTTATTAGGCATTTTATCTTTATTTGACAATGCCACTATTATGGAGATTGAAAGCGGCAAAAGCCTAGGTGGTATTGTGGGTTGGGGTGTTGCTGAGGTTTTTAGTTCACTCATTGGCAGATTAGGCAGCATCATTTTGTTGACTGCGATATTTTTTGTGTTAATTGGCGTTGGATTCAATTTAATTAATAGATTAGAAACTTACTTAAATCGCAAGATAGGCCAAATAACACCAGAAAGTATTGAAAATCATGTAATTGGTGAAGAACCATCACCCTTGGTAATTGGTGAAAAGCCTGCTACAAACACAAAACCAGGTAGAAGTGTTAATAAACCATACATCCCTCCTGAGTTTAGAAAATCCTTTAAGGTTGAGAAGAATCAAAACATTGAAAAAGAAGGGGTTCAAACCGAAAGAGCCGACTCTCTTCCGCCCTTAACGCTTCTTGACGAGGAAAAATCGTATAGCCCTGACCAGGCTACCATAAATATGACTGCAGGCTTGATAGAAAAAACCTTAGCTGAGTTTGGAATTCCCGCAAAAGTGGTTGGTTATCGGGTTGGACCTACTGTCACACAATATGCCGTAGAACCTGGCTACATTGAGAAAAATGGCACAGAAGACCGCCATAAAATTCGTATTTCACAAATATCTGGGTTATCAAAAGACCTGGCATTAGCATTGAAAGCTGAACGATTGCGCATTGAAGCGCCTGTTCCAGGTAAGTCGTACGTTGGGGTGGAAGTACCTAACAACAAACATGTCATTGTTCGACTTAAACCAATCTTGGAATCTGAAGCATTTTTTAGAGTAAATTCTCCTTTAGCTATCCCTTTAGGACGTGATGTATCTGGTCAACCAGTGGTATCTGATCTTGCGACGATGCCACACTTGTTGATTGCCGGGACGACGAACTCGGGAAAGTCTGTTTGTATAGCCTCCTTAACGACATGCCTGGTTATGAACAACCAGCCTGAAGAGTTGAAATTGGTTATGATTGATCCAAAGATGGTTGAGTTGAACCGATTCAATGGCTTGCTACACCTCCTTGGACAGGTTGAAACTGATATCGAACGCATTATGGGTGTGTTGCGTTGGGCAACATCTGAGATGGATTACCGTTATAAATTGCTGGAAAAAGTGCATGCAAGAAATTTGGATTCATATAATGTAAAAATGGGGAGATCTGGACAAGCTACTCTTCCTAGGATTGTTATCATGATTGATGAACTGGCCGATTTGATGATGAGCGCACCTGACCAGACTGAGCATGCTTTAGTACGATTGGCTCAAAAATCTCGGGCAGTGGGCATGCACCTTGTAGTGGCTACACAAAGACCGAGTACAGATGTGGTCACGGGTGTGATCAAGGCAAACTTTCCAACACGGATTGCTTTTACTGTAGCTTCATCTGTAGACTCCCGCGTTATTCTCGATACCAATGGTGCTGAGACTTTACTGGGCAGGGGAGACATGCTCTTTTTACACCCTGAAGTTGGTATGCCGCAACGCTCTCAAGGGGTTATGGTAACTGACCGAGAACTTGATAGAGTTATTAAATGGTGGCAGGAAAGTAACCAAAGCCAAGTGATCGTAAAGGAAGAAAAACCACTTGAAGTTGAAGATGCTTCACCTTGGGAGGAGGACCTTCGAAATAATGGGGACGATAATGGCGAAGATGACTTGATTAATAAAGCCGTAGAGATATTAAGAAAAGATAAGCGTGCTAGTGCCTCTTACCTGCAGCGCCAATTAAGAATTGGTTATCCTCGCGCAGCAAGATTAATTGATCAATTGGAGGAAATGGGCATCTTAGGGCCTGCTCAAAGCGGCGGAAAAGAAAGAGAAATTCTCATAGATGATGAGGAGTTGGAATAACAATCGTTTACCTATTTATTCCTGAAATATTGAAATTCATCAATAGACAATGGCTTTAGTTGTCTGCTTGACGTAGAAAAATTTTACGATTAGCATATATAACACTTTAAAAATAGGATGCACTTGTGTCAGAACCAGAATCAATAAAATTTTCAATTGAATTGTTTTTAAGAGAAAAATTCAAAAACGTCTTAAATAAGATCGCTGCTTTTCTTATAAAACTTGGCCTAAAACCTAATATAATTACAATTTCAGGACTAATCGGGAATATCATTGCAGCCATTTTGATTGGCTGGGGTCAACTTTTTTGGGGCGGTTTGTTAGCAATGTTGGTTGGACCCTTTGACGCGCTTGATGGGGCTATGGCAAGGCTTAAGAATGAATCTTCAAAATATGGCAGCTTTATTGACTCTGTCACAGACCGCTATGACGAATTGGTTTTACTTGCAGGACTGCTTATTCATTTCATCAGAATTGAAAATTGGTTAGGTTGCCTCTTTGTTTATTTGGCTGCTGCAGGTTCTGTAATGGTTTCTTATGTGCGTGCAAAAGCAGAAGCACTAGGCTATTCAGCAAAAGTTGGCGTTCTCACCCGTGTGGAGAGATATCTCATCCTCATTCCTGGAATTATCATTGGTCAGCCTCTCATTTCATTAGCAATCATTGCGGTGCTTGGAAATTTTACGGCTGTGCAGCGATTTTACTACGTTAGAAAACAAGCCCTTAAAAATATTATCCACTAACTGGAGGTTATTTACATGAGAGAAGGAATTCAAATTGGCCCGATTATTATTCGTTATTATGCTTTAATTATCATGGCAGGTGCAATAATAGCTGCGTGGTTATCTACTGTAGAAGCTAAACGCCGCGATAAAGATGGTGAAGTAATTTGGGATATGCTACCTTGGGTCATTATTGGCGGTATCCTTGGCGCACGGATATGGCACATCTTAACCCCACCAGCCTCTATGGTGGAGATGGGCTTGACGACAAATTACTATTTTACGCATCCCTTAGAAATGCTTGCCATCTGGAAAGGTGGACTTGGAATACCAGGAGCAGTAATTGGTGGGGCAATTGCTTTGTGGATCTATACTCGCAAGAACAAAGACAGTTTCCTCGAATGGGCAGATATAGTCGCGCCGGGTTTGGCATTGGCACAAGCAATAGGCCGATGGGGTAATTTTATCAATCAGGAAGTTTACGGGTCACCTTCAAATTTACCCTGGGCAATCAAAATTGATCCCTTGCATCGTTTGCCAGGTTTTGAAAGTGTTGAAACTTATCATCCCTTGTTTTTGTATGAATCTTTGTTGAATATCCTGGCTGCGGGAATATTATTATTGGTTGGTAGGAAATACAAAGACAAATTAATTAAGGGTGATATATTTCTCTTGTATCTAGTTTTATATCCAATCATCAGGTTTGGCTTAGAATTCTTAAGACTAGATCCATCACCAGTAGCAGGCTTAAATATCAACCAAACTTTTATGGCAGTTGTCGCTATAGTAGCGGTGATCTTACTAATCCTGCGTCATACCGTTTGGTTGGCTAAGACTGATTTAACACAAACGGAAGATTTAGCCGAACAATCAGAAGAAATCTCAGAAGAGCAAATGCCTGAAATTGAAGAAGACATTGAAGAGATATTTGAAGAACATAATTTAGAATTAGAAATTGAAGAAACCGTAGAAGATCAAACGCAAGATTTACTAGATGGTGAAAAAGGTTAACAAAAATTCTAATAAAAAAGCTGAATGGCAGGAGTCTAAGTCACTCCTGCTTTTTTTACCAATTTTCTAAAAAGGTTTTCCAGGCTTCATTTACAGGTAAGTATTTTCCATATAGGAATTGTGCTGAAGAAGGCGGTGTTGCGGGGGATTTTATTGGGAACATATTGGCACTTTCAGGAGTTTTTCCGCCTTTTAGGTGATTACAGCGTTGACAGGCTGTCACAACATTTTCCCAAACGTGTTTTCCACCAAGATGTTTAGGAATTACATGATCAATTGTGAGTTGCAATCCTAATCTCCCACAATATTGACAGGTATAGTTATCTCGGCGAAAGACTTCGCGGCTAGTTAGGTGGACTTGTGGTCGAGGCCTTGTTATTTGTTTTTTTAGCCGAATAACAGAGGGTATGGGAATTTCCTTATTGATGGATCTAATGACCCCACGGCCGTTTAAAATTAACGTCGCTTTCTCACAAAACATTAGATTCAAGGCACGATTTGTTGAAGTAACGTTAATTGGTTCAAAATTCGCATTTAAAACCAGTACTTGCGTGTCCATAAGACCACCAAATCGGATTATATCAAAGATTAGTGCTAGAGTTTGACAATACTATAAGAAAAAGTGTGAGATTTTGGTTCTTATGATGCATTCCCTGATTAAAGATATTTTATTATTGGTATAATTTATTTATTGTGATGTTCTATTATTACTTATTGTGAAAACCTAAACGTTCAGGAGTAGATAATACGCCTGAGATTTCCAGGCGTTTTTTTAATATAAAGCATGACGTTTTGGTTGGAGGTATCAAATGAATATTGATGAAAAAGTAAAATACTTGATGCAGGGAACTGAATATGGCGATCAGCACATGGCACAGGCTATGGCAACAGAATTAAAAGACCGATTAATTGAAGCTGAACAATATGGGCGACCATTAAAAATCTACTGTGGTTATGATCCCCGAACAACAGATCTTCACATAGGCCATACAGTTACAATGAGGAAATTAAGGCAATTTCAAGAGTTAGGACATGAAGTAATATTTGTAATTGGCACCTACACTTCCCTGATTGGTGATCCCTCCGATAAAGATAAATTGCGCCCGCAACTAAGTCCTGATGAGGTAATCGAAAACGCCCGGACGTATGCAGAACAGGCTTACCGTGTTTTAGACCGTGAAAAGACAATCATTAGATATAATGCTGAGTGGTTATCCCAGTTGACCTTTGCGGACTTAATTAAGCTTGCCTCAAATTTCACCATACAACAATTTTTGACACGAGAAAATTTCCGCAATCGCTGGGATAAAAGTGAACCAATCCATTTACATGAATTATTTTATTCTTTGATGCAGGGTTATGATGCACATATACTAGAAACTGATATCCAGGTGGGGGGTACAGATCAATTATTTAACATCATGACTGCATCACGTAAAATCATGAGTTTTTACGGTCAAAAACCAAATATTGGCATCATCTTAGACATTCTGCCTGGTACTGATGGCGAAGTTAAAATGAGCAAATCCCTTGGGAACCACATCCCATTAAATACGACACCAGAAGATATGTTTGGTAAGGTTATGAGTATCCCTGATAAAGCCATGCCTCAATATGCAAAACTTGCTACAAGCTGGCAGACAGACACAGTCAATGAATTTTGTGAAACCCTTATTAAAGGGACTATTCATCCCCGTGATGCAAAGATGAAATTAGCATACGAAATTGTTTCAATATTCTACAGCCAAGGGGAGGCAGACCAGGCTAAAGAACACTTTATTACCCTGTTTCAAAAGGGTGACATTCCGGAAGATATACCTATATATCAGTTAGAACAATCAAAATTGCTTTTAGATGTATTAATAGAATTTGGGTTAATTGACAGTAAGAACCAGGGAAGGCGTCTGATCGAACAAAATGGCATCAAAGTAGATGGCGTTATTATTAATGATGTGACTACAGAGATAACTTCAGAAGCTCTTATTCAAGTTGGTAAAAGAAAGTTCTTAAAAGTGGTAAAAGCTTAGTCATTAATTGAAGTATTTGCTGTTAGCAATTGACTTCCAATTTCCTCGGCTAATGCGGGATTGTTAGCTTCTAGCACTATTGCTATTGACAATGGTGAACCCTGCCAATCGGGCAATGTGCCGCCTAAATACCAGGTAATTACTTCATTTTCAGCATTGAGCGCCTGACCAGTGCTGAACCATATAGGCTTCTTTTCGTCTGCAAGGAAACTGATAACCTGGTTGCTTGCATATTCTGGTAAGACTTGGATTGATTCATTATCATGAGGAAAAGCAAGCCAATCACCTTCAGTGTTTAAGTAGCTATTAACCAAAGCTGGCGGAGCCATGATGCCATTATTTGTTAATGAAGCAGCAATAAGTCCCATTTGGATAGGGCTGACATAAAAACCTGTATCACCCATAAAATAATTGTATATATTCTCTATGACATCTGGTTTTTCTGGGGCTTGAGGAACAGGTAGTGCAAAAACAGGTGTAGAGAATAATTGCATAGCGTCCATTGTCGATAGCAAATTATCTGGAGATAGTGACGCAGCGACTTCTTCAAAAGATTTTTGGCAGCCAAATTTTATGCCATTAATCTCTGTATTGGCTGCTTTTATTGCTTCATAGCAAAAGGAATCCATTTGATTGGTTGGGGAAAGATCAGAAAGAGACTTTCCAGGCTCACTTAGAAATGATGAGAGTAAGATTACGTTTGCAGCTGAACCTAAAGGATAAGCTCCTTGAGTCACCCGATTTAACAAAGGTGATTCTGGGTCGGTGCTTAATTCTGCCCAATTTTCTACAACAGTCTCTGGATTGTAGAAAGGATGTGAAGCCATCACGTTTAATTCACCCGTTTTAGCATTCAAGAGGACAAGCGCACCATTCACGTTCTTCATCCTTTCGTCTGCAATTTTCTGTAGCTCCAAATTTATGTTAAGTTTTATATCTAAACCTTCTGGCGGTTGGTTAAACAACAAAACATGCTTCCATTGTTCTTGAAATGGGATACCAATAGTACCTCGCAAGTATGGATAGAGCGATTGCTCCAAACCAACTTGCCCATAAATTGCATTCGAATATCCAACTATAGATCCTAATTGTGGATAATTTGATTGTCTTTGATAATTACCCGGTTGGCCTACAGTTGAACTTATAGGGGATCCGTCCAATGCTAATAAATCTCCTCGGGCTGAATACCGATCATCAATAACCCAACGTGGGTTATCCTCTCTGGAGGTCAATTCTTTGTCTTTGATTATGACAATGTAGCTGTTGGCTATTAGCAACAAGGAAGAAAAGGCAATAAATAACTTGCCCACATTAACAATTGCTTTACTTGAAGTGTGTTTACTAGTGATTTTCTTACCAAAATCACTAATTACTATTAGAATCAGGAGGGATAAGAAACTTGTTAAAAGAGACGAGCCGCCGTAAGACAAAAGAGGTAACGTGACGCCAGTTAGCGGTAAAAGGCCAATATTCCCACCAATAATCAAAAATGATTGAATTGCGTAATAAGATGCTATACCCAGCGCTAAATATCTTTTGAATAGTGTGTTCGCAAATAATGAAATGTTAATTGCACGTGATGTCAGGAGCAAAAACAAAACGATGATGGATGCCGTCCCAAATAAACCCATTTCCTCAGCTATGGCAGAAAAGATAAAATCAGACACAGCGACTGGGATTAAATTTGGGCTACCTAGCCCAGGACCAGTACCAAAAAGGCCACCGCTGGCTACGCTGATGAGTGCTTGAATTACTTGATATGATGAGCCGCTTGCATTAGAAAGTGGACTCAACCAAGAATCAATCCGCATTTTTAGAAGAGGGAACAAGTAATAGCCGATGCTTCCTGCAATAATTAGGGTTAAGGGAATTATCCAAACTAATTTCTTGGAGTAATTTGTCGCAAAAAGAATAATTAAATACAAAAAAAGGAAAATACTCGCTGTGCCCAAATCTCGCTGAGAAATTAATAAGGCAAATGTTAATAAGATAATTCCCAAAGTCGGAATTATTGACTGTATTAATTGGTCTTTTAAGTGAATTTGTTCAGCAAAATAAGCTGATAAATAAATTATCAACAGTAGCTTTAATGGTTCTGAGGGTTGAAAGTAAACATTGGCAAATGAAAGCCACAACCTGGGACCACCACCATAAGGGTTGACTCCTATGATTAAAGTCAAGGCCAATAAACTTAAACCTAACACGAACCAAAGATATTTATACCGCTGTAAAAAACCAGGTAATTCTTTCAACTTTAGCCCAAAGAATAAAGTAATGCTTGAAATGGAAAACCAAATTGTTTGTTTAATGCCTAAATTTGGAGAAAGACGCCAAATTACTTGCATACCCCATCCACTGAGAAGAAACACTATGGGAATAAGCAAGTAATCGTGATTTGGATAATGTTTATTTATTTGAGGTACAAGGATGATTAGGGAAACAGTCCATGCTAGGACGGAACTCCAGTGTTCCCATTTTGATTCCTGCCAGTTGGCGTGGAGTCTTACCACCGGAGCAAAGGAGAGAATTAGAGCATATACAACAATAAACAATCCAGCAATAAATAGTAAATTGCGCTGGACTAATGAATTTTTATCTGAAGGTTCTGCTTCAAAACTCTGCACTACTTAATCCAAGTATTTTTTTACCAAAAGATCTAATTTTTTGCGTGTTTTGCCTGGAATCAATGTCGAATTCGTTACGATTGAATTTTTTAGGCTTTGATGACATTCGCATTCGTCATTCTCTGCTAAATTATCAACTAGATTAACGATGGATTTCTGAGCCACTGCTGTATTATTAAGCAAGGTTTTTATAACCATTTCTATAGTGACAGGTTCCACAGTCTCATGCCAGACATCATAATCAGTAATGTGAGCCATGGTGGCGTAGCATAGCTCAGCTTCTCTTGCTAAGAAAACTTCTGGTGCGGCGGTCATGCCGATTATTGACATGCCCCAGGAGCGGTATAAGTGGGATTCTGCTTTTGTTGAAAAACGAGGACCTTCTATTGCAACATAAGTACCACCCATGTGCACTTTGACATTTTCTTTGCTGAGTGAATTTTGTAATTGGGCACTTAAATTTTTGCAGAAAGGGTCGGCTACGCTCACATGACTAACGATACCTTCACCAAAAAAACTTCTGTGGCGCTTGTGAGTGAAGTCAAAGATTTGGTCTGGAATGATGATATCGCCAGGAGCGTAATCTTCCCTTAAGGAACCACAGGCACTGACGCTAATCACTTTATTTATGCCTAACGACTTTAATGCATAAATATTTGCCCGGTAATTAACTTCGCTTGGGGTTATTGTGTGGCCGATGCCATGACGGGCTAAAAAGGCAACATTTTTCCCGTTGAGATCTCCTACAACTATTGGCGCACTCGGTTTCCCAAACGGTGTTTCGATCTCAATTGTCTGCTGATTTTCTAGTCCTTCAAAATTATAGAGTCCTGAACCCCCAATAACGCCTAATACGATTTTATTCGACATGTTCCTGCTCCTTTTAGCGATAGTGTTTTAATTCGTAAGCGAAATTTTGATTATAATCTTGCCACATCTGAGCTCATCGCCATCTGTAACAATCATGGGTTCTTCGGTAGGAATGGAATTTAGGAAAGTACCATTAGTCGAATCTAGATCTTCTATCCACCAATGGTTTTGCTTGAATGAAAATAAGGCGTGTTTAGATGAAATTGTATTGTCACTAATTACAAAATCAGCATTTGGGTCACGGCCGATCAACACTTCTTGAGCTTCAAAAGATTTTTCAAGAGGAGATTCGGTTTGTGTAGTTTCAAGCTTTAATAATGTACCTCTAATCCTTCTAGTGGTTTTCTTATCTCTATCTAAACTTAACCATACCACCCTAAATGCCCAAAAAATGAATAGGAATAGTATGACGACTAAGAAAATCCTAAGCACAAGCATAAGTACAGCTGTCATATTTAACTTTCAATTTCTAGTTTTGTCGTAGATGAAAAACTATCAGTCATATCTTGAGTGTAGATCAGATGAGATGAACCTAATGTAATTACATCTCCGGGGATTAAATAAGCCGTTTTTATACTTTTTCCATTTATAAAAGTACCACCAGTTGAATCGAGATCAAATACAATGTATCTCCCATTGTTCGCACGGAGTTGAAGGTGATCTCTTGATACTTGTGGATCCTCAATTTGGATATCAGATGTGGAACGCCGGCCAACATAGACAAGACTTTTATCTAATGGGTACGATTGTTTACCGTTCACAATAATGAATGCATTTCGGGGTATAAGGTTTTCTGGTTGAGTTAAATTCTCTAAATCAAATACGGAGGTTTGGCTCATTTCTTCCACAGCGGATGTGAACTCAACTTCCAACTCATAATCGATTCCGTTAATGGATGGAGAACTTATCACTTCAATTCTAGGGTATGCGTTGAACTTGTACCCTAATTCTTCACCTGCCTGGAATATTTCTTTGCCAATGTTAGTTAAGAAATCTTGAGAATCAAGCCAATTCTTTTCTTCTGTTGCAGGTATGGTAATTTTTATGATATCAGGGGCAATGATAATGCCGTCCTCTTTATGTGATAGATTTTCTTTGATTATTTGTGGAATTCTTTTTGTTAAGGAATGTTCTTTGTCAATTTTTAGGATTAAATTAAAACTATCCTCAAATAAAAACTTCAATCGTTTTTCGATAATGTTTAGGAATTCATTCATTAGGCAGGTTCCTGTATAATTATTATACCAATGATAGATGTTTCGAGAAATTTTGGATATGTTGAATTACCTCATCCAGCAGATGTCGCTCTAAAATTTTGGGGAGATAACTTTTTATACTTCTACAAAGCAGCCCTTGAAGGCCTGTATCAGTTATGCGGAATGGAAGTTGATGAATGCTATCAAAGCATTAGAGTGAGTCTAAATATACCTTGCGAGCAGATGGAAATGACATTGGTTAATTTCCTAAATGAAGTAATTTTCATGTTAGAAGGAGGCCATGCATTCTTTATCAGTCATATAACCAGAGAACAGGATTGCATATGGTTTCACGGAGAGCAAAAACCTGTAAGAAAGTTAAATCGATCAGTAAAAGCTGCTACCTTTAGCGAATTAGAGATACGGAAATATGCTAATTACCTTGAAGCGGTTATTGTGTTTGATATATAGACTTTAGGTTAAGATGACAAGTTTGAAAGATTTTAAAAGAATATCAAGCTTCGAGTGGCAATTGCCATCAGATTTTCGGGCAGATATGCAAATCCCTGTGCATGTGTATGCATCGAAAAAGCTGCTTGAAATGGCACTAGTTGATAAAGCTATTGATCAAGCCATTAACGCAGCATCTTTGCCGGGTATGTTGGGGCGAATAGCTGTAATGCCAGATGTACACCAAGGTTATGGATTTCCAATTGGCGGGGTTGGGGCTGCTTGTATGGAGAAGGGCGTTATATCGCCTGGAGGTATTGGGTATGATATTAACTGCGGGGTTCGTTTATTAGCCTCACGAATTAATTTAGACCAAGCCAAGAGCCAGCTAAGTGCACTTTCAAAGCTACTATACCAACTATGTCCAAGTGGTTTGGGGAATAAAGGCGGTGTTGTATTATCTGAATCCGATCTAGAGACTGTTTGTAGTCTGGGAGCAGGATGGGCACTAAAAAATGGTTTTGCAGATCATTTAGATATAGAACGCACAGAGGACATAGGGTGTATTAAACAGGCTAACATGGCTTTTGTGAGCGCCCGTGCCTGTGAGAGAGGTAAGACCCAATTAGGAACTTTGGGGTCAGGTAATCATTTTATTGAAGTAGATTTAGTTGAGAGTATCTACGACAAAACATCCGCAGATATGATGGGACTAATTAAGGATTGCCTAGTTGTTCAAATTCACTCAGGTTCCAGAGGATTCGGACACCAGGTTTGTACAGATTTTGTACGAGATTTACAAAAAACAACTCACAAATACAAAATTAAAATTCCAGATAGGGAGCTTGTCTGTGCACCAATACAATCAAAAGAGGGACAAGCTTATTTAGGCGCAATGAGGGCTGCAGCCAATTACGCGTTTGTAAATCGGCAGGTTATAGCTCACAGAGTGAGAGAGGCCTTTGCTGAAATATTTCGCTTGGCACATGATGATGGTAAATTGAGGCAAGTGTATGATATTGCTCACAACATTGGTAAGGTGGAGACCCATAAAATTGATGGGGCGTTGAGAGAAGTTTGTGTTCACCGCAAAGGTGCAACGCGCGCTTTTGCGCCAGGTTCACCGGGCTTGGGGAAGGATTACGAAATGATTGGTCAACCAGTTCTGATCCCGGGTAGCATGGGGACTCAATCTTGGGTATTAATAGGACCGAACTTAAATAACGAAAGTGCTTTTGCTTCTTGCGCTCATGGCGCAGGTCGAAAAATGAGTAGAACCCAGGCGAAAAGGAGTATTCATGGGCAATCCTTACAAAAGCAGTTACTTGAGGACGGGATTCATGTTGAAACAGGGTCTTTACCTGGTTTAGCTGAGGAAGCACCAACTGCTTATAAGGATGTATCAAATGTTATTGAAAGTGTTGTGGGCGCAGGATTAGCGAGAAAGGTTGCTTTATTAAGACCATTAATCGTTATTAAGGGCTGAATCAGACAGCATATATTGGATTGCTAAAAATCCAGCCGCGTTCTTTGCCTAAGAACTCTAAGTAAACTTCAGATCGATATATCCCTGGCTCAGATGTTATGTGGGTGAGAACCTCACGGTCTAAGTGCTCTTTGATAACCTTGCCATCTTTGATCAGGCGGGCGTGGGCTTTTCGAGGAAGGCGAATTTGAAAAGTCAACCCGCCATTTGCTTGCACTTTATCACCCATCCAAAATTGACCATTTTTGTTGTAAACAGAAAAGCGGAAGCCTTTAGCAGGCGATATTAAATCGTAAGCTACAAAAGCATGCCCTTGTGCAATTGCACTATACACCATTCTTTTATCTTCATTTAATGAACCAGTTAGCTTATTTTCTGCCAAAATGTGGGTAGTCACCGTCCGAAAAAGAAATTCGTAAGGATAAAGGGTTATTCTTATCGGACCTAAATACTTATGTAAAGCATGTGCATCAACCCCTCCAATAGCAATTATTGGATTGGCTTGTGATAATAAGAGATTATCCCAAAGGGTCAGGGTTTCTTTTAGAGGAGATAAGGCCATGAAGTGTGGGATGAGTGCATGAAGCAGGGCTTTTGGGATAGTCTGAGAGCGAGTTTTAAATTCGCTCATGTAATTCCACAATTCGATCCCAGTAAACCCTTTTACCTGCCAATCTTTCCATGAAAATTCCTTCTCACTAAATTTTTCCAACTTATCTTCAATAGGATGGGCAAGAAATGATAAACCACCTGAACGTTTAACTTGATCAATTAGTCGTTGTGGATCATTGCCAAAGGGGCTTAATTCGCGGTCTTGTCCGAAGATCAACAGGTGATTTTTCCCATCGCTAAGGGTATTATCATGCACCTCTTCCCCAGATAACACTAAAAGCTTTCTACGGGCTTTCTGTAGATATGATTCAGCATCTTGGACCCAAACATTATGGTCAGTGATAATAATTACATCTAAGCCAGCTTTTAAAGCAGACCGGGCAATGTGCGTATGACTGCCATTCCCGTCTGAATACGTCGAATGAATATGTAAACCTATTTTCAGTTCTTCCATGTTTCTTTGTGTAAACAAGTACCTGTTTAATTAAATAATAAAGCTAATAATAATCTATGCCGTTTACGTCTTTGTCAATGGTGTAAATTCAATGTGCTAAATCAAGCAGGTACCATAATTCTAATGCACTGGAGCAAGGGTAAAAGGAATTGGTTCAGCCATTAGTAAAGGTTGAGGTTCAAACAATTTACGCATTGACTCCAGGCTGAAATACCTCCTGGTAATTTGCCATTCATCAGCCTGTTCTCTCAGGATTGAACCTACCAGACGAATAACAGAATTCTCATCAGGAAATACTCCCACTACATTAGTTCTTCTTTTCACCTCCTTGTTCAATCGTTCTAGGACATTGTTCGAGTAAATTCTTGTCCAATGCTCCCTGGGAAAAGCCATGTATGCAAGAATGTCATCTTCTGCACTGATCAACAGTTCAGCAGCTCTAGGCCAGCGGGCCGCCATGACCTCATACACAACTTTCAATTGTTGGCGAGCAGCTGCCTGGTCCGGTTGTGCAAAGATAGTGCGC
>Ga0209723_1002474_pt1 | contig 24683 bp, 10 predicted proteins | sample BiotimSIPDNA_2_FD_185750 | JGI IMG/M metagenome (GOLD analysis project Ga0209723, IMG submission 185750) | Anaerobic biogas reactor microbial communites from Washington, USA - Biogas_R2 time_0 SIP DNA (SPAdes) (version 2) | ecosystem: Engineered > Bioreactor > Anaerobic > Unclassified | place...
CGGCGTCGGAGGACTGGACGATCGTGGTTGAGGAGTCGTCGGGGCTGTCGCGCGGGACGGCGATCCAGCCGTACGAAGCGCCCAGCCAAGCCGCTCCGCTGCGGTTCGACTTTGGGGCCACGACCAGCCCGGTGCAGACGGACTTCCTGCAAGTCGTTCCGCAGACGATCTACAACGCCACCCGCGGCTATGGCTGGGCGACGCGCGTGGCGGCGGGGGACCGGCGGGATCCGACGACCAGCGCCCTGCGGACCGACTTCAATTCGGGCCGGAATGCGACGTTCAAGGTGGATGTGCCCGACGGCACGTACAACGTGCGGCTGTACCACTCCAACCCGTTGTACTTTGGCCGCGTGCCGTATAATGCGCAATTCTTCACGGTGGACGTCGAGGGGACTCAGTACGACGTGGACCCGGCCTTGGGTATCATCGATCCGGGCGAGACGTATATCCACGAGTTGTCCGTCGCTGTCACGGACGGGCAGTTAAACATCGTGTTCGGCGTCGCTAGCACCGCCTTTATGATCGCGGGAATCGACATTTCCGCTGGCGCGCTGCCCACCGACACGCCGCTGGTGGCGGCGGGCGATCCGTTGGACGCCGGTGCGGCGGCGATCGGCGTGGAGCAGCTGCAGTCGGTGGCGGCCGAAGCGGCGGCGTGGTGGACGGCGACGGGTCTGACGCCGGCTCAAGCGGCGTCGCTGGCCGGCGTCCAGTACGCCGTGGCCGACCTGGGCGGCGCGTACCTGGGGTTGGCCAACCCGGCGACCAACACGATCCGCATCGACGACGACGCGGCGATGTTCGGATGGTCCTTGGTCACTGGTCATTCGTCCTTGGTCACTGGTCACTGGTCACTTGATGACGCACAAATGACAAATGACAAGGAACCAATGACCCATGACGGCGTCAGCCTGCTGACGGTGGTCAGGCACGAACTGGGGCACCTGCTGGGGTACGAGCACAGCGATGACCCGGACGACCTGATGGCTCCGGTGTTGTCCGCGTCGCCGGCACGGGCCGCGTCTTCGCCCTTTGCGCTTGATCCTTCCGCCTTGACCCTTCCGCCTTCCGGTACGTCAGACGCCGTGTTTGCGGATTGGGGGCAGGACGACTTGTTGGAGGAAGAGGGCGACGAGGCTGGCCAGTTGCAACGCTTGCCGTCCCAGAGCCCGGACCTGTTGGCCGCCGTACTCGTCCAATCCGGCGAGGATGCAGAGGAAGCGGCGGTCCCGCGGCGGAGCCGGCTGCAGCGGTACGAACGTGACCTGGACGCTTGGTTCACGGAGTTGGCCGCCGAGTCGCAGGAGGGTGAGGGCTGATCGGTGATCGGTGATCGATGATCGGCGAGCGGGGCGGCGTGAGCCCCCCGGTGATCGGTATGGCCCCCGGCGGCTCGCCGGGGGCCTTTTTGTAGGGTGGTAGGGTGGGCCAGAGCGGACCATCGGCACGGCCGTTCGCACGGCATCGGACGCGACGATCAGCGACGAGCCGGAATGGGGCATTGCGCAGCGTCGGCCCACCGGAACACGGCCTCCATCCCACGGACGCCGCATCCCGCCAACAAGGCCGCGATCCGCGTTGCGATGCGGCTTGGTTGCCCGTGGTGGCCGACTCCCGGTGGGCCGCCGCTGCCTCGGAACGCTGCTGGCTGCTTGCCCGACGTTGACTTCGTTGATGGTTCCAACGGTCAACAGGATGGTCCGCTTTGGCCCACCCTACGGCGGATTGTAGGGTGGGCCAGAGCGGACCATCGGCACGGCCGTTCGCACGGCATCGGACGCGACCATCACCGACGAGCCGGAATAGCGCATTGCGCAGCGTCGGCCCACCGGAACACGGCCTCCATCCCACGGACGCCGCATCCCGCCAACAAGGCCGCGATCCGCGTTGCGATGCGGCTTGGTTGCCCGTGGTGGCCGACTCCCGGTGGGCCGCCGCTGCCTCGGAACGCTGCTGGCTGCTTGCCCGACGTTGACTTCGTTGATGGTTCCAACGGTCAACAGGATGGTCCGCTTTGGCCCACCCTACGTCAGCTGGTTCAATCCCAACGCTAGAAAAGACCCCCGTCCCCTTTTTCCGTTCCTCTAGCGCCATTCCGCTCACTTGGTTCTCGACCGGGGCTTACGGAAGAACCCACTCCGGCACGGTGCCGTTTCCCGTCGGTTCTCCCGCCAGGATCCAGGGCAGATTGAAGCGGGCGACCTGCATGGCGGAGTACTGGCCGTCCGGTCCGCCTTCGAACAGCAGGTAGATCCGGCCTTCGCTGGGCGTGCCCGGTCGTCCGGCCACCAGCGACGAATAGGCGCCGTGGGGGGCATACACGAGCCGTTTCACGGGCCAGGTCTTGCCGCCGTCGAAGCTGGCCCAGACCGTCATCTTTTTCCGCTCGCCGCCGGCCGTGTCCGCGTTGCTGAAAATCAAGATGTCCCGGCCCTTCACGGGCAAGCGTGTCAACCCGCCTTTCATGCCGTAGCCTCGGCCGTAGCCGCCGCCGTCGGGAAGCACCGGGCTGACGTTCAGATTCTCCCAGGTCTGCCCGCCGTCGTTGCTCCAGGCCTCACGCCGCAGGATTTCGTCCGGCCGCAGCGCGCGGGCCCGCGCCTTGTCGTAGTATCCGCTGTGGCTGCGGGAGTTGTAATAGATCCGGCCGTCGTGCAATTCCACCAAGGCCGCCTCCTCGGTGTAGCCTTCCGGAAAGAAATCGCTGACCTGCCACGTGGCCCCGTGATCGTCACTGAAAATGGCGCAACTGAAGAGTTCCTCGCCGGGCTCCCGATCGGACGGATGCGCTTTGGCGTGCGGCCGGAAGGTGGCCGTCACCAACAGCCGTCCGCGGTGCTTTCCATGCCGGAGGGTGACGCCCGATTCGCTGGCGTTGGCGTGCAGGTAATAGGTGCCGGTCGTGTTCTGATCGCCTTTGGTAACGCGTTTCTTGGCGCCCGTCTTCTCGAACTGCCTCAGCCGCTCGTTGAGCCCGAGCGTGATTTTCTCTTCCGCCCAGGTCTTGCCGTGGTCCCGGCTGCGAAACACCCGGTCGACGCCGTCCCACATCCGGACCCACAGCACGTCCCCGGTGTTTTCATCGACGATCAGGTTGCTGTCTGAATGGGTGATCGACACGCCGATGATTTCGCCCCAAGTCCGGCCGCCGTCCTGGCTGCGCCGAAGTTGCCCCTTGTTGTTGCGCATCGCCAGCAGGGTGCCGTCGACGGCGATCGCCAGGTACGGTTCGCGGACGTTGCCGCCCTCGTCGAAAACCGTCTGCAGGTCGCAGCAGGGCTCGCCCAGAAAGGCATCCAGCGGCCCTTCCGCCGGCTTGCCCGCAGCGGTCAGGAGTTCCTGCCCGGACGACTCGGCAGCCAAGCCGATGCAAAGAAATGCCGCGAAAAGAAAACGGACGCTCGGTCCCCAAGAGGGTCTCAGACTGTCCACGGTGATTCTCCTTTCTCCAACTAACAAACTCAGCATGGTGTGGTTTCTCGTACCCCAGGTTTTGTTCGTGCGCTCATCCGAAACGGACCGTCCGTCCTTTGTCGGCCGACGCCGCCCGACAACGCATCCGGACAAGACAGCATCCGTACAATCTACCAGGATCGTTCCGGCCGCCGTAGCAACGGAGGCCGAAATAATTTCCCCGTTTCGACAAGAATTTGCGGCAAGCCAAGGCACTCGCTGACTGGCACGGTGGAGTCCGCACCGACTTTGCCTGCGGAGCGTCCTCTTCGCCACCACACTGCTCGCCAGCGTGGAGCCATGTTCAGCACCAGCCGTCGGTTCAGCCCGAGCCGTCGTCCCGCCACTGCGTCCAGCGTCTTGAACACCGCTCCACGCTGGCGAGCAGCGTGGTGGCGAAGCAGCCGATTTCGTGGAGATATCTGGTCTTGAACACCGCTCCACGCTGGCGAGCAGCGTGGTGGCGAAGCAGCCGATTTCGTGCAGATATCTGGTCTTGAACACCGCTCCACGCTGGCAAGCAGCGTGGTGGCGAAGCAGCCGATTTCGTGGAGATATCTGGTCTTGAACACCGCTCCACGCTGGCGAGCAGCGTGGTGGCGAAGCGGCCGATTTCGTGGACATGTCTGGTCTTGAACACCGCTCCACGCTGGCGAGCAGCGTGGTGGCGAAGCGGCCGATTTCGTGGAGATATCTGGTCTTGAACACCGCTCCACGCTGGCAAGCAGCGTGGTGGCGAAGCAGCCGATTTCGTGGAGATATCTGGTCTTGACCACCGCTCCACGCTGGCGAGCAGCGTGGTGGCGAAGCAGCCGATTTCGTGCAGATATCTGGTCTTGAACACCGCTCCACGCTGGCAAGCAGCGTGGTGGCGAAGAGGAGGCGATCCCGCCCCAAGGTTGCTGTAGAATGCAGACTGGGCCTTTGCGTGCATCAGGCCAGGCGGCGTGCCGTTGGTTTTGCGACTGCCGAAACGGACCGTCACTCCGTGGCCGGCCGAAGGCGGCCGATGAAGCATCCGTACAATTTGCCCGGATCGTTCCGGCCGCCGTAGAGGTGTTCGAATTTGTTGTAGACGTACACCAGGCAGTCGTTGTGCCGCGTGATGTCGGGGCTGGAGTTGTACTTGACGTCGTCCACCAGCGAGGTCTTTTCCACGGCGCCGGTCTTTGGATCGACCAGCGCCAGGCCGACGTCGTGGAACATGTAGCTGCCGAAGATCCGCGCAGGATACGGCTCGCCGTACTTCCACACCAGGGCCAGCCGGTCGCCCACCTGGACGCCTTTGGCATACTGGTTGAACCCGCCCGAACTGACCGTGACCAGGTCGTGAAACCGCGTGCCGTCGAACCGCACGAGCCAAAGCGGCTGTCTGTCGGTCTTGGCCGCCGAGTCGGTGAAAGCGACGACCAACTCGCCGTCGAAGACGCTGAGGAACGGCGTGTAGGGCGTTTCGGTCGGTTGCGGGTTCAGCTCATGGGGCGGCCCCAGTTTCGCCAGGCCGGGATCGAGCGTGCGGACCGTGACGGTCGTGCGATATCCTTCCGGGAGTTCGCGCCAGCGGCAGTAGCTGACCCAGAGTTGGCCGTCCACCGCCGCGATGCCGCCGTTCCAGGTGCTTTCCGCAGCGTCTTTCGGCTCGATCACAAACGGCCCGGCGATCTTGCCCGTGCGGGTGTCGTACGACGCGATGCACTGGCGCGCGTAGGGAGCGTCGCCGCGATAGGCCCGCTTCCAGGAAAGGTACAACGTGCCGTCGAGGACGGCCGATTGGGTTTGCCCTTGGTAGCACGGTTTCCCATCGACCAGGAACGGTTCGACCCAGGGTTTGGTCCAGACCGGCCGGAGGCTCTCGTCCAACTGGCTCAGCCAGATCGTGCCGCCGCGGCACTCGCTGTAGTAGAGCTTGCCGGCGACGCTCTCGATGCAGGGGTAGACAGCCGGCTGCGTCGCCATCCGTTGGTCCGGCGGGATTTGGAAGCCGTTCCAGACGCGCCGTTCCGCAGCCTTGGTCGATGCGGCCAGCACCTGGCTCTCCGCCCGGACGGTTCCCTCGGGGGCAACCCGCCGGACCAGGAATTCGTACTCGGTGGCCGGCTCGAGAAAGATCACGTGGTGGAACCGCTCCAGGACCACGGCGTCGACCGGCTGCCAATCCGCCTCGCCTTTCTTGCGGTAGAGCACTCGCCAACTCTCGATGCCGTCGAATCCGGGATCGCCCAGCAGATTCGCCGGCGAACTCTCGGACGCGATCCGCACGTCGTCAAACCAGCTTGTTCCTTTTCCGACCTGATACACCAGGCATCGCAGGAGCTGAACCCCTTCGGGAAGCTCGAACGCCCCGGAGACGGGCGACCAGTCTTCCGCGGCCGGCAGATCGCGCGAGACCAAGCCGTGATGCGTTCGCGTGGGACCGAGATAGCAGTCGATCACCAGCCGAGCCTTGCCGGCCTGCTGTTCGATCGAACGGTAGAAGAGCTGGTACTCATAGCGGCCGGCCGCGTGCGCGGCTTCCAAGTTCTGGATGACGCAACCGCGGGCGTTTCCCTCCGAGGCATTCCCGCGGATCCTGGCGGCGGCGGAACCGCCCCGGCCCTCGCCGGGCACGATCGCCGCTTCGTGGGGCGGGTCCGTCGGCGTGCTGGAATTCCACTGGCAGGAATTCCGCACGGTGCGGACCTCCTGGTCCGGCTCCCAGGCGAGCATCACGCTGCGGTCGGTTTGCCGCGGGCTGGTGATCGGAAACGAATCGGCCGCAGCCGCTGCCGCGACAAACAAGAGCTCGAACACAAGACCGATGGTCAGAATCATGGTATGCCTCGCAAGCTTCCTCATTGGCCAGAGCCACTTGGGCAGATGATCGCATCGTCAAGTCGCGCGCGTTCTTCCCCGGAAAGCCAGAATGCGCCCTTTTCTTCCGGCTCATGGCCGTCACGTTCAGGCTTTCGAGGGTGGCTCCGAAGAAGGCGCAGACGGCTTGTCTGGGCTTGGATCGGCGTCGGTCGGCGCGGCGGCTCCTTGGTTCGTCCCCTCGTCCCGGTAGGAGCGGATCATCAGGGCGGCGCCGGCGGCGAACAGCACGATCATGCCCAGCAGATGCGTGGTCTTCATGTTCAGGAAGAAGCGGATGCGGCTGAGGATCTCGATCACCAGCACGGCCACGCCGAACCACATCAGGCCCCAAGCCCACTTCAGCCGCGAGTCGTAGAACAGGGCCAGCACGCCGAGAAAAAACGGGACGAACAGCAGTCCCATAGAAGTCGTCTCCCACAGGCCGCCGCCGCTGTGCCGCCGTGCCAGGCCGCTGAACAAACCCAAGTCGCCCGTCGCGACGCGGACGCTGTCGAAAAACAGGTACAGCGCCAGCGCAGCCAGCCCGAAGCCGAACACGAATTTCCCGGCGCCGCCTTCTGTCCCGCCCGAACCACGCATCGCATCACCCTTTCTCAGCAGTCCCGGAAGGCCGGCTTCTTCAGAGAAGCGGGGCTTTTCTGGCCGAGCCCCAGGAATCGCAACGGCCGCCGCTTGCCGACGACTTCATTATCGAACAAACTGCGGCCGGTTCAAGCCGGCAGGGACCGGCAAGGTCGCGCGTCGGCACTTGCCGGGCGACCAGGGCGGCGATAAGGTTGCTTGACGCAAGTCGCTCGCCTCGCGGGCCCGTTTGGCGGCAACAAGTCGACGGGGCGAGCCGGCGTGCAATTCAGCTGAAGGTGGCAATCGTGACAACTCTCCCAAGCGATTTTTCTGGCCCCAGGTTTTTGCCAGTGCCGAATTCACCGCACCTGACGGCGTGGGCCGTGTGGCTGGCCTGTCTGGTCTCCGTCGCGGGCGCCGACGAGGTCCAGTTGCTGCAGAAGAAGCCGGACCCGTACGGATATCCGCGCCCCGCAGCGGCCGAAATCCACGTGCCCACGCGCACGAGTCTGTTCTTCCAACTCGGTTTTCGAGAGAAGAACACAACTGACACGGTCGACGCAGACTCGGTGACCGTCCGCATCGGCCCATCCGGCGGAAGCGGTGTAAACGTGCTCCTGCCGGGACAACGGTTTGCTGACGGGTATTCGGGCAAGCTCTTTGCCAGCGGCAACCCGCGCCAGACGCTGGCGGTCTATATCGACAGCCGGGCCGAACTGCAGCCGGCGACGAAGTACACGGTGACGGTCAGCGCCCGCTCCAAACAGGGTGGCGTCTTGCCGCCGGCCAAAGGTTCGTGGCAGTTCACGACCGCCGCTGCAGCGGCGACGCACGCCGTGCAGTTTCCGCTGGACCTGTCCGCCGCACCCGTCCGCTGGCACGGCGGCTTTTTCACCGGGTTCTGCAAACCAAGTTTCTGCACCAGCGCCGGCAACCGCATCCCGGCCTACGAGTTGATGGACCAGGCACGGAAAACGGGGCCCCATGCCTCCCGGCCGTCGAAAGCCTGGAGCCTGCAGCGGGATTTCTGGATGACGGGCATGGAGCACCGGCCGGGGTTCATCACGGGGGGCCTGCCCAACGTGGTCCGCGAACGCGAAACGCGGCGGATCACCGCGATCGAGAAACGCGAGGACGGAGTCCTGCTGCGCGTCGAGGATTTCTTTGGGCACGCGCAGTACGGGATCGCTGCCGGCCGGCCGCTGGCAGACGACTATCATCCGGGCGATGAGATCCTGATCGCCGACGGCGTGAGCCACGCGCGAGCCAAAGTTGTGGCGGTGGTGGACGACACGCAGGAATTTCGCAGCCTGTTGGTCAGCTCGTTGGCAGAACCAGCCAGCCCCTGGAACATCGCCTACGCCAAACCGTTGCCCAAGGCGGAAGACCCGCACGCCCCCGGCCTGTTCCCGCGCGGCGGCTGTTACCTGCGCAAGTTCCGCCCGTCCGGGACGCCGCATTACTACTGGGGCAGGATCGACAAGGAATTCGACATCGCCCACCGCCGCTTCGGCCGCCGCCTGGCGGTCAACTTTGCCGACGCGCCGGGCGACCTGGCGATCGATGGCCAGAACTGGACGTACCCCAAGGACTATGCCGAATATCACGAGGTCGTGCGGACTTACACCATGCACTTGATCGAGCGGTACGGCGATGCCTGCCTGGACTTCGTGTGGAGCGTGTTCAACGAGCCGGACCTGGCCGCCGCGTTCTGGCGCAGCCGCGACTGGAACGAACTGCAAAGGTTTTACGACTACACGGTGGACGGCATCCTCCGCGCCTTTGAGGATCGGGGTTACGATTCCGAGCGGGTCTTCGTCGGCGGACTGGAAATCGGCGCGATCTTTGGCGAACGCATCGAAGGTCCCATTCTGAAGATCTTCTTGAATCACTGTTCGCCCACGGCCGAGTGTGAGGGCGAAGAGCCGCTGAACGCCGCGGTGGCCGACTCGCGACTGGACGGCAAACGTTCGCGGCGAGTCGAGACGCTGTGCCGCGCCCACGGCGGCAAGGGCAGCCCGTGCGATTTCATTTCGGTTCACAGTTACAACGCCTCGCCAGTGACGGCTGCCAAGCTGATCCGCGCCAAGCAACTCGCGCTGGAAACGGACGCCGGGTACTACGCCGATCTGTGGGTGAATTGCTTTGAGTCGTGTCCGGACTGGTCCCCGCCGCCGGACGTGGCGGCCGCAGACAGCTACCTGGGCAACGGCTATTTTCCCACCTGGTGCGGCGACGTGGCGCGGCGACTCTTGGCCCAGGCGGCGAAGGACTCTCGGTTCGCGTACGGCGAGTCGATCCTCACGCTTTGGCCCTGGCCGAACCAGAATTTCGGCGGCCACAATAACGACGTGCGGATGATCGCCGTGGACGAAAACGGCGACGGCCGGAAAGACCGCGACGAGGCAGTCGCCATGCCGATCCTGAATTTTCTGGGCTTGCTCGCGGCGATGGGAAACAACTACTGGCTGCTGCCCGAACACACGGTCGGCGGGCATGTCGTGTCCGGCTTCGCCGCGAAGGCGGACGAGTCGCTGCGCGTCCTGCTGTACGCGCACCATCCGCAGGACACCCAGTCCCGCGCGGAGGCCGCCTTTGACGTGACGCTGGACTTGTCCGCCTTGCCGTGGCGCAACGTCCGCGTCCGCGAGTATCGCTTCGACCAGGACCACAACTCGTATTTCCGCTTGGGCCGCGAGCTGCGGGACCGGCCGGCGGGCGGCGGCAAGGTGCGAGCGCCGCGGGCGGACGAAGTCGAGCGGCTGATCGCAGATCTGACCGGCAGCGACCGGGCGGTCCAGTTGGCGGCCGTGCGCCGGGCCGCGGCGTTCAGCGAAGTGCCGCAGAACGTCATCGCCGCCGCATTCGAACTGCACCAGAAGACCCAAGACGCCGAGGTGCGGACGGCGATCGAGGACGTGGGACGCCGGGTCATGACGCGGAAACCGGTGTACGCGCCCGACGAGGTGGCTCGGATCAAGGAGCTGTCGCAGTTGCGCGTGACCGGCGAGTCCCACCTCGCCGCGGGCGCCGACGGCCAACTGCCTCTGTCCCTGACGGTCGCCGCCAACGGCGCCAATTTCCTGGTGATCGGGCCGGTCGCTATTGCTCCCACTGCTGGAGCCGCCGCACCCCAGCCGTGATTTCGGTCCGCTTCTTCTCGAACAGGCCGAAGATCACCAGGATGCCGATGCCCAAGCCAATGCCAAAGGCCCACCACGGCCAGACGTGGTCGATCGCCCGCTGCGCGTGCCACACCATGCTGATGACCGACAGCATGACGAAACTGGTCCCCAGGTACAGGAACGCCCGCACCTGGAGAATGATCCCGACGAACACGCCCGCCACCGACAAGGCCGCCAAAATCATCGGCGGCCAGAGGCTTTCGCCGACGCCGCGCAGGAAGATCTCGCTGGTCGAACTTAGGTAGATGACCAGCACGCCAGCGTAACGCAACGCAGCCAGCTGGGCCGGTTTCAAACGCCGGCGATTGATCTGCCCGGCGATCAGGGCCGACGCGGCCGGCGGAACGAGCCAGAACTGCGGATGCTGCCAGAACGCCAGGCCGCTGTCGGCCAGCAGCGACCACAGGCCCGCGTTGCCGGCCATGACTGCCGCCACGCCGCTCAACGCCGAACGCCGCAGCGCGCTCAGCAACACGTACACCACCCCGGCTGCGAAGAGCACCATCGAGTAGTCCGTTTTTTCGGCGACCACGATCCAGAATCCCAAGGCCGGAATCAAGGGCAGAAAGGCACTCGTCCGCTGCAGCGGATCGGACAGCACGCGAAGGCCGCTCCGCTGGAACAACTCGCCCACCGCCACGCCGGCAAACGCAAGGGCCATCACGACATACGGCCAGTACGGCCGGAAGAAACCGGCAAACAGCGCCGGCTTGCACATGTACACATGGGCAAAGAGCAACGTGGCGACCACCTCCGCAGCGTACACGCAGATCCGCCGCTGACGATCGTTCAGCTCCCGCCACACCCGACTCGGCAACAGGGCCAGCGAGATGAGACCGGCGGCCATCGCGACCAGGACCACGACCACCGCCAACATCCGCGGCGTGTCGACCGGGGCTCCCACGCCGGGCTCGTAGTAGAACCGCTCCAACAGCAGCACGCCCAGCAACACCGCCAGGGCGCCGCCGCCAAACGTGACCGCGATCCGTTGCACGGGCAGCCGCCAGGAACTCGTTTCCGGCACCCGACGCACGACGATCACCGCGTAGACGAACGACATCCCGGCCAGGGCAATCAGCATGTGGATCAGACGCAGCAGGATCCGCTGCTCGTTCCAGTCCGGCTGCAGGTCGGCCCAACTCAAGCACACCGCCGCCACGCCCGTCATCAGCAGCGACACGAACTGCAGCAGCGTGCGACGCTCTTTCTGCGCTAAGGCAGCCAGGCCGACGGCCAGCGCGGCCGGAATCATGCCGGCGCTGATCCGCATCCACCGCTCCGGAAACGCCAGGACGACGATCAACGTCGCCAACGTCGAGCCGGCGGCCACCAGCAGGTTGACGACCGGCAGCCACGCCGCCGTCCGCCTCAATCCGGACACCGGATCCCGAATTCCCCACCGGCTGCCGACGGCCGCCAACAGCGCCCCTTGCCGCCAAATCAAACCGGTCACCGTCGCGTACCCGCCGGCCGCCATGCCGATGGCCCACAAGGCCAAGTGGTCTTTGATCGCCAGCCGGTCGAGCACCACCGCCACGACCGCCGCGCCCCACACGTACAGACAGGGAATTCCGTAGCCGCGGCGTATTTCCCACAGGGACCCGATCAGCAGCGCGCCCAACACGCCAATCGCCAGGATGCCGCCCAAGTCCGTCGCCGCCAAGCCCGAACCCGACGACGTGCTTCGGACGACGCTGTTGATGAGCAGCGAACCGGAGCAGAACAGGGCCGCCACCACGACACCGACCAGGCAGGCGACGACGTGGACTGCGGGCAGCCGGGTCCCGATATCGAACCCCGCCCGCTGGCCGCGGCGCTGGTGCCAGAGATCGACCGACAACCAAAATGCACCCGCGGCGGAAAGGGCAAGCAGATTGGCCTGGATGAAGTCGACGACCAAGTGATGGCTCACGCCGGACAAAGTCCTGTCGTACAGGCCGATCACGCCGACGCTGGTCGCCAATAACGCAAAGAGCACGGCGGGGTAGGCGAGATTCTGGCTGCGGCGGACCAGCGCAAGGACGGCAACCAGCGCCGCCGCGCCCCCCGCCGCACATACGGACCACCACGGCGCCAGCGGATCCGGATCAGCGGTCGTGCCGCGGAGGGCCAGGATGGCGATCAGGACGCAAACCGGCAACGCTTCGCGGCCCAACTTCGGCCAACGGAAACTGGCCGCCGTCCAGCCAACTGCGACCGCCAGCCACCCGTACGTCAACAGGTGGTAGGCGTACCAGACCCGCGTCGCGTCCAGCCGATCCACGCTTACCGCCAGAAAACCGACCAGCATCAGCCCGAAATAGCCCGCCCAGCGCACCCTCTGCTCGGCCGTGGGGCGGTACGCGCAGCCAAGGCAGGCTTCGAGGGCAAAGAGCCACGCGACGTAGCTCGGCACATCGCCCAACGGCCTGCAAGGCACGGGCAATTGACCGGGAGTAAGAAAGACCTTGACCGCAGCCCAAACCGCCAGCATGATCAGAACGACCATCGTGGCCGCGATTTGCACGGTCAGCGGCAGATCGCCGACGGAAGATCGAAGCGGAAGTCTGGCCAGCGGCCCGCTTCCCGCCGGCGCATCACCGGTCGCGGTTGCGCCGAGCCGCACCGGGTACAACCACCGCTGCAATCGCAGCCAGACCAGGGCAAACCCGCCCAACGCCACGACGTTCCACTGCAGCAATTCGACCCAGAAACCCGGCGACGCAACCGGGGTCTTCAGCGCGAACGCCAGGCACGTTACGAATTGCAGCAGCACCGAACCGGCCAGCATATAGACCGTCCGCTTCTCGCAAATCGCATGACCGACCAGGACCGCGACCAACACCAGCAACGGCACGGCATAGGACACCAGCGGGCCCATCTGGCCGAAAACCGTCTGGGCGTCTGGGAAACCAACGGGCGCACCGGAAATCCGGCGGCAGGCCACGATGGTTGTCAGCAGCACGATCGGCACACCGCCGATCACCATCGACGCCTCTCGGACGACGCTTCCCAGCCGTTCCGGAATCCGCTCCCACCCCAGCCACGGCAGCGAACGCACACCTGATTCGAGCCGGAACCGCAGCCAAACGCAGACGCCGGTGAGGAGCACATAGGCGGCCAGCGACCAACGGAGCGCCGAAGCCGTCGCGCTGCCCGCCGCCCAGTGCGGCGCAATCAACAACGGGATCACCGCATAGCCCAGCAGCAGTTCCACCAGGCCCTCGACCGACAAACGATTCCACAATTGGGCTCCCAGTGCGGCCAGCAGCATCGCCAGGCAGAACCAGGTCCCGCCGCCAGCAAACCAATGCCAGGCGTCCGTGGCCCGGCAGACGTCGAAGCCCAGCTCGAGCGCCAATCCAGGCCGGCACGCCACAAACCCCAGCAGCAACGTGGCCAGCAAAGCCAACGCCACCACGGCTTCATTCACCGTGAGCCACTGGGGGCCTAACACGTTCGCAATCGCCGGGTTTCGGGCCGGACGCCGGGCTTTCCCCAAAAAACCGGGCTTCTCGGCACGAACCCACGGGACGCCCGCCGTCAGCCTCCGCACGACGCTCCAAACCGCGCACCAGGCGGCCAACGCGAACACCTGGGTCTGCACATGGCGCGGATCCGACCACCAATCCGCGCTCCAGGCCTGGCTCCGGCAATACGCGGCCACGAGGAATCCGACGCCCACGGTCGCCAAGGCATGAAACACGGCCGCAAGGTCGTCGCGGCGATACAGCACGGCCGCGGCCAGCCACGCGACCGCCGCTGCCAACACGTAACCCGCGTGCAAGGCAAACGCCTGGTCGCGAACCCACACGGCAGTGGGCACCGCCAACGTCGCCGTCGCCAACGCCGACCACGCCAACGGATTGACGAGCGACGGCCACCAGCCGCTCCGCCGCGGATCGCCGGGCAACGCAATCTGCCGGCCAGCCAACAGCAAAGCCAGCACGGCGCAGATGTCTGCATGCGACACCAAGGCCGTTAACAGCGGGCGCTGCGGACGCCACAACAGCCCGGTCAGCCATTGGCTCACCGTCGCGTTGAGCCACAGGCCGTGGACCAGCGTCACCAGCAGCAGACTCGATCCCAACCAGGTGAGCGTTTGGCGAGTGGGCAATTTCTTGCGGCCCAGCGGCAGCGGCAGGAAGGCCGCGGCCAACATCGTCGCCGCCGCATAGAAGGCGAACACCGGCGTCGTCAGATCGCGGTCGCCGCCGGAGACGAAGCCGGCGTAAACAGCCACAGCCAGACTGACCGCAGCCAGCCCAGCCGCCCCCAGCAGATAGCCGAGCCCGTCCTGCCGGCGCTCCCAGCGGTTCCAAGCCAACGCCGCGCCGAAACTCGCCAGCGCCAACCCTGTCAGCACCAGACTGCTGCGACCCAACAGCAGTGCTTCCAACAACTGCCGGCCGAGTGCATCGCTCTCGGCAGGCAGATTCCCTTGGACCGCGTGAAATCCGACCAGCAGCGCCAGCGCCAAACAGCCGACCGCGACCGGGTGCAGGATCGGCAACCCGCCTCGCAGGGCCAACAGGATCAGGATCGCAGCGTTGGTGAGCCCCACGGCGATTAACAGCTCGGACCGGGGCCACGCGACGACGACCGCGGCGCCCATCATCATCGCTCCGGCCAGGGCCAGGGTGGTGCCGACCGTACGCAGCGCGGCCAATCGCGGTGCCGTGATCCGCCGATGAATCAAGAGCCCCGTCGCCAGGATCACGGCGGCCACCAGGCTGAAGGTCGGACCCAGCTGGGCGATCGCCGCGTGCAGCGGCCCGCTTTCCGAGATCAGTAGCCCCAACGGCGCGGCCAGCGCAAAGGCCGAAACACCCAGCACCAGCAGCAACTGCCGCGCCCGACGCCCGGACAGATGCCACCACGGCATCGCGCGGCCGATCTGCGTGACGGTGGCCACCAGAAAACCGCCCAGCGGCAGCGCCGCCAGCAACGACGTTTCGGCTAGGTTCAGGCCCGGCCGCCCCAGCCGATCGATCAACAGCTGGCCGGCCGAGGTGGCCAGAATCACGCTGGTCAACCGCCACCAGTCGTGCGGCAACAGGGCGCGGCCGGCGGAATACGTCACCCAGCCGCCCGCCAGCAGTCCCAGGCCCACCGCCAACGCGTAGGCAAGCGGATCGTCCGGTGCGGGCATGATGATCGCCGCCAGGAAGTTCAGCGGCATCAACAGCAGCGAGATGGTCAGCACGCCGCGACTGGTCGCGCGCAGATTCCAACGCCGCAGCGTGTAGATTCCGGCACCGTAGATCGCCAGCGTGATCGCCATGAAGATCAAGGCCGGAAAGTAAGGGATCGTTTGTTCGAGCGTTTTCCGCAGACTGATCACCAGCCCCACCGCGCTGCCCACGATCAGCAACCCCGCGACTAACTCGCCCCAGCGGATGTTCTTCTCGGCCATGAACGACTGCAGCACTTCGGCCAACTGCCGGCGGACGGCGCCGGGCGCAGCCGGCTGTTCCGCGTAGTCGCGATCTAGCGCATGGGCCGTCCCGGTCGTCGCGGGGCTCTCCAGAGCCGCGCCTGCAGCGAGTTTTGCGCCAACACCGTGCTCGTGCTCTGCACGGCGGGGGAGAGGGATGCTACGGCCCGCCGCCGCTGGTCCGGCAAGCATGATGGCGTCCACGATCTCGTCGCTGTCCGGAGTTGTCCCGGCGTCGGGCGAGGCGTCGGCTGTCGCTGACGCCGGAATAGCCGGTTGCTTCACCCGCGGCAGCGGGGCCGCGGGCTTGGACGCGGCGGGCGGCCGCTTCGCCCCCGCCTCGTCCTGCCGCATCAGGCGGACCAGGCGGTCGTATTCGGCGGTCCCAATCCAGCCGCGGCCGTGCAGTCGCGCCAAGTGCCGCAGCGCCGCCGCCAGATCGTCCGCGGTTTGCGGAACGGGCAACGGTACCAGTTCGCGGCCACAGTTGCGGCAGCGGATCGCGTCTGCTGAAATCTCCCCATGACACGCCGGACACCGGCGTGTCGGGCTCGAAAGATCGCCGCCGCCCCCCGCCAGCCAGCGGATGATCGCCGCCGCCGCAACCCAGACGCCATGTCCCAGCACCGTAATGATGGCGACGACGATCATTGCGACGCACAGAAAGCCTACGACGTCGTCCATCGGTGTGTCTCGTCTCAAAAGGGTTGCAAAGACATCCGCACGCGAGTGCCAGGAGACGGTTCAGCCAACGTTCCCGTCCTGACCAATCGATCGGACGACCCCGTTCGGACCAAGGATCTCACAAGCAATCGCGTATTCCGGCCTTTGTGCGGCTAAACGGCCGAGACAATTCATTAGCGCCTGTGGGCAACTTCATTATGCTTTGCCCCTCCGGCAGACGCCATCCAGCGGACGATTCACGTTCCGCAGCAACGGAGGCCAATACAACTTCCCGGTTTCAACGGAAACTGGCGGCATGCCGAAAGCCTCGCCGGTTCAGATCGCGGAGTCCGAGGCAACTTTGCGGGGCAGTCTGGCCTACGCCACCACGCTGCTCGCCAGCGTGGAGCAGTGTTCAAGACCAGAGCGAATCCGACAACAAATCCGTTGCTGCGCCACCACGCTGCTTGCCAGCGTGGAGCGGTGTTCAAGACCAGAAATGACTCCTCGAACAATGCACTGCGGCGTCTGCCGGGCGAATCATCCCCTGGGGGGCTTGGCGCAGCACACCGGCCCGGATAGGAAACTAACATCCGTCGCCAGTGGGTGCAAGGAAAGCGGGACAGGACCGCTTTCCCAGACCAGTCCGCAGGGGGCTTCGCACAAAGCGGTCCTGTCCCCCTTTCGCGAATCGAGTGCCGGAGGACGTATCATGAAGCGGCAGATTCGGATCGTGCGAACGGTGGTGTTGGTCTCGGGGCTTTTGTCGTCGGTCTTCGGCGGGCAGGGGATGGCGGCGGGCGGCGCGGCGGCGCTGAGACCGCGGGATTACAGCACGGATTTGGCGTCGCCGGTGGCGGCGGTCCGTGTCCAGGCGGCGGTAGACTTGGGTCGCGGTGGGGACAAGGCAGCGACGACGCTGCTGACGCCGGCGCTGAAGGACCGCGAGCCGGCGGTGCGGCGCGAAGCGGCCAAGGCGCTGGGGGCGATCAAAGATGCTCGCGCCGTGCCGGCGCTGATCGAGGTTCTGCGGGACGACGATGCAAACGTCCGGATGTACGCGGCGTATGCGTTGGGCGAGATCAAGGACGTGCGGGCGGCAGACGAGTTGCTGGGGGCGGTGCGAGATGCCCAATGGTGCGTGCGGGACCAGGCGGCCTGGGCGCTCCGCGAACTGCGCGATCCGTCGCTGGCCGAAAAGTACGCCGCCTTGCTCCAGGACGAGCGTGTCGAGGTGGCCACGGCGACGTGGATCTTACGAGGGCTGGGGGACGGCGTGGCGCTGAAAGCGGTGACGGCGCTGCTTCGCGCTCCGCAGCCGGCCGCGCGGCTTCGCGCCGTGCGGGCGCTGCGCGAATGGAAAGCCGCCTCGCTCGAGCCGCTGTTCGCCGCGCTGGATGACCCGGAGGCGTCCGTGCGGCAGAGCGCAGTCGAGGCCTTGGCCAAGACTCCCGCGCCGCAGGTCAAGCAGGCGCTGACGGCGCGGCTGGCCGGCGAGCCGAACGCGGCGGTGCAGGCGGCGATCGAGCGGCTGCTCCAAGAATCATACCCGCCGGCGGAACCGGCGGCGTGGTGGAGTTTCGACGACCAGAACTCGCAAACCGCTCGCGATGTGACAGGCCGCGGCAGCGATGGCGAGATCCGCCGCTGCACGCCCGTACCGGGTCAAGTCGGCGCGGCGTTGAAGTTCGGCCAAGGGGCGTGCGTCAGTCTGGGAAAGGTACCGAAGTTGCCGATGGCTCATCAGCCGATGACCGTGATGGCCTGGGTCAAAGCGGATGCGGACCGCGGCGTCGTAGTCGCTCGCGGCGGGGCGTTCTGCGGATACTCGTTGTACCTGCTGGACGGAGTGGCCAAGTTCGGCATTCACCGCGTGCAGGACGGCCCGACCCACATCGCCGTGGGACGCGAGCCGGTCGGACGCGATTGGGTACACCTGGCCGGCGTGATCCGCAGCGACCGGATCGAGTTGTACGTCAACGGGAAACTGGCAGCCCAGACCAAGACCGAAGGACTGATGCCCGGAAACGCGGGCCAGGGGATGGAGATCGGCGGCGACTTGGGTAACAGCCCGGTGGAGACTACGAACTCGTTGAACGGTATCATCGACGAGGTCAAGGTCTTCCTATCGGCTTTGAGCGAAGAGGAGATTGCGGAGCAATGGACAAAGCACTAGCGCGGCGGGGGCACGGCCACCGTAGACCGCACACTCCGTGGGTGGCCGGTTTCCGCCCATGGAGTGTGCGGTCCGCGGTGAAGCTGTCTGCGGTGATCTGGCTCGTCCTGACCGGCCTGGCCGTGGGCGGCGAACCGGCTCGCCAGAGTACAGATGACGCTGCGGTCGCGAGCGTGCGGTTCAGCGGCGCGCCGGGCGGGATCATCGCCGTCGTCGAGCCGACGGAGGCGGATCTCGCCGTGGCGTTGGCCAAGCGGGGGAGTTACGTGGTCCACTGTTTGACCGCAGACGCGGAACGCTGCGACACGTTGCGGCAGGCGATTCGCGCCGAGGGCCTGTACGGTACGGTGTCGGTCAGCCGGTGGGACGAGACGCGGCTGCCGTATGCGGGGAACCTGATCAACATCGTGGTGATTCCCGCGGCGGCGCGTGCCGCTGAGCACGGCCTTCCGCCGCAGGAAGTCGAACGCGTCCTAGCGCCGCTCGGAACGGCGTTCGTCGTTGATCCGGACGCAGCGGGCGAATGGACGGCGAAGTTGGACGACGGCGGTCGTTTGCAGCCGCTGCCGATCGAGGCGGGCGTCGCGTGGCGAGGCTTCCGGAAACCCTGGCCGCCCGACATCGACCAGTGGACGCACTATCTGCACGGCTCGGACGGCAATCCGGTCGCGCGGGATACGGTCGTCGGGCAGCCCGCGCATCTGCAATGGGTCGGCGGCCCGCGCTGGCTGCGCTGCCACGAAACGGACTCCAGCGTGAGCACCCTGGTGACCGCCCGCGGCCGGCTGTTCGCCATCGTCGACGATGCGCCGATCAGTCTGGCGGGGCAGCACGCGCTGCCCGACAAGTGGTTCCTGATCGCCCGCGATGCGTTCAACGGCACGCTGCTGTGGAAGGTGCCCATCCGCCGCTGGGGCTGGCGGGAATGGAAACCGATTTGGTTCAACACGCGGCCCGGCGACATTCCGCTGAACGTGCAGAAGCGACTGGTCGCGGTCGACGATTTCGTCTACGTGACGCTGGGATACCAGGCTCCGGTCGTGCAGTTGGACGCCCGCAGCGGCGAGATCGTGCAGACGTACGAAGGCACTGAACGGACGGGCGAAATCCTTCATCGCGACGGGACGCTGTTCCTGTCGGTGCGAGACGGCTCGCAGGTCCGCGTCGCAGCCGTCGAAGCCGCCACCGGCAAGCGGCTGTGGACCTCGCCGAAAACCTACCGCGGCAGCACGGTGGACTACATCAAGTGGAAAGAGATGCACGGCGGCAGCGAGCCGGTCGAGTTGGACCCGTCGCTGAACACGGCCACCGACGGCCGGACGATCGCCCTGATCGACGGATCGGAGATTGTGGGTTTGGACGCCGGTTCGGGTACCGAGCGATGGCGGACCTCGTTCCCGCAAGACGAGGCCGACCAGACCGCCGGCGGCATCCGTTCGGCGGGCAACCTCTGGATCGGAACGATGATCGTGAGGGACGGAGTCGTCGTCCATGCCAGCCCGAACAAGCTGGCCGGATTCGCTGCGGACACCGGCCGGCTGCTGTGGAGCCAGCCGAAGAAGTACATCGGCCACTTGTGGTACGAATGGAAAGACGTGTTCGCGATCGGCGAGCTGGTCTGGACGTGGAGCGCCGAATTGGAAATCGGGACCAGTACGGCGGGCAGGACCAAGGACCGGGCGATCTACCCCACGAGTGCCAACGGCTACGACCTGCACACCGGCGAGTTGAAGAAGCAGATGCCGCTGGGGGCAATCTTCAAAGCCAACCACCATCACCGCTGCTATCGGAACAAGGCCACGACGCAGTTCATCCTGGCCAGTCGGCGCGGCACCGAGTTCGTCGATCTGGAGCATGGCCGGCACACCGTGGACAACTGGGTCCGCAGCACGTGCCACGTGGGCATGATGCCGGCTAACGGGCTGCAGTACGTGCCGCCGCATCCCTGTCAGTGCTACATCGAAGAGAAGCTGAACGGCTTTCTGGCGTTGGCGGCCCGCCGCGAGGCCGAGACGTTCGACTGGTCCGCCTCGCCGCGTCGGGAAAAAGGTCCGGCCTACGAAGCGACGCTTCATCCTTCAGCCTTCACCCTTCCTCCTTCCGACGACTGGCCCGCGTATCGCCACGACGGGATGCGGACCGGGGCGAGCAAGTCTCCCTTGCCGAAGGAACTCGCCGAATTGTGGCGAGTCCGGATCGGCACGCGTCTGACGCCGCCGATCGCGGTCGGCGACAGCGTGTTCGTCGCCTCGCCGGAAGACCATCGGGTGCTGAGTTTCGACGCCCGCAACGGCGCGAAGCGGTGGGAATTCACCGCAGGCGGCCGCGTGGATTCGCCTCCGACGTATCACGAAGGCAGGCTGTTGTTCGGCTGCGTCGACGGCTGGATGTACTGCCTGAACGCCGGCGACGGCAGACTGGCCTGGCGGTTCCGCGCCGCAGCGGGCGAGCGACTGATCGGCGCCGACGGCCAACTCGAATCGGCGTGGCCCGTCCACGGCAGCGTGCTGGTGCAAAACGGCGCGGCGTACTTCACCGCCGGGCGCAGTTCCCACTTGGACGGCGGGCTGAGCGTGTACGGCGTCGCAGCCGATACGGGCCAACTTCGCTGCCACACGCTGTTTTCAGGTCCGCATTACACGGTGGAGAATTTACAGGAGAACTTCCTGCCGCCGACGGGCATCCTGCCCGACATCCTGATGGGCGACGGCGAACGGATCTACCTGCGCGGGACCACGCTGGACAACGAATTGAAACCGGCCAGTGGCAAGCCGCAACTGCAGGTCAAAGGCGGCTTCCTGGACGACAGCTACTTCAAACGCACGCCGTGGACGTTCGGCGCGGCGCAGAACTACGGCCGCCTGATCGTGCATGACGACCAACGTTTCTACGTAGTCCGCATGTTCGACAGCCTCCGCGGCCTGGACCCCACCGTGTTTTTCACGCCGGGCGACAAGGGCTATCTGCTGTTTGCCAGCCCCTTGGACAGCCGGGTCAGCGACTGGTCGTACCGTGTTCCCGTGCGGATTCGCGCCATGCTGCTGGCCGGCGACCGGCTGATCGTCGCCGGACCGCCGGATGTCGTTGATCCTGGGGATCCGTTGGGCGCATTCGAGGGCCGACAGGGCGGCCTGTTATACGCCATCGATGCGGCCAGCGGCCAGCGGCTGGCCGAGCAGACTCTGCCTTCGCCGCCTGTCTTCAACGGCGCTGCCGCCGCCCGCGGGCGATTGTTCCTGGCCGCGGAGAGCGGCGAATTGTCTGGTTACGGAAAGCGCTGAATACGATTCTTTTGAGAAGGAGGAAACCGATGCGTTCCCGATGTTTACCTGCCGTCGCGTGGTTCTTTTTCGGGCTGACTGCGTTCTGCTCCGCCGCGGCCCCCAATCCCGCTGTGCAGCCGCCCAAGGACGCTCTGGATTATCCAGCGCCGCCGCGGCCCACCGACGGCGCGAACATGGCCCTCACCGTGCAGAAGTTGGAGCGGGGTTTCGACCCGGACCGGCCGCTGTTGATTTGGGCCATCGGCTCCAGCTTTACCAACGGGCTGGGCAACGGCGATTTGCTGATCGAGTTGATCCGCCAGCGGTTTCCCCACGCGCCGCCGATGGTCTACAAACGCATGGCAGGCAACTCGACCTCCTACCACTTTTCCCACGGCTGGGCGCGGCACCTGGTGATTCCCGATCAGCCCGACGTGGTGCTGATCTACAACTTTGGCAAGACGGAAGACGTGGACGCGATGATCGCGGAACTGCGCCGCCACACCACGGCGGACATCCTGGTCGGCAGCCTGCACTGGTGCCTGCCCCACAAGCCGGTGTGGCCGGACCCGGAGGCCCGCAACGGCCATCAGGAGCCCGCGGCCCTGCGGGCGATGTGCGAAAAATACGGCGTCGAGTTTGTCGAAAACCGCCGCGAGATGACGCAGTACATGGTCGACAACGGCCTGGTGCCCGAGGACCTGTTGGCCGATTCGGTCCACGAGAACCGGTACGCCTCGAAGATGACTGTCATGAACATCGCCAGGCACTTCCACCGGGCCGAGAAGTTCGCCTACGATCCGCAGTCGCGCGAACGGCGGGTCGAGGTGGAATCGCCGGCGGGCGTCGAAATGGACGCTGGCCAATGGACCGCGGCGGAAGGCGGAGCAGCCCGCACCGCGACGGGGCAGGGCAGCGAGCTGAGCGTCCAGTTCACCGGCAATCGGATCGAATTGATCGGCTGGAGCGATCCTCGCGGCGGCGCGGCCGACGTATGGATCGACGGCAAGCCGGCGGCGGAGATCGAGGCCTTCTGCGTCGGCTACATCCAGCCGGACAAACAAAACGCTCCCTTGCCGCCCAATCCGCCGCGCGACCGCTGCCCCCATGCCGTGTCGCTGGGGGCGAACCTCGTGCCCCAAACGTGGACGATGACGATGACCAGCGACATCGGCGATTACGAACTGGTCGGCAGCGTGACGGGACCCGACGGCAGCGGCAACGGCCTGAAACCGTTCACCAGCAAATCGGGCCAGATCGTCGTCGATCCGGCCTTCTGGCGCGACGCCAAGAACAACCGCAGCGGTGACCGCTTCACGTTCGAGGTGCGACGGGCCACGGCCGCCACCGTCGATTTCAAGAGCGCCACGCGGCAGAAATTCCGGCTGCGACTGGCGGATTACCTGCCCAACGGCCCGCACGTGGTCAAACTCGTCGCCCGCGACGACGGACCGCTGACCGTCGACGCATTCGACGTCTTCCAGCCGCCGCTGAAATAATCGCCCGCTTGCTCAGCGGCAGCACGAAGGGAACCAAGACGGCAGAAACCAGGACAAGGAGACTCCCGATGCCCCGTCGCGAACATTCCTCCAGACGACAGTTTTTGAAGAAGTCAGCCGTTGTCGCTGTCGGCGGCATCGCCACTCCGTACGTCATCCCATCCGGTGTCTTGGCCGGGCCGGATGGCCCCGGAGCCAACGAGCGGATCGGGATCGGCTGGATCGGCACGGGCCGCCGCGCACACCAGATGATCGGCGATTTGAAAGGCACGCACAGCCTGCCCGCCGAATGCCGCGTCGTGGCCGTCAGTGACGTCTGGCCAAAGAAATGCCACGAGTATCTCAAGGTGTATGAAGAGCAAGTCCTGGGACCCAAAGGCGGCAAGACCGGGGCGAAATACGGCATCTACCGGGACTACCGCGAAATGCTCGAATCGCCAGACATCGACGCGGTGGTGCTGACCACGCCGGAACACTCCCGAGCGCTGCCTTGCATTCTGGCTTGTCAGGCAGGCAAGGACGTGTATGCGGAAAAGCCGCTCAGTCTGACCGTTCGCGAAGGCCGGGCGATGGTCCAAGCGGTCCGCAAGCACAACCGCGTCTGTCAGGTGGGCACTCAGCAGCGGTCCATGCTCCGCAACCGCGAGGCCAGCGAACTGATCCGCAACGGCCGTCTGGGCAAGCTCGAAAGCGTACTCTGCCAGAACTGGGCGGGCTCCCGGCCGTACCGCGATTTCACCTTGCCCACGGAGCCGGTCCCCGACGACCTCGATTGGAACCACTGGTGTGGACAGACGGAACCGGTGCCGTTCAGCACGCATGTCTACCTGACCTACAACAATCCCGGCTGGCACAACATCCGCCGCTACTCCGGAGGCGGGACCACCAACGCCGGCTCCCATTCTCTGGACGTCGTCCAGTGGGCTTTGGGAACGGAAACAACGGGTCCGGTGGAAGTGGAACCGCACGGCAAGGAGTACAACAGCGAGGTCACGTTCCGCTATGCCAGTGGAGTGCTGCTGAAGCTCACCAACCAGATTACCGAAAAGGACGTCTCCGCGTTTGGAGCGATCTTTGTGGGCGAGCGAGGCCGGTTGGTGATGCACCGCGGCCGTTTCAACACGAACCCGATCGCGATCTCGCAAGAGCCGCTGGGCGAGAACGACACCCGTTTGGTCAAGAGCGACCACCATTTCCAGAACTGGATCGACTGCATCCAATCCAGGCAACCGCCGGTCGCCGATATCGAGTTCGGCCACCGCGCCTGTACGATCTGCCACTTGGCCAACATCGCCCGCTGGGTCGGACGCAAGCTGAAGTGGGACCCGGAGCAAGAACGCTTCCCCGACGACGACCAGGCGAACGCCCTCTTGTCCCGTCCCCAGCGCGAGGGCTATCGGTTGCCGGACACCGTGTCGTAGAGCGCACTTCCGTCCGCTTGGGCGGAGTGAATTCCGCCCCGCGAAATCGTTGCTGGACTGGCGTCTAGCGCACGGCGGGGACGGGGCCGGCGAGGTGGTGGTAGTCGGTGAGGGGGGAGGTGTCGCCGGAGCGGATTTGGTCGCAGTGCATGCGCAGGACGGGCAGTTCGCGGGTGATGTAACGCCG
>Ga0209723_1002476_pt1 | contig 24658 bp, 23 predicted proteins | sample BiotimSIPDNA_2_FD_185750 | JGI IMG/M metagenome (GOLD analysis project Ga0209723, IMG submission 185750) | Anaerobic biogas reactor microbial communites from Washington, USA - Biogas_R2 time_0 SIP DNA (SPAdes) (version 2) | ecosystem: Engineered > Bioreactor > Anaerobic > Unclassified | place...
CTTTTCTCCAATGTCTTATGGCGTGGGGGTTGGTTTAACTCTTAAAGGGAAGTATTTGCTTGCCGGTGATATTGAAATGGCTGATTGGAGAACAGTTAACAATGATAGGGCTTACATTCCTCAAGCAATATATTCTTTAGGATTCGAAATTTTGCCAACAAATAAGCAGAGTTACCTGAGCCGTTGTTCATACCGCTTTGGTTATCGGTATGATTCAGGATATGTTCAATCTAAAGGATTCGATATTGATGATATCCGCTTTTCTGTAGGGTTGGGTTTGCCAATTCAAAAATCGGCATCAATGATCAATGTGTCATTTGAAGCCGGACAGCGGGGCACTGAGAAACTAGGTTTGGTGCGGGAAAGGTACTCGCAACTTACGGTTGCTTTTTCCTTGCAGGATTTCTGGTTTATTCCGAGGAAAGTTAATTGATAATTGTTATGGCTGAATTCATAATTAAATGCAGCCTAAAACAAATATTGTTCTTGTATAATTTTGAAAATTAAATAAGTGTAAAAAAGATAGCTTGGGGTTATTTGCAAAAATTATGTTTTTTTATACGTTATTGGTAAAATTTTACTAATAATATTATTCATATTTGCAGCAGATTTTTTGTACCCTAGGTTGGAACGTAGAAATAATAAATAATGAAATATTTCCCCACAAAAGGGTTAATTGTGTAATCAATATCAAATTCGATAACTATGAATAGTAAAAATTCTTGCGCAAAGAAAAAAAATTCAACAGGTTTGATGATCAAATTATTTTTTGTTGTCATTTTATTATCAACAACATTGCTTGGTCATTCGCAAGTTCAATTTGGTGTAGGCTTTTCTATGGGCTACAATAAGTCATTCGATGGGACAACTGGTCCCGGTTTGTATCGTAGGATGCCTCTCGAAAATAAAAATAACTTTCCTGACTACAATTTTGGTGCCGATGGTATCCTTAAAATCAAAGACTGGTTGAGGGTTAAAGCCGAATTGCACTATTCAAACCTTGGTTTTACCCGCTATTGGAACCCAGACCTCTCGAACCCGGGAACAGGAGATATTAAAAGAATTCAAGAATCAAAAGTTGCTGTTAGCTACATGGATTTCAGTCCTAAAGCAGAATTGCGATTCTTGAAACTGGGTAATTTCGATGCTTACGCTTCACTTGGTTTTCAATTTGAATTTAAATCAGGTAAATGGGAAAAAACAACGACTCTTGAAGGTCGTGAAACTGACGATGATTATGTACTTGACGATTTTAATAAAAGTCAATCAGGTGTTGTGGGTGGTTTATTGCTTAAATATAATATAACCCCGAATTGGGCTGTTACCTTGTCGCCAAGCTATACCTACTTCTTCGACCCGCTTATTTTCCAGAACGATTACGATCATGACATCGATACTTGGTTACTCAATCTAAACAAATACGATTTAAAACGTTACACTGTAAATATTGGTGTTGAGTATTTGTTCTAATCAATAGATAAATATCATTATCAGCAACCCTGCGTTGTTTGGCGAAGGGTTCAGTAAAAAATAAAGTAAAGGCAGCGAAATGTTGCCTTTTTCTTTTTTAATAATGCCGATTTTTTTTTTCAGGTGATTAAAGCGGAATGATCCGTTTCATTAACCTAAGGTTGTGCGTATACCTGTGGGTCTCGATGTTATAAATGCCTTCGTGATCAATATTATCGATCCGCACTTTACCCGAAGAGTGAATTATTTTATTCTTTTCCCAGATAATGCCTACATGAATAATTTCGCCCAGTTCGTTGTCGAAAAATGCGAGGTCGCCGGGCATAGCTTCTTCAACAAACGAAAAATGCTCGCCAAGTTGTGCTTGCTGCGACGCATCCCGAGGAAGCTTTATTCCCGCAATCTTGTAAACGATTTGCGTAAGTCCTGAGCAATCAACACCTAGCGGAGTTCGTCCTCCCCACAGATAGGGCGCATTAAAGTAGCGCAGTGCAGTATTAATAATTTTACTTCTTAAATCGTCGTTTTTCTGATCGTTATTGATAGAGCCTTTAATGGAATACTCGATATCAGCAATTTTAAATGTCGATTTTTTGGGTTTAAAGTGTGGCAATGTACTGCCCGAAACAATCAGAAAATTGCGGTAATGATCTACTTGTTGTACAATGTTGAATATCTCACCCGATACAGTTTGTGGTTTTTCAGAAAGATATATGAACTCTCGCTTCGTTATTGGTGTGACCATTTTGCGGTCAATCCAACCTTCGTAACCGTCGTATTGAAGTTTTATTTTACTCCATTTCGGCAGTTCTTCTAAAATTGTAAAATGTTCTCCAAGTAATATCTGGGTGCACATTTCGCTTTTCTCTGTAGGTTCAGTGCGCACTGGTATCGAACTTAAATCTGATATTCCGTAGGTCGACGACATTCTAATAATCTATAAGGTTCACTAACCAAATATACAAATTCTGCTTTGGTAGAAACAACCTGTTAATTATTTTCTAATTTTATGATGGTATTCGTGATAAATTGATAAGATATGGCAATATTAACAAGTGCTTGGCGGTGGATTGGGCGGAATATTTTTTTTATCGGTCTCTTTTTGTTTGCTTTTGGCCTTGTGTACGTATTGTTTCCGAAGCAGGGTGCCAACAAGCTCGAATTTCAAAAAGGGTTGCCCTGGAGGCATAAGAATCTTATCGCCCCATTTGATTTTCCCATTTTAAAAACCAGTGAAATTATTGATAAAGAAAGAGATAGTTTAAAGAAACAATTTATACCCTATCTGATTCTCGATTCGTTGGTCGCAGAAAATAACGTAGGTTTGTTTTTGAACGATGCCGACAGACTCTACAATTCCGGTGCTTTTCAGGGTACTTTTTCTGCCAATGAATTCTCAGAGGCTAAGCAGTTATTTATAAAATGTCTTTTATCATGCTATAGCAAAGGGATTGTTAACGATGACAATAAAACGGCTTTGCAGCCTTTTGTAAAAAAACAGCTTTACATCGTCAGCAATAATTATGCTTCACTTTCGCATCCCGACAGTATATATTCTCTAAAAAGTGCATACGTAAAACTCGTTGGTATGCTATCTGCAATGCAGGAGGGTAGTCCATTGCTGGCTGAGTTGCAGCAAAAACTTAATCTTGCCAGCTATATCGGGCCCAACCTTCGTTACGATGAAAAATTTAACGGCAATATGCTTAATGAGCAACTTTCTTTGCTGTCGGTTACCCGTGGAGTTGTGATGGCAGGAGAAAGGATAATTACAGAAGGCGATATTGTTAATAACCACAATTACATTCTGCTAGAGTCGCTTCAACAGGCTTATAAGAAAAATAGCATGTATGGGGGCTGGATATCGAATGAGATAATAGGGAAGATGGTTCTGGTGCTGGTATTGATGTTTGTGTTGTTCTTTTATCTTGAAACATTTAGCCGGGGGTATGGACAGCGGAATAAAAATTTAGCTTTTGTTCTAGCCAATGTGTTAATAACTTTTATGTTGGCTCGTTTGTTCTACGAAAATCCAACACTCAATTTTTACATTGTTCCTGTTTGTATTTTGCCCATTGTTATTCGTACTTTCATGGGAATAAGAGTTTCTATTTTTGTTTACCTTATAACCTTGTTGCTAATTGGTTTCATGGCACCTAATAGTTTCGAATATGTTTTCATTCAACTTATTGTTGGCTCAATGGTTGTACTTACCCTCGATAAGGTACACCGGCGCGGGCATTTGGTCTTTTCGTCCCTAATAGCGATTGTTACCTACATCATTACTTATTTCGCTTTTGAGCTTATTAAAGAAGGAGCGTTTAAACTGATTGATTTCTATCAAATTCGATGGTTCGTTTTTAGTGGAGTTCTCATTTTAATTTCTTACCCACTTATTTTCATTTTTGAGAAATTATTCGGCTTTGTATCCGATGTAACCCTGATGGAGCTTTCAGATACAAACCACCCACTTTTGCGTCGACTGGCTGAGGAGGCACCTGGAACTTTCCAGCACTCGATACAAGTGGCCAATTTAGCCGAAGCCTTCATCCTTCACACCTCAGGGAATCCAATGTTGGTGAGGGCAGGTGCGTTATATCACGATGTTGGGAAAATTATTAATCCTCATTTTTTTATCGAAAACCAGATGGGGGGCCCTAACCCGCACGAGAGCATGACCAATTATCAGAGTGCATCGATTATAATTAACCATGTGAATGAAGGGATAATATTGGCAAAGAAGTACAAAATACCTTCTGTCATTGTCGATTTTATTAAGATGCATCATGGTCAAAGTCTTGCCCGTTACTTTTATCTCAAAGAGAAGGACAAGAGCCTTGTGACTGACTTGGACGTCGAGAAGTTTCGGTATCCAGGGCCAAACCCATTAACACGTGAGACTGCTGTACTTATGCTTGCCGATAGTGTTGAAGCTGCCACGCGTAGCTTGAGCGAAAAAACTGATGAAAAAATAAAAGAGACAATTGATATGATAATTGATTTCAAGGTAGAAAATCATGAACTTGACGACGCGCCAATCACGTTCAACGATATCAAACAAATGAAACAAATTTTTCTTCGGAAACTGATAAATATTTACCACATTCGAATACAATATCCAGTTAATGATTTTATCAGGAAATAGAACGAGGGAGATAATTTTTAACCAGCTGAAGAATAATGAATAAAGAAGAGTTTTTAGTCCAAATATCTGAGTGTGTTGAACTGGGGAAAGTGAACAAGGCCGCGCCATTTCCACCTGCAATGAAGGGAATGGATGGCGCCGATGAGTTGACGCAACAAGCGTTGAATGCAGGAATCGAGCCAGAAACTATACTTAATTCAGCGCTTATTGCTGCCATGGAAAGGGTAGGTGAGAAATTTTCGCAAAAGAAAATATTTGTACCACAAATGCTTATATCGGCAAAAGCGATGAATGCTGCCATGGAGCACCTTAAACCCTTTTTTCAAAGTGGCCAGGTTCAGCGCAAAGGAAAGTTTATTATAGGAACCGTTTCCGGTGATTTGCACGATATTGGCAAAAACCTCGTTGCTATGATTGTTGAAGGGGCTGGTTGGGAAGTAATTGATCTTGGAGTTGATGTAAAAGCCGATAAGTTTCTTCATGCCATAGCGCAACATCCGAACGCTATTGTTGGTCTTTCAGCGTTGTTAACCACAACAATGACTAATATGAAATCTATTGCCGCAGAAATAAAGAAGGCTTATCCTCTGGTAAAAATTATGATTGGAGGGGCACCTGTTACTGAAGATTTTCGGATCGAAATTGGTGCAGATCATTTCTCCAGAGACCCTCAAAGTGCAGTAAGTTACCTTAATTCGCTTATTGCTTAATCTATTCTTTCGAATGAGTGATTATTCTATCCAAAATGAAGGGGGTACATTATTCCCTGATAATGACATCTTCCATGCCGATATCGATTACATTTTGCGAGGTTTGGGAATGCAGCCAGGCGATGCTGATGAATATCTATTGTCATTGATAGCTTCCTTGATTGCCGATTGTAAACCAATGATTGAGGCCCGGGCAGCGTTTATTGTGTATAATTCACCCCAATTCAACCCCGAAGATAATACAATCACATTGTGTTCAACCGTTTTAAATGTAGGGAAGGTTGTGTGGCAATCGCTTAAACACAGTTCGGAACTGGCGTTGTTTTCTGCAACTTGCGGAGATAAAATTGAGAAATATTCGAAGCAATTAATGAAGCAAGGCCAAGCACTTGAAGGATTAATTACCGACCTTATTGGCTCCACAATGACCGAAGCTATTGTTGATTACCTTCATGATCATATCAAGAACATCGCCTTTATGAAAGGCATAGAAGTATCGAATCGATACAGCCCAGGCTACTGTAATTGGAATGTTTCCGATCAGCATAAATTATTCTCGCTCCTCAAAAATTACACCAGCGGAATTTCGCTTACCGATAGTTCTCTGATGTTGCCTGTGAAATCGGTCAGCGGCATCATTGGTTTAGGTGAAAACCTAAAGTGTATAGCCTATAAATGCAATATCTGCAGTGATAAAAACTGCATAATGCGCATTCATTCAACACTTTGATAAACAAAAGAATAACAGGTTAAATCAACTGCAGTTACATTCTTTTGGCATTGTTAATTTGAGCTTTTTTCTGTGTCTGTATTTATAATGAGAAGAAAAACAGCCGATTTTATTTTTTTTGTAAAAGAAAAGTACTTGAAGAATATTAATAAAAAACGGCATTGATTTATACTTTTGAAGCAAAATATCCAATTTTAATAATAACGTTTTTTATTTGAACCCGTTTATTGGAAAAAAAAATTAATTTTCCGATTCCTTAATTCAGAGAACCACGGGAGATAGTTTATTTGTCTAGTTATAAATTTAATGTCGAAAAAAGTCTCATTTGGCTAAAAACACGTTTACAGCGTTGACGCAGTAAAACCTGTTTCCCAATTATGATTCTTTTAAAAACAAGTCTTTGAAAATTAAAATGATGATGAAATTACAAAGCCTACTTTTTGTGGCACTTATTTTTTTGGTCGCCTGTAATTCTGGTAAAAAGAGTCCCGAAACGAAAGACGACTCTCTAAAAGATGCTTACGATGGCAAATTTCTAATTGGAGTAGCACTTAATACATCTCAAACAGATGGCTCCGATACGTTGGCCCTGCCTTTGATTGAAAAACATTTTAACTCAGTGGTGGCAGAAAACTGTATGAAAAGCGAAAAAATTCAACCCAAACAAGGAAAATTCACATTCGATGATGCCGACAAGTTTATAGCCTTTGCTGAAGCTCGAAACATGTTTGTTATTGGACATTGCTTGGTATGGCACTCTCAGGCTCCCGGATGGTTTTTTGTTGATAGTCAGGGGAAAGATGTATCTCGTGATACCCTTGTTGCCCGAATGAAAGCCCATATTCAAACCGTTGTTAGTCGATATAAAGGCCGCGTTCATGGTTGGGATGTTGTTAATGAAGCTTTTGAAGACGACGGCCAATACAGGCAAAGTAAGTTCTATCAAATTATTGGTCCCGAATATATCGACTTAGCCTTCAAATTTGCCAATGAAGCCGACCCCGATGTCGAACTTTATTACAATGATTATTCAATGGCAAAACCCGGTCGTCGTGACGCGGTAGTAAAATTAGTAACCGATCTGAAACAAAAAGGCATTCGAATCGATGCAGTAGGCATGCAGGGACACATTACTCTTGATTACCCACTGTTTACCGATTATGAGGAAAGTATTGTAGCTTTTATTAAAACTGGGGTGCAAATAATGGTAACAGAACTCGATATCACCGTGCTTCCTAACCCATTCGAAAATACATCCGCAGACATAGCACTTAATGCTCAGTATACAAAAGAAATGAACCCTTATCCTAACGGAATGCCCGATTCAATAAGTCAGGCACTAACCGATAGGTATATCAATCTTTTTAGTCTTTTGTTGAAATACAAGGAAAATGTGAGCAGAGTAACTTTATGGGGACTTACCGATAACCAATCGTGGCGTAACGATTGGCCCATTGCGGGGCGCGTAGATTATCCCCTGCTTTTTAATCGCGATTATAGGCCTAAACCGCTGGTCGATAAATTGATTGAGATAGGATTAAGTTCAAAATAGAAGAATAACATTACTAAAAATCGATAATATAAATGGAAAAATCTTCACAGTCTTTTAATGAATCCAGAGGGTTCTATAAATTGTCAATGGTGAAACACATTGGCTTTGGTTCTGGTGATCTTGCACAAAATCTTATTTATCAAACGGTCGCCCAGTATTTACTTATTTTTTATACCAATGTATATGGGTTATCTGCAGCTGCTGCAGCCGTAATGTTCCTTATCGTTCGTTTGGTCGATGTGGTTTGGGACCCGCTCGTTGGTGCATTCGTTGATAAGCGCAATCCTAAAATCGGGAAATATCGTGCTTATCTGGTGCTAGGAGGTATTCCGCTTACCGGATTTGCTATCTTGTGTTTTTGGAATGGTTTCTCTGGCTCATTGCTTTATGCCTACATTACCTATGTTGGTTTGTCAATGTGTTATACTTTGGTAAATGTTCCTTATGGAGCATTGAACGCATCGCTTACACGCGACACAGAAGAAATTACAAAACTTACATCAGTGCGTATGTTTATGGCTAATATTGGTGGATTGGCTGTGGCATATGGAATCCCAATTATTGTTAAGGCATTATCACCCGATGGCAAAATTAACTCGGCAGAATCGGCCAATGCATGGTTTATCACCATGTCTATCTATGCCGTAATCGGCTTGGTTTTATTGATTTTCTGCTTTACCCAAACCAAAGAGAAGGTAGTAATGGATGCTGCAGAAACTGCAAAGGTTAAAGTATCCGATTTGTGGGTTGAGTTTAAGCGCAATAAACCCTTAAGAGTTATCGCATTCTTTTTTATTACTGCTTTTGCCATGATGGCCATTGGAAACTCAGCTGGGTCATACTACATGATTTATAATGTTCAGGCTCCTGATGCACTTCCATATTTTGCAGCGCTGGGATCTATCCCTGCATTTATATTCTTGCCAATGGTTCCTGCAATTAAACGCTGGGTTGGGAAGAAAAACATGTTTTATATATTCTTAACAGTGGCTATTTTGGGGATGGCAATGCTTTATGTCATTTCAGTAATTCCTGCCTTGCAAAGTCAGTTATGGTTGGTATTGGTCGCCCAATTTATTAAGTCAACAGGTGTAATCGTTGCAACTGGATACATGTGGGCTTTAATTCCAGAGGTTATCTCATACGGTGAATATACTTCAGGGAAAAGGATCTCAGGCATTGTTAACGCGCTCACCGGAATCTTCTTCAAGGCCGGTATGGCTCTCGGTGGGGTAGTTCCTGGTTTTGTTTTGGCTTTTGTAAAATTCGATGAAACAAATGCTACTACTCAATCCGCTTTTGCCCAACAGGGTATTTTATGGCTAGTGGCTGTCATTCCTGCTATATTACTTATTGTTGCTATGTTTGTAATTTCGAAATATGAATTGAGCGACGATGCTATTGATGAAATAAATAAGAAAATTGGAGACCGGCAGCTTCAATAAATTCGATTGCTTAATTTAGAAAACGAATATTTGTTTTTTGTGGAGTATAAATTTTCATCCGGATACTTTTTGCTAAAGAGGGTTCGGAGGGTTAAAAAATAAAGAAAATGAAAAAAGCGAGACATTTAATTAAAAGCATATACACTGCTGATCCAAGGGCTCACGTGTATAATGGGAAATTATACATTTATCCTTCTCATGATATCGAATCAGGAATACCAGAAGATGATACCGGTGCTCACTTCGATATGAAAGATTATCATGTATATTCAATGGAAGACCCCAATGGCGAAGTTGTTGACCATGGTGTTGCCCTCGATATTAAAGATGTACCTTGGGCTAAACGGCAAATGTGGTCGAACGATGTTGCCTGTAAAGATGGAAAGTATTATATGTACTTCCCTGCAAAAGATAAAGACGACATTTTTCGCATTGGCGTTGCCGTAAGCGACAAACCAGAAGGTCCATTTAAACCGTTGCCAGAACCGATGAAAGGTGGGTTTAGCATCGACCAGTCAGTTTTCGTCGACGATGACGGTACACAATACTTATATTGGGGCGGAATTTGGGGCGGTCAACTTCAGCGTTATAAAACAGGAAAATATGAAAATAACGATGATTTACGACAACCCGATGAACCTGCATTGTGTGCTAAAGTTGCTAAATTGGCCGATAGCATGACTGAGTTCGGAGAAGAACCTCATGATGTTGTCATCCTTGATGCATACGGAAAGCCGTTGTTAACTAAGGACGAAAACCGTCGATTTTTCGAGGCTCCGTGGATGCACAAATACAATGGGAAGTACTATTTCTCATACTCTACAGGAAATACACATTTGCTTTGTTATGCAGTGGGGGATAACCCATATGGGCCATTTACCTACCAAGGAGTAATACTTACTCCGGTTGTTGGCTGGACGACACACCATTCAATTGTAGAATACAAAGGAAAATGGTATTTGTTCCATCACGATAGTAAAGTGTCGGGCGGAAAAACATGGTTGAGAAGCATGAAAATTGTTGAGCTCAACTATAATCCCGATGGGACTATAGTAACAATCGATGGCAACGCCGACGAATAATTCTCTTAATGAAGTTGGTGCATAAATCTTGCTAAATGAATTATATGCCGTTAAAAATTTAATTAAAATAAATGCGGATCATTAGGTAAGCTCTAATTTTAGCACTCCAACAATTTACAAAGTTCATATACTTGTAATAAAGAGTTTATTTTCGTTGAAATATAGCAAGGATAGGGCTTGTACATACAAAATTGTACAAGCCCTTACTTTATTAACACTTTTTCAGCGCCCTTGAAATCTTTAGGATATTTTTTTCAGTAATGTAGAGGCTTGGTTTGCCTGTTGTTTGTTCTTTCAATCTTTGATCCTGTATATCTTATATATACATTATTTTGTTGTTTAATTCCTTTAGAATAATCGATATGAGTTTATTAAGAACTTTGAGCAAAGATTTTGCTTTTTAAAGAAGTGTCTTACCGACTCAAATCCAAATCGAGACCGATTGAAATCCTGTTTAAATATTTCGTTAATTGTTTACACATATCATGTTCTTTAATTAAAGTGTTTTTATTGTTTCTTACATTTGTAATGTTAGAAAAAACATTAAAAAAGTAGCATATGGATTATTTTTGTAGTCGAAATGGTGAAAAATGTTATGGACTCAGGGAATTATCATTGCTATTTGATATAAGCGGGAGATTAATAAAAGGCGGTGAGATCAATGGTTTGTTACGGTCGGTTTTGGATATGACCTGCCAGTACCTGGGCGCAAAAAGCAGTTTTCTTACTGTTTTGAACCGCGACAAAAACAAAATAAACATCGAAGCTGCTTCGGGCTTGAGCGATTCTCAAATTGCCCGTGGATCGTACGAAGTGGGAGAAGGGATAATTGGCCGTGTGGTAGAATACAAACGCCCAGTGATTATCCGAGAAATTTCGAAGTCGAAACTGTTCCTTAACCGTACCCAGAAACATATTTCGGCTGCTGGCGAAGAACAAAGTTTCATTTGTGTGCCTGTTTTCGACGAGGCCAATGTGGTGGGAACACTAAGCATTACCCGTAAATTCAGCGAAAAATATAACTACGACGACGATGTGCGTCTACTCTCGATTGTAGGTTCGATGATTATCCAATCGGTTAAGGCGCGGCAAGACCAGACCGAAGAAATTTCGAAGTTGAAGCAAACCAACGAAGAACTTCGTAACTCACTGGGAAATTGGCACAAACCCAAGAATATTGTGGGCAACTCAGGCAAAATGAACGATGTGTATAACCTCATCGAAATGGTGTCTAAGACCAACTCCACAGTGCTAATTCGTGGGGAAAGCGGGGTTGGAAAGGAACTCTTTGCCGATGCTATTCATTATTCGAGCCAACGAAAAGAGAAGCCAATTATTAAGGTGAACTGTTCTGCTTTGCCCGATTCGCTCATCGAAAGCGAGCTGTTTGGACACGAAAAAGGGGCTTTTACCGGGGCAGATAGTCAGCGCAAAGGCCGCTTCGAAATGGCCGATGGCGGCACTATCTTCCTCGACGAGATTGGCGACTTACCTGCACAAACGCAGGTGAAACTATTGCGAGTAATACAAGAGCGTCAGTTTGAAAGACTGGGTAGCAGCAAACCCATTTCTGTGGATGTGCGAATTATTACCGCAACCAATCGCAATTTGGAAAAGCTTATTGAGGAAGGTAAATTTCGTGAAGATTTGTTCTACCGCATTAATGTGTTTCCTGTTTTTGTGCCTCCGTTGAGGGAAAGGCGCAATGATATACCGGGACTGGTCGATCATTTCATCGAAAAATTCAACAGAGAAAACGGTACCAACGTAAAAAGGATAACAACGGCGGCCATTAACATGCTGATGGTTTACTCGTGGCCGGGCAACGTACGCGAGCTGGAAAATGTAGTTGAGCGCGGCTGTATCCTCACCACCGATGAGGTGATTCACAGTTACAACCTGCCACCCACGCTACAAACCGCTGATTCGTCGCAAACCGAAACCAAAGGGGGATTACAGGCTGCACTAGACCGTGTAGAATGCCAATTGATAATGGAAGCCCTCACGGCCACTAAAGGCAACATTGCCCAAGCCGCCAAAAACCTGAATGTTACCGAAAGGATACTGGGTATGCGGGTGAAAAAATATAGATTGGATCCGGTGAGGTTTAAAGTGTAATCAGTTTCCAAATATCACCTCAATTTCTTCTGTTCCTACTTTTTGACGTAGAATAAAATCGCTCCCTAATTTTAATGGCAGTTTTTCATCTTGTGCCAGCCCCATCAAAAAGGGTATAAGTTTGACTACTGCCGTTGCTTCACATTCGGTATTGAAATGGAGGTGAACGGTTTCATAATCTTCAAGGTCGAAGCGGAACAGCAACGATGTATTATCAATAAACACCAAATCGTCAAAATGATATTCCATTTTATAACCAGCTGTTTCAATCAAGTTCAGCAATTTGCCCATGGGCACAAGTCTTGTTTCGCTCATGTGTTTTATTATTTATGAGTGATTATTTATTATTTGAAAGCAGTTGAAAGCAGTTGTCTTCCATTGCTTCCTATTGCTTTCCATCGCCTTCTAACGTTTTCAGTAATTCAGTCCTTCAGTAATTCAGTCCTTCAGTAATTCAGTCCTTCAGTAATTAACTCAATGTAACTCACCTTAACCTGAGTTAATACATTGTGGTCAGCTTCGTCGTTACAACGGAGTAGTAACAAGTTGTAGGCTTCCTCAAGCTCTTCGTCGTAAAAACCCATATCCATCTCTTCCAGGAAACTGCGCACTTTCTGTGGCGATTTCAGCATTCCCAAATATGTCCGAAGCTTTTCATCATCGGTGTAAGCCTCGAAAAAATTTATGGCATTTTGTATAGACATCTTTTTTCCATTTTTCTATAAATGCTTTGGGGTTAGTTTTGTTTTTGATTTGGGTTATTGTGTTGATTGTTAAATATCTAATGGTGTTTTTGTGATGTTAATGTCAAGTTGCTTCATTACAGATTTGTAGGCAGATGACTTTTTATCCTACGAAAATGTAGTAGCTATAATTGCCTTTTTGTTTTAACTATCACATATTCAGTTTTTTAAATATTGTGGTACGATGATTGATTTGTAGGAGTAAACATATTAAAAAACACAGCATATGAAACTGAGTGCACGAAACCAACTGAAAGGGAAAATTGTAAAAGTAGAGCAAGGGTTGATCACCTCGAAAGTAGTCCTCGATTTGGGCAATGGAAATGTGATTACGGCCATCATTTCAAAAGATGCCATTGAAGACCTCGACCTTCAACCCGGCAAAGAAGCGTTTGCCATCATCAAATCAACCGAGGTGATCATTGGCACACCCTGCGATTGCAAAAAAGAGAGTGACAATTGCAGCTGCGGATGCCATTAAAATTGAAACACAAAGACACTAAGGCACGAAGAATATTTTCTTTTAAAAAAGACTGTTTTTGTGCTGTTTTGTATTTGAAATAAACTTTGTGTCCTTCGTGGCAATCCTTTGTGTCCTTCGTGTTTAATTAAAAATTATGATTGAAGTAGAAGCTCAAATATATATAAAACGCGATGGTATTGTCTTTTTGAATCCTCAGAAAGTTGCACTGCTCGATGAAATTGTTCGTAGCGGGAGTTTAAGTGCAGCGGCAAAGTCGCTTAAAATCTCGTACCAACATGCATGGACTATGATTAAAGAAATGAACCGAACAGCTCCTGAGCTCTTGGTGGTTAAACAACGAGGTGGAGTCAATGGCGGTGGGGCCGAAATCTCGGAATACGGAAAGAACATAATGAAAGAATACCAAATGATCAACGATACCCTGCGAAAAATGGTGGGACAAATCAATGTCGAAATTAACCTGTGATTTTTTTTGTCTATCGTTATCTAAACCGGATTATATCGATCAATGAAAACAGAAATTACTTACCGTACAATTGGGATTATTCATACTCTCTATAATGACAATGCAGGGATGCCCATTCTGCCACATAGAAAACCAGAAAATAATAAAATACAGATCGGACGAAAGGTTCGAATTACCAATAGATTAGAAAAATCAATTATGAAACGAACAATATTTTTCCTGCTGATTCTATTCTGCAACGGGGCGAATGCCCAAACGGTGAAAGTAACCGCTGCCGCCGATTTGAGGTATGCTATGGACGAAATTGCCAGGTTGTATATGAAAACCAATCAGGAAACGTCCATCGAGGTGGTGTATGGCTCGTCGGGGAATGCCTACACTCAAATAGTAAACGGTGCGCCTTTCGATATCTATTTCTCGGCCGACATTATGTACCCGCAAAAGTTGAAAGAGGCAGGGCTGACCATTTCTGAACCTAAGCTTTATGCCATTGGTCGCATTGTGCTTTGGAGTTCAACCCTCGATGTGTCGAAAGGAATGGAAGTGTTGAAAACCCCGAAAATAAGGGTTGCCACGGCTAACCCTGAACACGCGCCTTACGGACAACGTGCTGTTGAGGCGTTGAAATATTACAAGATGTACACGCACGTTGAAAAGCAGCTTACGTTTGGCGAAAATATATCGCAAGCGGCTCAGTTTTGCTTAACTGGAAATGCAGATGCAGGTTTGCTTGCGTTGAGTCTGGCGCTTTCGCCAAGTATGACAGACAAAGGAAAGTATTACCTCATTCCGGACAAAGCCCACCGACCGCTTGAGCAAGCCTTCGTGGTGCTTAAAAAGGCAGCAGGCAACAAAACAGCATTCGATTTCTGTAATTTTGTTGCAACACCCCCTGCACGCGAGATATTTGAAAAATATGGGTTTACTTTGCCGTAAAGAGTTCCTGAGTTCCAGAGTACCTTAGTTCCTAAGTAAAGGATACAGGAGATAACAATCAATGGAAAATTTCAGTCAGGCACTAAGGTACTCAGGCACTAAGTTTCTATAATAATGAACAAACTACCAGCAATTATCTCATCCATCCAGCAATCGGGCACCATTCTGTTGGTCGATGCAGAAGTTGAAGGGCAAGGTTTTTCGGCATTGCTGATTGAATCGGTCAGCCGCCTGGAATGGTTGGAAGTAGGTAAGTCGATCGATTTGGTTTTCAAGGAGACCGAAGTATCGTTAGCCAGGAACCTGCAAGGGCAAATCAGTATGCGCAACCGCATGAAGTGTAACGTACTTAAAGTTCACAAAGGCGAACTGTTGAGCACGATCACGTTGAAGTTTAAAAGCTTCACGCTGGTTTCTGCCATCACCACCCGTTCGATCAATAACCTAAAGCTCGAAATAGGCGATGAGGTAGATGCATTGGTAAAAGCAAATGAGGTATCGTTGATGAAAACCCCGCAAGCGGGGATAAAATGAACACAAAGACACAGAGGCACAAAGGATTTCACATCTGTTTTCTCTGCGTAATTCTCTGTTCTCTCTGTGGTTAAAATGTAGAAATTAACAAATTTGCACTCACTCAAGTCTCTTTCAGGGGATTTAGGGGTTTTTAATTTACAATTATGGATTCATCTTTCATTCAAACCCTTCTCCTCACCTTTAAACTGGCGTTTCTTACAACGTCAATTCTGCTGGTGATTGGCTTGCCCATAGCCCGTTGGTTGGCCTATTCGAAGTTCAGGTTTAAGCCTTTAATTGAAGCACTGGTAAGTATGCCCATGGTGCTGCCGCCGTCGGTCATTGGCTACTACATGCTGGTGCTGTACAGTCCGAAAGAGGCATTCGGCAGTTTTTTGGAAAATGTGCTGAATGTTCGGCTGGCCTTTTCGTTTGAAGGGATTTTGATTGCCTCGGTGGTTTTCAGTCTGCCGTTTATGGTGCAGCCTTTACAGAATGGGTTGCGTTCGTTGCCCGACAGTTTGCGAGAAGCATCCTACACGTTGGGGAAATCGACGCTGACCACCTTCTTCAGGGTGCAGTTGCCCAATATCAAACCGTCGATCATTACCGCCATTGCGTTAACCTTTGCGCACACCATTGGCGAGTTTGGCGTAGTGTTGATGGTGGGCGGAAACATGCCCGGCGAAACCCGCGTGGCCTCCATTGCCATTTACGACGAAGTGCAGTCGCTCAACTTTGCCACGGCCAACCAGTACGCTATTATCCTTTTCATCATCTCGCTGGTGTTGCTCACCACCATTTACAGCGTGAACAAAAAACAGGAAGCATGGAAAATCATCTGATCCATATCGACATTGAAAAGCTGATGCACACCGCCAACGGTCCGATGAAATTGACGGTGAAAACCGAAATTGGGTCGGGTGAATTGGTGGCCTTGTTTGGCCCATCGGGTGCTGGAAAAACCACGTTGCTCCGAATCCTTTCAGGGCTAACCGATCCTGACAAGGGAGTGGTGAAATTTGGAGATACCGTGTGGTACGATTCGGAAAAGAAGATCAACTTGCCTTCTCAGCAGCGCAACATTGGCTTTATGTTTCAGGATTACGCGCTGTTTCCCAATATGACCGTGGAAGAAAATATCCTGTTTGCCCAGACCGTTAAAGATGCGAAAGCCGCTTCGGAACTCATTTCCATTTTTGGGTTGAATGAACTTCGGAAACGTAAACCTTCAAAACTCTCGGGTGGCCAAAAACAGCGCGTTGCCCTGGCCCGAGCTTTGGCTCGCAAACCACAATTATTACTTTTAGACGAACCTCTTTCGGCCTTGGATGCTGAAATGCGGGTGATGCTTCAGGATGAAATTCGTCATGCCCATGAACTGTTGGGCACAACTACCATCATGGTGAGCCACGATTTGAATGAGGTATTCCGGTTGGCCTCTCATGTGGTAATGATTGAAAACGGCGAGATCAAGAAAACAGGCAAGCCTGAAACTGTTTTCTCCGACAACACCATCAGCGGAAAGGTGCAAATCACCGGTCAAATTGCCCGCATCGAACGGCAAGATCCCATCAACATTGTAACCGTAATTTCGGGCAGCAACCAAATCATCAAAGTCATTGCCTTCGACAGCGACCTTGAAAACTTAAAGTTAGGTGATCAGGTAATGGTTTACACCAAAGCGTTTAACCCGATCATAAGTAAGTTAGGGTAGTGAGGAGGATTTATGTCAATGTGTTGAAATGTAATTTATTATTCTTTCTTGTTTTTTTCTCGATGGATTTTTTCTTCTTTTCGTATCTTTGAAAATGACTAGAAATATAATACGAGGAACAAATATCCTATGAACCATTTTTTTGAAAATATTGAATTCACCTTTGGATCAGTTGATTCAGACATTAAACCATGTGAAATCATTATTTCTGAAAATCAAAAATTATCTCAAAAATTAAAGGATCAGGTTTTCTCTTATAACAGCCCAAAACAAACCAATACATCATTTTATGTAATCACTGTTCCTATAGAGGGGAAAGAATTATATGAATTGAAGCGTTTTATTTGGAATCAAAACGATTACGATTTATTTTTCCTTGCAGAAAAGCCTGAATCCAACTTGTTGTTCACTTTGTTTTATGCAAAGACAAGTCCGAAAGATACCGATACAAAGATTGCGGCTTTTAGTGGCGATGATAACGATTGCCAAGAAATAGAGAAGATCAAGAAATGGAACTTTGAGTCTGGCGCATTTTGGTTGGCTTATTCCGATTTTGTTGAAAAAATAAAAAATAAAAGTCGGATCGATTCAAAATTGGTGGAGCAATTGAAAGAATTGAAGCACCGATTGACGAAAGAATTTAACAACAAACCAGAGATTCAGCATAGCATTGTTCAAGCTTTGATTGACCGAACACTGTTTATAAAGTTCCTTGAGGACAACCATATTATCAATTCGTTCTTTTACAAGAAGAGGTTTCCGAATAGGTTTAATGAAAATGATATTGATTTCGGATTTAAAACACTTTTGAAAGAACATGATGTTGAAAGTATAAATAAGCTGTTCGGTATCATCAATAAGTTGTTCAACAACGTATTGTTTAAAACGCCTGTTGTTGACCCCGAATTTTTGACCACAAATGTTTTACGTCTGATTTATGAGGCAATAAGTCAGCATGATTGGAAAGATGGGCAATTATCGCTTTTTGATTTTCGCTTCGATGTTCTTCCCGTTGAATTTATCAGCCACATTTACGAGGTCTTTCTTGAAAACAATCAATTAAAAGAAGGCATTTATTATACACCCGATAAACTGGCGCACCTTATAATAGAGGATACAATTTCGGAATTAGGCACGGTACTTGACCCATCGTGTGGTTCAGGTATGTTTCTCGTATTGGCATTTCGTAAACTTTTGGGATTCATTTCCAACGAACCCACAAAAGTTGATGAGAAGATAGAACAACGCAACAAAATGCTCAACGATTATATTTTTGGTATTGAAAAAGAAAATACTGCATGGCGTTTAACTGTTTTATCGTTGTACCTCGAACTGTTGAAAGGAATTCCTGCCGAGGAGATTAAGTTGTACATCAACCACAAGATAGAAGACAACTCTGAAACCCCAATTTTCCCTTACGATTTCTCGGCCAACATTATCAATTGCAATGCACTTGAAACGGAAGAAGGACTTAGGCCACATGAAGGTAAATCGTTTAAGTATATCGTTGGAAATCCTCCGTTTTTCACGATAAAGTCCGAAAATGAAGAAATCCAATTCCTGAGAGAGTTCAGAAAGGTTATAAATGGGGTAGAGGTCAAAGCCAAAGATATTGTTGGTCACAACCAAATATCACAGGCTTTCATGCTTAAGCTTAAAGATTGGTCTGATGTAGAAACGCATTTTGGATTTGTACAAAACAGTTCAAACTTTTATAACGAGAAATCGGCTAATTTCCAGAAGTTCTTCTTTACAAATTATCGGGTAGAAAGGTTTTATGAACTATCGAGGGTAAAAGACATTTTATTCCGAAAGGCAAAGGAAAGTGTTGTGGTAGCCATTTTCAACAACAAACAAGTTGAAAACAATGTGTTGGATTATTACCCTGTAGAAATGGGATTGTTTTCCAAAACCTTCGATCTGCTGATTATCCAAGAAGATAAAAAGATTAAAATCAGTCAGCAAGATATACTTGACAAGAAAGTTGTTCTGCGCGATTACCTGATCGGCAACGAGCACGATTTGAGGTTGCTTAGAAAATTATCGAATAATAAAAAGCTTGAAGAGTTTTTGTTGAAAGACAAGCGATATAGTAGTATAGAAGGACTTAAACGGATATCAAGCAAAGACCTTGAGACTCAGTATAAAGGTTTAGAGATTGAAGATACTGGTCTTTATGCCATTGAACATTTGCAATTTGCCAAGGAGAGATACCTTAAAGAATCTATTACAGACTATTCTAACACTCCATACATTTATCAACCAGAAAATAAAATTAAAGCATTTGGGATTTTGGGTGTTGATGGTTATATGAGTAGGTACGATGTGAATAAAAGCAATTTTCAACGTACTCGGAATATTTTCATTTACGAAGGTGATAAAATTGTTTTCAATAGATTTGGTAGAAGAATTGAAGCTGCATATATTAATTTTGACATTTTCTTTTCTAATTTAATCTATGGTATTAAAATAGAATTAAAGGATTACTATCCTTTATTTGTGGCAATTCTCAACTCCGATATTGTTGATTATTATCTAACTCAGAAATTTCGAAAAAGGGTTGATGATAATTTTGCCAATCTTGATACAAAAGCAATCAAAAACATTCCTATTCCTAACGATTTAGATGAAGAACTAGTTGGCGAAATTTCAAAAATAAGCAAAGCCTTAACAGAAGGCAATTTGAAATATGAGGGTGAAACAAAAGAGGAGCTTAACAATTTGATTTACGAATTGTATGGATTAAATATATTGGAGAAAAACAGGGTTAAGCATTTTTTTGAAAAAGACAGGATTGCAACAGAATCAGATGTAAATAAATACGCTGATTCTTTAAAACAAACTATCGATCTGTTTTTCGAGGACAAACCGGTTATCCAGCATTATAGGGGTGAGAATTTTGGATTTGGTTTAATAGTGATAGCCCTATATTTTAATGGCGCAGAAAGAGAACAGCCATCGAGTAAAACAACGCTGCAATACCTTATTACTAATAAAATTTTGAGATCGACAGGTGAGAAATTCCTCACTATGCGCGAAATAATGATTGGTGAAAACTGTATTTATGTAATAAGAAATAATTCATCGAAGAGCTGGACTACAACCAAAGCTTTTGAGGACGGGCAGGAAATCTTAAAAAGACTTTCCCGATGAAAAATTGCATTAGAATAGAGTCGCAACAATTGCCAAAATCAGTTCCGTCCCTTCGCAAACTTGATGACCAGACTTGGAAGAATTGCATTTTTTCATACTTGCTGACCTATTATAGAGATACAGATAGCCAAACCATTCAGGATATCATTGCTATTGAACGCCAAAGACCCATTGCAGAAATAGAAAAAGCCATTAAGAAACACATCAGAAGATGGTTTGATAACAACGAGAAATTCCAATATGAAGGTTTTATCCTCAACAACGAGTCGAGTTCCGAAGGAGTAAAAGAAGGTTACTATGACCTTAAATTTGAGCATAGCTACTGGAATAACCCAAAAACATATTTTGCTTTTGAATGTAAAAACCTTGGGGCATCTCGATTAATTGATGAGTACGTCTATGCTGAATCAACAAAGAAAATTGATGGAGGAATGTATCGATTCTTTATTGGTAAATACGGGATAACCCAACATTTTGGTGGCATGATTGGGTTTATAATAGAAAAGACGAATGAACCAATTATTGAAAAATTAATTGAGAAGATAATTTCTGTTTACGTTCCTAATTCTGATGGAGAATTAGTTGGTGGTAAAATAGCACGGCAATCTATTTTCGACAACACAAATACTTTTGATAGTATTCATGCCCGAAAAAATATTAGCTCAAATATAAATGAAGAATTTAGGCTTCATCACTTGATAATGGATTTTACTTTATAGCGGCAAGGTGCAAATTACGGGGCAGATTGCCCGCATCGAACGGCAAGACCCCATCAACATTGTCACTGTGATTTCGGGCAGCAACCAGATCATTAAAGTCATTGCCTTCGACAGCGACCTCGAAAATTTAAAACTTGGAGACAGCGTGATGGTTTACACCAAAGCGTTTAACCCGATAATAAGCAGGTTGGGGTAGAGAGTGAGTTTCTTGCTAAGGATGCGGATTCTTAAGACAATATTTTTAATCAAATTAATCTGTAGAATCTGAGGGAACGATATTCCTTTATTACCTAAATCTTCTATTTTTGGAAAAACGAAATTTGCGATGGAAGAAATTATTCTCAACGATCATAATAAACAAGAGCATCCACCCATGCACACGGCAGAACATATTCTGAACCAAACTATGGTGAGAATGTTTGGCTGTCCTAGGTCAAAGTCGAGCCACATTGAAAGGAAGAAAAGCAAATGCGATTACCTGCTTGCCGAGGCTCCAACATCTGAACAAATTGAACAAATCCAGAACAGGGTGAACGAAGTAATCCGGCAGAACCATACGGTAACTGTCTCTTTTGTAAAACGAACGGAAGTACCCGATGGTGTTGATTTAAGCAAACTGCCCGGCGATGCCAGTGAAATGCTCCGACTGGTTTCTGTGGGCGACTACGATTTATGTGCCTGTGCAGGAACCCATGTGGCCAACACCTCCGAAATTGGGACTTTCAAAATCATCAGCACCGATTATACGGAAGGGAAGCTGAGGGTGAGGTTTAAGCTGGAACCATAGAGTCGTTACTTTTTCATCAATTCATACAATTTGTGCGTGGTGTTCCAGTTTCTGATGGTCATCAATTGGTAGATGGGCAGGGCTATTATTTTGCTGATGTAGCTTTTACTAAGGTTTGCAATGATACGCTTGAAGTAAATCACCCCGTTTTGAGCAAACACAAAATCAACTTCTTTGCGGGCGACTATCTGGGTAAAAGCGTTTTCAGCAGTCAAGGGTTGCTTCAGAAAAACCACATCGTATTTATGAGTGTCAGGGTGCATCCCAAATTCTTCAGGGCTTTGCTCCACCACCGCTTTTAATTGTTGATGGCTGATAACCACCACCCGCGATTGGTAATTGAACGTTTCGGTAAGCACTTTTTCTATTTGTTCTTCCAATGCTGACGTATCATTTTCTTCCGAAGAAAAGATTACGTTACCGCTTTGAATATAGGTGGTTACATCGGTAAAGCTCATCGTTTCAAAACAATCTTTCAGGTCGGTCATTTTAATAATGTTGTTGCCGCCCACATTGATGCCGCGGAGCAAAGCAAGAAAACGAGAAGGTTTGTTCATACGCATAAAATCTGTTGATCTAAATTACAATAAATGAGCTCTATTGTTTAGGTTTTTACAAAAATCAAAGGCAATATTGGGTTGAAAAGTACAAAAATCAAAGGCAATGAAGTATTTTCGCTTTTTCCTTAATGCTTCTTTTTTTATTTAAAGTCTATTTCTCTGTGCCTTCTCTGTGGTTATACTTACCTTAAACCCCTCTTTCCTACCAAAATGTAGGTTTCCAAAACGTTAACACGGTTTAAGTTTCAGAATATCAATTATTAAAGTAAGGCTACCTTGTTTTGTTGTTTTCAAAGGTCATTCCTACCTTTTTGTAGGTTTTTCGCACCGTGCCAAAAACCATTCTCTATTTCAGCTCTTCAGTTCATTCAGTCTTTCAGTTTATTAAGCTCTTCATGTGTTGTGCAGCATCTTGTTTGGCACGATCATCGTTTACCCCAAAACCAGAAAACAACAAATATCAAAATAGTAAAACCACAAAATTGTAATGTTATGAAGAAGTTTAGAAAGATTGCCATATATGGCAAAGGTGGTATTGGAAAAAGCACCACCACACAAAACACAGTAGCCGGTTTGGTTGAAATGGGGAAAAACGTTTTGGTAGTGGGTTGCGACCCTAAAGCCGACTCAACCCGTTTGTTATTGGGTGGTTTGGCCCAGAAAACCGTTCTCGACACATTGCGCGAAGAGGGCGAAGATGTTGAAATCGACGATGTAATCAAATTGGGTTACAGCGGCACCCGTTGTGTTGAATCGGGTGGTCCGGAACCAGGTGTAGGTTGTGCTGGTCGTGGGATCATCACTTCTATTAACCTTTTGGAGCAGTTGGGTGCCTGGGACGAAAAATATGAAACCGATTATACCTTCTACGATGTATTGGGCGACGTGGTTTGCGGTGGATTCGCCATGCCAATTCGCGATGGTAAAGCTGAAGAAATTTACATTGTGGTATCGGGTGAAATGATGGCCATGTACGCGGCCAACAACATCTGCAAAGGTATTCAGAAATATGCTCAAAACGGCTCGGTTCGCTTGGGTGGATTAATCTGCAACTCGCGTAAGGTTGACAACGAAGCGGCAATGATTCAGGAACTTGCCCGCCAGTTGGGAACTCAAATGATTCACTTCGTTCCTCGTGACAACATGGTTCAACATGCTGAAATCAACCGTAAAACTGTGATTGAATATGCGCCCGAACATCCACAGGCCGACGAATACCGCGCTTTGGCAAAAGCAATTGATCAAAACACCATGTTCGTAATCCCAACTCCACTTCCTATGGATGCACTTGAAAAATTATTGATCGATTTCGGTATTGCCAACTAATAACTGAGATATTAGACTATTAGATGTGAGTAGTGAGACCAAATTCAAGTTGCTTTCATTTAATGGTTCATTGAAAATGTAAAGTTCCTGTTGACAATATTTAATATCAGGAATCAACAAATTACAGATTGTATTTAAGTAAATATTAAAAATAACAATGATGATTATTGATTTGGAAACGAGGCAAAAGTCTCATATCTAACATCTCATAATCACATATCTAAAAAAATAAAAACATGTTACTAATAAGAGCAATCATTCGTCCCGAGAAAACAGATAAAGTTATGAAAGCACTTTTCGAATCGGGTTATGCAGCAGTTTCAAAGCTTTCGGTAGTTGGTCGCGGTAAACAGCGTGGTATCAAAATTGGCGACATCATTTACGATGAACTTCCCAAAGAGCTGTTGATGATGGTAATTAACGATGATGATAAAGATTTCTGTGTAAAAACAATTATCGAAGCAGCCCGCACCGAACCCAAAGGCGCATTTGGCGACGGAAAAATATTCATTTCGCCTGTACTCGAAGCCTATACAATTAGTAAAGGAATTGCCGAATTATAAACCAGATTATAGACGCAAGACACAAGACGCAAGACACAAGACAAGAAAATTAATATTCCGGTCTCCAGTCTCCGTTTTCCAGTCTCCGTCTCATATCTAAAATCTCATATCTATGAAGACAGTAATGGCATTTATACGCATCAATATGATGAACTCGACCAAGAAAGCTTTGACAGCTGCAGGCATCACTTCGATGACAGCCGAAGGGCATGCACAAGGACGAGGACGCGGCCACTGGGATGCAAAAGTGATGGCTGGGGCTAAAGAAAATATGCCCGAAGCTCTTGCACACATGGGGGGGCAACCACGATTAAGACCGCAAACTCTGATACTGATTACTATACCAGACGAAAAAGTAAAATTGGTAGTCGATACAATTATTGAAGCAAACCAAACAGGGCAGCCTGGTGATGGAAAAATATTTGTACTTCCAGAA
>Ga0209723_1002482_pt1 | contig 24616 bp, 20 predicted proteins | sample BiotimSIPDNA_2_FD_185750 | JGI IMG/M metagenome (GOLD analysis project Ga0209723, IMG submission 185750) | Anaerobic biogas reactor microbial communites from Washington, USA - Biogas_R2 time_0 SIP DNA (SPAdes) (version 2) | ecosystem: Engineered > Bioreactor > Anaerobic > Unclassified | place...
GTTTGATCTGTATTATGCAGAGAATGAAGATGAATATAGGTTTGAGTGCTATCACAATTCTTGGCTAGAAACTAATTCTTCGGTCGTCGATTTTGAGAAAGGACTTGAGGAAATAAAGATGTGGTCGGAGTATAATCCCAACCATATGCCGATTTTTATTACTATAGAGCCTAAAGATAACGTTCCTTTAGACAAAGCAAAAGGATTGGGAAAGGTGGAATTAGAAACACTAGATGATTTAATACTTGAGTATTTTCCAGATAAAGTAATTACTTATTCTCAAATGTTAAATGGCTTTGGGGATTTTCAAGAGATGAGGGAAGCCAATGGATATATCAAACTGGAAGATTGTATAGGAAAGTTCGTATTTTTGCTTCATGAATATGAGAATTTCGAGGAGTATATTGATATTCCTGCAGAAAACAGGGTTATGATACCTTTGGTTTGGGCAAGTAGTTTAAAAGAAAATAAGTATTTAGATCTGACTTGCTTTGCTCAAGATCACGATTACAACCATCCAGAAAAACTAGATCCTTTAATAGAAGAAAACTATATAGTCAGAACTCGACTGGACATATATCCAAAATATGAGTTTGAAACCACAGAGGCAAGACTTGATACCGGAGCACAGCTTGTTTGTACCGATTATCCCCCTTCATATGAGCATATTTATAAAGAATATACTCGTACTATTTCAGAAAATGGATATACAATAATTCTCCTGAATTAGTGTTTAGGCGGTTGTAAAGCCAACTTTTTTTAAATCTGCTTTTTTTCAAATTTACAATTTTAAAGGCATAGCTTGACGAGCTGCATTATTGAATAATAGACATTTTTTGTTTTAACTAGAGGATTTATGCAGAAATTATATAAAAAGGGTAAAGGGATTATTAATTTGGGGGCCAGATCACAGGTATATAAATGAAGGAAAACATATGATAAAATATAAAGATAATAATAGGGGTGAAATATGAGTAAAAAAGTAAAATTAATTCTTTTATCTGCAGTTGCTGTAGTAGTTCTTGTGGGTGTTGGATTGGGTACATATTTTGGGGTACTCTATGTAAATCCAGAAGAATTTATCAATGAACTTGATACAAGTGGGGTATTTAAAAATAGCTTTGAAGACAGAATAGCCCAAACAGACATATTCAATGTGATGTATGACCATATGATAGATAATACATCGGGGAAACAACCAAAGCTACTTTTTGTTGGGTACGATGGTGCAATTGCGAACGCAATTCCACTTCAAAAGGATTATCAGACATCGGCTATTTTTAAATTAAGAGAGACTGGAGGTGTGTACTTGGGCTATTGCGGTGGAGCAAAACCTGGAGATCAAGATACATCTACTGCCCCAGGATGGGCTGCTGCTTTCACGGGTGTTTGGGGAAGCGTAAGTGGTGTTGAGGCAAACAAAAATGAGCTAAAAGAGACAAGCAGAAGTATTATCTATCAGTTTGGAGAAAGAGGTATACCTACCAGCTATTCAGTTACTTGGGAGCCACATATAGAACGAACCTATGTTAAAGAAGTAACTTCCGCCGAAACCAATAGTTATCCGATAGATTATGTCTTGGGGGAAAAAGATGAAGATACTTTTCTGGACATGAAAGAAAGGATTGAATCGGGCGATACCGATGCAATTTTTGGAATATTGGAATATACGGATTCTGCCGGCCATGGATTTGGATATAAAACATCTATTGAAAAATATATGGATGCAGTTAGAAACGCAGAAGATGATGCATATAGTTTGATTAGTACAATAGAAAGTAGAGCAACTTATGCAGAAGAAGATTGGTTAATAATAATAATGTCAGACCATGGTGGAATTTATAGAAACCATGGGAAAACCTCATATATGGAAAGCACAATTTTCTTTGCATCCAATAAAGAAATTTTTGGATGAAATTGAAAAAGAGAGGAAGGTTTCATGAAAAAATTTGATGTAGTAATAATAGGGGCTGCGACTTCAGGCTCGTTTTTTGCCAGGAAAATGGCGGAGCAAGGTTTTTCAGTAAAGGTTATAGAGAAATTAAGTCAAGATAAACTTGGAAAACGATTGGATATTTTTCATGTTTGTAAAAGAGATTTCAGGAATTTCGGCATACCTGTAGTTGAAGAGGGAAACCCTATACATGCATTTGAATTTGAGAATGCGTATACTAAATCACCTTATGATAATTATCCGAAACTTACTAAAGATATAATTGTCGGGATGCATATGCCAGAATATATAGCACTTATGAATCGCTGGGCAGAAGAAAAAGGCGCAGAATTTGAGTACTCCGCAATCTTTGAAGATTTTGTATACGAAGAGGACAAGGTTTCGGGGGTAAAATATATGGCTGGTGAAGAAACAAAAACCATTTCTGCGAGGGTTGTGGTTGATTGTTCGGGGACGACATCTGCGGCAAGGAAAAAATTGCCATTAGACTATGGAGTTGAAACTTTTGATATTTCTGACGAGGATAAGTTTTATGTAATCCTAAGATATGTAAAATTGAAAAACGAAGAAGATTACTTAAAAGGATCTACCGGATATCCATACTACAAAACATGGATTGCACCTCAAATGGACCCGAAGGGAGCTATTATTGGAATAGGAGCTTGCCATAGTTACGAGTATGCAGAAGGCATATATAAAGAGTTTGAACAAACTATTAAACTACCAGAACATCAAATAACCCATTACGAGAGGGGAACCACCCCATATACGAGGCCACCATACTCTTTTGTCGGGGACAATTTCATCGTTAGCGGGGATGCTGCTTGCCTCACAAAACCAAATAATGGAGAAGGAGTAACTAGCAGTATGGTGCAAATGATGATAGCTTCTAGCGTTCTCGGAAAAGCTCTGAGGAATAATGATACTAGCAAGCAAGGACTTTGGGATATTAATGTAGAATACAATCAAAAACAGGGTGCTGATTTTGCGAGCACTCGTGCAATCCTTACCAAAGCAGTCAGCGCGAAAAAAGATGAATTTGAGTATTTTTTCAAAAAAGATATTATTTTCTCGGAGAAATTTTTAAGCAGTGCTGCCGAAGGCCCTGAAATCAAGATAACAGCCTATGAATCAATAAATATAGTCTTTGGTATATTGGGTGGGTTATTAACAGGAAAACTAAGTTTTCGAACTTTGAAAAAATTAGTTGAAGGCTTGTCTTTAGGAGGAAAGCTTAAAAAATTGTATAGCAGCTTTCCCGATTCACCCTCTGGCTACGATACATGGGTTCGAAAGGCAGATGAATTATGGAAAAGAGTGGGAAAAATGGGATAGGCAAAGGAAATACTTTTTTCTTTTGAATGTAGAAGTCCCAAAAATTCGATTAGTTGTTTTCTAGTTGTAAGTAATAAGGGATGAAGAAGGGGAAAAAATATAATTTTCTTGGGAGCACTAGTGGGAGATACAAGATGAGCAAATATAACAAATTAATGGAGTTATATTGTTAGTAGGTCAGAGGATAAAATGACTCTTTCGTTCGAAGAAATAAAGGACATTCTAGGTTTTGAAATAGATCATTCATTTTTGAACTATAAAAAAGAACTTTTAGAACTGGGCTTTGAATGTAAAAAGATTTCCCTAAAAGAAAAAGCGATTATTTTTGAGAGAAGAAAAGAGATATAATACAGGGGTGGATTTATGGTTGAAATTAGAAAATATAATAGAAATAGAGACCAGGATTTACTAATTGAATTGATGAAAAGGGAAGGCGATGATTGGTCTTGCTACTTAAATGCAAAAACACTTCCCAAATATCTTATAGTGTTGGACACATCTATCACATATGTTGCTTATGAGGAAGAGTCTCTTTGTGGATATGTCAGAGGGATAGATGATTACGGAATATACATATACTTGTGTGACCTACTAGTAGATAAAAAATATAGGGGAAGGGCAATTGGAAAGAAGCTAATGGAAGCGGTACTGGATGATTTCCCTGATTCTATAGTCTATGTGATGTCTGATGTGGATGAATACTACCAAAAATTAGGATTTATAAAAGAGGGATCGGTATTCAGGGTTATGAATTCTAATAAATAGTATTTCATTTTTTTTATACATATTATGGCTTTTTGCATTTTTTATACGGCTTTTTAAGATAGTTCCTGAATTGTTAAAAGATGAGCATTTTAGAGGTCTTTTGTAATGACTTATTTTTATCTTAGTGATAGAATACCTTAGGATGAAAAAATAGTCTTTGGAGAGTCATTATGCAATCACTTAGGGAATTATTTAAAATAGGGATCGGGCCTTCAAGTTCTCATACTATGGGACCGGAAAGGGCTGCAAGAATTATTTTGGAAAAATATAATAACGCAAGAAAAATTGATGTTATTTTGTATGGTTCACTAGCTTTAACTGGAAAGGGGCATGGGACTGACAGAGTATTGAAGCAAGTTTTAGGCGAAGACACAGTTATTACTTTTGATATGACATCAAAAGATATGAAACATCCAAATACAATGGATTTTGTAATTCATACCGAAGAAGATACAAATATTCTTGAGAGAGTATACAGCATTGGCGGAGGATCAATAGAATTTGAAAACGATATCTATGTTGAGCCTAATGCGATTTATACGTTAAAATCGTTTAAAGAAATTAAAGAGTATTGCTGCGAAAGAGAAATTAGAATATGTGACTATGTTTTTCAAACTGAGCCAGAAATCGTTGATTATTTGGAAGATGTTTGGGACCATATGCGCTCATGTATAAAAGTAGGATTGAAAGCCACAGGTATTCTCCCGGGAGGACTTGGAGTACAACGCAAAGCAAAAATGCTATTTGGACAAAAACATATCGATGAAGCGCCCGAGACAAGGGAAAGCAGAATGGTGTGTTCTTATGCTTTTGCTGTGGCAGAACAGAATGCGGCAGGAGGAGAGATTGTTACGGCTCCAACGTGTGGATCTTGTGGAGTGCTCCCCGCGGTGTTGTTCTATATGCAGCAGAAACACTCCTTTAAGGATGAGCAAGTTATCCGGGCTCTTGCAACAGCAGGACTTATTGGAAATTTAATTAAGTCAAACGCTTCTATTAGTGGAGCTGAGTGTGGCTGCCAAGCAGAGATTGGTAGCGCATGCTCAATGGCTGCAGCTGCATTAGCTGAGTTATTTGAGATGGATATTGACCAAATAGAATATGCCGCTGAAATAGCTATTGAACATCACTTAGGGTTAACTTGTGACCCGGTTCGTGGATTAGTACAAATACCTTGTATTGAAAGAAACGCTGTTGCCGCAATGCGCGCTATAAACTGTTTGAATTTAGCAAATTTCCTAACCTATACCAGGAAAATATCCTTAGATACCATAATTCAAACAATGTACGAAACAGGAAAGGATTTGAATAAAATGTATAAGGAAACAAGTGAAGCCGGGTTAGCTAAGCTATACAGGGAATAGATACAAGCTGAATAAATAATGGCCTCTAAAATTTGAAAAGGTTTTTGATTTTTTAAAAAAGATTATAAAAGTTTACTAAAATATGCTCGCTTATTATAATGTAAGTGAGCATATTTATATCTACGTTTGGTAGATTCTACCAATATTCGACAAAGTTCTAATGTATTTCTAGTATGTTCTATTCATAGTGGTTTGTTCCAAGAGTTGCGCAGTATATAATTGAAATGTGCATAAATGAAACAAAAAATTGAAAAAGGAGAAAGACAATGTATGAATTTGGGGAATTTCTTTATCAGCTAAGAAAAGAGAAAGGTTGGACACAATCGGAGCTTGCCGATAGGCTGGGAATAACGAATAAGGCAGTATCAAAATGGGAAACGGGTGAATCATTTCCGGAGACTTCCCAATTAGTCCCACTTGCTTCATTGTTTGGAGTATCTGTAGATGAACTATTGAAGGGAAAGAGAAATAATGATCAAATCATTCAAGATAACAAAGAGCCAATTTTTGAGGAGCCGAAACTGCAGCTTAAACCTTACACCAAGCTTCAAACCGCTTTAATTTCCATTTCGACAGGTCTTATACTTGTTGGGGTTATGCTTTTTATCCTGTTTGAAGTGGAGGATATACTAAAACACGGGTCCATAGGTATCTTGTTAGGATGTATAGCGATTGCAGTATTTTTGTTGGTTTTCACATCCAGATGCAGAACAATTGGAAGTGTTGAGATGGAAGCTCAAGATGAAATTAGGGCAAAAAGAATATCAGCATTTTTGTCTCTTGGAATAGCACTTTTAATACTTGCGCCGATTCCTATCATGATACTTTCATCATTGGGATATAGAGTCGTTGTTTATCTTCCGATTTTTTTCGGGATATTGGCTATTGGTATTCCAACAATAGTGTTTAGTGGAATTCAGTGGGATACGATAGAAAGGAAATATGACTTACCAACAGAAGAAAAGGAAACCAAAGGAAAATACAAAATTATTGAGGATGCGCTGTGCGGATTAATTATGCTATCCGCAGTTCTAGTATTTTTATTACTAGGGTTTTTAAAAAATTTGTGGCATCCTGCATGGGTGGTTTTTCCCGTTGGTGGTATAGTTTGTGCAATAGTTGGTACGATTACGAAAGCCCTGTCTGGGAGTTCCGAAAAGTAGATATATCCGGTTTTATGATTATTAAGCATCGTTCCATTCGGGCGATGCTTTTTTGTCGCAATATATGAAATACAAGTCAATCTTTTTATGAGAATTATGTTGTGATATAATTAGTTTAGATAATTGGCAATAAGTATTATATCCAGTCAATAATGGGTACGGGAGGAAGAATGGAAAAGAAAAACAGGCCATTTTTATATGGTATAGGTATGTTCGGGACCTCACTTGCAATTAACATGTTTAGAGGTAGAGCTTCTGCTTTTTATGTCTTATTAAGAGGATTAACACTAGAAAACTTGGCACTCATTACGTTCATCTACACATTTCTAGATATTATCGACAATCCGATATATGGAATACTTTCGGATAACACAAGAACAAGGTTTGGGAGACGAAAGTTATGGTTACTTATAGGGACACCTTTATTCGCTCTCTTCTTTATTTTGTTTTACTCCCCTCCTGAAGGGCTAATCGGAGGAGGATTATTTGTATGGGCTTTGATCTTTTATTTTATTACTGGAACACTAGATAGTTTAATCAATGCTAATTATGGAGCTTTGTTCCCAGAGCTTTTTCCAGATGATAAAATCAGAGCAAAAACGAATGCTATTAGACAAACAGCTCAACTTTTCGCCATGGTTATCGGTATTGCTTTAACACCCATGATAGCCGATAAGATAGGTTACGTTTGGACGGCTATTATTTACGGAGTTGTCAGCATGGCTGTAATTTTATTAATGGCTTTCAATGTTCATGAACCTAAACAGATAGATTTACCTAAAGCAAAATTTATTCCTGCAATCTTATCTATAGTTAAATCTAGAAATTTCTGGATTGTGGGTTTTGCGAATGCCTTTTATAGTGCAGCAATGGGTCTAGTCATGAGTTCCATAGCGTTCTATGTCAAATATGCTCTTGGAATGGGGTCTACTCAAGAAACTATTTTGTTAGGTGCTGTAATAGCTGTAGCAATACTTGGAGTAACGGTCTGGAGTATGTTTGTAAAAAAATTCGGATCAATTAAGGTTTGGAGAATCGCACTTATCGTTCTTACTGTGGCATTTATCCCTCTGTTCTTTGCTAATTCCCTTATTACAGCAATAATTGCAGCAGTATGCGTTGGCCTCGGGTTTTCAGGAGTTATTAGCACAATGGATTTATTAGGAGCCAAGGTACTTGATGAAGATTTCGCTAAGCATGGCATAAAACGAGAAGGTATTTTTTCAAGTACAATGGGATTTATGAATAGGCTATCAGGGTTGTTTGTTTCTCTGGGTTTGCTCCTTTCTTCAAGGATTTACGGTTTTGAAAGTGGAGATGTTCCCGGAACGAGACCTGATGATGCAGCAAGATTTCTACTATGTCTTTTCCCGCTTGCTCTTTCCGCTATAGGGGTTGTTTTCACGTTCTTTGTCAAATTTGATGAGGAAAAAATAAAACGGCCACCGATTGAAAGTTCTCAAGAAAATACTACGACAATTGAAAAAACGGACGAATTATTAAATGAAGATGCATTCTCTAAGACGGAATAGAAAAATTTTCGCGGATATTAAGAAAGAACTATGGGGTTTACTTAATTTTTGGGGGATATTAGGGATATTTTTGGAGGAATAAATGGCCGAAAGGAGCTTGATAATTAACGCGGATGATTTCGGTTTTTGTAAGGAAACAAACAGAGCTATAAGAGAACTTTTTGCGGCAAGGTTGATTTCTTCTACTAGTTTACTTGTTACCGCCGAAGAAGTGCTTGAAGCCGCGACAATAATAAAAGAAGACAATTTAAATTTTGGTGTTCATCTTACTCTCAACTCTGATTTTTCAAAATATCCTTGGAAAGTTGCATATCAAGGAAGGAGCTCTTTAAACGATGGTAGAGGCTATCTTTTATCCGATACAAAAGAAATTGCAAAAAAAGCGAAAAGTAAGGATGTGACTTTAGAGTGCGAAGCCCAATTTGATTTAGTTAATTCGTTAGGAATTACCCCCGATCATTTTGACAATCATTCGGGGACAATGTATGGAATAAACCTAAGACCATTTTTCATAAATGCTTTTAGGCTGTCAAAAAAGTATGATTTACCGTTCAGATTTCCCAAGAGAAATAATTTTTTAAATAGTTATTTTTCCGGGAAAGTACCAGGTTATATCAGGTTTGCCCATAAAATGATACTAGGAGTAGGAAAAATTTGCGGGGCACAACTAATTGATGACATAATAAGCAATCCTTTCTCCATGAAAGACATTAGTTCATATGAAGATTTGGAAGATTACTACCTTAATCAAGTATCAAATATCGGTTTAGGAGTAACAGAAATGTTTTTTCATCCATCTTATGCTTCTGAAAAATATAATAAGATTACCCCAGAATGGCAGAAAAGAGAGTATGAGCTAAAATTTTTGATGAGTGGTAAACTGCAGAAACGGGTTGCGGAAGAAGGAATCAAGATTATTAGTTATAAGGATATTTGAAATGAGTATTGGTTTTGCCTGTCTTACTATTGCAGTTCAAAATACTGACTTTAAGAGTTGCATTATTAAACATTGTAGCGAAGAAAAATTTCTTTCAGTTGTTAAGAATAATCTTACATCACTTTATAATATCCTTAACTACAATCAGAATAATAATATTAATCTTTTTAGAATTAGTTCGGATCTGATTCCATTTGGTTCTCATGAGGATATTCCAGTTAGAAACTGGGAGGAATATTTCGAAGAAGACTTGCTTAAAATCCGGGAAATAATAAAAAAGACCGGGATTAGATTATCTATGCATCCCGGACAATACACAGTTTTAAATTCCCCAAGTGAGGATATTGTTAAGAGAGCAGTGAGGGATCTAGAATATCATGACAAGGTTTTATCCCTACTCAATGTTAATGGTGAAAACAAGATTATATTACATGTGGGGGGAGTTTACGGGAATAAAAAGGTAGCAATCGATAGGTTTAAATCCAATTACAAAGAATTATCCCAGAACATAAAAGACAGATTAGTTATAGAAAATGATGATAAGCTTTTTAATATTTTGGATGTGCTTGAAATAGGAAATGATATTGGAATTCCTGTTGTATATGACAATTTGCACAACGAATGCAACAAGATAATCGAAGAATCGGACAGTTATTGGATTACTGAGGCAGGAAAAACGTGGAAGAAGTCGGATGGGAAACAAAAAATTCACTATTCCCAGCAAAACCCAGAAAAAAAGCAGGGAGCGCATTCAGAAACAATAGACTCAAAAGAGTTTTTGACTTTTTATAATTCTCTTTCCAATAAAGATATTGATATTATGCTTGAAGTCAAGGACAAAAATATTTCTGCTGTTAAGTGTAACAACATTTTGGACCCGATAGTAAAGAATGTAGATGCTGATTGGGGGCGATACAAGTATTTAGTTATGCAAAAATCAGAAAAGATATATTCTGACATAAAGACATTAATGAGAGATAAAAAAATGCAAAATGTTTCAAAGATTTATACCCTTATTGAAGAAGCTTTTAGTCTTCCTGATAATATTGGGCAGTTTGTTAATTCTTCTCAACATGTTTGGGGTTATTTTAAAACAAAGGCAGATGAAAAAGAAAAAAGCAGTTTTCTCTCATTGATAAATGGTTATCAAAGAGGAATAGTTAGTGATAAAATGGTAAAGAAGGAGCTTTGGAGGCTTTCAAGAAAATATAATGAGGACTATCTTATTGACTCATATTATTTCAATGAGGTTCGTTAGGGGGTATAAATGAAAGAGATTTTGAAAATCACTGATCTCAGAAAAACTTTCAATCTTTCTCTAAAACAGAGAAAACTTGAAGGTACCAATGTGAAGAAAAAGGTCGCTGTTGATGGGCTTTCTTTTTCTGCTTATGAGGGAGAGATATATGGATTATTAGGCCCAAATGGTGCCGGAAAGACAACTACTTTGCGTGTTATTTCCACTCTCATTAAAGCTGATGAAGGGGATGTATTTGTTGATGGTATCAGTGTTAAGGAAAACCCGGATGAAGTAAGAAAAAGAATTGGATTTATGACAAGTGAAATGAAAATGGAAGGCTTTTTCACTCCTAATTACTTGTTTGATTTCTTTTCAGAACTGCATAATGTCCCTGAACAAGTAAAGAAAAGCAGAAAGGATATGTTGTTTAAGAAATTTGGAATTGATAAATTTGCAGAAGTAAAGATATCTGATTTATCGACAGGAATGAAACAGAAGGTTTCTCTCGCAATAGCTTTGGTAAATGATCCAAAAATTTTAGTGTTCGATGAGCCAACTAGCGGACTAGATGTAATAACCGCAAAAGTTGTAACTGACTTCTTGCTCTCTTTAAAAGAAGAAGGACGAACCATTATAATCTCTACCCACATTTTCTCTTTAGTCGAAAAGGTTTGCGATAGAGTGGGAATAGTTATAGATGGAAAAATGAAAGTATCGGATACAATAGGCAATATTATGGGTGGAAAGAGCCTTGAAGAAGCTTTTTTTGAAATATATAAGGGTTCGGAGGGGAAAGAGCAATGAAAAACATTTTTGCAATTTTCAAAAAAGAGTTAAGGCGATTCTTTACCGATAAAAGAATGTTATTTATGCTAATTATGCCGGGTATAATTATATTTGCCTTGTATTCCCTGATAGGAAACTTTATTCCAGAGGCTGATCCGGATTATACATATATTGTTTATGTTGAAAACGATACTGCGGAGTTTGCCTCATTTCACACTAATGAAATGTACAAGACAGAAATACATTCAATTTCCGAGTGGGATAAGGAGAGTGTTCTGAATGCTATCAAAGAAGGCGATGTACATTTATTTATTTCATATGAGGAAGACATAATTAATAAAATCGCTACATATGAACCCTCTTCAGGGGATCCGGCTCCTCGAATAGAAATGTACTATAATTCTTCATCCATGGAATCATCCAATATATTTACTTACTACAGCGGTATTCTTAATGCATATGAGGCGACGATATCTAATAAGTTTGATATTAATCCTGGATTAACCCAATACGATATGGCAACTCAAGAAGACATGACTGCAAGGGTTCTCACTAGTATGCTGCCTTATATGATGATGATATTCCTTTTTTCGGGATGTATGGCGGTTGTCACTGAGTCAATTGCTGGGGAAAAAGAAAGGGGAACTATTGCTTCCCTGCTCATTACTCCAATAAAAAGAAGTGAACTGGCTATTGGGAAAATACTTGCTCTGAGCGTTACCTCTTTAGTTAGCGCTGGGTCTAGTTTTATTGGACTACTAGTCTCTCTTCCTCAGTTACTAAAGGGTATGAATTTTACTTTAGATATATATACACCCGGAGCATATTTTGCTCTTCTCGCCGTCCTTATTGTAACGGTTTTAATCTTTACTGTTTTATTGTCAATGGTATCTGCAATATCAAAAAGTGTCAAAGAAGCTACTTCTTATGGTGTTCCATTAATGCTTATTGTTGTTGTTTTAGGCTTATCGACTTTAATGAGCACGGGAAGTGTAAAAAGTATCTGGTTATATCTAATTCCATTGTATAATTCAGTTCAATGCTTGGTCGGGATTTTTAGCCTTACCTTCAATCCCATGCATTTCGTCGTTACAGTTATTTCTAACTTGTTATTTGTAGTTGGTGGGGTTTTTGTTCTCGCAAAAATGTTCAATAATGAAAAAATTATGTTCAGCAGGTAATTATGGAAGTAGTAGCCGCTATTATTTGTATGAATGGAAAAGTCCTCTGTATGAGAAGAGGACTGGGGAAATATCTATATCTTCAGAATAAATATGAGTTCCCAGGGGGAAAAATAGAAAAAGGGGAGACCCAAATCGAAGCTCTAAAAAGGGAAATAAAAGAGGAGATGGGTTTCGAACTAAATGTAACTGAAAGCGATTTTTTTATGACCGTTGAACATCAATACCCCGATTTTGACATTACGCTGCATACGTATTTGTGCAAAGTATCTTCACTTGACTTCGAGCAAAGAGAACATATCGGGCACAGATGGCTAACCCCGCAAAACTTGGCCGAGGTTGATTGGGCAGCAGCGGATACTGACATACTCGAGAAATTGTCGAATATTACTCTATGAAAAAAGGCCATCAACGAGTAATGGCCTTCCATTATTTTATCTAATAATTACTTACTAAGCTTTTACTTTATGGTAAACTTCCGCATTAATAAGTATTACTATCAACATAGCTGCAACAATAGGCAGTATTTCAATTACTCCATTTTTATGGTTAGGGATTATTAACAAAGTAACAATCATTGCGGCAAGAAGGGTCACAAGAAGTATAAAGGTCAACATGTAACCTTTGTATTTTTTCCTATTCATAAGCAGGTAAAAACAAAGAGAGATTGCAAAAAAGACACCGAATAGAAGAGCCCCAGACCAGTGGCCAATTACCTGGAAAGTGGTTGCAATGTTATTTACTTCATGAAATTCAATTGAAGGGATCAGAGTGGACATAGTTAAAAAGCCTACACCAATGTATGAACAAATAGTCCCGACTTTCCCCATCTTACTTTCAAAATTATCATCTTTGTGATAGGCATAATTTATGTTCAATAAAAAAGCTAAGTTAGTTACTACTCCGAAGAAGACGTATAGCGTGGGAAACCTTCCTAGAATTGTTGCACGCCCAATCATGCTAATTGTATGAGTAATTGGATTCCCCCCAACAACATAACTAAGCGCGATACTGTAGAAAAGATCATAAACTAATGCGAAAATCATTAGTCCGATGCAAAACTTTTTGTTTTCGACTATTCTTGCTAGTACAGATTGTCCCTTGTTTTCCATAAAACCCTCCAATAAACTGACTTTTCTAATTATACTATATGGAATAAGTTTTTGTAAGGTGTTTTTTAGCTGCTCCTAAGTTTTTTGCAGGATATTTCCGAAATTGAAAAAAAGGGTACATTGTGATAATATTTCTAAATAGGATAATTGATATTAAAAAGAAGAAAGAGATAGGTTTTTGGGGGAAATATGGAGAAGGTAAAAAAGGAAAGAAAAAAACTAAAAAAAGGGGCTGTTATTGCCATAGTATTAGTCGCAGTTATAGTTGCACTTTCAGGGGCGGGTTTGCTTTGGTATTTCTGGGATATGATTTTTAATCCTCCTGAAAACTCTGACTTAGGACAGTATTATGGGTTATTTGGATATGCTCCCGATACCGAAGAAGAGACAAGTTATGCTGATTATTCAGATAGATTTGCAACTTTTTCCACCGAAATTGAAAGAGGTATTGCTGAGGAGGCTACCGACGAAGAAAAAGTATTGGCTGCATATATCATTTACAGAATTGCGTGTTTAGCTAATGAGACTGCCACCATGAAGGCAAAATATACGATTGGAACCGGAAGTGCTAGTGGCGCAATTGTGGCAGGGGAGGAGGGGACTCCCGTAGAGGTTGGTTGTTCAATGAATCTTACCGCTTCATATTACACTTTGCTGAGTCCTTTCCCAGCCACTCCTTCAATCGAAGAAATTAATTCCGGTAACTACGAAAAGTATGAAGTATCCGAAGAGTATACTCAAATACCTGCTGGGGCGGTGACAGCAACTAATGAGACATTTGCAAAAATTGGAGAACCAGTATTGCGAATAGTATTGCCTTTTGCTAGAAGAGGAATTCTCACACCCACTAATAAAATTGTATGGGAGGGGGATCAGGACTCCAGTGTTATTACTCCTACAGGAGTAACAGGCAAATTCGCTGTAAAGGACTCAAAATTTAAAAAAATGACCTCGGAAGATATGATAGAGAGTGGAGTTTCAAGAGAGTATCCCCTAGATTGGGGAGATGAATATGGATTAAGCGCTAAAGATCTATCTATACATATAATCAATCCTGAGACAATTATTCCCTCATCTGTTGTTATTACAAAGAATATAGGCTCGGATGTGACAGGTCGAAATAAGGATTATTATTCTGTACATTTCGAAGTTGATACCGAAACCGGAAGGGGCACAACGAGTAGTGCGACATATTATGCCGAGCAATTATATTTGTCTCAGGCCCCCACTGCTTTCACTGATTTTTTAAGTGGATATAACTTGTATTACTCGGCTTTAAAAGTTGAAATGACTGTTTTTGAAAATGGATACATAAGAACCTGGGGTACAGATGAAACTTGGGTGATGAGCGGAAATTTGGGCGATATATCAGCGACAGTTACCTCTCAGAATGACAGCACAGAAGCATTTTGCTATGATTATGACACGATTATGCAAGGCTTTTCGAATAGATATTTTGGTAATCTTGAGGGGGTAGACCTCCCTAAAGAGGAACTTCCTTTCTATGCCGAGCTTCAAAATTATCCTCCTCAGGAATATGGGACATACAGATAAGGCTTTTTTTATGGCTAGATTATAGGAAGCAAAAAAGACTTTGGATTTCAAAAAGAGGGAGAAAAGCCATTAGATTTTAAATGTAAATGTATATTTTTTATAATTAATTCATTATTCGTAGGAATTAGTGTATAAAATTTATGCTTGACAAGTATAAATAATTTGTGGTAATTTCTATGCATACTCATTTGGAGAACAAAGGAATGTTGGCAATAATAGCATCTATCGTTATTATAATTACGCTTAGCGTCGTCCTAGTACTAGTAGACGATGCAGTTTCCGGTTTGCCAAGTGTAAGGTAATAGTATATAACATAAAAAATACTCAAAACCCTCGGCAAACCGCAGAGGGTTTTTTGATATAAAAAGCTTAAGGGGATAAAAAATGAGGATAACAGGCGCAGAGATAGTAATGAAAGTACTTCTTGAAAACGGAGTAGACACAATTTTTGGATATCCTGGTGGAACCGTTCTTCACATCTACGATGAGATTTACAAATACTCGGATAAGATAAGACATGTCACAACGTCACATGAGCAAGGGGCTTCCCATGCGGCAGATGGCTATGCAAGAGCAACTGGAAAAACTGGAGTAGTATTTGCTACCTCCGGACCAGGGGCAACAAATTTAGTCACTGGAATAGCTACTGCATACCTTGATTCTACTCCATTAGTTGCAATTACTGGCAACGTAGCTACTCCGTTTATAGGAAGGGATAGTTTTCAAGAAGTAGATATTTGCGGAGTTACAATGCCCGTAACGAAACATAACTTCATGGTAAAAGATGTAAACAAACTGGCGGATACCTTGAGAGAGGCCTTCGTAATTGCCCGTGCAGGTAGGCCAGGCCCTGTGTTAGTGGATATCCCAAAAGATATTCAAATCGCTACAGCTGAATATGAAATGTGTTCAACGCAACCCTCAAAGAAGGGACACAATAATGGTGTGAAGGCTTTCGAAACCGCCCTAGAGATAATAAGGCAGAGTAGGAAGCCTTTTATTTATGCTGGAGGTGGGGTTGTTTCCTCTGATGCTAGTAAGGAACTCGAACTATTTGCCGAAATGATTGACGCTCCAATCGGTACTTCGATGATGGGTATTAGCGGAGTATCATATGATAACAAGAGATACCTTGGAATGACTGGGATGCATGGAAAATTCTGTTCAACCAAGGCGATGGCTGAATCTGATTTGATAATTGCAGTTGGAACAAGATTCTCTGATAGGGCTACTGGAAACAAAGTAAAGTTTGTTGATGGAAAAAAAGTATTGCACATAGATATTGACCCTGCAGAGATAGGGAAGAATATACCAGTTTATGTCGCATTGGTGGGGGATGTAAAAGAGGTGCTCCAAAAACTAATTGATAAACTTCCAGATATGGAAAGACCTGAGTGGGAGAAAACAGTAGAAGAAATCAAAAATTGCCCAGATTCACACTTAGAAATGGATAAGTCAAGACTTAATCCCCAGAGTATCATAGAGACCGTGAATAAGCTGGTTCCAAGTGATACTGTGATTGCAACAGATGTTGGGCAACACCAAATGTGGGTAGCCCAATATTATAAGTTCAGGAAGCCAAGAACCCTACTTACCTCAGGAGGGCTGGGTACTATGGGTTTTGGTATGGGCGCAGCTATAGGGGCTGCTTTAGGGACAGGAAAGAGATCTGTACTGTTTACTTCAGATGGTTGTTTTCACATGAACATGAATGAGTTAGCAACCATAGCAAATAATAATATTCCCGTGCTTATAGTGGTGATGAATAACAATGCGTTAGGTATGGTTAGACAATGGCAGACTATATTTTTTGGGAAAAGATATTCTAATACTTCGCTTAACAGAAATACAAACTATGTTAAACTCGCAGATGCTTTTGATATTAAGGCTAAGAGAATTACTGAAATGGGCGAATTAGAGGATGCGGTAAAGGAAGCGTTAAAGGAAAACAGACCATATTTGTTAGAAGCTGTGATAAGCCCAGATGAAAGAGTTCTTCCCATGATCCCTCCAAACGGGACAATAAAGGATATTATCCTTAAATAGAAAGTAATAATTAAACATTTAAAGTTTGTTTATATATAAATTTAGGGTAATTGATAGTAACTCATAGAAAAAAGGGAGTAAAATATAGAACAAAGAAAATTTGATTTCGATGTGGATCAAAGGATAAAAAGTAATATATTTTGGGTAAGGAGTGAAAATGAAAGAAGAGAAATTTTTAATGTCGATGCTTGTGAAAAATGAAGCAGGGGTACTAACTAGGGTATCTGGGTTGTTTGCCCGAAGAGGATTCAATATTGATAGTTTATCTGTCGGCGAAACTCTCGATCCTAAAATATCCAGGATAACGATCACAGCTACCGGAGATGATTATGTTAAGGAACAAATCAGGCTTCAACTTGAAAAGCTTCACGATGTAATTATTGTTAAAAACATGGATATGAAAAATACCGTGATGAGAGAGTTAATGCTCATTAAAGTTAATGTCCCCCAGGGAAAAAGAATTGAAATACTTGAGGCAACTACTATATTTAGAGCAAAAGTTGTGGATTTGACTCCTGACTCTTTAACTTTGGAGGTTACTGGGGACACAAATAAATGTAATGCATTTTTGGAATACATGGTACCGTTTGGAGTTGTGGAGCTATGTAGAACTGGACTCACCGCAATAGGCAGAGGGAAGGATTTACTTTTGGGTGAACAGGAAGCCAATAGCGAAGAGTAAGGGGATGATAGATTCTTCTAACAACCAGGAGTTTAAATAAGTATATTGTTAATTAGGAAATACATTTTAGATAAATTAATGAGTCTAATAAAATTAATGGCATAAGCCAAAATTAAAAGGGAAAAAGGAGAAAGAAAAATGGCAAAGATTTATTACGAAAAAGATTGTGATTTAAACGTTTTGAAAGGAAAAAAAGTTGCAATTATCGGGTACGGAAGTCAAGGACATGCTCACGCATTGAATTTAAGAGATAGCGGCGTTGATGTAATAGTTGGCTTGTATGAGGGCTCAAAATCTAAAGAAAAAGCTTTAGCTAGAGGCCTTACCGTTATGAATACGGCAGAAGCAGTTAAAGCCGCTGACATTGTAATGATATTAATTAATGACGAGAAACAGGCTAAATTGTATAAAAATGATATTGCTCCCAATCTTAGTGAGGGAATGACACTTGCTTTTGCTCATGGATTCAATATTCATTTTAAGCAAATAGTACCTCCAACGAACATTGACGTAATTATGATTGCCCCTAAAGGACCTGGGCATACTGTAAGGAGTCAGTATGAAGAAGGAAAAGGTGTTCCTAATTTAATCGCTGTATATCAAGACTTTACAGGAAAAGCAAAAGATACTGCCTTAGCATATGCGAAAGGAATTGGCGGATCCCGTGCAGGAATACTTGAAACGACTTTCAAAGAAGAAACTGAAACTGATCTTTTCGGAGAACAGGCAGTATTGTGTGGTGGAGTAGCCGAGCTTATGAAGGCCGGATTTGATACTCTCGTGGAAGCGGGATACCAACCTGAAAGTGCATATTTCGAGTGTTTGCATGAAATGAAGTTAATTATTGACTTGGTCGTCAATGGCGGGCTCTCATTCATGAGGTATTCAATAAGTGATACTGCAGAATACGGGGGATATAAAGTAGGAAAAAGAATCATAACTGATGAAACCAGAAAGGAAATGAAAAAGGTTCTTACAGAAATCCAAAATGGAAAATTTGCAAAAGAATGGATACATGAAAACGAAATTGGAAGGCCTGAATTTAATGCTATGCGTAAGAGCGAGGCAGAGCATCAAATCGAAATCACAGGTGCAGATCTTCGTTCAAGAATGACATGGAAAAAGCAGGAATATAAGGAATAATTAGTTTCTATATTCAGACAGAACATTTGAGACAGATTAATTAGTGTGATACTAATGATTCAGTTATAAAAGAAAGATAGTTATTTGGACACCATTAAGGGAAATTAAGAATATTTTTAGAGAGGGTATATGAAATCTGACAGTATGAAAAAGGGAGCTGAAAAAGCCCCAGCAAGATCACTACTGAAAGCTGATGGTCTGACTGAAGAGCAGATAAAAAGACCTATTATCGGTATTGCAAACTCATTTAATGAAATAGTTCCAGGACATATTCAACTTAACAGTATTGCGAGAGCCGTGAAGGATGGAATTTTGGCCGCCGGGGGAACACCTTTGGAATTTAATACTATAGGTGTTTGCGATGGTATAGCCATGGGACACGAGGGTATGAAATATTCTCTTTGTACCAGAGAAATAATAGCTGACAGTATAGAATGTATGGCAAAAGCTCATCCTTTTGATGGAATGGTATTTATTCCCAGTTGCGATAAAATTGTCCCTGGTATGCTTCTTGCTGCTGTAAGACTAAACCTTCCTTCCATCTTCATATGTGGGGGCCCGATGCTCTCTCTCCCTGATGCGTCAGGAAACTATCTTGACTATAATAGCGTTTACGAAGCTCTTGGAGCATGTAAAGCGGGGTTAATAGATGAAAATGAACTGAAGAGAGTGGAAGATAATTCTTGTCCGACATGCGGATCTTGTTCAGGAATGTTTACAGCCAATTCTATGAATTGTCTTACTGAAGCAATAGGAATATCCTTACCCAAAAATGGGACTACTCCAGCAGTCTATTCCGAAAGAATTAGGCTGGCAAAAGATACCGGGATGAAAATCATGGAGCTAGTCTCAAAAAATATTTGCGTAAGCGATATTATGAATGAAAGGTCAATTAATAATGCTCTATCAGTCGATATGGCTCTCGGATGCTCAACCAATACTGTTTTGCATCTGGCTGCAATCTGTCGTGAAATGGGTATGGCCCTCGATTTAAAAATAATAAATGAAATTAGTTCGAGAGTTCCGAATCTTTGTAAGCTTGCGCCTAGTGGTAAGCACCATTTGCAGGATCTTCACCGTGCAGGAGGTATTCAGGCAGTATTTAAAGAATTAGACAAACTAAATTTAATTGATAAAGGTTGTCTTACCGTTACATGCAAAACTGTGGAAGAGAATATAGAAAGGGTAAGGGTGCTTGACTATTCAGTTATAAAAAGTGTTGAAGACCCCTATTCAAAAAACGGTGGACTAGCTATTCTCTTTGGTAACATTGCTCCCAATGGATCAGTGGTAAAGAGGAGCGCTGTAAGAAAAGAAATGCAACACTTCACAGGTAAAGCCAGGGTTTTTGAAAGTGAAGAGGATGCAATAAAAGCTATATATTCGGGCAAAATAGTTAAGGGAGATATAGTCGTTATCAGGTACGAAGGGCCAAAAGGAGGCCCAGGTATGAGGGAGATGTTATCACCGACTTCTGCAATAGCGGGAATGGGTTTGGACGCAGATGTAGCCTTGATTACTGACGGACGATTTTCCGGAGCAACTCGAGGCGCCGCTATAGGGCATATTTCTCCAGAAGCAAGAGAGGGTGGGCCTATTGCATATGTTTACGAAGGAGACAGGATCACAATTGATATAGATAACTATAGGATTAATCTTGAAGTCACTGATGAGGAACTCGAAAGAAGAAAGAGATTTACTCAACTAAAACCAGAACCTCCGCTAAAGGGATACCTAAAGAGATATGCTTCCCTTGTGGGCTCGGCAGACACTGGCGCATCGTTTCTTTCTTGAAGTTTTTAATAGTATTTAATTCATTTCACAGATTAATTGCCTCATGGCAATGAATATAATAAACGTAAGATATAGGGAGATAATATGAGGAATATAAGGATTTTTGATACCACCCTTAGAGATGGAGAGCAAGCACCTGGATGCAGTATGCATATAAAGGAAAAGATAGAGGTTGCGCTTGCTCTAGAAAAGCTGGGTGTAGATGTAATGGAGGCGGGTTTTGCCGCAAGCTCCAAGGGTGATTTCGACTCGGTTAAAATGGTTGCAGAGGCAGTGAAAGACAGCACTGTTGCAAGTCTTGCCCGTTGTGTCAAAAAGGATATTGATTTGGCCTACGATGCGGTAAAGAATGGAGCATCCCCGAGGATACATATTTTCTTAGCCACTTCTCCTATCCACATGCAGTATAAATTAAAAATGACTCCCGATCAGGTTCTCCAAAACATTCGGGAAATGACAAAATATACAAAGAGTCTTCTTTCAAATGTGGAGTTTTCTGCTGAGGATGCAACTAGGTCAGAAAGAGAGTTTCTAGCTAAAGCTGTTTATACGGCTATAGATGCAGGCGCAACTGTTATTAATATACCAGATACAGTTGGGTATTCAACCCCATCAGAAATGTATGATCTCATTAAATATTTGAAAACAAACGTAGAAAATTCGGATAAAGCAATATTCTCCGTTCATTGTCATAATGATTTGGGCTTAGCTGTAGCTAACAGCTTGGCTGCAGTCGAAGCTGGAGCAGATCAAGTTGAGTGTACAGTAAATGGTCTTGGAGAGAGGGCTGGAAATGCAGCACTTGAAGAGGTTGTTATGGCTATCAAGACTAGAAAAGATAAATTTTTGGCTGAGACTAAGGTGGACTCGACAAAAATATACATGACTAGTAATTTGATATATAAGACATTAGGTCTTCGTGCCCCCATTAATAAGGCAATAGTTGGAGATAATGCTTTTGCTCATGAAGCAGGTATTCATCAACACGGAGTTCTTCAAAACAGGGAAACATATGAGATTATGAGCCCACAGTCGGTTGGGATTCCATCCAATCATATGGTTTTTGGAAAGCATAGTGGAAAACACGCGATTAAGGACAGACTTCAAGTTCTTGGACATACTCTGAACGATGAAGAAATGAATGTATTTTTCGAGAATTTCAAAAATCTTGCAGACAAGAAAAGAAGCATTTCGGACGCGGAGTTAATCGCGCTCATTGGACATACAGAAAGTCCTTATCTAGCCCAGGAATATAAGCTCGACAGATTTACTGTTAACAGTGGTAATCAAATGACCTCTACTGCAGTAGTAAGACTATCTTACAATAATCAGCTGTTTGAAAGGGTTGCCTTAGGACATGGACCGGTCGATGCAGCTTTTAATGCCGTAAATAAAATAATTAAAGGGCCTGACAGAATACTAGATGATTATTCCATCCAAAGTGTTACGGATGGAAATGATGCCTTGGGCGAAGCTACTGTAAGGATAAAATACAACGACACTATATACACAGGAACAGGTTTATCGACTGACATCATTGAAGCTAGCATTAAAGCATATATTAATGGAATTAACAAAACGCTTTAAAATAATTAAAAGCGAAGGGATTTCTGAAAGAAATGTACAAGGAAAATATGAAAAAAATTGAAATATTTGATAGTTCACTAAGGGATGGCGCGCAGAGCGAAGGAATCTCATTTTCGGTAAGAGACAAGCTTAGTATTGTAGAGACCCTTGATGAATTTGGAGTTCATTATATAGAAGCAGGTAATCCAGGCTCTAACCCAAAAGATATAGAGTTTTTTGAAAAAGTAAAAGAATTGAAGCTCAAGAATTCTATATTATGTGCGTTTGGGAGCACAAGAAGAAAGAAAATTCGAGTTGAAGAGGATGAAAATGTCGTATCTCTATTAAAAGCAGATACACCTGCAGTTGCTATTTTTGGAAAAAGCTGGAATTTACATATTCGCGAGATTCTAAAGGCCACAGAAGAGGAAAATCTTGCAATGATATATGACACAGTAAAATTTTTCAAAGAAAAAAATAAAGAGGTAATATTTGACGCGGAGCATTTCTTTGATGGATATAAGTCGGACATTAATTGTGCGATGTCAGTATTAACAACGGCTGCTAAGGCGGGTGCGGATGTGCTTGCTCTTTGTGACACTAATGGAGGGACTTCTCCTTCTGAAATATATGAGATTACAAAAGTAGTAACGTCAACCTTTCCTAATACACGAGTAGCAATACACTGCCACAATGATATTGACTGTGCTGTAGCTTCTTCGATGATGGCAGTGGAAGGGGGCGCAACCCAGGTCCAGGGCACATTTATTGGAACGGGGGAAAGGTGCGGCAATGCTGACCTAAGTATCCTTATCCCCAACATACAATTTAAAATGAAGAGAGAATGTTTAGGTAATGATCTATCTCAATTAACTGCAACGGTAATGAAGGTTTATGAAATCTCCAATATGATTCCTCCTTCCAACAAACCGTATAGTGGGGCAAGTGCCTTTGCCCATAAGGGAGGAATGCACATTGATGGGGTGGATAAATGTAAAAATTCTTTTGAACATATTTGTCCAGAATTAGTCGGAAATAAGAGACGATATCTGATGAGCGAGATGAGCGGTAGGACAACTATCATCTCTAAACTTTCTAACATAGCCCCTGAAATAAAGAAGGAATCCCCGGAAACCAAGCAGATTTTAGACAAATTAAAAGAACTTGAGCATCAAGGCTATCAGTTTGAATCGGCTGATGCAAGCTTTGAACTTATGGTCCTAAACGCGCTAGGCAGATTTAAACCACATTTTAGGCTTAATATGTATAAAACTTCGGGAGAACACCCCGCCCCGGATGGAGAAATGAGTGCTTTTGCTTTAATCAAAGTCGAGGTAGATGGAAAGACAGAAACCTCGGCAAGTATGGGAAACGGTCCAGTTAATGCTCTAGACCAAGCCCTAAGAAAAGCACTTGCAATCTTTTACCCAGAATTGAAAGATGTACATCTTACAGATTATAAGGTAAGGGTATTGTCCGGGGACCAAGCGACAGCATCCAAGGTTAGGGTTTTGATCGAAAATACCGATGGTAAAGATATTTGGACAACAGTGGGAGTATCGACAGACATTATAGAAGCAAGCTGGTTTGCTCTTGAGGATGCGATTGAGTATTATCTTTTCCATCTTGAGAAAGAAAAGGGTCTCAATTAACATTTGGCTGTAGCGTTGAAGAATCTGCAGAACAAAAAATACGTTATTACTGTATCCATGGATACAAAAAATGGAGGAATACATAACATGGGAATGACAATGACTCAGAAAATTCTTGCAAGTCATGCGGGAAAAGACAAGGTTGTAGTTGGAGAGCTTATTATGGCTAATCTTGACCTTGTATTAGGAAATGATGTTACAAGCCCGGTTGCAATAAAAGAGTTTGAAAAAGCAGGATGCAAGGGAGTCTTTGATTGCGAAAAAATAGCTTTAGTAATGGATCATTTTACTCCAAACAAGGACATTAAAGCTGCGGAACAGACAAAGCTTGTCAGGGAGTTTGCTGGAAAAAGAAACATCAAACACTATTATGATGTTGGAGAGATGGGTGTAGAGCACGCTCTTCTCCCTGAAAAAGGATTAGTTGTTTCGGGCGATTTAGTTATTGGCGCTGATAGCCATACTTGTACTTATGGTGCTCTTGGTGCTTTTTCGACAGGGGTTGGATCTACTGATATGGCCGCAGGAATGTCGTATGGAAAGGCCTGGTTTAAAGTTCCTTCTGCTATTAGATTTAATCTTACTGGGAAACTATCCAAATGGGTCAGTGGAAAAGATGTGATCTTACATATAATTGGGATGATTGGAGTCGATGGCGCTTTATATAAATCTATGGAATTTTCGGGAGAAGGAGTATCTTCACTCAGTATTGATGACCGGTTTACTATTTGTAATATGGCTATTGAAGCGGGTGCAAAAAATGGTATTTTTCCAGTTGATAAAGTTACTTTAGAATATATTAAGAATCAT